>Ga0123337_10000019_pt1 | contig 344951 bp, 342 predicted proteins | sample frozenSSSSmetaG_FD_89792 | JGI IMG/M metagenome (GOLD analysis project Ga0123337, IMG submission 89792) | Glacier valley bacterial and archeal communities from Borup Fiord, Nunavut, Canada, to study Microbial Dark Matter (Phase II) -... | ecosystem: Environmental > Aquatic > Freshwater > Ice...
AAATCGAAACGCGACATCATCCGCTGCCTCAAACGCTACGTCATCCGCGAGGTCTACCACCTCGTCAACGTCAACCCGAGAACCGGCGAAATCACCAGTTGACAGCTATAGGAGCATCAACGCGCTCATGGAATCGTTCTTCGGATCGATGCAGATTGAGCTCCTCGACCGCCGCGCCTGGGCCACCAGAGCCGAGCTGGGCAACGCCATATTCGAGTGGATCGAAGCGTTCTACAACCCCCGCCGACGCCACTCAGCTCTCGGCTATCGAAGCCCAATCGAGTTCGAAACCCTTCACACCGCAACCGAAATCGCGGCATGATCAACACAAAGAAACCGTCCGGTAAAGCCGGGACAGGTCAGCCGCGGGCTGCGCGGCGGGGTGGTCTGGGGCTCGTCATCGGGCGACCTTGAGGAATTGGTCGAGCGAGGTGAGACGGTTATCAAGAAGTTCCCGGAATCGCTCAACATCCACCTCGAAGGCAACATCGCAGTTGGCCTCGTTTGCGTCGCCACGGTAGTCGATGACGGTCATGCCTGCCGTGAGGCGACCGGTGTTCTCGATGTCAACGGGGAGGCGCCGTGTGGTGAGGATGGCGGCGTCGATCACGGCGGCGACCGCGAGTGCATCGTGTTGTGGTTTTGCGTCGCCGGCGGCGTGCCAGCTATCTCCGTAGCCGTCGAGGAGGTGGGTTACCATCTCGGCGATGGGGCCCGCGGATGCGAGCAGCTGAGCCAGGTGTGCGGTTCCGACGAGCGCCTGGTGTGTGGCGTTGAGACCGACCATGGTGATGGGGACGCTGAAGGCGAATACTCGGGCGGCAGCATCGGGATCAAACCAGATGTTGAATTCGGCTACTGGGGTGACGTTGCCGGGAGCGTCGAGGGTGCCGCCTCCCATGATCACGAAGCGCTCAACTTTTCGGGCGGTTTCCGGGTATTCAGTGATCAGCAGTGCGATGTTCGTCAGCGGCCCGATTGCGACGACGGTCACCGGTTCGCTGCTTTCTTCGATGAGGCGGGCGAGCAACGGTACTCCCGGCTCGAGTGGGCGTGTTGATGCGGTGAGTCGGTACCCGCCGAAGCCGTCCGCCCCGTGCACCATTTCGGCGGGGGCGGTGTCACGGCGACATAGGGGCCCTGAGGCTCCCCGCCCGACCGGGCAGTCGAGTCGGAGCAGATCGGCCAGGGCGGCGGCGTTTGCGGTGGTGAGGTCGAGGCTGACGTTGCCGGCAACGGCAACGATGCCGAGGATTCTCACCTCCGGGCTGGCGGCTGCGAGCATGATGGCCAGCGCGTCGTCGATGCCCGGGTCGGTGTCGATGATGATTGGTCGTGACATTAGTGGATTCCTTACTGTGGGGTTGTGGTGTTCGTGGTCAAGCACCGCGGATGCGGGTTGAGGCGCTGCAGGAGCGAAACGCAACGTCAGGCACCAACCATTTGCAGGGCCTTCTTGGCGCGGGCGTTGACGGCTGCGCGTACCCGGAGTGCGGCCAGCACGAGCGCGATGATCGTGATGATGTACGGCATTGTCAACGACAGCGATGAGTTCGCGCCGGCGAGGGCGAGGCGGTCCGCGACGGCGTCCGCTGCGCCGAAGATGAGGCAGGCGATCATTGTCCGGTAGGGGCGTCCTAGGCCGAAGGTGAGCGCGGCGACGGCGATGAAACCTCGCCCGGCAGTCATGCCGGTGGTGAATGAACCGACGGTCGCCATGGCTAGTTGCGCGCCGGCGAATCCGCAGAAGGCACCCGAGATGAGGATCGCGATGAGTTTCACTCGGAATACATTGATCCCGGCGGCGGCAGCGGCGGGCTCGTCTTCGCCAACGGCGCGCAAGTGCGTGCCGTACCGGGTTCGGTATAGCACGAAGGCGTAGACCACGACCAGGGCGAATGCCGCCCAGACCAGGATCGTCTGGTTGCTGATGGCTGGCCCGATGATGGGGATGTCGCCGATGGGCCCCGGATCGACTTTAGGCAGGATCGCTTTCTTGTCCGGCGGGGTGACGCCCGCGTTGCCGTAGAGCAACACCAGCATCAGGATCGTTGTTCCGACCGCGAGGAGGTTGATTCCGATTCCCACCACGATGAAGTCGGCTTTGAGTACAAGAGTGGCGAAGGCGAAGATCAGGGCGAGTGCGATGGCGGCGCCCATCGCAGCAAGGATGCCGATGTAGGGGTTGGTGACGGCGCCGACGGCGATCGCGGTGAACGCTCCCATGAGCATCATTCCCTCGAGGCCGATGTTGAGGATGTTGCCCATTTGGGTGAAGGCACCGCCGATCGCCGCGAGCAGAATGGGGGCGACCTTGGTGAGAATGACCGCGAGAGTCCCCACTGTGAGCACTTGTGCGAGAAATTCGTTCATTTCAGTTCTCCGGTGGTCAGCGTTAGCTCAGGTGCAGAGGGGAGGGGGCGGTCAACCGGCGGAGATTGGTTCCGTCGCTTTCGTCGGCTCATCACGACGGTTGCGGTGATTGCGATGATGATGAGTCCTTGAAGGACGATGACCAGCGGGTAGGGCACGCCTGCGGACTGGATCCCGGTGCCGCCGGCCATCATGGTGGCGTAGAACAGGGCGGCGAGCATCGATGCCCAGGGGTTGAGGCGGGCCAGGAGTGCGACGGTGATGGCGAGGAACCCGAAGCCGGGCGAGAAGAGTTGCAGGAAGCGTCCTCCGCTCGGGCCAATCACGAAGAGTGCACCGGCGATGCCTGCAACGGCGCCGGTGAGCATCATCACCTGGATCGACATCGCCTTCATCGGGACGCCGCTGTACTTGGCGAAGCGGTTCCGTTCCCCCAACTTCTTCACATTGAGGCCCCAGGTGGTGCGGTTGAGAATGATTCCAATTCCGATTGCTACAGCGAGCGCGATGAGCAGGTCAGGTCCGAAACCGTAGGCGGCATTGAACATTGTGAGGCGGGCATCGGGGTCGATTTTCGCGGATCCGGCGATGCCGGCAGATTTATCCTGGAAAGGGCCGGTCACGAAGAAGCTCGTAATCAGTTTTGCCACTTCGCTCAGCAGGAGCGTGGCCACGACGACGTCCACACGCCAGAACGCAAACAGTGCACCTGGGACCAGCCCCCACAGCGCCCCGGCGAGGGATCCGACGAGCAGCACGACGACGATGTGAACGACCGGAGGGAGCCCAGTTAAGGTAAACCCGGCGACCGCGCCGAAGAACGCCCCGAAGTACAGTTGCCCTTCGCCACCCATGTTGAAAAAGCCCGCCCGGAACGACACGATTGTTCCTGCGGCCATGATGGCCAGGGGGATGAACATGGCAAGGATGTTCGCGATTCCGTACGGGGTGCGCCAAGCCGAGGTGAACAGCTCCACATAGGCGGTGAGCGGATTCTGTCCGATAGCGAGGATGATGACAGCCCCGATCAGGAGGGCGACTGCGACGGCTATCACCGGTTGTGCGGCGTTGGTGAACGTCGTCGTGGCAAAGGATGACAGGACGTCGGTGAACGGCCTTCTCGGTGCACGCGGGACGAGAGTATCCGGCAGTGGAGTCACGATGCTCGTGGTGTTGAGTTCGTCGACGGTGATGATTTCGGCGGAGGCATCGGTGCGGATGGTGCCGGTGGCCTCCAACTCGGCGGATGCGCGGTCGCGATCTCGTTCGGCGACGGCGAGAGCGTCCGGAGTGGGTTTTACACCGGCCATGGCAAGGCCGACAGCTACTTCGGTCATGTTCGTGTGTGTGAACTCCATGACGATTTGACCACGGTAGATCACCAGCATCCTGTCGGAGAGACTCATGACCTCGTTGAGGTCGGCGGAGAACAACAACACGCCAGCGCCAGCGTCGCGTGCGGCGACGAGCGAGTTGTGCACAAACTCCATTGCCCCCACGTCGACTCCGCGCGTGGGTTGAGACACCATGAGCAGGTCAGGGTCGGACGCGAACTCGCGAGCGATGATGACCTTCTGCATGTTGCCGCCGGACAGCGTCGAGATCGTTGTCTCCGGGGTGGCGCCGCGGATGTCGAACTTTGCGATGAGGGTACGGGCGAAGTCACGCATGGCGGATGGGGAGAGCCAGCCGAATCGGGCGATCGGAGGTGTGAAGTGTGTCGCGGCAGTGTTTTCCGCGATGGTGAGGGATGGGCCTGCGCCTTCGTCGTGCCTGTCTTCGGGGATGTAGGCGAGGCCGATGCGGCGGCGCTGTGCGACGGACTTCGTTGTCACATCCGTTCCGGCAATTCTGACGCGGCCGCGTGGCGGAAGGTACATGCCGGCAATCGCAGCCGCCAACTCGGACTGCCCGTTTCCTTCGACACCGGCGATACCGACGATCTCTCCGCGTCGCACGTGCAGCGAGAGGTCTTTCACGGCGATGGCACCGCGCTGGTCGACGGCGTAGAGATTCTCCACGCGGAGTACCACTTCGGTGGGTGTTGCTGGTGTGTGCTTGATGCGCAGCAAGACTTCGCGGCCGACCATCATCGAGGCGATGTCGGTTTGGCTCAGGCCGTCGGCGAGTTTGGTGTCTACGACCTTGCCGTCACGGATGACGCTGACGTCGTCAGCGATGGAGAGCACCTCGCCAAGCTTGTGGGAGATGAACATGACTGCACAGCCCTGGGCGGCGAGGTGGCGGACGACGACGAACATTTCGTCGGTTTCCGCGGGGGTGAGCACGGCGGTGGGCTCATCAAGGATTAACAGGCGTGTGTCGTGAGAGAGCGCCTTGATGATTTCAACCCGTTGCCGCTCTCCGATCGAAAGATCCTGAACTTTGTCGCGCGGATTGATCGCGAGACCGAACGACTTCGACAACTCCTCAACACGCCGTTCCATCGCGCGTTGGTCGAGTCTGCCGAATCGATCCGACTTCTCCTTCCCGAGGAATACGTTGGCAGCCACGGACAACGATGGCACTAGCTTGAAGTGTTGGTGAACCATGCCGATTCCGAGGGCGTCAGCCTTGTTCGGGTCGGACATTACGACAGGGGTGCCATCGAAGACAATGCGCCCGGAGTCGGGTTGCAGATTGCCCGAGATCATGTTCATGAGGGTCGTTTTGCCGGCGCCGTTCTCCCCAACGATCGCATGCACCCTGCCGGGTGAGATGGTCAGCGAGATGTCATCGTTGGCGACTTTCGCGCCGAACGACTTCGTGATGTGTTGGAGTTCAAGGATGGGATGATCCATTCGCGTCCCTTTCGTTTTGCGGGTCCGGATGGGGCGGGGGCCGAGCGGCGACCCCCGCCACCGGGTTGTTAGTCTTCGGCGCTCGGCACCTTCAGGTCGCCGCTGACGACCTTCTGCTTGTACTCCTCGATCCGGTCGATGATCGACTGCGGCACGAGGTCGCTGTTGTCGTCGAATGTGAGGCCGAGGCCGTCATCCGCCAGCCCGTACTGGGTGACTTCGCCGTACTTCAGGGTTCCATCCTGTGCGGCTTTGACAGCGAGGACGAGGGACGGTCCAACATGCTTGAGCATCGAGGCGAGGATGTGGCCGGGCTGGACGGCGTTCTGGTTGCTGTCGACGCCGATGGCGTACTTGTTTGCGTCCTTTGTTGCTTGGAGCACACCGACCCCTGAACCGCCGGCAATCTGGAAGACCACGTCCGCGCCCTGGTCGTAGATCGCCTTGGCGTGATCGTAGCCCTTTGCCGAGTCCGAGAAGGAGCCGACATAGCTGACGATGATCTTGATGTCCGGATCGACTGCTTTCACCCCGGCGGTGAACCCAACGACGAAGTCGTTGATGACCGGAATATCCATACCGCCGATAACACCGACCTTCTTTGAGCCGTCCGACAGCGGAAACTCCGCCGTCTTCGTCGTGGCGAGCGCCGCAAGCACCCCGGCCAGATATGCCCCTTCGTTCTGCTTGTACGTGATCGATGCGACGTTCGGCGCGTCGACCACACCGTCGTAGTAGATGTAGTGCTGGTCCGGGAATTTCGGGGCCGCCCCGAGGAGAACATCGGCCATCTGCGAGGAGCCGGTGACGACGATGTCCCAGTTGCCAGTCGAGACCGACTCGAGGTTCGCCTTCCACTGCGCAGGGTTGTTCGAATCGGCCTGTAGCGTGTCGGTCTTGTGTCCGTTCGCCTTGAGCTCGTCGAGTCCTCCCTGTGCATCGTCGAAGAAGCCTTGGTCTCCGAGATACCCGTTGACGACGTTTGCGACGGACAACACGCCGTCACCGGACGCGGCGCCGCCCGAGGCCGGATCGGATGCGCCAGCGCAGCCGTTCAGGCCAAGCGCGAGAACGACTGTAGCTGCCGCCAGGGTAGTCAGACGATGGATCTTCATATTCACTCCTTTGTGTTGGATGGTGCCGGTGGACGGTGAGCAGGGTCAGCCAGGTTTGGGTTCAAGGTTGGGAATCGTGCGAGGCCGGGTCACTCCGAGGCGGATGAGCTGTGCCTTGTCAAGAGGGCGTTGCCGACGCTGGCGGCGAAGATGATCGCCGCCGCACCGCCCGTGATGGCGAACGCCTGTCCGCTGCCGAAGCTTTCGCCTACCCAACCGGTGATCGCCGAGGTAATGGACTGACCGACGACGATGCCAGTGCTGAGCAACGTCATTACGGTCGCCGAGCGACCGAGAGGGCTGCGCTCGGCGGCCAAATGATAAAGGGTGACCAAAGTTGGGCCGACGCCGATGCCGATCACAAGCAGCACGGCAGCACAGGCGGCGAGGCTCTCAACTGACGGCAGCATCAATGTGCCAGCGAGCGCAATTGCGCTGAAGAGCATCCAGCGCATGCCCAATACGAATCGCGGAGAGAACCAGGCGGCTGCGAGCGCGAACACCGCTGACCCCAGCCCCATGGCTCCATACACCAGGCCGGCCTGCTCGGGTGCACCTAGTTCTGACATGAAGGATAGCAACGACGTCAGCATCGACCCGAAGAACAGTCCCACGCCGAATGTTCCGACGATCGTCACCATCAAGGCAGGACGCAGGAGTTCCCGTGCCGGAGCCTGGACCACGGGGGTTTCCCTACTGCCGGGGGCTGTCTTGCCGGTGCGGTGTAGGGCGAAGGCGGTGACGAATACCGCGGTCAGCGCCGCGGCGCCGATGATTGGAGCAGCAGGGTTCAGCGTCGTTGCCAGGGCTCCCACAAGCACCGGGCCGAACACGAATACAACCTCATCAGCCGTCGACTCATACGCCATCGTCGGCCCGAGTACCCTTGTCGCCCGCTGAGCAGAGAATCCGCGCGTGATAATGCCCACCAGGCGGCTGCGGGACATCGGCGATACCTGTGGCGCCGTCGCGCCGATGAGGAACGCGATAACAAGCACCGCACCATCCGGCGCCGCAGAATAGACGATCCAAGCCATGGCGAGCAGGGCAAGACTGTTTGCGATCCCCACGATCAGCAGCACTGATCGCTGCCCCCGACGATCTGCTAGTGCACCGAGCAGCGGCCCAACGAAGGCCGTACCCAAACCGGCAACGGCGGATACCGCGCCGCCTAGCATCAGAGAGCCACGCGTTGCGACGACAAGCGTCAAGAGACCGACGACCATCATTGCGAACGGCAGACGAGCCATCAGCGCGATAGGGAAGTACGTGAACCCCGCCTGACGGATCAACGATTGTTCCGTGGGAGTGCTGACGTGCATGTGTATACCCCTCGCGCCGTTCTCACCGCTGGTAAGCGATGAGAGTGCCGCCCTTGGCGCTAAGCGCTGGTATACACATCTATGTTGAAGACGCAACGATACACAAAAGAGCGTCGGCAAACAACTTTGCGACTAGTAGCAGGTATTCCAGTGGGGTTTGGCCCGCGCGCGCGAGCGATCCTCCAAGCGAATGGAAGACGCGAGGGTCTTTTGCCGAGGTTGCAGGAAGCCTGCGTGCCTCGGCTGCAGCCGCCCATCTCGAGAATGACCCCGCGACCCGCATCGGATCAGAGCCAGCGAGACCAGCGAGACCAGCGAGCGAGACTAAGCCGGACCGTCAGGACGACGGTCGCGCTCGCCTTGTGCGCAGTGACATCACAGAAACTGAATCACCTCACTTGGCATGATCGCGTCGGGGTTGTTATTGAGCTGCGGCACGCCGCAGCCTCCTTCGTTCGTCGTGGTGCGGCGGTGTCTGGTCAGTACATTCCGAGTTGGAGCCGGGCGGCGTCCGACATCCGGTCCTGGCTCCAGGGTGGGTCCCAGACAAGTTCGATGTCGATGTCGCTGACGCCGGGGACCGATTGGATTGCGGTGCGGGCGTCTTCTTTGAGTACGTCGCCCATGCCGCAGCCCGGGGCGGTCATGGACATTTTGATTTCGACTCGGTGGGTGCCATCGGGGAGCGGCTCGTCCTGGCAGAGATAGATCAGCCCCAGGTCCACGACATTGATGGGGATTTCCGGGCCGAAGACGTTCTTGAGCTGCGCGATCACCTGGTCCAGTTCGAACGGCCCCTGGTCCGTGATCGCTGTTTCGGGGGAAAGACTTAATCCGAGCGCGGTGGAGTCCTCGGCGCGTCAACTTGCGGCCGCGACGATCGAATTGCGCGTGGCGATGAGTCGCGCGCCAACCGCAGCGTCCTCCTGCGGCCCGGCGACGAACACGACGGCCAGGGCACTGGCCGGGCGCCCCGGAACAGCCAACGGGACCGCGACAGAACTCAGCCCGCGAATCACCTCGTCGTGGCTCGCCGCCCACCCGCGGGGGTTTAGGGCTCGGCGCGAAACGACTCCGTGATCGGTGAGCTCGGCATCCGTGAGCAGCGACTGGATCGCGATACCGGGAGCTCCGACGGAGAGCGAGTGACGGGTGCCGGGTCGCTGGGCAACCGTGGCTCCCGCGCGCGGTTCGACGCTCAGCAGCGTGACGCACTCGGTGTGATCGAGCACGACCAGGAACGCCGTCATGCCGAGGTCATTGGCGGCCGCCGTGAGTTCGGGCAGCGCCGTCGCCTGCAGGTCGCGCTCCACCCCGCGGGCCAGAGCGGCCATGCGCGGGGCGAGGGAGACGATGCCAGCGGTATCGCGCGACACGAGCCCGTGGTCTTCGAGTGTGCGCAGGATCCGGTAGACGATCGAGCGATGCACGCCGAGCGACTGGGCGAGTCCGGCAATCGAGAGGGGAGACTCCGCGAGCACTTCGAGCACGCGGATTCCGCGCGAGAGCGTCTGGGAGTGCGGGGCGGTCGTTGCGTCAGGCACGATGGCATCCTAAACTTGTCCTAATTGAGAACGGCTCGTTCTAATATAGAACAGAAGTGAGGATGTCTGGTGCAGTTTCACGATCACGGCTACGTTTCCGGAGATCCGCGCATCCAGCCGGCGGCTGGCGTTGGCATCGACCGGCCGCAGGAGTTGCCCGACGAGGTCGACGTTCTGATCGTGGGATCCGGCCCCGCAGGCATGATCACCGCAGCCCAGCTCTCACAGTTTCCGGATATCACGACCCGCATCATCGAGCGCCGCGACGGGCGTCTCGTGATCGGCCAGGCCGACGGCATCCAGGCCCGCAGCGTCGAGACGTTCCAGGCCTTCGGGTTCGCGGATCGCATCATTGCCGAGGCGTACCGCATCACCGAGATGGCGTTCTGGAAGCCCGAGCCCGCCGACTCGTCCCGCATCTACCGGGCGGCGCGGGCCGTCGACGATCCGACCGGGATCAGCGAGTTCCCCCATCTCATCGTCAACCAGGCACGCGTGCTCGACTACTTCGCCGAGTTCATGGCGAACGGTCCGGCGCGCATCACGCCCGACTACGGCTACGAGTTCCTGGGGCTCGAGATCGCGGACGAGGGGGAGTACCCGGTCACCGTGACGCTCACCAAGGACGGCGCTGAGCGTACAGTCCGCGCGAAGTACGTGGTCGGGGCCGACGGCGCCCGCAGCAGGGTGCGCGATTCGATCGGCTGCACCCTCGCGGGCGACCAGGCAAACCACGCCTGGGGCGTGATGGACACCCTCGCGGTCACCGACTTCCCTGACATCCGCACCAAGTGCTCGATTCAGTCGGAGGCGGGCAACATCCTGCTCATCCCGCGCGAGGGCGGGCACCTGTTCCGCATGTACGTGGACCTCGGCGAGGTGGATCCGGACGACAACGGCGCCGTGCGCGACACGACGATCGACCAGATCATCGCCAGGGCGAACGAGATCCTGCACCCGTACACGCTCGACGTGAAGAACGTCGCGTGGCACAGCGTCTACGAGGTCGGGCACCGTCTCACCGACCGTTTCGACGACGTGCCCCTCGACGCGATCGGCACGCGCACGCCGCGGGTATTCATCACCGGGGATGCCTGCCACACGCACAGCGCAAAAGCTGGGCAGGGCATGAACGTCTCGCTGCAGGACGGCTTCAACCTGGGCTGGAAGCTCGGACACGTGCTCGAGGGCCGTTCGCCCGAGAGCCTGCTCGGTACCTACTCGGCCGAGCGCCAGGTTGTCGCGAAGAACCTCATCGACTTCGACAAGCAGTGGTCGACCCTCATGGCCACGAAGCCCGAGGATCTTGCCGACCCCACCGAGCTCGAGGAGTTCTACGTCGGGACCGCCGAGTTCCCTGCGGGGTTCATGACCGAGTATGCGCCGTCCGCCATCGTCGGTGAGGCGACTCACCAGGACCTCGCGACGGGCTACCCGATCGGCAGGCGCTTCAGGTCGGCTGCTGTGATGCGTGTAAGCGACGGCAACCCGATCGAGCTCGGGCACCACGCCCGGGCCGATGCGAAGTGGCGCATCTACGTGTTCGCCGACCGGGAGGGGAACGTCGCCGACCTCGGGGACTGGCTCGTCGCATCCGTGCCGGCGGGCCTGGACTTCGACGAGTGGTTCGACGTCAAGGTGATCTACCAGCAGCCGCCCAGCGATGTGGACATCAGCACGGTGCCGAAGGTCTTCTTGCCCGAGACCGGGCCGTTCCGGCTTCTCGACTACGAGAAGGTCTACGCGGTCGACCCCCGCAACGATATCTTCGAGACGCGAGGAGTGAGCCGCGCGGGCGCGATCGTGGTGGTTCGGCCCGACCAGTACGTCGCGACCGTGCTGCCCATGACCGCGACCGCGGAGCTCGCCGCCTTCTTCGACGGAGTCATGGCATAGCGAGCGTCATGCCGAGCCAGCCGACCAGGCGGTCGCCGTGCAGGATCGGCAGCGCTCGAGGAGATCCTTCATGCGGCGTCGGTCACGCACGAGGCCGTCGAACGGCGACAGCAGTGCTGTGCGCCCATCGACTGGCTGTCCTACCGCGTCAGGGTCGACGCGCCACGTTCCCTTGAGCCCTTCGACCGTCGCGGGCTCGCCCGCACTCCCCACGTGAGTGGTCTCGACGGGAAGGTCCGGCGTTTTCTCCCACACGACGCCCTGCGAGCGCAGTCGGCGAGATGCCCGGATGCGCAGCGCCTCGTCGAGCGGAACCGTCGCCGTGTCGGAGTGGTACACCCTCTCGGCGAGGTCCCACAGCCGGTCGCGGCCTTCGCGTTTGGCGACGGCGATGTCGCCGCGCATCATCATGCACTCCAGCATCATCATGACGTTGCGGTTGTTGTTCCAGCCGCTCGACGGCCACGAGACGATGCTCGTGTCGGGGAACTCGCGCGACGTGAGCGGCCCGTCGACTTCGAGGCGGTCGAGGATGTCCTGGCGAAATTCGGCGTTGTCGTCGAGCCAGCGCGCTGTCGACTCGTACTTCGGCGGGCCATCCATCCCCGCGCGGAGCAGGGGGAGATCCTCCATGGGCCGCACGAGCAGGGCGAGCTCGAACTGTGAGTTGTCGAGCTCGAGCGCGGTCGTGAGATCCTGCGGTTCGTAGGCATCGCCGAGGCGGCTCCACAGCACGAGATCGGCGGTGGGGGCAACCGCGGCCGTGGGCTCGAGCTGCACGAGGGTGAGCTGCCGCACGGTGTCGAGAAGGCCGGCGGGTGGGCGGGTATCCAGCAGCTGGGCGCGCACCGCGATGCGGCGGGCCTGTTCGCGGGTCAGCTCGATCATGCTGGCGAGGGTACTACCTGCGTGCCACGATGGACCCATGCTCCACGAACTGCACATCACTGGCGACGCCGACGCGGATGCCCTGCTCTCCTCAGACCCGCTAGCCCTGCTGGTCGGCATGCTCCTCGACCAGCAGGTGCCCATGGAGACCGCGTTCGCCGGCCCGGGCAAGCTCAAGAAGAGGCTCGGAACGTTCGACGCGAAGACGATCGCCGACTATGAGCCCGACGCGTTCGCCGAAGTGATGAAACAGTCGCCCGCTGTGCACAGGTTCCCGGGCTCGATGGCGGCGCGCGTCCAGGCGCTGTGCGCCGCGGTCGTCTCGGAGTGGGGTGGCCACGCGGACCAGATCTGGTCGAAGGGCAACCCCGACGGCGCCGAGATACTCAAGCGCCTCAACGCCCTTCCCGGCTTCGGCGAGCAGAAGGCGAAGATCTTCCTTGCGCTGCTCGGCAAGCGGCAGGGGGTCACTGCGGCGGGATGGGAGACCGCCGCTGGCGCCTACGGCGAGGAGGGTTCCTATCGTTCGGTCGCCGACATCGTCGACCCCGAGTCGTTGCTCAAGGTGCGCGCGACGAAGCAGGCGGCTAAGGCTGCAGCGAAGAAAGCCTGACCCGCTCACCGGCCCGCGGCGTCACCGGCGCCTTCGCGAACACGAACCGCCGCTGCACCTGGAAGCTGATGACGTAGAGCGTCGCATCGATGATGAGCTTGGCGGGCACCAGAGGCACTCCCCATGGGGGTGCAGCGATCGGCGAGGGAATCGCTAACGCGTCGGCGCGCGACCCGGCGAAGGCCGAGGTCTAGGCCGACTGGACGCGGTCGACGAGCTCTTTCCAGGGGCCCGTCAGAGCGACTTCGGGAACCGTCGCCGTGCGCTTCCTGCGCGGCGCCGTCACTGTGATCAGGTAGACGAATCGATCGCGCGATTGCGTGTCGACAGGTGCCGATCGCCACGGGCACGCCTCCACGAGGGGAAGCCACTCGTCGACCGGACCTGATGCCGCCCACGTACGACTGAGGCCCGCGAACCCTCCCGAGCGCACGACGGTGACGACGAGGTCAGCCGGCATGGGACACTCCGACGCCGCTCCATCCGGCCTCGACGGCCTTCACCTCGGTGGAACCCTCGCCGTACCGCGCGGTGGCGGCCGCCACGGTCGCGCGCGCGAACGCAGCAAAGTCGGCCCTCGCGGTAAGTACCGGCCCGGTGATCGTGTCGTACCAGATCTGGCCAGCGCGCTCCCACGCGTTGCCGCCGAGGGCTTCGGCAGCGAGATAGAACGCCCGGTTCGGGATGCCCGAATTGAGGTGAACGCCACCGTCGTCGTCATCCGTGTCGATGTAGTCGTCGAAGTGCGCTGGCTGCGGATCCTTGCCCAGCACGTCATCGTCGTATGCCGTGCCCGGAGCCTTCATCGACCGCAGGGCGGAGCCCTCGACCTTATCGGTGAAGATGCCGTCGCCGATGAGCCAGGTCGCCTCGGCCGTGGACTCGCCCCGCGAGTGCTGCTCGACGAGCGCCCCGAAGACGTCGGACACCGACTCGTTGAGCGCACCGGACTGGCCGAGGTAGACGAGACCCGCTGTGTACTGGGTGACGCCGTGGCCGAGCTCGTGGCCGATCACCGAGAGCGACGCTGTGAACCTGGCGAAGATCTCGCCGTCGCCGTCGCCGAACACCATGCGTTCGCCGGTCCAGAACGCGTTGTCGTAGAGCTTGCCGTAGTGCACGGACGCGTCGAGGGGGAGGCCGATGCCGTCGATCGAGTTGCGGCCGTAGACGTCCTGAAAGAGGGCGAAGGTCGCGCCGAGACCGTCATAAGCCTCGTCAGCAGCGGCATCGGAGACGGGGTCTTCGCCCTCGCGCCGCACGACCGTGCCGGGGAGGGACTGGGTGCCCGCGGCATCCGAGATTGTGCGATCGGGCGCCGCCGCGATTTCGGCGACGAGCTCTTGGGAGTTATCGAGGGTGAAGGTCAGGCGAACGGCCCGCATCGTCGCGTCATGTTCGAGCGCATTGCGGGCCGCCGCTGCTGCCGTAGCGAATTTCGAGTCATCGAGACGCGCGATGCGAGTGAGCAGGTACGGCGGGACGATTCCGTTGGTCATCTTTCGAGCCTAGGCATCACCGCCAACCAGGACGCTAGTCCTTGCGCTTGCCCGCGGCCTTGTCCTTCTTGTCGGCGCGCTTCTCCTTGAGAGACTTGCTCGCCGTCGTCTTTGTCGAGTTCTTCTTGGGCGACTTATCTGCCATGTCAGGATCCTCCTCGTGGAGACCGGTTGCTCCTACGAAGAGATTACGCGCTGGCGCGCACTCGTGACGAAACTCGCAGCGCTACTCGCGGCCGAGGAGCTTCTCGATCTCGCGTCGCTCGCGCTTCGTCGGTCGCCCCGCCCCGCGATCGCGGTGGGGGAGCAGCGCGGTCTCCTCTGGCGTCGGCAGGGGAGGGCTGTTGTCCACGTACGCCTCCGCGGCGGCGGCGGCGGCCACGCGCTTGACGATCGTCTCACGCACCTCGAGGATGCGATCGAATCCCGAGATGCGGATGCGCACCTCGTCTCCGACCTTGACCGGCTGCGCGGCCTTGGCCCGCTCGCCGTTGACCTTCACGTGCCCGGATCGGCAGGCTGCCGTCGCCGTCGATCGCGTCTTGAACGCGCGCACCGACCACAGCCAGCTGTCAACCCGCACTGCCACGTCAGTACCAACCCACGTCTTCGGAGTGTGCCCATGCGACGCACGGGGTGTCGTACCGTGAGTAGATGTAGGCGAGGCCCCAGTTCACCTGCGTGACGTAGTTGGTGCGCCAGTCGGCTCCCATGACCGCCATCTTGCTGCCGGGGAGCGATTGCGGAATTCCGTACGCCTCGCTCGACGCGTTATACGCGTTCGTGCGCCAGCCGGACTCGCGGTTCCAGAGCCACAGGAGGCAGCTCGCCTGGTCTGAGCCCATTCCCGCCGTGGCGAGCTGTCCGTATGCGTACGCGCGGGCTGCGGCGACGTCGTTGACCTCGCCGCCGGGGACGACGATGTCTCCACCGTCGTCACCGGATCCGCCGTCACCACCGGGGTCGTTCGACGCCTGCTGCCCGGCGCGATACTGCTGCTCGAGGGCGGCCGTCGTGTTCCTGAGCGTGGCGAGCTGGTCGTACAGCCGGGTCAGGCTGGCCTGTTGTGTGGCGACCGCGGCGTCAGCGGCCCGGTCCGCGGCGACGGCGACGGCAGCCGTCGACTGCGCGGTCAGGGATGCCGCGGCGCGAGCCACCCGGGCCGCCGCAGCCTGCGCGCTGAGAGCCGCAGCCTGATTGCGGTCAGACTCCGCCCGCTGCAGCGCGAGCGCGGCTGTGCCGCCGAGCCGGTCGAGGCTGCCGAGCCGGTCGAGCAGGTCATCCTCTCCGGACAGAAGAAGGGTGGCGGTGAGATCGGTGCCGCCGGAGCGGTAGAGCGCGGCGGCGACCCGGGCGGCACGCTCGGTCGACTGCGTGGCGCGTTCTGCGGCGGCATCCGCTCGCGTGGAGAGGGACTGGGCCTCGCTCGTGGCCCGCGCAAGGGCGGAACGGGCGGCGTCGGCTTCCGCGGTGCGAGCGACGGCGGCGTCGCCGAGACGGGCAGCGTCCGCTTCGAGAGCGGAGAGCAGCGCGTCGATTCTCGCGATCGTCGACTCGGTAGCTGCCTGGTTTCCCCTGGCTGCCTCGACCTCATCCCATGACGGGGAATCATCCCCGGACGCAGCACTAGCCGGGGTCAGAATGCCGATCGTCGCGACCAGGGCGAGGGCGCCCGCAAGCGCGCCGAAACGCAACCCCCGAATGCCCATGGGTACAGGCTACGGGCGTTTGTGACGAAAGTGAATGGTGTTGCTGGTGTTACTGGGCGTCAGCGAGTTCGCTCTTCCACCGCACGAGGTCGCGGACGGTCGAGCTTCGGTCGTCGGCGAGCAACTCCATCGCGTCCTCCGGGACGAAGAAGTTAAGCGCGAGGAAGCCCCGTACTCGTTCGGACGCGTCGGTCGCGAGCGAGCGCAGCACGTCGCATGGGGCCGACTCGTTGCGTGCAACGCACGCCCGAACACCCTCGTCCGCGTCGCGTGCGAGCGACTCGAACACGTCCTCAGGGGTGTGGTAGCTGCTCGCGACGCTCTCGCGGATCTTCGGGTTGGAGTCGATCGCGAGCAACCTGAGTCGCTGGACCTTGCTCTTGGTGACCTCCGGCGCGGGATGCAGCGTGGCGGCCTGTTCGGTCGTGAGCATGGCGGGTGCCATCGCCCTCATCTGCGCGAGCTGCGCCGGGGTGTTGAAGCGGATGCACGACATGGCATCCACGCTACCGAGTTACGCCGCGACGGAGGCCTTGCCCGCCCGGCGCGGCGGCCACGGCACGATCGGCGACGTCGTCGCCTGGTAGTCGACGTACTCCGGATACTTCGATCTCGTGATGCTTTCCGTGAAGACCGTCGAGCCGACGAACAGGGTGGTGAGCAGCACGGCGCCGAGCACCGTCCACTGCAGGAGCGAGCCCGCGGCGACGGCGCCGAAGAGGAACAGCGTCCACCACTGGGCCTGCTCGAAGAAGAAGTTGGGGTGGCGGGAGAACTTCCAGAGGCCCGACTGCAGGAACCGTGGCCGGAACTCGGGGCCGCCAGCGCGCTTGGCCTTCTGGAAGTTCCACTGCTGCTGGTCGGAGATCGTCTCGCCCACGAGCAGGCCGAGGAAGACGACAGCGATCACCGCATCGAGCACGCCGAACGGCGTCGAGCGGTGCTCGTACGCGGTCAGGGCTGGCAACGTGATGAGCAGCAGGATGATGTTCTGGTACAGCGAGATGAAGAAGAAGTTGAAGATCTCGAACTGCCAGCGGGCCATGCGAGCGCGAAGGATCGGCCAGCGGTAATCCTCGGTTCCGGTGTACCCGCCCTTGCGCGCGAAGTTGAAGGTCAGACGCGCGGCCCACAGGGTCACGAGTACCGCCATCACATTCAACCGCGGGTCGGCGAGCCCCGCGTATCCCGCGAACACCCACACGTACACGGCGGGCACGATCGACCAGATGCGGTCGACCCAGGAGTGATCGTGCGTGATGAGCGACGCCATCCACACCCCGAGCACGACGAGGGCGGCGAGGAGCATCACGGTGTGGAGCGGGTTCATCCTGAAATCCTATTCCCGCAGCGCCGTCGCTAGACTCGTGCATCGTGGAGGCCCAGAGCAGCAACGTGAGAGCACAGGCGAGCGACGTGAGCGACCGGATCTTCACAGTTCCCAACGTGCTGAGCTTCATCCGCCTCGCCCTCGTGCCCGTGTTCCTGGTTCTGATCATTGCGGGCAAAGACGGCCTGGCCCTGCTCGTCCTCGTGGTCTCGAGCGTCAGCGACTACCTCGACGGGGTCATTGCGCGCCGGTTCCGCCAGATCTCACGGCTCGGGCAGCTCCTCGATCCGGCCGCCGACCGGGCGTTCATCTTCGCGGCCCTGATCGGCCTCGCGATACGCGGGGTCATCCCGTGGTGGCTGCTCATCGTGATCGTCGCGCGCGACGTGATGCTCGTCGTTCTCGGACTCGTTCTCGCCAACAACGGCTACGGTCCGTTGCCCGTGCACCACCTTGGCAAGGCGGGCACGCTGTGCCTGTTCTACGCGCTTCCGATCCTCATGATCGGCCAGGCGTTCCCGGATGCCACGACCATCGCCAACCCGGTCGGCTGGGCCTTCGCGCTCTGGGGCGTCTTCCTCTACTGGTGGGGTGGCGTCATCTACGCGGCCCAAACTGCTCGGCTAGTGAGAATTCCCCGGGACGAGCACCCCCCGGCATCGGCTACTCTGGATCGCTAGGGAGGGACAAGATGACGGAGCACAACGAACACGGCAATGACGCCGAAGGGGCTGCCCCTGAGGCACCCCACAGGGATGACGCGACCGTCACGTACGGGGATGAGTTCGCCGCGCAGCTCGCGGCACTCGACAGTGACGCTTCGCCCGAGGAACTCGAGGCGATCGCGGCGCTGCCCTCCGGTTCAGCCTTACTGGTCGTGCGGCGTGGCCCCAACGTGGGCGCGCGCTTCCTTCTCGACGCCGACCTCACGACGGTCGGCCGGCATCCCGAAGCAGACATCTTCCTCGACGATGTCACCGTCTCGCGGCGCCACGCAGAGTTCCTGCGTCACGGTACGGCCTTCGAGGTCAAAGACCTCGGCTCCCTCAACGGCACCTACTTCGACGGCGTTCGCATCGACACCGCGCTCCTGAGCGACGGCGCCGAAGTGCAGGTCGGCAAGTTCCGGCTCACGTTCTACGCTTCTCGCCTCGATCTCGCGCACCTGGCACGTTAGTGGCGAACGTCGCTCCCCAGGCCCGCGTGCCTGGGAGTTCCCCCCTTCTCAGCATCGGCCAGGTTCTGGCGAAGCTGAACCCGGAATTTCCTGATCTCACCCCCTCGAAGCTTCGATTTCTCGAGGAGCGCCAGCTCGTCGCCCCGGCCCGCACCGAGTCTGGCTACCGCAAGTTCTCGTCGACCGACATGGATCGACTGCGCTTCGTGCTCACCATGCAGCGCGATCACTACCTGCCGCTCAAGGTCATCAGGGGCTACCTCTCCGAGATGGATGCTGGCCGCACGCCAGAGCTGCCAGGGGGTGGGGTTGCCGCGCCATCCATGCTCTCGTCGGAGCGCCGGTTCGGCAGGGACGAGCTCATCCGCGAGGCCGGAGCCAACGCGATGCTGCTCGGGGATGCGATCTCCGCGTCGCTGATTGTGCCCGCCGAGCTTTTCGGCGAAGACGTGCTCGCGGTGCTCAAGTCGCTCGTGGAACTGCAGCGTTCCGGGATCGAACCGCGGCACCTGCGGGGCTTCCGTGCAGCCGCTGAACGCGAGTTGGGGCTCATCGAGAACGCCCTCATGCCGGTGGCGCGCCGCAAAGACTCGTCGAGCCGGGCACGTGCCGCCGAGATGGCGCGCGAGATCGCCGGGCAACTCGAAATTGTGCGGAGCAGTCTCATCCGATCCGCCCTTACGCGACTCGATTCGTAGTACCGTCGAATCCGACACGCCTGAGCGGTGTCGGCGATCGCCGCGGTGGGTGGGTACCGTGGAGTCAACGAACATTAAGCGTCAACTTGAGGGTTTGTGTTGACTGCGTTTACCAAAGGGGAAGAGCCATGAGAGAACTCAGCCGTAGCGAGGAATCCCGCTACGATCTCGGCCTTCTCTTCACCGACGGGATGCCCGAGTTGGATAACGACGCCGGATACCGCGGCGCTATCGCCGCTCGCGCGGCGGGCATCAGCTACCGCCAACTTGACTACTGGGCTCGTACGCAACTCGTCGAGCCGACAGTGCGTGGGGCGGCCGGATCCGGTTCGCAGCGCCTCTACGGCTTCCGCGACATCCTCGTCCTGAAGCTCGTCAAGCGGCTCCTCGACACAGGCATCTCGCTGCAGCAGATCCGTGTTGCGGTCAACCAGTTGCGCGAATCCGGCATTAGCGACCTCGCCCAGACGACGCTCATGAGCGACGGCGCGAGCGTCTACCTCTGCACCTCCAACGACGAGGTCATCGACCTCGTGAGCCGCGGCCAGGGCGTGTTCGGCATCGCCGTGGGCAAGGTTCTGCGCGAGGTCGAGCACGATCTCGTCGAACTCGACTCCGTCAAGGGCGAAGACCCCATGGACGAGCTCGCGAAGCGTCGCGCGGTCCGCGCCTCCTAGGATCTCCGCACGGGCCTCGTCCGGGACGTGAGGGCCTCGTAAGCCGACGAGAACCGTGCACATGTGCGCAGCTCTTGTTGTTCTGCGAGTCTCTCGTGCGAGCGCGTCGACACTCGGCGCTGCGGCGGGAAAGAGAACGGAAAGAGAACCCGGAGGGGAGGTCCCTAGACCGGCTCGTTGGCGAAGTCGCCGATGCGCGCCGTGCGCATGACGCGCTCCAGCAGCTGGTCGAAGTTTCGCGCCATCTCCTGGGCGCTCTCGCCCGGCCACACGTGCAGGGGCTTCGCGGCGCCCTGGGCCTGCTGCAGCGACGTGCGCTCCGGAAGTTGCGGTGAGAGCACGAGAGGCCCGAACATGTCGCGCAGTTCTTTGATGCGGAATTGGTGCTCGAGTGACTGCGAACGCAGCCGGTTGACGATGATGCCGAGCGGCTGGAGCCGCGGCGAGAGCCCGCGACGGATCTCCTCGATCGCACGCAGGGCACGGTCGGCGGCAGCCACGGAGAAGAGTCCGGGTTCGGTGACGATCGTCACGCGATCGCTCGCGGCCCAGGCGGTTCGCGTGAGCGCGTTGAGGGATGGGGCGCAGTCGATGAGCACGAGGTCGTAGTCGGCCTCGACGTTGGCGAGCGCCTCCTCGAGCTTCCAGATATCCCTGATGCTGGGATGCGGGCCATCGAAGTTGATCGCCGAGGGGGAGCCGATGAGCACGTCGATCTTGCCCGGGCGACCCTTGGTCCAGCCGCTCGGAGCGATGGCCGCCCGCACGATCTTCTCCTTGGGAGACGCGAGCACATCGGCGATGTTCAAGTGCCCGCCCACGTCGATATCCATGCCGGTGGAGACATCCGACTGCGGATCGAGATCGACGACGAGGGTCCTGAGGCCACGAGCGAAGGCGGCCGAGGCCAGCCCGAGCGTCACTGTGGTCTTTCCCACGCCCCCTTTGAGGGAGCTGACGCTGAGTACATGCACGAGTAACGACGATACCTTCACTACTCTTAAAGAACCTAAATCTTGAGCCCCATACGGCCACCTGCTTAGCAAACTGCCAGTGTTCTCGCGCCCTAGGCTTAGCACTGTCGAAAGGACCGGATGTTCAGGAAGATTCTCGTCGCCAACCGAGGTGAGATCGCCATCCGCGCGATGCGCGCCGCTTTCGAGCTCGGAGCGAAGACCGTCGCGGTCTTCCCCTACGAGGATCGCAACTCCATGCACCGGTTAAAGGCCGACGAGGCCTACCAGATCGGCGAGAAGGGGCACCCGGTCAGGGCGTACCTCGATGTCGCCGAAATCATCCGGGTCGCCAAGGAGTCGGGCGCGGATGCGATCTACCCTGGCTACGGATTCCTCTCCGAGAACCCCGACCTCGCCCAGGCCGCTGCCGACGCTGGCATCACCTTCATCGGCCCGCCCACGCGCGTGCTTGAGATGGCAGGCAACAAGGTCACGGCGAAGGAGCACGCGATCGCCGCGGGCGTGCCCGTGCTCAAGTCGACCCCGGCTTCCCGCGATCTCGACGAGTTGCTCGCCGGCGCCGACGCCATCGGGTTCCCGATCTTCGCAAAAGCCGTCGCCGGTGGTGGCGGTCGTGGCATGCGGCGCGTCGAGACGAAGGAAGACCTGCGCGGCGCGCTCGAGGAGGCCATGCGCGAGGCCGACAGCGCGTTCGGTGACCCGACCATGTTCCTCGAGCAGGCGGTCGTGCGCCCCCGCCACATCGAGGTGCAGATTCTCGCGGATGGCCAGGGCGAGACCGTCCACCTGTTCGAGCGCGACTGCTCGGTGCAGCGCCGCCACCAGAAGGTGATCGAGATCGCACCCGCGCCGAACCTGGATGAAGACACCAGGCAGGCCATGTACCGCGACGCGATCGCGTTCGCGAAGTCGATCAACTACACGAACGCCGGCACTGTCGAGTTCCTGCTCGATACGGTCGGTGACCGCAAGGGCCAGCACTTCTTCATCGAGATGAACCCGCGCATCCAGGTCGAGCACACAGTGACCGAGGAGGTCACTGACGTCGACCTCGTCCAGTCGCAGATGCGCATCGCGGCGGGGGAGACCCTCGAGCAACTCGGCCTGCAACAGAAGGACCTGCGTTTGCGTGGCGCAGCGCTCCAGTGCCGCATCACGACCGAGGATCCGGCCGCGGGCTTCCGCCCAGACACAGGCAAGATCACGACGTACCGTTCGCCCGGTGGAGCCGGAATCCGTCTCGATGGCGGAACTGTGGCGGCGGGTGCTCAGATCAGCCCGCATTTCGACTCCATGCTCGTGAAGATGACGTGCCGCGGCCGCGACTTCGCGGCCGCCGTCGTGCGTGCTCGTCGCGGTCTCGCGGAGTTCCGTCTGCGCGGCGTCACCACGAACATCCCGTTCCTGCAAGCGGTGCTGGAAGACCCCGACTTCATCGCGGGCGACCTGAGCACGTCTTTCATCGAGGAGCGTCCGTGGCTCGTGCGCGGCCACCAGTCGAAGGACCGCGGCACGAAGATCCTCAACTGGCTCGCGGATGTCACGGTCAACCAGCCCAACGGCGACGGCGCCGGGATCATCGACCCGAGCCTCAAGCTTCCGGTGGTCGATCTCGACACGCCCGCCCCTGCGGGATCGCGCCAGCGTCTCCTCGAGCTCGGGCCGGTCGGATTCGCGGCAGCACTGCGCGCGCAGGTACCGCTCGCCGTCACGGAGACGACATTCCGTGACGCACACCAGTCGCTACTCGCGACGCGCGTTCGCACCCGCGACCTGGCTGCCGTGCTCCCGCACGTCGCGCGTCTCACCCCTGGCCTGCTCTCGGTGGAGGCCTGGGGTGGTGCGACCTACGACGTCGCCCTGAGGTTCCTCGGAGAGGACCCGTGGGAGCGCCTGTCCACCATGCGGGAAGCCCTGCCGAACATCGCGATCCAGATGCTCCTGCGCGGCCGCAACACTGTCGGCTACACGCCGTACCCGACCGAGGTCACCGACGCGTTCGTGAAGGAGGCGGCCGCGAGCGGCGTCGACATCTTCCGCATCTTCGACGCACTCAACGACGTCGAGCAGATGCGTCCGGCGATCGACGCCGTGCTCGAGACCGGCACTGCGGTCGCCGAAGTCGCCCTGTGCTACACGGGCGACCTGCTCGACCCCAACGAGAAGCTGTACACGCTCGACTACTACCTGAAGCTCGCCGATGAGATGGTCGCCGCAGGCGCGCACATCCTCGCCGTCAAGGACATGGCCGGGCTCCTGCGCGCGGAAGCCGCTTTCAGGCTCGTCACGGCGCTGCGGGAGAGGTTCGACCTTCCCGTGCACGTGCACACGCACGACACCGCGGGCGGACAGCTCGCTACCCTCCTCGCGGCCTCCCGCGCGGGAGCGGACGCCGTCGATGTCGCAAGCGCTCCCATGGCGGGAACCACGAGCCAGCCGTCGGCTTCGGCCCTGGTCGCGGCTCTCGCGCACACCGAGCGCGACACCGGAATCTCGCTGCAGGCCGTCTCAGACCTTGAGCCCTACTGGGAGGCCGTGCGCCACGTCTACAAGCCCTTCGAATCGGGACTGCGCGGCCCCACCGGTCGCGTGTACAAGCACGAGATTCCGGGCGGACAGCTCTCCAACCTGCGTCAGCAGGCGATCGCGCTCGGCCTCGCCGATCACTTCGAGAAGATCGAAGATCTCTACGCCGCGGCCAACCGCATGCTCGGCCGCCCGCCCAAGGTCACGCCCTCGTCGAAGGTCGTGGGAGACCTCGCTCTGGCACTCGCGGCCGCTGACGCCGACCCGGCCGACTTCGAGCAGAACCCCGACAAGTACGACATCCCGGATTCGGTGATCGGTTTCATGGCGGGCGAGCTGGGCGAACTGCCCGGCGGTTGGCCCGAGCCGTTCCGCACGAAGGTGCTCAAGGGTCGCACGGTCAAGATCGGCGTCGAGCCGATCACCGCCGACGACCAGAGGGCTCTCGACGGTGAGCCCTCCGAGCGCCGGAGCGCGCTCAACCGGTTGCTGTTCGCTGGGCCCACGAAGATCTTCGAGCAGAGTCGCGAGACCTACGGCGACCTGTCGGTTCTCGAGACCGTCGACTACCTCTACGGCCTGCACCAGGGAGTCGAGCACACGGTCGAGATCGCCAAGGGCGTGAGCCTGCTTGTCGGTCTCGAGGCGATCGGCGAAGCCGACCAGAAGGGCATGCGCACAGTCATGGCCACGCTCAACGGCCAGCTGCGTCCCGTCTACGTGCGCGACAACTCGATTCAGGTCGACATCAAGGCTGCAGAGAAGGCTGATGCGTCGCGCCCCGGGCACGTCGCAGCGCCCTTCTCGGGGGTCGTGACATTGCAGGTCGAGGAGGGCGCAGTCGTCGAGGCGGGTCAGACCGTGGCATCCATCGAGGCCATGAAAATGGAGGCGGCCATCACGGCGAGCGTCGGTGGAGCAGTCAAGCGACTCGCCATCCCGAAGACCCAGCAGGTCGACGCCGGTGATTTGCTGCTCGAGATCGAGCCCAGCTAGCAACCTCCCAAACGGGGGTCAGGTGCACCGAGTAAACTTGAGTGTTTGCACTAAAAGGAGTACCCGGCATTGGCAATCAAACGCAACAGCAACGACGGGGTCGGAATTCTCGACCCCAATGACGACGACAAGAGCAAGGCGACCGACATCGTCGTACCCACCGAGAGCATGACGTTCACCGTCGCGCTCCCCGTGCAGGTGCACGTTCAGCCCGAGGACGAGGCCGCGGTGAGCATCGACGAGGTGGCGATCAACCCCGAGTACCTCTCCAGCGAGGGCCCGGCGACCACGACCATCCAGCTCGTGGCCGAGGATGTCGCGATCATGCCGCCCGCGGAAGAGGAAGCCCCCATCCCGGCGCTTCCCGAGCCGGATGACGTCTACTCGCGGCGCGGTCGCCAGCGCCCAGAGGTCTCCGCGACGCCGGAGCCCGCGACCATGCTCACGCCCGAGCGCCTGATCCACACGCCCAAGCGCCTGCGCAAGCCCGCGCCCGAAGGCGTGCTCCAGCGACTCCTGTACGACGCGACATTCCGCCTCGTGAACGTGGGCGACTCCTACCGGGTGCGCGAGCGCAAGGCGCTCGACGCCCGCATCGGAAAGCCGTTCGAGGGCGGAACGCGTTTCGTGGCAGTTCTCACGCGCAAGGGTGGTGTGGGCAAGACCACGATCTCGACGCTGCTGGGAATGGCGATGGCCGATGTGCGGGAGGACCGCGTCATCGCGATCGACGCGAATCCCGACCGCGGCACCCTCGCCGAGCGCATCATCAAGAGCACCCGCGCGACAGTGCGCGATGTCGTCACTCGCGCCAAGTCGCTGACCACGTTCACGGAGTTCCAGACGCTCGTGTCACGCGACACGACTCGACTCGACGTGCTCGCCTCAGACACCGACCCCACCGTCGCGGAAGCCTTCGACGAGGACGACTACAACGTCGTCGCCGACCTCGCCGAGCGCTTCTACTCTGTTGTCGTGACCGACTGCGGCACGGGAATGCTGCACTCCGCAATGAAGGCGACCCTGCAGCGCGTCGACTCCGTCGTCGTCGTGTGCGGCGGAAGCGTCGACGAATCCCGCCTGGCGTCCGAGACTCTGACGTGGCTCGAGTCCAATGGCTACGAGGACCTCGTGAAGAATGCCGTCGTGGCGCTCAACACCGCGACGCAGGGCACGAACCTCGTCAAGCTCGAGGAGATCGAGGCTCACTTCCAGTCGCGCGTGCGTGACATCGTGCGGATTCCCTACGACCCTGCCCTCGCGACCGGCTCTCTCATCCGCTTCGACGAGATCCGCCCGCTCACCCGCGCGGCCGCGCGCGAGCTTGCTGCCCAGGTGGTGGACGGCCTCCCGCAGTCCAGGACCGCCTGAGCGTGGCCGAGCGGACCATCCGTCTCTTCGGCGACCCCGTGCTGCGGTCCGCGTGCGATCCCATTCGCGTCGGTGACCCGCGCGCGACCCAACTCATCGAAGACCTGCTCGAGACCGTGCAGCTGCCCGGCAGGGCCGGCCTCGCCGCCAACCAGATCGGCGTGGGGCTTCGTGCATTCAGCTACAACATCGACGGCGAGATCGGTTACGTCGTCAACCCCGTGCTGGCCGAGGTGCAGGGCGACCTCGAACTCGTGGATGAGGGCTGCCTCTCCGTTCCCGGTTTCTACTTCCCGCGCCTGCGCTACCCCTTCGCCCGCGTCGCGGGCGTCGACCTCGACGGCAACCCGGTCGAGGTCAGCGGGGAGGGCCTTATGGCCCAGGCGCTACAGCACGAGACAGACCACCTCGACGGTCACCTGTACATCGAAGGGCTCGAACCGGCAACGAAAAAAGAGGCCATGCGGTTGATCCGCATGGCCCCCTGGTACTGATTCGCTAGTGGTTCAGCGACACGCCCTCGGTAGCGGGGGCGCCGTTGTACATGCCCTCGATCTCGTCGGCGAAGTCCTTCAGGATCACGTTGCGCTTGATGCTGAGTTTCGGCGTGAGGTGTCCGCTCGCTTCGGTCAGCTCGGCGTCGAGGATCACGAACTTGCGGATCGACTCCGCCCTCGAGACCGTCGCGTTCGCTGCATCCACAGCCTTCTGAACCTCGGCGAGAACCTTGGGGTTCTTCGCGGCGGCGTCGACCGACAGAGTCGCGTCGAGACCGTTGTTCTTCAGCCAGGTCGGGAGCATCTCTTCATCGAGGGTCACCAAGGCCGAGATGAACGGCTTCTGGTCTCCCACGACGATGACCTGCCCGATGATCGGGTTCGCGCGAATCGGATCTTCGAGGGCGGCGGGAGCGACGTTCTTGCCACCGGCTGTCACGATGATCTCCTTCTTGCGGCCGGTGATCTCGAGGTAGCCGTCTTCGTCGAAAATGCCGATGTCGCCCGTGCGGAACCAACCGTCGTCGAACGCCTCTTCCGTGGCTTCCTTGTTGTTCCAGTAGCCCGCGAAGACGTCAACACCCTTGGCCTGGATCTCGCCGTCGTCAGCGATGCGCACCGAGACGCCGGGCAGGGGTGGGCCCACCTTGCCGATCTTGAAGTTCGACGGGAGGTTGACCGAGATCGGCGCCGTCGTCTCGGTGAGGCCGTAGCCCTCGAGGATCGTGAGGCCGAGGCTGCGGTAGAAATGGCCAAGTCGCAGGCCCAGGGGAGCCGAACCGGAGACCGCGTACTTCACGCGCCCACCGAGGGCTGTGCGGATCTTGCTCAGCACGAGACGGTCGAGCACGGCGAACTGGAGCTTCATCCCCAGCGGCACGTGCCCGGCATCCACGGCCTTCGAGTGCGCGATCGCGACCTCGGCCGCCTTCCGGAAGATCTTGCCCTTGCCGCCGGACTCCGCCTTCTGCTCCGACGAGTTGTAGACCTTCTCGAAGACGCGGGGCACCGCGAGGAGGAATGTCGGGCGGAACGAGGCGAGCGACGGCAGCAGAAGCTTGGTGTCGTGCTGGTGCCCGACCTTCACTCCGCCGTGCACGCCCAGCACCGCGATGAAGCGCGCGAACACGTGCGCCATCGTGATGAACAGCAGCGTGCTGGAGTCGGGGTTGACGACCTCCGGGATCGCCTTCTGCGCGTTGCGGCACAGTTCGACGAAGTTCGAATGGGTGAGGATGCAGCCCTTGGGCTTGCCCGTCGTGCCCGAGGTGTAGATGAGCGTCGCGAGGTCTGAACCCTTCGCAAGGTTGCGGCGGCGCTCGATCTCTTCGTCGGTCACGCCCGTGCCCGCCTTGGTGAGCTTGTCGAGGTCACCGAGGTCGATCTTCCAGGTGTGAGCTACCGCGGGAACGTCCGCGGCGATCTCGTCGTAGCGCGCGAAGTGCTCTGCGGTTTCCGTGATGATGCCGATGGCACCGGAATCCGTGAGGTTCCACAGGATCTGGCTCGGGGCCGAGGTCTCATAGATCGGAACCAGCACTGCGCCGGCGTACCAGACGGCGAAGTCGATGAGCGTCCACTCGAAGCGGGTCTTGCACATCATGCCGATCTTGTCTCCCGGCTGGATGCCGGCCGAGACGAAGCCCTTGGCGAGTGCGATCACCTGCTTCTGGAAGTCGGCTGCTGACAGATCTTGCCAACCACCATCGGCGGTCGGAAGCGCGAAGAGTGCCTTGTCTGGCGTGGCCTTGACGCGCTCAACGAGCAGGTCGGTGGCGTTAGCCTCAGGGTCGGCCTCAACAAGGGCGGGAACATCGATCTGTTTCACGGCAACTCCTTTGGCACCGGTCGGGGTCATTTCAGCCATCCTACCCGGGCGATTCCGCCCCTCGCCGGGTATTCGGAGCACTCGCACTCTCGGTAAGCTCGATTCTCGTGCATGCCATCGGAATCGACATCGAAGGGACCAAGATCGCGGGAGCCGTCGTCTCCGAGACCGGTGAGATCCTCGCGGAGGCCCGCGTCGCCACCCAGGCGGGCGATTCGGAGGCGATCATCGACGCCGTCGTGGAGATGATCGAGCGTCTCGCGATCGGTCGGCCGATCACCGCCGCGGGCGTCGCGGCCCCGGGATTCATCGACTCGAAGCAGTCGACCGTGTACTACACGCCCAACATCAACTGGCGCAATGAACCCCTGCGCGAGCGCCTCCTGCAGCGGCTCGACCTCAACATCACAATCGACAACGACGCCAACGCCGCAGGCTGGGCCGAGTACCGTTTCGGCGCCGGCCGCACGCTCAGCGACATGACGATGCTCACGATCGGCACGGGCGTCGGCGGGGCCATCGTCAGCCAGGGTCGCCTCTTCCGCGGCGGGTTCGGTACGGGCGCCGAGCTCGGTCACCTTCGCATGGTGCCCGACGGACTGCCCTGTGGATGCGGCGCGCGCGGATGCATCGAACAGTACGGCTCGGGCCGCGCGCTGCTGCGCATGGCCAACGAGATCGCCGATGTCGGTGGAATCGGTCTCGCCCTCGCTGACGCGCGCCGCGAGCACGGCGAGCTCGACGGCACCATCGTGGGCAACCTCATCGCCGAGCGCGATCCGGGAGCCGTGCACGCCCTCGAGCAGCTCGGCCACTGGCTCGGCCAGGCCTGTGCGTCGTTGAGCGCGGTGCTCGACCCAGAGGTGTTCGTGTTCGGCGGGGGAGTGGCGATCGCGGGCGACCTGCTCCTCGACCCGGTGCGCGAGGCCTACCGGCAGAACGTTCCGGCGCGCGGCTACCACCCCGAGCCCCAGTTCGTCATCGCCGAACTCGTGAACGATGCGGGAGTGGTGGGCGCGGCCGATCTCGCCCGCATCCATTCGCAGGGGGCTTAAGCTAGATGTTTTCCGGCCGGAGGTAGCGCGATGTTCTACTGGTTCATGAAGAACCTCGTGGCGGGTCCGCTGCTCAAGACGGTGTTCAGGCCCTGGATCGTGGGTCTCGACAACATCCCGAAGACCGGCGGCGTGATTCTCGCGAGCAATCACCTGTCGTTCATCGACTCGATATTCCTGCCGTTGCTCATCGACCGGCGCATCTACTTCCTCGCGAAGAGCGACTATTTCACGGGTAAGGGCTTCAAGAACTGGGCGACCAAGCACTTCCTGCTCGGCACAGGGATGCTGCCCATCGACCGTTCGGGCGGCAAGGCCTCTGAGGCATCCCTGAACACGGGTCTCGATGTGATCGCGAAGGGCAATGTGCTCGGTATCTACCCCGAGGGCACTCGCAGCCCCGACGGCAAGATGTACCGCGGTCGCACCGGTGTGGCGCGCATGATCCTGGAGGGTCACGTGCCCGTCGTTCCGGTCGCCATGGTCGACACCGAGAAGGTCATGCCCATCGGCAGCAAGATCCCGAAAGTGCGTCGCATCGGCGTGATCTTCGGTGAGCCGCTCGACTTCTCGCGCTTCGAGGGCCTCGAGGGCGACCGATTCATCCTGCGCGCCATCACCGACGAGATCATGTACGAACTCAGCCGCATCAGCGGCCAGGAATATGTCGACGTCTACGCCAGTTCGGTCAAGGACAAGATGGGCTCGCGCAGCCGATAGGCTCGTGAGTTGGCCGGTCGTTGGCTGGCCCTGTCCGTATCGCAACAAAGGAACTTCCCTGTGGTTGACCCGTCCGAAACTGTCGTCGTCGCTGATCCCGAAGTGATCGCGGGCCTCGACTATTGGCGGACGCTCCCGATCAAGCAGCAGCCTTCCTGGCCGGATGCCGACGCCGTCGGTGCCGCATCGGCGAAGATCGCGACCCTCCCGCCGCTGATCTTTGCGGGCGAGGCCGACGTTCTGCGTGACCGGCTGGCGAAGGCTGCACGCGGTGAGGCATTCCTGCTTCAGGGCGGGGACTGCGCCGAGACGTTCGCGGGCACTAACGCCCAGAACATCCGTGATCGGGTCAAGACGATCCTGCAGATGGCGGTCGTGCTCACCTACGGCGCCTCGAAGCCCATCATCAAGATGGGTCGCATGGCCGGGCAGTTCGCGAAGCCACGCTCGAGCGACACGGAGACGCGCGGGGATGTCACACTCCCGGCGTACCGCGGCGACATCGTCAATGGCTACGACTTCACCCCCGAGTCACGCGAGGCCGACCCGTCGCGACTGGTCGAGGGCTACCACGCCTCGGCGTCGACCCTCAACCTCGTCCGCGCGTTCACGCAGGGTGGCTTCGCCGACTTGCGGCAGGTGCACTCGTGGAACAAGGGGTTCGCAGCCAACCCCGCGAACCACCGCTACGAGAAGGTCGCCGGCGAGATCGACAAGGCGATCAAGTTCATGGAGGCCGCGGGTGCGGACTTCGATGAGCTCAAGCGTGTCGAGTTCTACTCGAGCCACGAGGGCCTGCTCATGGACTACGAGCGCCCCATGACCCGCATCGACTCACGCACGGGCAGGCCGTACAACACGAGCGCGCACTTCCTGTGGATCGGTGAGCGCACGCGCGACCTCGACGGCGCCCACATGGACTACTTCTCGCGTGTGCGTAACCCGATCGGCATCAAGCTCGGCCCGACGACGACCCCCGACACGCTCAAAAGCATCATCGACAAGCTCGACCCCGATCGCGAGCCCGGCCGCCTGACCTTCATCACGCGCATGGGATCAGGCAAGGTGCGCGACGCGCTCCCGCCCCTGCTCGAGGCCATCAAGGGCATGGATGCGACGCCCCTCTGGGTCTCCGACCCGATGCACGGCAACGGGCTCACCACACCGAACGGCTACAAGACTCGCCGCTTCGATGACGTGGTCGACGAGGTCAAGGGATTCTTCGAGGCGCACCGCGCCGCGGGAACGTACCCGGGCGGAATACATATCGAGCTCACGGGCGACGATGTGACCGAGTGCCTGGGTGGTTCGGAGCAGATCGACGAGGCGACCCTCGCTACCCGCTACGAGTCGCTGTGTGACCCGCGCCTCAACCACATGCAGTCGCTCGAGCTCGCTTTTCTCGTGGCTGAGGAACTTACCGCGTTCTAAGTGGTGTCGGTGGTCACCCGATGATATAGATCAGCCCGAAGCCGTCCCGCGCGAGTTCCGATGTGAACGTCTTGGCTGCGTCGAGATAGTGGGTCACGTACTCGATCTCCTGCTCCGGATCGTGCTGGGAGCGGTTAATGTCGTCGACGGCTGCTCGGATGTGCTCAGCTCCGATGTCGGCGAGACCGATCGCTACTGTTGCAACTTCCTCTGGCGACAGGATGCCGTAGTGCGCCCTCCAGCCGCGGGCCGTGTGGGTGACGCCTCCCTCGACCAGCGATCTCGCTGGATTCGTCCGATGATGGTGAGAGTAACTTGTATTCTATACGCGGTCTAGACAGATCTTTCTGTATAGTCATCGAAGGAACGGGAAGGCGGGAACAGTTGGGAGTTCGGACATGCGGATTAGTTGCTCTTGCGGCCGCCATGTCGCTGATAGGAATCACGGGCTGCTCATCCCCTGAGCCGCCAAAGCCGATCGTTTCCTATGAGCCAGGCGAAAGTCTTTCTTCGGCATCGAACTATGTATACAAATGCATAACCGATAAGGGTTGGAGCGTCACACAAAGTTGGGACGGAGGTATCGAGGTCTCCAGCGAGGACATTCCGGCAGCGCAGGTCGACTTGTATCGAGCGGATTCTGACGCGTGCTGGGCTCAGATTGACAATCGCATCGCGTCGATGTCGACTACCGAGATCTCCGACGTGTATGAACTCGAGCTGGCCACGAAAGATTGCCTTGAAGCACACGGCTACGAGGTCGGATCACCGCCGTCGGAACAGAGCTTTGTCGATACTTTTTTCGGTGATCGCTGGTCCGCGTATGCAGACTCTGATGTTTTGTCGGCTATGAACGATGATGCCGCATGGCGCAAGGTAAATGAAGAGTGCCCGCAACCAGCCTGGTCTTTAGGGGTTTCGAAGTAGACGCCAGTCGACAATTGCGCCCCTCTTGCTGGCGGTTTCTAGGGATCTTTACCGTTGACTGGCCGCTTGAGGCGATTACCTAAGACGGTCGCACGCGCTACCAGTAGCCGGTGAATGGCTCGATGGGATCGTAGTTTCGACGGGTCCAAAGGTTTCCGCTCGGGGACAGTGGCGGGTTCTGAGGAACCTAAGTCGAGGCTCCGGTTGGGGAGGAGCAGGCAGGCTTGTCCTCCCGGGCGCGCATACCGTGGCGAGCATCCTCAGTTCGCGCTCCTGAGCGCGCAATGTCGGTGGCCGTTGATCTAATACAGGTATGGACCAGTTGTTGCTCGACCCGGCTCGCGCGGAGACGCGCGTCGAGTTCAGCATGGCTGAGGCCGAGGTGGCGCAGCGCGCCCAGTGGCGCTCGTCGGCCGCCGTGTTCCGTGCCATCGACGTGACGCTGCGCGAGGCTGTGGCGCATCCGGAGGTATTCCTCGATCCGGTGCTGGTGCGGGGTGACGTGACCGAGTTCGCGGAGCGGGCAGCGGCAGCAGACCTTGCGGTGCGGTTGAGTCTTGCGGAGTCGACTGTGCGCTCCTACGGGCAGGTCGCCAACACCCTCCGTGAGCGACTGCCGCTGGTGTGGGCGTGGTTCGGTGAGGGTGAGGTGTCCACCCAGAACGCACGGGAGGCGGCCGCGGTCGTGGTTGAACTGCCGGATGCGTCGTGGGCCGCGTTCGGCGCGGCGATTCTTGATGCTGCCCGAACGCTGGCTCCTGCTCGGTTCCGCACGAAAGCTCGCGCACTCGGGGAGAAGCTGCATGCGAGGTCCCTGCAGGAGCGTCGGGTGTCGGCCGTGCAGGAGCGTCGTGTCTGGTCGGAGATCGACCGTGACGGTATGGGCTACCTGAACGCGTACCTGCCCACGGAGACGATCGCGATGGCCACCGCTCACATCGATGCCCTGGCCTTTGGGCTGTTCAGGGATGTCGACGAGACGCGCACCATGGGTCAACTGCGCGCGGACATCCTCGCTGACCTGCTCGTGGGCGTCGGTTCACCGTCGTCGCCGAGCATCAGTCTCGCGCTCACGATCCCGGCCCTGGCCATGCTCGGCCACTCGGATGAGCCGGCGATGCTGGAAGGGGTCGGCCCGATCGACCTCGACACGGCCCGAGCCCTCGCCGCGACGGCGCCGTCGATCACCCGGCTGCTCACCGACCCGTTCACCGGCGCGGTGCTGCAGATGGATCCGAACCAATACCGCACCTCAGCGGCAACGAAACGGTGGTTCAGCATTCGATACGCCACCTGCGACTTCCCCGGCTGCGGCCGGCGGGCGATCGATTGCGACCTCGACCACACCACCGCCTGGACGGACGGCGGCAAGACCACGATCGGCAATCTCGCCCCGAGATGCCGACGACACCACACCATGAAGCACCAGACCCGCTGGAAGGTCGACCAACCCCCCGGGTCAGCACGCCCGGTCTGGACCAGCCCTACGGGTTATCGTCGGGAGTCGGACCCGCCGCCCTTCTAACGCGAGCAGCTCACCATGTCCCAGCGTCGGTGCCGGCGTCGGAACTCAGCGTCGGAGCTCAGCGTCGGAGCTCAGCGTCGGTGCCCTGCGCCATGATTTGCGCATGAGCGATTTCGAGTTTCTGTACGGCGAGTGGGCAGTGCACAACCGACGGCTGCGCAGTCTGTTCGTCGGCAGCGACGACTGGTACGAGTTCGAGGGCACGTCGTGGGCGCGACCCCTGCTGGGTGGCGTGGGCAACGTCGACGAGTTGGACTGCCCGAGCGAGGGTTTCTCGGGCGCGACGATCAGGGTGCAAGACCAGGCGAGCGGCGAGTGGTCGATCTACTGGGCCGACAGCACGACGGGGCGACTGTTTCCGCCCGTCGTCGGGCGATTCGAGAACGGCCGGGGCGACTTCTACGGGGATGACGCGCACGAAGGTCAGCCCATTCGCGCGCACTTCACGTGGTCGGACGTCACGCCCGAGTCCGCGCGCTGGCAGCAGGAGTTCTCGTCAGACGGGGGCACAACGTGGGAATGCAACTGGGTGATGGAGTTCACCCGGGTCGGCGCTACGAGCTGAAGTTCACTTTGACCGTGCTGCCCTTGTCTGCGAACGTCCCCGCTGCGGGCGTGAGCGCGGAGACCGTGAAGAGGTTGGGCGCGGCGTCAGCGAAGATGTTGTAGTCGAGGGTGAATCCGGCATCGACGAGAATCTGTTTTGCGTCAGACCACTTCTGCCCGACGACATCGGGAACCTCGACCTGTTCCACGCCCTTCGACGTGATGATGTCGATGGTGTCATCAATGCGGACCGGTGCAGAGCCGTCACCGACCTGCAGTCGAATCGCCATGCCCTGGGGAACATCGTCGCTGAACTCGGCCTCGTTCACGGCGCCCAACTCGAGACCCGCTGCCTGCAGTTTCGCTGTAGCGTCCGCGACGGAGAGACCGGAGACATCCGGGAGCGGACCCGCGGAGACGACGAGTGTTACTGCCTGCATCTCGCCGTAGGTCGCGACACCGGTGAGGCTGGTGCCGTCGACGGCGAGGGCGTCGATCACTGTGCCAAGGGCAACTGTCGCGTCGAACTGTCGGATTGTCGGGTCGGCGAGGGTGAAGGGCGCGGCGGAAATCGCGTCCTTGGCTTCGTCCTCGGTCATGCCCGCGAACACGGGAACCGTGATGGGCTTCGGTCCCGTCGAGATCAGGAGTTGAACCGTGCCGCCGTTGGCGACGTGCGTTCCGAGGGGCGGATCGGTATCGGCAACCAGACCCACGGCGATCGTAGGGGAGTCTGTTTCGCCGTTGGTTGGGTTCACCTTGAGACCGAGGTCGGTGAGAGTGGACGTGGCATCCTCGATTGACATGCCCGCGAGGTCGTTCGGGATCGCGATCTTCGAGCCGGGGCCCACGCCGAAGTACCAGCCGAGCGTCGCGGCGATCGCGACGAGCACCGCGATGATGAGTGCGAGGATCCAACCGCGTCCGCGACGCTTGCGCGTGCGTGCCGCAAGGGTCGAGGCGTTGTCGGATACGGCGACGGCCCCCTGCGCGCGCGGACGCAGTGCGCCGATGACCTGGGTTTCGGCAGTCGCGCTTGGGTGCGGCGCGGGAGTGGCAGTGGGCATGACCATCGTGCGCTGCACGGACGTCGACGAGGTGGACGGCAGCGCGGTCATGAGGGCGCTGTGTGTCTCGTAGAGCTGGTCGAGCATCGCGCGCGCGTCACGCGGGCGGTCTTCGGGGTTGCGTTCCGTCGACCACACGACGAGGTCGTCGAGTTCTGGCGGCACCTTCGAGTTCTTGCGGCTGGGCGGGGGAACCGAATCGTTCGCGTGCTGGTACGCGATCTGCATGGGCTGCTCGCCCTTGAACGGCTGCTCGCCCACGAGCATCTCGTACATCATGATGCCGACGGCGTAGATGTCGCTGCGAGTGTCTGCCACGCCGCGCGTCACGAGCTCGGGGGAGAGGTAGGCGATCGTGCCCAGCAACGCGCCGGTCGCCGTCTGCGAGCTGGCGGCGCGCGCGAGACCGAAGTCACCGATCTTGATGCGGCCGTCGTCGGCGAGCAGGACGTTCTCCGGTTTGAGATCGCGATGCACGATCCCCGCCTTGTGCGCGGCCGCGAGGCCGGCGAGCACGGCCTCCATGATGTCGAGCGTCTGCTCGGTCGTGAGCACCTTGTGCTCCTGCAGGAGGTCGCGCAGCGTGATGCCGGGCAGGTACTCCATGACGAGGTACGCCATGTCGCTGTCCTGGCCCTGGTCGAAGACGTTGACGACGTTCGGATGCGCGAGGCGAGCTGCCGAGCGCGCTTCCTGAATGAAGCGCTCTTTGAACTTGCTGTCGTCGGCGAGATGCCCGTGCATGACCTTGATGGCCACGCGGCGCTCGAGCCGGAGGTCGGTGGCGAGGTACACCGTCGCCATGCCCCCGCGAGCGATACGGGAGCGGATCTGGTACCGGCCGTCGAGAAGACGCCCGATCATGGGATCCGTGCTGTTGACGCTCACCACCAGAGTCTAAAGTTCGACCCTGTGCGCAACCCGCCGGGACACGGCTCGGCGCCGGACCTGCTGAAAAGTCGGTGAGCTAGCCGATTTCGGCGAGCCAGGCCCACGCCGCCGATTCCCACTTGGCGTACGCGTCGGGAAATGCCGAGATCTGCACGCGCTGCGCGGCCTGGGTGAGCGGCATGGACTCCCAGCCGGAGATGTCGAGCAGCCCACGGGTGTTGCCCCGGTTCGGGTTGCTCGGTCCGCCGTAGAACAGGCGAGCCGCGTAAGCGGGATCGGTGAGCTGCTCGACGGATCCCCAGCCTGAACTCGGTCGCTGCTGGAAGAGGCCGACCGAGTCGAGGTCTCCCCACGAGAGGTTGCGCATGCTGGATTCCTGCATCGCCGTCGCGAGCGCAATGACGATTCCGTAGTCGGAGACGCCAAGCTCGCGCCCCACCTGCACGATGACCGCGGCGTTTGCGCGGGTCTCGTCAGTGAGGGTGCTGCCGGTCGACGCGGCCGGGGCCACCGATCCGCCCGCGGGAATCACGAGCGTGTGCCCGGAGAAGATGACGCTCGACCAGTCGAGACCGTTGGCGGTGAGCAGGGCCTGCGTGTCGATTCCGAAGCGTGCGGCGATGCTGCCCACCGTGTCGCCAGAAACTATCGTGTACGTCGTCGTGACCGGCGCGGGCGCGGGGGCCGGTTCGGCAGCCGGGGGTGCCTCCACGACGGGCGGCACGACGACGGTCTCCTCGATCGGTGGTGTCGACACGACGGGCACGAAGGTGTCCGCGTCATCGATCGGAGTTCCGGGGCCGACAAGGCCGGGGATCGCGATCGTCTGGCCGGGGTAGATGATGCTCGACCAGCCCAGGCCGTTGGCGGTGAGTACGGAGAGCGTAGAGATGCCGAAGCGGTCGGCGATGCCGCTGATGGTGTCTCCCGCGACGATTGTGTAGCGACCGCTCGGGGTGGCCTCGAGCGAGGCTTCCACCGGGGCGATCGCGCCCGACGCCGAGAGCTTGAGTTCCTGGCCGGGGAAGATGATCGATGACCAGCCGAGGCCGTTGAGAGCGAGCACGGACGCCGTCGACAGCCCGTACTGGCCGGCGATGCTGCTCACGGTGTCACCGGGGGTGACGCGGTACAGCGCTGGCGCGGGAGCCACTGCAGCTTTCGCCGCGGTGGTGATCGCGGAACTCGCGGCCGTGACGGCCTCGCGAATCGTCTTGCCCAGTTCGAAGTTATTGCCCCGAGGCTTGGGTGTGGGGCGCGCCTCGGCCGCGCTCACGGGGCCGGTGAGGCCCATCGCGGCTATCGATCCGGCGAGGAGGACCGATCCGGTCGCGAACATGCCCTTGGCCATCCGGCCGCGCGGCGACAGCCCGTGCAGCGGCTCGTCGTGGTCGTCGGATACGCGGGGCGCGAGTCCTGCGAATACCGACCGTGCGACGCCCTGGGCGTCGTCGACATAGTGATCCATCATCATTCCGTTCTCTCCCCACCCCGAGAAGGTTGATGCGGCCGCGGGCGGCAACATCGTTACCACCGTGACACACCTGTTATCCAGTGTCAACCAGTGTGATTATTGTGAAGTGAATTTACCTGCCGGAAACATTCGCGTTCCGGAGGTGTCACCGGGAGTTTGCCGAAGGCCATGGCACGCTTGTCTCGTGACCGAAACGCCCGCCATCAACTGGCTCACGATTCCCGACCTCACCGAGATGCTCGGACTCAAGGTGAGCCAGGTCCGACGCCTCATCGAAGATCGCTCCCTGCTCGCGAGCCGCCTGGACGGCGTGTGGAAGGTCCCGGCCGCGTTCATCGTCGACGGCGAGCCGATGCACGAGTTGCGCGGCACCCTCATCGTGCTCGGCGACAGCGGATTCACCGACGACGAGGCGATGAACTGGCTGCTCAGCCCCGAGGAGAGCCTCGGCGTGTCTCCCATCGCTGCCCTCACCGCTGGCCGCAAGGCCGAGGTGCGACGGGTCGCACAGGCGCTCGGCTTCTAGCCGTCTGCTAGTAGACCCGACGGGTCACCGTGTCGGCGAGTTCGAGAAGCTGCTCGCGCGCCGAGGCGGCGAGGGGGGCATCCCTGATCGCGTCTTTCGCAAGGCCGACGTTGTGATCGATGATCCGCTCGACCTGATCGACGGCGCCGCACTCCTTCAGGGTGTTGCGCATGATGGCGACCTGCTGGGCGTCGAGCTCGGGGTCGCCGAGAAGTTCGTCCATGAGAGTGCGCGCCTGGCTAGAGAGCTTCTGTCGCGCGAGGGCGATGAGCACCGTGCGCTTGCCTTCGCGCAGGTCGTCGCCAGCGGGCTTTCCCGTGACGGCGGGATCGCCGAACACGCCGAGAAGGTCGTCGCGCAACTGGTAGGCGACGCCGAGGGGGAGCCCGAATGCCCTGAGGGCAGCGAGTTGCTCGAGGCTCGCGCCACCCAGTGCCGCGCCGATCACCAGTGGGGCTTCGACGCTGTATTTGGCCGACTTGTAGACGATGACCCGGTGAGCGCGGCCGAGGGCGTCGGCCTCGGGATTCCGCGTCCACGCGTTCTCCTCGAGAATGTCGAGGTACTGGCCAGCGGTGACCTCGGTGCGCATCCGGGCGAACTCGGCTCGCCCCGCTCGCGCCGCGGCCCGGTCGGCGAGCCGTGCGGTGCCGGAGTCGAAGAGTTCGTCGCTCCACCCGAGCAGCAGGTCGCCCAGCAGGAGGGCGCCGGACTGCCCAAACTGGGCGGGGTCGCCGGTCCAGCCCTCGTCAACGTGCATCGCCTCGAGTCGCTTGTGGGCTGAGGGGGCGCCCCGGCGGGTGTCTGACCTGTCCATGATGTCGTCGTGCACGAGGGCGGCCGCGTGGAACACCTCGAGGGCCGACGCCGCGAGAACTATGCCGGGCAGATCGGCGGAGACCGTGTCGTCAGGCAGGGGATCGAAGCCGACGGGAACTGCGGTGGCCGACTGCCAGCCCCAGTAGAGGAACAGGGCCCTGAATCGCTTGCCGCCGGAGAGGAACGACGTCGCGACGTCGGTGAATCGCACGAGTTCGGGGGCGATGGAACGGAACTCGGTCGAGCGCTCGGCGAGAAACTCGTCGATTCCCAGTTGAACGAGGTCAACTAACCGGTTACTCTCAGCCACTTACCTAGCCTAGCCACCGCGGCGAGGCGTACTATGAAGGTTCACGCGTCGATCCCGAGGGACGAGGGGAACAGGATGCCACTTTCCGAGCAAGAGCAGCGCCTCCTGGAAGAGATGGAGCGAAGCCTCTATCAGAACGATGCTGACTTCGTCGCGACCGTCAATCCAGGCAGAGGTCGGCCCAATTACACGGTGCTGGTCGTGGGCATCCTCATCGGCGTCCTCGGTGTCGCCACTCTCGTGGCCGGCGTCATCATCCGCCAGCCGCTCGTCGGTGTTCTCGGCTTCGCGATCATGTTCGTCGGTGTTCTGCTCGTGGTGGCTCCGCCCCGCAGGTCGGCCGGATTCCCCGCACAAGACGCCCCGCGTTCGTCCAGCGGCAAGCCGCGCTCGAACTCGTTCATGCAGGGTCTCAACGATCGCTGGGATCGCCGCCAGGACGGTCACGAGTAGCCAGACTCCACTTCTATAGGGCCAGCCTTCGGGCTGGCCCCTTTTTTGTGCGCTCCGGGGTCATTTCTCTCGATTTCCCTCCACTCTTGGGATCCTTATGTTTATTGGCCTGTCGGGGTACAAAGCTGGGAATATGACCGTGTTTTCTATCAAAAGTGGTGGAAAGTGGAGTAAAGTGGGGCATACCTGATCCGGGCCGGAGAATGAGGGGAGGCATCCGTGTTCCTTGGCACCTATGCACCCAAGCTCGACGACAAGGGTCGCGTCATCCTTCCGGCGAAGTTCCGCGAAGAGCTCTCCTCTGGTCTTGTCGTCACCCGCGGCCAGGAGCGCTGCCTCTACGTGTTCAGCCAGCGTGAGTTCGAAGAGATCCATGGCAAGATCCGCCAGGCCTCGATCACGAGCAAGCAGAACCGTGACTTTCTGCGACTCTTCCTCTCCGGTGCGAACCAGGAAGTGCCCGACAACCAGAACCGCGTGACCATCCCCGCGAACCTGCGTGAGTACGCCGGCCTCGGCAAGGACCTGACCGTCATCGGTGCGGGTAACCGCGCGGAGATCTGGGACACCGAAGCCTGGAACACCTACTACGAGAGTGCCGAGTCCGACTTCGTGAACACGACGGAGGAGGTGATCCCCGGGCTCTTCTGACTCCTCAGTGCTGACTCCCAGCCGTACGCCCTGGCTTTCTTCCCCGATGCCAGGTCGCGACGGATGGGGATCAGCACCGAGGATGCGGGCCCTGTACCTCATGGCAGACAACAGCCAGATCCATGCATCGGTCATGCTTGAGCGCACCATCGAGCTCCTCGCTCCCGCGATCGAGCACGACGGCGCGATCCTCGTCGACGGCACCCTGGGTATGGGCGGCCACGCCGAGGCCTTCCTCAGCCGGTTCCCGAACCTCTCGCTCGTGGGCATCGATCGTGACCCGGATGCCCTCGCCATTGCCCGCGACCGTCTCGCGCCCTTCGGTGACCGGGTACGGTTCGCGCACGCCGTCAACGACCAGCTCGCGCGCGTGCTCGACGGCTTCGGAATCGAGCGTGTCTCCGCCGTGCTCTTCGACCTCGGTGTCTCATCACTGCAGCTTGACCGCGTCGAGCGTGGGTTCTCGTATTCCAAGGACGCGCCGCTCGACATGCGCATGGACTCGACGAGCGACCGCACGGCAGCCCTCATCCTCGCGACCTACAGCGAGCACGAGCTGCGCCGCATCTTCTACGAGTACGGCGACGAGAAGCTCGCGCCGCGCTACGCCAGCAAGATCGTCCAGCGCCGCGAGATCGAGCCGTTCGAGACCTCGGCTCAACTCGTCGAGGTCATCATCGCCGCGACCCCGGCCGCGGCGCAGCGCGCGGGACACCCCGCCAAGCGCGTGTTCCAGGCCCTGCGCATCGAGGTCAACCAGGAGCTCGCTGTCATCGAACGCGCGGTCCCGGATGCCGTCGACGCGCTCGAGGTCCACGGCCGCATGGTCGTGCTCTCGTTCCAGTCCCTCGAAGATCGCATAGTGAAGCGCGTGTTCCAGGCGCGCTCGACGTCGACGGCCCCTCGCGGGCTTCCCGTCGAGCTGCCGGAGCACAGGCCAGAGCTCAAGCTGCTCGTGCGCGGCGCCGAGCAGGCGAGCGACGAGGAGCGTGCGGTCAACCCGCGCGCCACCTCAGTGCGGCTGCGTGCAGTCGAGCGACTGCGGGATGTCGCATGAGCAACCTGGCCACCGCACACATTCACGCGGGCCGCCCGGTTCCACTGCAGGAGCCGCGCCAGCACCCTCGCCACATCGAGATCGTCGCGACGCGATCCCAGCGACGCGCGCGCCCGAAACTCGCATACGCGATCATCACGATCAGCTGCCTGTTCGCGATCTTCGCCGCGCAACTGTTGCTGAGTATCGTCGTCTCCGACGGTGCCTATCAGGTCTCCGCGCTGCAGGACCAGCAAAAGGACCTGCTGCGCACGCAGGACGCGCTCACCGAGAAGCTCAACGTGCTCGACTCGACCCAGAACCTCAGCACCCAGGCCGCACACCTCGGCATGGTGCCGAACGGTTGGCCACTCGCGATCAACCTCGGCACGGGGGCCGTGTACGGCCTGCCCGGCAGCGCCGACCCCGCTGGCTGCGGCGGAGCGTGCAATCTGATCACCAACTCCCAGCTCGCGGGCGTGCCGCTCGTCGACCCGAATGCTGCGGCCACCACGACGGGACACGCCGACGGCGCTGCCGCGCCTCCGGCGACCGCCACGCAAACTGAACAGGCGCCGGTGGACTCGATTCCCGCGCCCGTGACTCACTAGGAGACGACAGGCTCATGAGAACCCGACGCAGCCGGGCGCGCATCTCCGCCGCCGTGGTCGTCGTATTCCTTGTCATCGCCGTGTTCGTGGTGCGACTCGTCGATATCCAGATCGTGCAGGCCGACGAGTACAACGCCGAGTCGCAGGACAAGCGCGCACGCACCCTCGTGACCTACGGCACGCGCGGCGATATCGTCGACGCCAACGGCGCGGTGCTCGCCGACAGTGTTCTGCGGTACGACATCACTGCCTCACCGCACGTAGCGCTGACCCGTAAGGACGCCGCGACCTCCGTGCCCGCCGACCTCGCGCGCATCGCAGCCATCACTGGGCAGGACCCGGCCGCGATGTACGCCGCGTTCGCCGCCGACCCCACCTCGGACTTCACCTACATCGTCAAGAGCGTGACGCTCGACGCGTACCAGAAGATCGACGCCCTTGGCATCACCTGGATCTACCCGACACGTCACCCGGAGCGCACCTACCCGAACGGGCAGATCGCGGGGAACCTCGTCGGGTTCATCGGCACGGACGGCCCGCTGGCAGGGCTCGAGCGAAGCGAGGACGAGTGCCTCGCGAGCACCAACGGCTCGGCGACCTACGAGAGCGCCGAAGACGGCACGCAGTTGCCGGGCAGCATCGTCACGACGCAGGACACCAAGGACGGCGGCACGCTGCGACTCACTATCGATCGTGACCTGCAGTGGTACGTGCAGCAGCGCATGCAGCAGGCTGCCGGTGACCTGGGTGCGACGTGGGCGACCGCCGTCGTCATCCGGATCAAGGACGGCCACCTCATGTCGGTCGCCGACTGGCCCACTGTTGACCCGAACACCGTGCACGACGGCCCCGCAGATGCTGCGACCGGATCACGCGCCTTCAGCACGCCGTATGAGCCCGGCTCGACGATCAAGGCGCTGACCGCGGCATCCCTTGTCGACGCGGGGGTCGCGACACCCGGCTCTGGCGTCGTCGTTCCCTACAGCCTTGAACAGCCGGACGGCAGCTCCATCCATGACGCGTTCTACCACGACACCGAGAACCTCACGCTCGCGGGCGCGCTCGTGGAATCGTCGAACGTCGCGGTCTCGAAGTTCTCCGATCTTCTCCCCGCCCAGCAGCGCCACGACTACATGGCAGCTTTCGGGCTCGGCGACTACACGGAGGTCGACTTCAACGGCGAGTCGTCCGGCGACCTGCCCGACGCCGACCAGTGGTTCGGCCGCAGCAACTATTCGGTGCAGTACGGGCAGGGCATCACCGCGACCTCTGTGCAGATGGCGAGTGTCTTCCAGACGCTCGGCAACCACGGTGTACGCATGCCGGTGACGCTCGTCGAGGGCTGCGAGCACGCTGACGGTACGGTCACCGACGCGCCATCGGGCCAGGGCACACGGGCGGTGTCTGACTCGGCCGCGGACCAGACCATCGCGATGATGGAGCAGGTCGCGAACAAGAGCGGCTCCGCCCCGAACCTGCAGATCCCCGGCTACCGCACAGCGGTCAAGAGCGGAACGGCCGAGGTTGCGGAGAATGGCGAGTACGGAAACAAGGTAGTGATCTCGTACGCGGGCGTATCCCCCGCTGACAACCCGCAGTACGCGGTGGTCGTGACTGCGGGCATCCCCGATAGTGTGTACTCGGGTCTCATCGCCCCGGTTTGGCGCGATGTCATGGCCCAGACGCTCACTACTTTCAGGGTTCCCCCGTCGACGTCGCCGGCCCCGGATCTGCCCGTCTACTGGTGAGCGGAAGCGATACTTTCACTCCCGGGAGCACGACAGCGTGATCGAACTGAGCATCGCCGATGTGGCAAGCGCGATCGGTGGCAGGCTTGTCGGACCGGCTGATGCCACGTCCACCGTCGTGACGGGTACCGTGCACACCGATTCGCGTGCAGTTCGGCCCGGTGACCTGTTCTTCGCCCTGCCGGGGGAAACCACCGACGGCCACCTCTTCGCCCCCGCCGCAGTCGAGAACGGCGCGGTGCTCATCGTCGTGGAGCGCGAACTCGACACCACCGTGGCCCAACTCGTCGTCGCGGATGGCGTTGTCGCCCTGTCTGACCTCGCGCGCGAGGTGGTCGCGCGCGTGCGCGCCGCGGGGGATCTCACGGTCGTCGCGGTCACCGGTTCGAATGGCAAGACCACCACCAAGAACATGCTGCGCGCGATCCTCGGCGCCGAAGGCAAGACTGTAGCTCCGCTCGGCTCCTTCAACAACGAGGTTGGCGCTCCGATCTCGATGCTCGGCATCGAGCACGACACACGGTTCCTCGTGATCGAGATGGGTGCGGATGCCGTCGGCGACATCACCAGGCTCGTGTCGGTCGCGACGCCCGACGTCGGGATCGTGCTCACTGTCGGCCTCGCGCACATCGGAAAGTTCGGTTCTCCCGAGGCGATCGAGCACGCGAAATCGGAGATGGTGACCGACCTTCCGGAGACAGCGGTCGCGGTGCTCAACGCTGACGATCCGCGCGTGGCGAGGATGGCTCTGCTCACCAGAGCGTCCGTGCAGTGGTTCGGACTCTCGGAGACTGCAGACGTGCGCGCCGTGGACATCGAGGCGACCGCATCCGGTACCGCATTCACGATCGTCGCGGACGGCGAGCGCACCCCGGTGCAACTGAAGATCCTCGGCGAGCACCATGCAATGAACGCCCTGGCCGCCGTCACGGCGGCGCGCGCGGTCGGCGTGCCCGTCAAGCGATCCGTGGTGGCGCTCGAGCAGCTCGTGCGTGCAGAGCGTTGGCGCATGGAGCTTCTCGAGCGACCGGATGGCATCGTCATCATCAACGACGCGTACAACGCGAGCCCAGACTCGATGTCCGCCGCGCTCAAGACCCTCGCGCAACTCACGCGCGGCGAAGATCACCGTTCCATTGCCGTGCTCGGCGAGATGGCTGAGTTGGGGGACTACGCGAACGACGAGCACGACCGCATCGGCCGCCTCGTGGTGCGCCTCAACGTGCAGCAGCTCATCGTCGTGGGGCACAACGCTCGCCACATCCACAACGCCGCGGGCCTCGAGGGCTCGTGGGACGGGGAGTCGGTGCTCGTGGACACGGCGGATGAGGCATACGATTTGCTCCGTGACCGAATGCGCGAGGGGGATGTCGTGCTCGTGAAGTCCTCCAAGTCGGCGGGGCTTCGACTGCTCGGCGATCGACTCGCTGGAGCCACACCGTGATCACCCTCCTCATCGCTGGGGGCTTCTCGCTCGGCTTCACGCTCTTCCTCACACCGCTCTTCATCAAGCTGTTCAACCGGCTCAAGTGGGGCCAGTTCATCCGCGATGACGGCCCGCAGTCGCATCACACCAAGCGCGGCACGCCCACCATGGGTGGCATCGTCTTCATCCTGGGTGCGACCCTCGGCTACGTTGTCGGTCACCTCGTCGGCCAGACCGACATGACCCTCGTGGGCGTGCTCGTCATCTTCCTGATGGGCGGCATGGGCCTCGTCGGGTTCGTCGACGACCTCCTCAAGACGCGCAAGCAGCGCAGCCTCGGCCTCGGCGGCTGGGCGAAGGTCGCGGGCCAGGTGATCGTCGCGTCGATCTTCGCGGTGTTCGCGCTGAACTTCCCGGACGAGCACAACCTCACCCCCGCCTCGACAGTCATCGACGGCGTGCGTCACACCTACATCTCCGGCGTGCGGGACATCCCGTGGCTCGACTTCGCGACCTTCGGCCTCATCGCTGGCGGCATCATCTTCGCGATCTGGTCCACGCTCATCATCGTGAGCGCCTCGAACGGCGTCAACGTCGCCGACGGTCTCGACGGCCTCGCCACCGGTGCTGCGATCTTCGCGATCTCGGCCTACATCTTCATCGGGTTCTGGCAGAACAACCAGGCGTGCTACAGCGACCGCCTGCAGCCAGAAGACCTCACGCAGTGCTACAACGTGCGCGACCCGCTCGATCTGGCCGTCATCGCCGCGGCAATCGCGGGAGCCCTCATCGGGTTCCTCTGGTACAACACGTCGCCCGCGCAGATCTTCATGGGCGACACCGGCTCGCTCGGCCTCGGTGGTGCGCTGGCCGCCCTCGCGATCCTCTCGCGCACCGAACTGCTGCTCATCCTCATCGGCGGCCTGTTCCTGATCGTGACCGGCTCGGTGATCCTGCAACGCGCGTACTTCAAGATCACCAAGGGCAAACGCATATTCCTGATGAGCCCGTTGCACCATCACTTCGAGCTCAAGGGTTGGGCCGAGATCACCGTTGTCGTGCGCTTCTGGCTCATCGCGGCCCTCTTCGTCGCCGTCGGAGTGGGCGTGTTCTACCTCGAATGGGTGACCCGCTGACGGTGAGCGACGTCGCCCGGCACCGCGTTGACAGCCTCGCGAGCTGGCACGCCGACTGGCGCGACCTGCGCGTGGTCGTGCTCGGCCTCGGCGTCACAGGGTTCTCGGTCGCTGACACCCTCGTCGAACTGGGCGCCGACGTTCTCGTCGTCGCGACGAAGGCGACCGACGAGCGTGTCGCGATGCTCGAGGTCATCGGCGCGGCCCTCACCCTGCAGCCGGATGCCGCGGCCGTGCCCGCTGCCCTCGAAGCCTTCGATCCCGACCTCGTCGTCGTGTCGCCGGGGTACCCGCTCGACCACTCGATCCTCCGCTGGGCCACCGAGCGGAACCTGCCCGTGTGGGGTGATATCGAACTCGCGTGGCGCGTGCGTGACAAGCTCGGCGACCCGGCCGACTGGATCGCCGTCACCGGCACGAACGGCAAGACCACGACTGTGCAACTCGTGACCCACCTGCTCGAGTCGAGTGGGCTGCGCGCGGCGGCTGTCGGCAACATCGGCCTTCCCGTGCTCGACGCCATCCGCTACCCGGCCGGCTTTGACGTGTTCGTCGTCGAACTCTCGAGCTTCCAGTTGCACTGGATGCCCCGCTCGGGCCCGGGGGCCATCGCTCCGGCCGCGAGCGTGTGCCTCAACGTCGCCGACGACCACCTCGACTTCCACGGCTCGCGCGACGCGTACGCGGAAGCCAAAGGCACCGTGTACTGGAACACGAGGCTCGCCTGCGTCTACAACCGCGCAGACAGGGTCACGATGCGCCTGGTCGAGGAGGCCGAAGTGCAGGACGGCTGCCGGGCGATCGGCTTCGGGCTCGACACTCCCGGCCCGAGTGATCTCGGCATGGTTGGTGATATCGTCGTCGACCGGGCCTTCCTGGACGACCGGCACCATTCAGCGATCGAGCTCACCACCCACGGCGAACTCGCCGAAGCCGGGCTCGCGGCTCCGCACATGGTGGCCAACGTGCTCGCGGCAGCGGCCCTCGTCCGTGCCGTCGGTATGGCGCCCGAGACCGTGCGTGCGGGGCTCGCGACGTTCCGGGTCGATCACCATCGCACCGAGACCGTCGCGACGGCTGACGGGGTTGTGTGGGTCGACGATTCGAAGGCGACCAATCCGCACGCCGCGGATGCCGCGCTGCGATCGTTTCCGTCGGTCGTCTGGATCGTGGGCGGCCTACTCAAGGGCGTAGACATCGCGCCGCTCGTCCTCCAGCACAGGGCACGGCTCAAGGGAGCCGTCGTCATCGGGGTTAACCGTCAACCTGTGGTTGAAGCATTTGGGCGACACGCGCCCGAGGTCCCGCTCTTCGAAGTCGACGCGACGGACACTGGCGAGGTGATGCCGCACGCAGTGCGGGTCGCCGGGGGTATGGCGTCTCAGGGGGACACCGTGCTGATGGCGCCGGCAGCGGCATCCATGGACCAGTTCACCGATTACGCGGACCGGGGCACGAGATTCGCCCAGGCCGTGAGAGATTACCTGGGAGGGGCGGGCGATGACATCGACGCGCACCCCACCGCAGGTTCAGACCCGGGCGGCGCAGCAGGCGAGAGCGGCGCAGCACGCTAAAGCCGCGCAGGCGAGGGCCGCCCGTCAGGCAGTCCAAGCTCCCGCCGCACCCGCGCGTGCGCCTCGGTCTCGACCGGCGGTCGCTGTAGTTCCGGTTCGCCGCATCTTCGCGGCCGCCCAGACCAACTACTTCCTGCTGCTGGGCGTCACGCTCTTCCTGGTGATCTTCGGTCTCGTGATGGTGCTCTCCTCGTCGACTATCGAGTCATTCAATGACGACGAGGGTTTCTTCGGGCGCTTCGTGCGCCAGGGCCTGTTCGCTGTGGTGGGAATCCCGCTCATGCTCGTCGCGTCACGGATGCCCCCGCAGTTCTGGAAGCGCTGGGCCTGGCCCGCGCTGCTCTTCGGCGGAGCGCTGCAGATGCTCGTCTTCGTGCCCGGCATCGGCCTCGGTTATGGCGGAAACAACAACTGGATTCGCGTCGGGAGCTTCACGGCCCAGCCCTCCGAGTTCGTCAAGATCGCGCTCATCGTGTGGGTCGCCTGGGTGCTCACCACCAAACAGGACCTGCTCTCCGACTGGAAGCACGTCGCCCTGCCGATCGCTCCCGTCGCGGGGCTCGCGATCCTCCTCGTGCTGGTGGGCAACGACCTCGGCACAGCCTCCGTCATGCTCATCATCGTGCTCGGCTGCATGTTCTTCGCTGGCGTGCGGATCAAGTTCCTCGCCGCGGCCGTCGCTGGCATCGCCGTTGTCGCCAGCATGTTCGCGATGACCAGTTCGTCGCGCACCGAACGCATCTCCGCGTGGATCAACGGCTGCACGAGCGCCAACTACTCCGGCTACTGCTGGCAGCCAGAGCACGCCAACTGGGCCCTCGCGGCCGGAGGGTTGTTCGGCAAGGGGCTCGGTAACTCGGTCGCCAAGTGGAACTGGCTGCCCGAGGCATCCAGCGACTACATCTTCGCCATCATCGGTGAGGAGCTCGGCCTGATCGGTGCGATCGTCGTGCTCGCCCTGTTCGTGGTGCTCACGATCGCCTTCGTGCGCATCATCCGCACCACGCGCGACACCTTCGCGCGCATCACGACCGCCGGCGTCATGGTGTGGGTGATCGGCCAGGCCTTCGTGAACATCGCGGTGGTGCTGGGCGTGCTCCCGGTGCTCGGTGTGCCGCTGCCGCTGATCTCGGCGGGAGGTTCCGCGCTCATCGCGACCCTGCTCGGAATCGGGGTCGTGCTGTCGTTCGCGCGCACGAGTTCGTCCGAACCGGACGACCTCGTCGCCCCGACCCCCGCCGATCGATCACGCCTGCTCGCCGAACAGCGGGTACGCTCGCGCGCATGACCACGTACCTCCTGGCGGGCGGCGGCACCGCCGGCCACGTCACTCCGCTGCTCGCCGTGGCCGACCGCCTGCGCGAACGTCACCCGGATGCCACCGTGCTCGTGCTCGGCACGAAGGAGGGCCTCGAGGCGCGCCTTGTGCCCGACCGCGGCTATGAGCTGCTGACGATTGACCGCGTGCCGTTCCCGCGTCGACCCAACCGAGCCGCGCTGCGCTTCCCGTCCCGGCTTCGCGGAACCATCGGCGCCGTGCGGGCCATCATTCGTGACCGTCACGTCGACGTTGTCGTGGGTTTCGGCGGGTACGTGTCGGCCCCGGCCTACCTCGCGGCTCGCGCCAATAAGATTCCGTATGCGATTCACGAGGCCAACGCGCGGCCCGGAATCGCGAACCGGCTCGGGGCTCGATTTACTGAGTTCGTGGGCACGGCGTTCCCGGAGACCAGGATCCGCGGCGGACAGGTTGTCGGCATGCCCCTGCGTCGCGAGATCGAACAGCTCGACCGCTTCGAGGGCAGGCGCGAGGGCGTGCGCTACTTCGGGCTCGACGAGAACAAGCCGACTCTCCTCGTGACGGGCGGCTCCTCGGGCGCCAAGCGCATCAACGACACGATCTCGCAGTCGATCACGCTCATCCTCGGTGCGGGCTGGCAGGTCATCCACGTCACTGGGGAGTACCGCGACGCGGTCGACGACCCCCAGCTGGCCGGATACCTCGTGCTCAAGTACGCGGACCGCATGGATCTCGCCCTCGCCGTGGCCGACCTCGCCCTCGCGCGTGCGGGAACGGCGACCGTCGCCGAGTTGTGTGCGCTCGGCATCCCCGCTGTCTTCGTGCCGTACGCGGTGGGAAACGGGGAGCAGCGCTTCAACGCGCGCGGAGCCGTCGACGCCGGGGGAGCGATCATCGTCGACGACGCTGCCTTCACGCCGGCGTGGGTCGCGAGCGACCTCGTGCCGCTCCTGCGCAACCGCGCGCGCATCGCCGACATGGCCGCGCGCATCGTCACCGTCGGCACGATCGACGGCACTGATCGGATGGTCGACCTCGTCGAGGCGGCAACGAACAGCGCAGCCACGTAAAATCGATCCGATGATCAAGCCCGACCTCACCATGCCCCTGCCCGCCGATATCGGTGCCGTGCACTTCGTCGGGATCGGCGGAGCCGGCATGAGCGGGATCGCGCGGCTGTTCCTCGCGTCGGGCCACCGCGTCACGGGGTCAGACCGCTCGGAGAACCACAACACTGAAGACCTGCGCACGCTCGGCGTGACGGTCTCCCTCGGACATGACGCCACCAACGTTGCCGACGCCGACGCGCTCGTGTACACGGGCGCACTCTGGCCAGACAATCCCGAGTACCTCGAGGCCGTGCGCAGGGGAATCCCCGTGCTGCACAGGTCGCAGGCGCTTGCGTGGCTCATCAACCACAAGCGGCTCGTCGCGGTTGCGGGCGCGCACGGCAAGACCACCTCGACGGGCATGATCGTGACCGCCATGCTCGAACTCGGCGCGCAACCGAGCTTCGTCAACGGCGGCATCATCCAGTCGCTCGGCGTGAGCTCGTCGTTCGGCACCGGTGAACTCTTCGTCGTCGAGGCTGACGAGTCCGATGGGTCGTTCCTGCTCTACGACACCGCGGTCGCCCTCGTGACCAACGTCGACGCCGACCACCTCGACCACTACGGCGATCACGACGCGTTCGACGCAGCCTTCGTGACGTTCGCGAACCGTGCCTCGGAGCTCGTCGTGATCTCGAGCGACGACCCCGGAGCCGTGCGGGTGACTGGTTCGCTCGACCACCCGAACGTCGTGACCTTCGGCGAGGATGCCGCGGCCGACGTGCGCGTACACTCCGTCGTCACCGAGGGGCCGGTCTCCTTCGCCGTGTCGTGGCAGGGGGCTGACTACGCGACCACGCTGTGTGTTCCCGGACACCACAACGCACTCAACGCCGCCGGGGCCTTCGCTGTGCTCGTGGGGCTCGGGTTCGACCCGCGTGCCGCACTCGACGCGATTGCGACCTTCGGTGGCACCGAACGCCGCTTCGAGCTGCACGGAGTTGTGCGCGGTGTGAGCGTCTACGACGACTACGCCCATCACCCCACAGAGGTCGCCGCCGCGCTCAGCGCCGCGCGCAGTGTCGTCGGCAGCGGCCGCATCATCGCCGTGCACCAGCCCCACCTGTACAGCCGCACCCAGGCGATGGCTGGGGAATTCGCCCACACCTACGAGCGGCTCGCCGACCACACGATAGTGCTCGACGTGTTCGGTGCGCGCGAAGATCCGGTTCCGGGGGTCACCGGAGCCCTCGTGTCCGAGCGCTTCGACGACCCGTCGCACGTTGACTACCTCCCGGACTGGCAGCAGGCCGCTGACCGGGCGGCGGAGATAGCGCGTGAGGGCGACATCATCATGACGCTCAGCTGCGGCGACGTGTACCGCATAGTCCCGCAGGTGCTCGCGTCCCTGGGCGCGAGCCAGGGCGGCTAGAAGCACCGTGAAGCGGCCAGAAGGCTTCGATGCGCCGAGCGCGTCCCCGCCTCCCCAGCGCCCCGCAAAGCCGCGGGCGACGACGCCGAGGGCGCAGCCGCGGGCCCCGAAGGTGCAGGCGCCGAAAGCCCAGCCTCCGAGGGTGCAGCCCGCCGCACGACAGCCCGCGGCCGCGAGAGCTCCCCAGAAGCGTGCCCAACGGCAGCCCGCGCGCTTCTCGAGCCGCGAACCCAGGCCGGATGCTGCGGCTCGCGGCGAACTCCGCAGGGCAGCACGCGATCGCCGCCGCTTCGAGCGCGCCGAGGTCAGGCGTTTCACGCGTCGAGCCCGCAACCGGCGCGTCGCCATCGCGGCGGTGGGAGGGATCATCCTCACGCTCGCCCTGCTCGTCGTCACCGCTGTGTACTCGCCGATTCTCGCGCTGCGCACGATCACCGTCGACGGAACGTCGCGCATCGACCCGACCGAGGTCATCGCGGCGGCCAACGACCAGCTCGGCACGCCACTCGCCCTCATCGACTACGACAAGATGACGCTCGCCCTGTCGGCATTCCCGCTCATCCGCAGCTACGTGACCGAGATCGTGCCACCGGACACGCTGCTGATTCACATCTCGGAGCGCCAGCCCGTAGGCAGCATCACCTCGACCGCGGGCTTCGACGTCGTCGACCCGGCAGGGATCGTCGTTCAGCAGTCCGCCGAGCGGTTACCGGGCGTGCCCCTCATCACCCTCGCGGGTGCGGACACTTCGAGCCCCGCGTTTGCGGCCGTCGTCGAGGTGTTGCTCGCGCTTCCTCCCGAGTTGCTCGCGCAGGTCGACTCGATCAATGCGAGCACGAAAGACAACGTGTCGTTTGTACTCACCGGTGTCGGGCAGGCCGTGCACTGGGGCAGCGCTGACCAGTCCGACAAGAAGGCGGCGCTGCTCGCGGGCCTCATCAGGGTCACCGATCCGGCAGCGCCGGGCACGTTCGACGTATCTGCGCCGGGAAACGGCGTCTTCCGTCCGAGCTGAGCATATTCCGACACGCTGGCAATCCGACACGCTGGCCCCGTTGCGGGGCTTGGGGGAGCGGCCGACCTACCCTCAACACAAGAAATGCATACCGGGCATTACTTTATACCTCAAGTAGAGGTTGAAGGTTGTTCCGGAACCATTGAATTTCTGCAAGCACAGGCAGCGGAGGCCGGAAGTGACGTCAAACCAGAACTACCTCGCAGTGATCAAGGTAGTCGGCATCGGTGGCGGTGGCGTGAACGCCGTCAACCGCATGATCGAGCTCGGCCTGCGCGGCGTCGAATTCATTGCCATCAACACTGACGCTCAGGCACTGCTCATGAGCGATGCCGACGTCAAGCTCGATGTGGGCCGGGAACTCACCCGGGGCCTCGGCGCCGGAGCCGACCCCGAGGTGGGTCGTCGCGCCGCAGAAGACCACGCCGAAGAGATCGAAGAGGCCCTCGCGGGCGCCGACATGGTCTTCGTGACCGCGGGCGAAGGCGGCGGAACGGGCACCGGCGGCGCTCCCGTCGTCGCGCGCATCGCCAAGTCGATCGGCGCGCTCACGATCGGCGTCGTTACCAAGCCGTTCGGGTTCGAGGGCAAGCGCCGCTCAGCCCAGGCCGAGGTCGGCGTCGTGAACCTCAAGAACGAGGTAGACACCCTCATCGTCGTACCCAACGACCGCCTCCTCGAGATCAGCGATCGCGGCATCAGCATGCTCGAGGCGTTCGCCACGGCAGACCAGGTGCTCGTCGCCGGTGTGCAGGGCATCACCGACCTCATCACGACCCCCGGGCTCATCAACCTCGACTTCGCCGACGTCAAGTCGGTCATGCAGGGTGCCGGCTCCGCGCTCATGGGCATCGGGTCGGCGCGCGGCGCCGACCGCGCGATCAAGGCAGCGGAACTCGCCGTGGCGTCGCCGTTGCTCGAGGCCTCCATCGACGGAGCGCACGGTGTGCTGCTCTCGATCCAGGGCGGTTCAAACCTCGGCATCTTCGAGATCAACGACGCAGCGCGCCTCGTGCAGGAGGCCGTGCATCCCGAGGCCAACATCATCTTCGGTGCGGTCATCGACGACACCCTCGGCGACGAGGTGCGCGTCACAGTGATCGCTGCGGGCTTCGACGGCGGAGAGCCGGTCACGCGAGTGCGTGAGGGCCGCCGCACCAACTACGTCGTGCCGGACGCTCCAGCACCCTCCACGGCGTCCACGGACGCCGACACACAGGCCTGGACGCCCGAGCCGAGCCTCGTGCACACCCCCGTCGACCGCAGCTTCGACGACGACGACGACGACGGCGACCTAGACATCCCCGACTTCCTCAAGTGATGCTTGCTTAGGAGCGGACAGCAGTGACCGAACTCGCCGACCGCCTCGAGGCCGTGCAGGCGGGCGTGAGGGATGCCGCGGCGCGCGCCGACCGCGACCCCACGACGATCACCACGATCGTCGTGACCAAGTTCCACCCCGCCCAGCTCGTGCGCGACCTGCACGCGCTCGGAGTGCGTGACTTCGGCGAGAGTCGGCACCAGGAGGCAGCGCCGAAGGTCGCGGAACTTGGTGATCTGGCGGCGACGTGGCACTTCATTGGCCAGCTTCAGTCGAAGAAGGCGAAGCAGGTCGCCGAATACGCCGATCTGATTCACTCCGTCGACCGGCAATCGCTCGTGGCGCCGCTCGCGGGCGCGCGCGTATTTCTCCAGGTCAATCTCACCGACGACCCTGAGCGCGGGGGAGTCGCCCCCGATGGCATCGAGGCCCTCGCCGCGTACGCACTCGAGGGTAGCCTCGACGTGCTCGGCCTCATGGCAGTCGCGCCGCTCGGAGCGGAGCCGCGCGCGGCCTTCGCGACCGTGCGCTCGCTCTCCGAGCGCCTCGCGCGCACTGCGCCGTCGGCGACCGCGCTCTCGATGGGAATGTCGGGGGATTACGCCGACGCGATTCTCGAGGGCGCGACACACCTACGGATCGGCACGGCAATCACGGGAAATCGCCCCGTCCAAGGTTAATGTCGTGGTGGAAGCTTCAGTAACCGGAGGAACGACATGGCTAATCCGCTGCGCAAGACAATGGTCTACCTCGGCCTCGCCGACGAGGACTACGAGTACGAACAGGGCCCGTCGGCCCCCTCTGCGCCTGTCGCGCATCACCAGACCGCCCAGGCGCCGAGCCGCGCCGCGGTCACTCCGCTGCGTCGCACGAGCTCGTCGCGCCCCCCTGCGGCCGAAATGAACGAGATCCTCACTGTGCACCCGCGCCAGTACAAAGACGCGCAGCTCATCGCGGAGAACTTCCGCGAGGGCATCCCTGTCATCATCAACCTCTCGCAGATGAGCGAGCCGGATGCGCGCCGCCTGATCGACTTCGCGAGCGGGCTGTCCCAGGGCCTCTACGGCAAGATCGAACGGGTCACGAACAAGGTGTTCCTGCTCTCGCCCGCCCACGTCGCCGTGAGCGGTGACCGCGCCGAGGTCGAGTCTGACGTCGATGCCTCGTTCTTCGCCCAGTAGTCAGTAGGGCGAATACCACAAACGGCGCTCCTCCGTGCAGCCGTTAGTCTTTCGAGGTGTCCTTCGTCTCGCCTGTCTCGATCATCGCCCTCGTCGTCTACATCGCCCTGACGATCTTCTTCGTACTGATGTGGGCGCGGTTCATCCTCGATCTCGTGCGCACGTTTGCTCGCGGCTGGAGGCCCCGCGGTATCGGTCTCGTGTTCGCCGAGGCGGTATTCGCGATAACAGACCCGCCCATCAAGGTCGTGCGCCGCGTGATCCCGCCCTTGCGCGTCGGGGGCGCAGCCCTCGACTTCGCGTGGACCATCGTGATGCTGGCGACGGTCATCCTGATTTCTGTCTCTTTAGGATTCGTCAACTGACATCTTCGTTGTACTGTGGACTCAGGTCTGGCGGGGACGACTTGTTCTACCCGCGTAAGACAACGTTAATCCAACGTCTCCCAGGTGTTCCGAAATCACGTGGCAGACGGTGCGGCTAGAGAAGTTTTTCTAAAGAGAGTGTTTGAGGTGACGGCAATGGCTTTGACTCCTGAAGACGTAGTCAACAAGCGGTTCCAACCCACGAAGTTCCGTGAGGGTTACGACCAGGATGAGGTAGACGACTTCCTCGACGAGGTAGTCGTGGAGTTGCGTCGCCTCAACCAGGAGAACGAGGAGCTGCGCCAGCGCCTCGTCGCGAGCGACTCGCGTATCAACGAGCTCCAGCGCTCCGGTGCGGCCCAGGCCGCCCAGCCGCAGCAGGCCGCCTTCGTGCAGCAGCCCGAGCCGGTCGCTGCCCCCGTTGCCGCTCCGATCGTCGCCCCCGCCTTTGCCGCCGCGGGTGCCGGTCTCGACGCGAACCCCATGGACCCGGGTAACACCAACAACCTCCTACAGCTCGCTCGCCGTCTTCACGAGGAGCACGTGCGCGAGGGTGTCGAGAAGCGCGACGCGCTCATCGCTGAAGGCCACGCGACCGCCGCACGCGTCGTGGCCGAAGCCGAGACCCGCCAGCGTTCGCAGCTCGGCTCGCTCGATCAGGAGCGCCAGCAGATCGAGCACCGCATCGAGGAACTCCGCAACTTCGAGCGCGAGTACCGCGAGAAGCTCAAGAGCTACATCGAGGGCCAGCTTCGCGAGCTCGACTCCGCCAACGTCCTGACGGCAGCTCCTGCCGCCGTTGCCGCGGCGCCTGCGCCCGCCGCGGCGTCGTTCGCCGATGTCCCCGCTGCGCAGCAGTACGAGACTCAGCAGCCGTATGAGACTCAGCAGCCGTATGAGACGCAGCAGTACGGGGCTCCGGCTGGCGTACAGCCGCCCGCCAACTACCCCGGTTTTGCCGGAAACTGATTCGCACCAGCCGACGGCCGGTAGGCGCGGGGCCCGCAGTGCGGTCCTCGTCCTGCTGGCCGTCGTTGCTGTCTGCGTCTACGTGCTCGACCGGGTGAGCAAGATCCTCGTGACCCAGAGCCTCACGCCCGGGCAATCCCTCGACGTGCTCGGCTCTGTGCTTCGGCTGCACTACGTCGAGAATCCCGGCGCGGCATTCTCCCTCGGCGGCGGAACCACCTGGTTGTTCGCGATCATCGCTGCGGCCGTCTCGGTCATCATCGTCGTGTTCGCGCGTCGAATCCGTTCGCTTGCGTGGTCGGTGCTGTTCGGCCTGTTGCTCGGCGGAACGCTCGGCAACCTCACCGATCGCCTCACTCGGCCGCCGTCGTTCGGCATGGGGCACGTTGTCGACTTCCTGCAGGTGGCGCTGTTCCCGGCGATCTTCAACGTCGCCGATGTTGCGATCACGTCGAGCATGGCGGTGCTCGTCATCCTCGTGATCCGCGGTGCACGCCTCGACGGCACCCGCGCGGTGCGCACCCCCGAACCCGTCTCCGACGGAGCCTGAGCGCCGTGGAATCCCGCAGCCTCTTTGTGCCAGACGGCCTCGCCGGCGACCGCGTCGACTCCGCGATCGCCAAGCTGCTCGGCTTCTCGCGCACGTTCGCGGCCGAGGTGGCCGAAGCGGGCGGAGTGCAACTCGACGGCACAACGCTCGGCAAGTCCGACCGGTTGACCGCGGGAGGCTGGCTCGAGGTCTCCTGGGTCTCGAAGACGGAACCGAGCATCATCCCGATCGTCGTCGCGGATCTCGGCATCGTGTACGACGATGACGACATCGTGGTGGTCGACAAGCCCGCGGGTGTTGCGGCCCACCCGTCCATCGGCTGGGAGGGGCCAACGGTGCTCGGCGCCCTCGCCGGGGCCGGGTTCCGCGTGGCGACCTCGGGCGCTGCCGAGCGTGCGGGAATCGTCCACCGCCTCGACGTGGGAACGAGCGGGCTCATGGTCGTCGCCAAGACGGAGACGGCATACACGGCCCTCAAGCGCGCCTTCCACGACCGGGAGGTCGACAAGATCTACCATGCAGTCGTGCAGGGGCATCCCGATCCGCTCGCGGGCACGATCGATGCGCCAATCGGCCGGCACCCCGGCGCGAGCTGGAAGTTCGCGATCACCGCGGAGGGCAAGGCGAGCGTGACGCACTACGAGACGCTCGAGGCGTTCCCGTACGCCGCGCTGCTCGAGATTCAGCTCGAGACGGGACGCACGCACCAGATTCGGGTGCACATGGCGGCGCAGCGGCATCCGTGCGTCGGCGATGCCATGTACGGCGCTGACCCGACGATTTCGGCGCGCCTGGGGCTCACGCGGCAGTGGCTGCACGCGAAGCGGCTCGGGTTCGAGCACCCCGCGACGCGGGAGCACGTGCAGTTCGAGAGCGAGTATCCGGCCGACCTTCAACACGCACTTAAGGTGCTTCGGGGCAACTAGGGCGCGTCAGTGGAACAGGGTCGGTGGCCCCGGTTTAGAGTAAGAACCCATCCCCAGTCAGTCGGAGAATCCGTGGCCAGCGACTCATTCGTGCACCTCCATGTGCACAGCGAGTATTCGATGCTGGACGGCGCCGCTCGCATCGGCCCGCTCATGCAGGCGGCTGCGGCCGAGGGGATGCCCGCCATCGCCATGACCGACCACGGCAACATGTTCGGGGCATACGACTTCTGGAAGCAGGCAACGGCCAACGGGGTCAAGCCGATCATCGGCACCGAGGCGTACATCACGCCCGGCACCCACCGCACAGACAAGACGCGCATCCGGTGGGGCAACAATTCCCAGAACGGCGACGATGTCGCGGGCTCTGGCGCGTACACCCACATGACGCTGCTCTCGGAGAACAACGAGGGCATGCACAACCTGTTCAAGCTCTCGTCCCTCGCGTCGATCGAGGGATACTACTTCAAACCTCGCATGGACCGCGAGCTTCTCCAGAAGTACTCGAAGGGCGTCATCGCGACCACGGGCTGCGTGGGTGGCGAAGTGCAAACGAGACTGCGCCTTGGACAGTACGCCGAGGCGAAGAAGGCTGCGGCCGAGTTCCAGGACATCTTCGGCAAAGAGAACTTCTTCGCCGAGATCATGGACCACGGCATCGACATCGAGCGTCGCACCATGAACGACCTGTTGAAGCTCGCCAAAGAGCTCGGGCTTCCCCTCGTGGCCAGCAACGACCTGCACTACACGCACGCCCACGACGCAACAGCGCACGCGGCTCTGCTGTGCGTGCAGTCGGCGTCGACCCTCGATGATCCAAACCGGTTCAAGTTCGACTCGGACGAGTTCTACCTCAAGTCCGCGGCCCAGATGCGGCACCTCTTCCGTGACAACCCCGAAGCGTGCGACAACACCCTGCTCATCGCCGAGCGCTGTGAAGTCTCCTTCGAGCACCGCGACCTCATGCCGCGCTTCCCCGTGCCTGACGACGAGACCGAGGCGAGCTGGTTCGAGAAGGAGGTCGCGGCGGGAATGCTGCGGCGCTTCGACAACAGCCCCTCGGAGGCGCACCTCGCCCAGGCGAAGTACGAGGTCGACGTCATCAAGCAGATGGGGTTCCCCGGCTACTTCCTGGTCGTGGCCGACTTCATCTCGTGGGCCAAGAGCCAGGGCATCCGTGTCGGTCCCGGTCGTGGCTCGGCCGCAGGGTCGATGGCCTCGTACGCGATGGGGATCACCGAGCTCGATCCGCTCGCGCACGGTTTGATCTTTGAGCGTTTCCTCAACCCCGAGCGCGTCTCCATGCCCGACGTTGACGTCGACTTCGACGATCGGCGACGCCCCGAAGTCATCCGCTACGTGACGGAGAAGTACGGCGACGATCGTGTCGCCCAGATCGTGACGTACGGCACCATCAAGGCCAAGCAGGCGCTCAAAGACTCATCGCGTGTGCTGGGCATGCCGTACTCGGTCGGCGAGAAGCTCACGAAGGCGATGCCGCCCGCGATCATGGGCAAAGACATTTCGCTCGGCGACGTCATGGACAAGACTGCCGAACGCTACAAGGAGGCCGCCGACCTTCGTGGCATCATCGAGACCGACGCCGATGCCGCGAAGGTCTTCGAAACCGCCCTCGGCATCGAGAACCTCAAACGGCAGTGGGGCGTTCACGCGGCGGGCGTGATCATGTCGGCTGAGCCGCTTCTCGACGTGCTGCCGATCATGAAGCGCGAAGACGACGGCGCTATCATCACGCAGTTCGACCAGCCGCCGCTCGAGTCGCTCGGGCTCATCAAGATGGACTTCCTGGGCCTGCGAAACCTCACCATCATCGAGGATGCGTTGCGCATGATCGAGGTGAACACCGGCCACAAACTCGTGATCGAAGACCTCGATCTCGATGCCGACCAGAAGACCTACGACCTTCTCGCCCGCGGGGACACGCTCGGCGTGTTCCAGCTCGACGGCGGCGCCATGCGATCGTTGCTCAAGCAGCTCAAGCCCACAAACTTCGAAGACATCTCGGCAGTCATCGCGCTGTACCGCCCCGGGCCCATGGGCATGAACTCGCACACCAACTACGCCCTGCGAAAGAACGGCCTACAGGCGATTGAGGCCATCCACCCCGAGCTCGCCGAAGCTCTCGAAGAGAGCCTCGGCGTCACCTACGGCCTGATCGTGTATCAGGAACAGGTCATGTCGGTGGCGCAGAAGGTCGCGGGCTTTACGCTCGGTCAGGCCGACGTGCTGCGGCGCGCGATGGGTAAGAAGAAGAAGAGCGAGCTCGACAAGCAGTTCGCCGACTTCGAGGCGGGGATGCAGGGCAACGGGTACAGCCCGGGCGCCGTCAAGGTGCTGTGGGACACGCTCATGCCGTTCGCTGACTACGCGTTCAACAAGGCGCACAGCGCGGGCTACGGCGTGCTCAGCTACTGGACCGCTTACCTCAAGGCGAACTATCCCGCCGAGTACATGGCGGCGCTCCTCACGAGCGTCGGCGATTCGAAGGACAAGCTCGGGATGTACCTGAGCGAGTGCCGTCGCATGGGTATCAAGGTGCTGGCTCCCGACGTCAACGAGTCATACGTCGACTTCACCGCAGTGCCGTCGGAGACCGGCATCGGAGACATCCGGTTCGGGCTCGGTGCCGTGCGGAACGTGGGCGCCAATGTCGTCGAGGGCATCCGTCTCGCCCGCGAGGGCAAGGGGCGATTCCAGTCGTTCCATGACTTCCTCAACAAGGTTCCACTTCCGGTCACGAATAAGCGCACCATCGATTCGCTCATCAAGGCTGGTGCGTTCGACTCGCTCGGCTCAACCCGCCGAGCCCTCGAAGCTGTTCACGAGGGCGCCGCTGATGGGGCCGCGAAGCGCAAGCGCGAAGAGGCGGGGGGGCAGGTCGGGTTCGATTTCGACAACCTCTGGGACGACACGGAGACCGTGCCCGAACTCGTCCCGCCGAAACCGGAGTGGGCCAAGCGCGACAAGCTCGCCTTCGAACGAGAGATGCTCGGGCTGTACGTCTCCGACCACCCGCTCGCGGGGCTCGAGCTCCAGCTCGCGAAACACCAAACCGCGTCGATCACCGAGATCCTCGGTGGCGATATCGCCGGCGACGGTGAACACGTCACCATCGCTGGGCTCATCACGAGTGTGCAGCATCGCGTCGCTCGCAACAGCGGCAACCAGTACGGCATCGTGACCGTCGAAGACTTCGCGGGCGAGATGAGTGTGATGTTCCTCGGCAAGACCTACCAGGAGTTCTCGCCAGCCCTCACGAACGATGCAATCGTGGTCGTCCGCGGCCGGGTGAGCCTGCGTGACGACGGGATGAACCTGCACGCCGTGAGCATCTTCACGCCAGACGTTGGCCCCGGTCTCGGCGGCGGACCGATAGTCATCCACCTGCAGGAACAGCGCGCGACGACACAGGTCGTGGGTGCCCTCAACGACGTGCTCATCCGTCACGCGGGAGACAACGAGGTGCGCCTCAAGCTCATCAAGGGCGGCACGGCGCGCGTGTTCGAGATTCCGTACCCGGTGACGGTGTCGGCGGACCTGTACGGAGAGCTCAAGACGCTCCTCGGCCCCAACTGCCTGGGTTGAGGTCGCCCAGCCCTATAACTCCAGCGCGCCGGGCTTGAAGTACCGGCGCTCGTGATACAGGAGCGCGTCATCCTCGTCGCCGAGCGAGCCGTCCTCGATCTCGACGATGATGACGGCATTGTTGTGCACGGGATGCACCTCGACAATGCGGCCGAGCATCCACGCAGTCACATCCCCGAGGATCGGCACACCGTGCGGCCCCGGCGCCCAGTGGTCGCCCGCAAAGCGGAGGTCGTGATCCGCGGCCATACGCTCGGCCTGGTGACGGCTGCGGGGGCCGAGCATGTGGATAGCGACGTGGTTGCCCACGGTCATCGCGGGCCAACTGCTGGAGACTTGAGCCATGTTGAAGGTCGCGAGTGGGGGAACTGCCGCGAGGGAAGCGAGCGACGTCGCCGTGAACCCGGCGGGCTGGCCATCCGGCATGAGTGCGGTGATGACGGCAACACCGGCGGCGTGGCGCCGGAAAGTCCGTTTGAAGGCATCAAGCCCGTCAACGGGGATCTCGTGGTGTTCGGGAGTCTCGCTCATACGTGCGTATCAATCATGGCGGTCCCCACGATATTCCCCTTTGGCTGGTCAACTAGCATTGGTCAGGCCATGATGCACACGATCGATCTGCGTGACCGCCTGTCCACCCGCGCCGAGCTCGCGCAGCTGGTGCCCCGCGCCGTGACGGATGTCGCCGCGGCCACCGCTGTCGCAGCAGGCCTCATCGACGACGTGCGCGAGCGCGGTGAACTCGCGCTGCTCGACCAGGCCGAGCGGCTCGACGGCGTGCGACCGGAGCGGGTCCGTATCGATGCCGAACAGATTTCCGCGGCAGTTCGCGACCTCGATCCCGCTGTGCGGTCTGCCCTCGAGGAGGCCATCGCGCGCGTGCGAGTGGCCACCCAGGCGCAGGTTCCCGCGGGCACTGTGACCCGTCTCGGCACCGGCGCAGAGGTCATTCAGCGCTGGCAGCCCGTCAACCGCGTTGGCTTCTACGTTCCCGGCGGCAAGGCCGTGTATCCGTCGAGCGTGGTCATGAATGTCGTCCCCGCGCAGGTCGCCGGTGTCTCGTCGGTCGCCCTCGCTTCTCCCGCGCAGAAGCGGTTCGGGGGAGCCGTGCATCCCACGATCCTCGGCGCTGCGGGGCTCCTCGGCGTGGACGAGGTCTACGCCATGGGTGGCGCGGGCGCGATCGGTGCCCTCGCGTACGGGGTCGCGGGCATCGGCCTCGATCCGGTCGAGATCATCACCGGCCCCGGCAACGTCTATGTGGCCGCCGCAAAGCGCCTCGTGCGCGGCGTCGCTGGCATCGACTCCGAGGCGGGGCCCACCGAGATTCTCGTGATCGCGGATGCCACGGCCGACCCCAACCTCGTCGCCGCAGACCTCGTGTCCCAGGCCGAGCACGACGAGCTCGCCGCCGCGGTGCTCGTCACCGACTCACCCGAACTCGCGGACGCCGTCACGTTGCGCGTCGAGCAACTCGCCGCGTCCGCGCGGCACAGCGAGCGCATCCGCGCGGCCCTCACGGGCCAGCAGTCCGCGATCGTGCTCGTCGACGACCTCGACTCGGCAGCGGCGTTCAGCAACGCGTACGGGCCCGAGCACCTCGAGATCCAGACCGCAGAGCCCGGGGCGGTTCTCGACCTGATCGAGAGCGCCGGCGCGATCTTCCTTGGCGCGAACTCGCCAGTGAGCCTCGGCGACTATCTCGCGGGGTCAAACCACGTGCTGCCCACCGGAGGGCAGTCGCGCTTCTCGTCCGGTCTCGGCGCACACACGTTCCTGCGTCCGCAGCAGGTCATCAACTACACCCGTGCGGCACTGCAGAACGTCGAGGCGCAGATCGTCGCGCTCAGTGCCGCGGAAGACCTGCCCGCGCACGGAGCTGCCGTCACCGCACGTTTCGAGGCGCCACCGTCCAGGGCCTAGCGGCGTAGGCTGGGTACACCATGTTCTGCCCCTTCTGCCGGCACCCTGACAGCCGCGTCATAGATTCCCGCACGAGCGACGACGGAATGTCGATCCGCCGCCGCCGCCAGTGCCCCGAGTGCGGTCGCCGCTTCTCCACGACGGAAACAGCATCCCTGAGCGTCATCAAGCGCAACGGCGTGGTCGAGCCGTTCAGTCGGGAGAAGATAGTTTCCGGCGTGCGCAAGGCGTGCCAGGGTCGACCCGTGACCGACACCGATCTCGCCGTGCTGGCCCAGCGTGTCGAGGAGACGATCCGCGCGACGGGTGCAGCCCAGGTTGAGGCGAACGACATCGGCCTCGCGATCCTCACCCCGCTGCGCGAACTCGACGAGGTCGCCTACCTGCGGTTCGCGAGCGTGTACCAGGGCTTCGATTCTCTCGAAGATTTTGAGTCGGCGATCACGCTCCTGCGCGTGGATCACCAGCAGGTCGCCGAGCAGCCCCAGGAGTAGCCGCTAGCCTTGTGGCGGCATGTACAGCTTCATCTTCCGGGTCTTCTTCGCGCGCATGGACCCCGAGCGCGCGCATCACCTCGCCTTTGGCGTGATCCGTCGGCTGCCTGGGTTCCTGCGGTCGTTCACACGACCGGATGTCTCGCTGCGCGTGCGCACGCTCGGCCTCGACTTCGACTCGCCGTTCGGTGTCGCCGCGGGGTTCGACAAGGAGGGCACCGGCATCCATGGTCTCGGCGTTCTCGGATTCGGCCACGTCGAGGTGGGCACGATCACCGCGCGGGCCCAGCCGGGCAACGAGAAGCCGCGTCTGTTCCGGCTCGTTCCCGACCGCGCAGTGATCAACCGCATGGGCTTCAATAACCACGGAGCGACCGCCGCCGCTTCCGTGATCGCACGGGCACGCACCAGGAAGCGCCGCCCGATCATCGGCGTCAACATCGGCAAGTCGCGCGTCGTCGATGTGGATGCCGCGATCCCCGACTATCTCGAGAGCACGAGAGTCCTGGCTCCGCTCGCCGACTACCTCGTGGTCAACGTGAGCTCGCCGAACACCCCGGGCCTGCGCGGACTGCAGGAGCTCGACAAGCTCGCGCCGCTGCTCGAGGCCGTGAAAGCTGCAGCTCGCGCTACGCCCGTGCTCGTGAAGATCGCCCCCGACCTCACCGACGACGAAGCCCGGAAGATCGCGCAGCTGGCAGTCCGGCTGCTCGACGGCATCATCGCGACGAACACGACCCTGTCGCGCGCCGGTCTCGCGACCGACCCGGCCGTGGTCGAGACGGCGGGAGCGGGTGGGCTCTCCGGCCCTCCCGTGGCGGCTCGCTCGCTCGAGCTGCTACGCCTCATCCGTGCCGAGGTGCCCGCGGACTTCTGCGTCATCTCGGTCGGGGGAGTGGAGACCGCCGCCGACGTGCACGAGCGCCTCGCCGCTGGCGCGACGCTCGTGCAGGGCTACACGGCGTTCCTGTACCGCGGGCCGTTGTGGGCCAGGTCGATCAACAGAGCACTACTCGTACCGCAGTGAGTCGATAGGGCTCTGCCGCGCTGCGCGCGAGGCTGGGAGCACCGCGGCCACGAACGCGATTCCCATCACGAGCAGCAGCACAGTGCCGATCGCGGCCGGTGTGAACGTGAGGATCTCCAGGCCCGCGAGATCCTTGAGCAGGCCGTTCGCGAGCACGCGACTGATGACACCGCCCACGAGCATCGCAACACCGGCGCCGATCGCGCTCCCGAGGAATCCGATGAACACCGCCTCGGTACTGAAGAGCGCGAAGATGCGGCCGCCGCTCATTCCCATGGCCTTCATAAGGCCGATCTCGCGGGTGCGTTCCTGCACGCTCATGAGCAGCGTGTTGATGATGCCGAAGCCCGCCGCGAGCAACGCGATCACCGCAAACGCGTTGAGCACCAGGATGATGCCGTCGATCACGGTCTGGAACGTTCCGATCTGGTCGGCGACCGTCGTGCCCGCATAGCCAGCGTCCACGAGGTCGCTCTTGATCTGGGCCATCTGCGCGTCTGTCGAATCCGCGGCGAACTTCGCCGTTGCGCTGCCGTACTGGTTCGTCGAGTCGGTCGGGATGCCGACGTTCTGCGCGTCGTACAGGGCGCTCGTGAGCGGCTCGTTGAGGCTCGGCGAAGCCCCGAACAGCGTGGGCTCCTGCACGCCGACCACCGTCGCGTCGAGGGTGGTCTGCTCGCGCAGCGCGTTGGTGATGCCGATCGTGACCGTCTTGCGCACGGCATCCTCGTTCGACGTGAAGCCGAGAGTGTCGATGTAGGTGGTCGGCAGGATGATCTGCGGATCGCTCGTGCCGTCGTCGAACAGCGAGCCGGAGGCGAGCTCGATGCGCACGCCGGCGCTCAGCGGGCTCACGCTCAACTGGAACTTGCCGGCGTTACCATACTCGATGTAGTCGGGGGAGACGGCGACGAGCGGTTCCACTGACGTGATGCCGTCGATGGCGCGGATCGAGTCGAGATCGTCGTCGGTGAGCGCGAGCACACTCGCACCCGGCCTGCCCGTGCCGCTCGAGACCTTCGACGGGTCAGCCGCCTCGTAGGGCTTGGGGCCGGCCGCGGCATCCGTGGCCTCGACGGGCTTGGTGACGTTCATGACGTCGGGCGCGCCTATCGAGGCGACCTGGCTGTCGATGTAGTTGTTGATTCCGGCACCGAGGCCGTTCGTGATCGTGAGCGTGAATGCCCCGATAAGGATCGCGATGACCGTGAGGCCGGTGCGCAGGCGGCTGCGGAACGAGTTGCCGATCGCTGTCGTGATGATGTCGATGGCCTTCATGCTGCGAGCCCTTCAACGACGATGCCATCCTTGAGATAGATGCGGCGGGATGCCCTGGCCGCGAGTTCCTCGTCGTGAGTGACGATCACGAGCGTGATGCCCTGCTCCTTGTTGAGGCTGAACAGCAGGTCCTCGACCACCGCCCCCGTCGCGGAGTCCAGGTTTCCCGTGGGCTCGTCCGCGAAGATGATGCGCGGGTTGTTGACCAGCGCGCGAGCGATCACGACACGCTGCTTCTGACCACCCGAGAGGTCTGTCGCCTTCGCCTTCGCCTTGTCGGAGAGCTCGAGCTGCTCGAGCGCCCCCAGCGCGCGGCGCTTGCGGTCGCGCGAACCGATCTTCGCGATCTTGAGCGGCAGCATGACGTTGTCAAGCACGCTCGTGTTGGGCGTGAGGAAGAACTGCTGGAACACGAAGCCGAATGTGCGGTTGCGCAGGCTGTTCAGCCGCGCGCCCTTGAGTTTCGCGGCATCCGTGCCATCGACGGTCAGTTCGCCGGAGGTGGGGGAGTCGAGGAGCGCGAGGATGTGCATGAGTGTCGACTTGCCGGAGCCGCTCTTGCCGACGATGGCGACTGACTCGCCTTCGGCTATGTCGATCGTCACACCCTTGAGCGCGTCGAACCGAGCAGAGCCGGAGCCGTACTGCTTGGTGAGATTTCGGGTGGACAGAACGGATGTCGTCATGACCCCAGTCTGACCGGGCGATCGCCGCGGCGAATCGTCTGGGGGATGACTCCCTGCCTACTCCCGGGGGACTACACCGGGAACTGGCCGCGCTTCACCTGCGGCTTGGGCAGGCGCATGAGGCGCAGCTGCAGCGCGCGCATAGCCGCGTACCAGCGAACCTTCTCGACCTTGCCCGCGCCGAATTTCTCGGCGAGCTTGCGGTTGAGGATGAAGCCGAGAACGACGACGTCGATCACCGCGACGGCGAAGAACGCCCACAGCGCGACGAGGCCGATGGTCTGCACCTCTGGCTGCGGGAAGAAGGTCAGGATGATGACGGCGAACATGAGCGGGATGAGCAGCTCACCCACGCTGAACCGCGCGTCGACGTAGTCGCGCACGTAGCGCTTCTGCGGGCCGCGGTCGCGGGCAGGGAGGAACTTCTCGTCGCCGTTGGCCATGCCGATGCGGGCCTTCTCGCGCTGGAGCTGCATCTGGGTGCGAGCGGTGCGCTTGGCGGCCGCCCGATCGCTCGAGACGAGAGGCTGCTTGCGTGCAGCTTCCTTCTCCTTGCGCGTGGGAGTGGCGTGACCCTTGCCCGAGGAGAGACTGTCGGTGTTCAGTTCATAGTTCTTGTTGGCTGCGCTGGGCTGCTCGGTTGACTTGGCCACGGGGTCCTCACTCGGTCGAGCCTTAAGATTACTCGCATGACCGAAATGCCGCAGGCCCATCCTCTTCTCGACCAGCTTCGCGAGGCGGTGCGCGACGGGATGCCCGTGGCGATCTCCGATCTCGGCCGCCTCGTGCGCATCCCGTCGGTGTCGTGGGACGGCTTCGATGCCGACCAGGTCGCCGCCACCGCCGACGCCGCGAAGGAGCTGCTCGAGGCCCTCGGGGTGTTCGACAGCGTCGAGATCGCGCGCGCAGCCATCGACTCCGAGCGCACCGGTCAGCCCGCCGTGCTCGCGACCCGCAAGGCGAAGAACGGCAAGCCGACGATCCTGTTGTACGCCCACCACGATGTGCAGCCCCCCGGAAACACTGAGGACTGGGAGTCGGACCCGTTCGAGCCCACCGTGCGCGGTGATCGGCTCTACGGCCGAGGCGCGGCGGATGACAAGGCCGGCGTCATGGCGCACGTTGCCGCGATCCGCGCTTTCGTCGAGACCGTCGGTACCGACTTCGACCTTGGCCTCGTCGCGTTCTTCGAGGGGGAGGAGGAGTTCGGCTCCCGCTCGTTCGCCAACTTCATCGTGCAGCATCGCGAGCAGCTCGCCGCCGACGTGATCGTCGTGGCCGATTCCGACAACTGGGACATCGACACGCCAGCGCTCACGGTCGGGCTCCGCGGCAACGTGACCTTCAAGCTCACGATCTCGACGCTCGATCACGCTTCGCACTCCGGGATGTTCGGGGGAGCGGCGCCCGACGCCATGCTCGCGGCGATCCGGCTGCTCGCGACGTTGCACGGTCCCGACGGCTCCGTGGCGGTGGAGGGCCTCACGAGCCGGGAGGGCGAGACTCCCGCCTACGACGAGCACACGCTCGCCGAGGAGGCTGCCTTCCTCGACGGCGTGACCGCGATCGGGCACGGACCGGTGCTCTCGCGCATGTGGGACCAGCCGGCAATCACCATCACGGGCATCGATGCGCCGACCGTCGTCAACGCGTCGAACACGCTCGTGCCGTCAGTGACGGTCAAGGTCAGCGCGCGTATCGCGCCCGGGCAGACGGCCGCGGACGCCTACACGGCGCTCGAGACGCACCTGCGAGCACACGCTCCGTTCGGCGCCCACCTCGAGATCTCCGATGTCGACCGCGGCAACCCCTTCCTCGTCGACACGAGCGGCTGGGCTGTCGCCGAAGCGAAGGATGCCATGCACCAGGCGTGGGGCGTCGCACCCCTCGAGACCGGCATCGGCGGTTCCATCCCGTTCATCTCCGACCTCGTCGCGGTGTTCCCCGAAGCGCAGATCCTCATCACGGGAGTGGAAGATCCCGACTCCCGTGCGCACAGCCCCAACGAGTCGCTGCACCTGGGCGTTTTCCAACGCGCGATCCTCACTGAAGCAGTGTTGCTCGCAAAGCTCGAGAGCCGAGCGTAGGATTATGCCATGACCGACACTGCTACCCGCGTAGAGACCGTTCCTGCTCACGGAGTCGGTATCACCGATGCCGCAGCCAGCAAGGTCAAGAGCCTCATCAGCCAGGAAGGTCGCGACGACCTCAAGCTTCGCCTCGCTGTGCAGCCCGGCGGATGCTCCGGCCTCATCTACCAGCTCTACTTCGACGAGCGCGCGCTCGATGGCGACGCCGTCGTCGAGTTCGCTGAGGGTGTCGAGGTCGTCGTCGACAAGATGAGCGTGCCCTACCTCGACGGCGCGACCGTCGACTTCGAAGACACCATCCAGAAGCAGGGCTTCACGATCGACAACCCCAACGCGCAGGGCAGCTGCGCTTGTGGAGACTCGTTCCACTGAGTCATTCCCAATTCTCTACGGTTTGTAGAAAGCGCGTCCGAAATGGCGCGTTTTTTTGCGTCCACGAGTGCGGCGGGGTGACCGGGCGGGGGTGAGGCTGGTTATAGACTGGCAACACTCAGTCAGTGTTTTGCGAGAGGTCGGTTTTGCAAGAGTCACAGGTGCGCTCTATCCGTAACCGTCGTCTGCGATGGACCGCGATTCCCCTCGCCCTCGTGACGACGCTCGCCCTCGCAGGGTGCACGCAGGAACAACTTCAGGGCTGGCTCCCCGGCAACCCGAACACCACCAACCACACCTCGAGCATCATCGGCCTCTGGGTCACCTCGTGGATCGTGTTGCTCGTCGTGGGTGTCATCACGTGGGGCCTGATCATTTGGGCTGCGGTCGTCTACCGTCGCCGTAAAGGTCAGACCGGCCTCCCCGTGCAGCTGCGCTACAACCTCCCGATCGAGATCTTCTACACGATCGTCCCGCTCATCCTCGTGCTCGGCTTCTTCGCCTTCACGGCGCGCGACCAGGCGCAGATCGAGGAGCCGACCAAGAACCCCGATGTTCAGATTGAGGTCTTCGGCAAGCGTTGGGCCTGGGACTTCAACTACGTCACCGACAACGCGTACAGCGCAGGCGTGCAGGCGGACTTCAACCCCGACGGCACCATCAACACCGACAACCTGCCGGTGCTCGTACTGCCTGTCGACAAGTCGGTCGAGATCAAGATCCAGTCGCGCGACGTCATTCACTCGTTCTGGATCGTTGACTTCTTGTACAAGAAGGACATGATCCCGGGCAAGAGCAACTACATGTACTTCACGCCCACCGAAATCGGCACCTACCAGGGCAAATGCGCGGAATTGTGCGGCGAGTACCACTCGCTCATGCTCTTCACGGTCAAGGTCGTGTCTGAAGACGACTACAAGGCCTACATCGCCGAGCGAAAGGCCGGCGGCTTCGAAGGCCAGATCGGCGAAGAGTACAACGTGAACCAGAACCTGCCCGGTAACGGCAGCGACAACTCGGAGGGCTAGTGATGTCGACTGCAACCGTCAACGCGCCTGTCAGCACGACCACGGCGATCACGGGCAAGGTGGAGCGCAAGGGCAACATCGTCGTCAACTGGGTCACCTCCACCGACCACAAGACGATCGGGTACCTGTACCTCATCACGTCGTTCATCTACTTCCTGCTCGGCGGCGTCATGGCGCTCGTCATCCGCGCCCAGTTGTTCGCGCCGGGTCTGTCGGTCGTCGCGACGGGGGAGCAGTACAACCAGCTCTTCACGATGCACGGCACGATCATGCTGCTCATGTTCGCGACGCCGCTCTTCGCGGGTTTCGCCAACGTGCTCATGCCACTGCAGATCGGCGCGCCGGATGTCGCGTTCCCTCGCCTCAACGCGTTCGCCTACTGGCTCTACAGCTTCGGTTCGCTCATCGCTGTCGCCGGATTCCTCACCCCCCAGGGCGCTGCGTCCTTCGGCTGGTTCGCCTACGCCCCGCTCTCGAGTACGACATTCTCGCCCGGGTACGGCGGCAACCTCTGGGTCTTCGGCCTCACGCTGAGCGGTTTCGGTACCATCCTCGGCGCCGTCAACTTCATCACGACGATTATCACCATGCGCGCGCCGGGAATGACCATGTTCCGCATGCCGATCTTCACCTGGAACACGCTCGTCACCTCGCTTCTTGTCCTCATGGCGTTCCCCGTGCTGGCGGTCGCTCTCTTCGCCCTGGGCGCAGATCGTGTGGTTGGCGCGCATATCTACGACCCCGCCACCGGCGGCCCCATTCTCTGGCAGCACCTGTTCTGGTTCTTCGGCCATCCCGAGGTCTACATCATTGCTCTGCCGTTCTTCGGTATCGTCTCCGAGGTGTTCCCGGTATTCAGCCGGAAACCGATCTTCGGCTACAAGACGCTCATCTACGCGACGATCGCCATCGCCGCGCTCTCTATCACGGTGTGGGCGCACCACATGTACGTGACCGGATCGGTACTCCTGCCGTTCTTCTCGCTCATGACCATGCTCATTGCCGTGCCCACGGGCGTGAAGATATTCAACTGGATCGGCACGATGTGGCGGGGCTCGATCACCTTCGAGACGCCCATGCTGTGGGCGATCGGGTTCCTCGTGACCTTCACGTTCGGTGGCCTCACGGGCGTCATCCTGGCCTCGCCACCGCTCGACTTCCACGTCTCTGACACCTATTTCGTCGTCGCGCACTTCCACTACGTGGTGTTCGGCACCGTCGTCTTCGCGATGTTCAGCGGGTTCTACTTCTGGTGGCCGAAGTGGACGGGCAAGATGCTCAACGAGCGTCTCGGCAAGATCCACTTCTGGCTGCTGTTCATCGGATTCCATACGACGTTCCTGATCCAGCACTGGATCGGGGTAGTTGGTCTGCCGCGTCGTTACCGCACGTACCTCGAAGAAGACGGCGTGACCTGGATGAACCAGGTCTCGACGACGGGCGCTGCGATCCTCGCTATCTCGATGCTCCCGTTCCTGTACAACGTGTACATCACGGCCCGCAAGGCGCCCAAGGTGACGGTCAACGACCCGTGGGGCTACGGTCGCTCGCTCGAGTGGGCAACCAGCTGTCCGCCCCCGCGCCACAACTTCACGTCGATGCCCCGCATCCGCTCCGAGTCTCCCGCGTTCGACATCAACCACCCCGAGGCTGGCATTCCGGTCGGGGTCGGGGGAGTCGGGTTCAAGGATGCCCCCGAAGCTCCCGTGTACGATCTCAGTGACGAGAAGGTGAAGTAGCCATGGGTACCAGTGCACGCTTGTTCTGGATTCTCGCCGGCTTCTTCTTCGCGGCTGACATCGCCTACATCCTGTGGTCGCTGCTCCTCTCAGCGCGGCCCGCCGCATCCGCGCCGCCGGAGGTCGAGTGGGTGGGTGCTGTTGCGCTCGGGCTTACCGGCGCTTTCTCCGTTCTCATCGCGTTCTACCTCGGACGCGTTCACAAGTCGCAGGGTGGCGAGCTTCCCGAAGACCGTCTCGATGCCAACATCGATGACGGCGACGCCGAGCAGGGTCACTTCAGCCCGTGGAGCTGGTGGCCCGTCGTGCTTGCCACGGCCGCCGCGCTCACCTTCCTGGGCATTGCGATCGGTCCCTGGATCTCGTTCATCGGTGTCTCGATCTTCCTGATAGCCATCGTGGGGTGGGTCTATGAGTACTACCGCGGATACTTCGCTCGCTAAGACCGTGATCCGCGCGGCACGCCCCGCGGACGCCGACTGGGTGTACGCGCTCCTCGAGCAGCTCGAGCCCGCGTACTCGCCCGATCGGTTGGCGTTCAATGCGAACTTCCCGAAGCTGCTGAACGACGAGTCGACGTCCCTATTGCTCGTGGCCGAGGATGCCGCGGGCTCGGTGTTGGGGTACGCCCTCACGACGATCACTCCACTGCTGCACGCGAACGGCAGCTCGGCGCACCTGCAGGAGCTCGTGGTCGACGACGCGCACCGCGGCGAGGGTATCGGCACTGCCATCGTGGAAGAAGTGGAACGACTGTGCCGCGAGCGCTCCGTGCGCCAGATCACTGTCGCGAGCAGGCGGTCCGCCGACTTCTACGAGCGGATTGGCTACCGCTCGAGCGCCGACTTCCTCAAGCGCACGTTCTGACCTCCTCGTCGGTCACGGACGACGCTGTCGTCCCCTCGCCAGCACTCGGCAATCTCTGCACCGCATGCCTTGATCCGGGCCGGACGCGTTTCTCCGGACTTTCGAACCCGAAACCCCACCAGTTGCATGGTGTGCAGGCCTAGCGACCGAACCTCCGGAGAAGCGCATCGTGGGACGGGCTCGAGCACAGCAGAACGCCGCGACCCGAAGGCCGCGGCGTTCCTGGTGATGCAGGGTCAGTGGTCGCCGTGCGACTTCTCGATGTCCGTGCGTGTGACAGGGGCGATGCGGTCTTCGAAGAACCAGTTCGACGCGCGAGCGCGGAGACGCTGGCCGGTGGAGATGCGGCCCTTCGCGTCTGGGCGGATCATGAGCGGCTTGTAGTCCTCGTAGCTCACGAGCTTCCAGCGCTCGTACTCGTCGAGCTGCTCGTGCACCTCGATGTACTCGCCGCCCGGGAGGCGCACGATACGACCCGACTCGTAGCCGTGAAGCGCAATCTCCCGGTCCTTCTTCTGTAGCGCGAGACACACGCGCTTCGTGACGATGTAGGCAATGATCGGGCCGAGAATGAGCAGCGCCTGCATGGCGTATATCACACTCTCGATCGACAACTTGAAGTGCGTGGCCATGAGGTCGGAGCTCGCCGCTGCCCACATGACCGCATAGAACGTGACGCCGGCCGCGCCGATCGCGGTGCGGGTCGGGGCGTTGCGCGGGCGTTCGGCGATGTGATGCTCGCGCTTGTCGCCGGTGATCCACGCCTCGATGAACGGGTAGATCGCGACGACGACGATGAACAGGCCGAGCACGACCACCGGCAGGAACACGTTGAGCGACAGCGTGTACGGGCCGAGCTCCAGCTCCCAGCCCGGTGGTACCAGCCGGAGCGCGCCATCGGCGAAACCGATGTACCAGTCCGGTTGCGTACCCGCGGAGACGGGGGAGGGGTCGTAGGGCCCGTAAGTCCAGATCGGGTTGATCTGGAAGAGCGAGGCGATGAGCACGATAACGCCGAAGATGATGAAGAAGAACCCACCGGCCTTCGCGGCGAATACCGGCATGATCGGTACACCGACGACATTGTCGTTGGTGCGGCCGGGGCCGGCGAACTGGGTGTGCTTGTTGATGATCAGCAACAGCATGTGCACGCCGAGAGCCGCCACGAGGATCGCCGGCAGCAGCAGGATGTGCAGCACATAGAAGCGTCCAACAACGTCGTCGCCGGGGAACTCCCCGCCGAACAGCAGGTACGAGATCCAGGTTCCGATGATCGGGATGCCCTTGACGAGACCGTCGATGATGCGCAGGCCGTTGCCCGAGAGCAGGTCATCCGGCAGCGAGTATCCGGTGAAGCCCTCGGCCATGGCGAGGATGAAGAGCAGGAACCCGATGAGCCAGTTGATCTCACGCGGCTTGCGGAACGCACCAGTGAAGTAGATGCGCAGCATGTGCAGGCCGATGGATGCCACGAACAGCAGCGCTGCCCAGTGGTGCACCTGGCGCATGAGGAGGCCACCGCGGATGTCGAACGAGAGGTCGAGGGTCGACGCCATGGCCGCCGACATCTCGATGCCCTTGAGGGGTACGTACGAGCCGTCGTACAGCACGGGAACCATGCTCGCCTGGAAGAAGAACGTCATGAACGTTCCCGAGAGCAGGATCACGATGAAGCTGTAGAGGGCGACCTCGCCGAGCATGAACGACCAGTGGTCGGGGAAGATCTTGCGACCTACCTCTTTCACCAGGCCAGAGATGCTCGTGCGCTCGTCGACGTAGTTCGCAGCCCATCCGGTGAAGCGCTGGCCCTTCGTGGGCTCGAGCGTGGTCGTGGCGGGACGGTCGTCGGTCGTCGGCCGTTCTTCTGTAGTAGTCATAGCTTCCTCTCCCAGAAGCTCGGTCCGACAGGCTCTGTGAAGTCGCTGCGAGCGACCAGGTAGCCTTCGGAATCCACGGTGATGGGAAGCTGGGGCAGCGGACGCTTCGCGGGACCGAAGATGACCTTCGCCTCCTGTGTGATGTCGAACTGCGACTGGTGGCACGGGCACAGCAGGTGGTGTGTCTGCTGTTCGTACAGGGCGACTGGGCATCCGACGTGCGTGCAGATCTTCGAGTACGCGATGATGCCGTCGTAGTTCCAGTCTTCACGGCCGGCAGAAACGTGCAGGTCTTCCGGCTTGAGGCGCATGACGAGAACTGCAGCCTTGGCCTTCTCCTCGAGCTTGTGCTCGGACTCGTTGAGCCCGTCGGGGATGACGTGGAAGGCGGAGCCCAGCGTGATATCCGATGCCTTGATGGGCGTGCCGGACGGGTCGCGCGTCAAGCGCACACCCTTGGCCCACATGGTCTGCTTGAGCAGCGGAACGGGGTTCTCGGCGGGCGCGAGGTCGCGGAACAGCACGATGGCGGGCAGCGGGCTCACGACGAGAGCGCCGATGAGGGTGCGGCGAATAAGTGTGCGGCGCCCGAATCCGGACTCCTTGTTGCCCAGCTCGAAGACCTCGACGGCTTTCGCGCGTGTGGTGTCCGTGCCGCGCGTGCCGTGACGCTGCTCGACGAGATCGTGCCCGTCCATCAGCGACTTCGACCAGTGGACAGCCCCGATACCGATCGCGAGCAGGGCGAGGGCGATGCCCAGGCCGAGCAGCAGGTTGTTGAGACGGATCGATCCCGGGTCGCCGTCGACGATCGGGAACGCGATGTACGCCGCTACGGCGAAGACGCTGCCGATGATCGAGATGAAGAACAGGGCGGAGACGCGGCGCTCTTGTGCGCGCGACTGTGCCGGGTCGAGGTCACCAACGCGCGCACGGAACGGCTCGAAACCCGGGTTCTCGACCGAGTCGGACGGAACGACCCCTGTGCCCGGGGTGGGCAGGTTGTGGTCGCCGTATTTTTCGACGGTCGTGCCAGCGCGGGGGTTGGTCCCGTCGTGGTCGTTAGCCATTCGTTTCCCTTTGCCGATGCCTAGTTGGACTTGGCGGTAAGCCAGATCGTGATTCCCACGATCGCGCCGAGTCCGAAGATCCAGATGAACAGTCCCTCGGAGACGGGCCCGAGGTCACCGAGGCCGTAGCCACCGACTGACGGGGTCTCGTCGAGGTACTTGAGGTACGTGATGATGTTGGCCTTGTCTTCCGGCGAGATGTTCGCGTCGTTGAAGACGGGCATGTTCTGCGGGCCCGTGATCATGGCCTCATAGATGTGCGTTGCTGTCACGTCGCCCAGCGGGGGAGCGAACTTGCCTTCGGTGAGCGCGCCACCGGCGCCAGCAACGTTGTGGCACATTGCGCAGTTGATGCGGAAGAGCTCTGCACCTGCCGCCGCGTTGCCATCGCCAGCGAGGTATTCCTCGGAGGGGAGCGCGGGGCCGGGACCCTTGGACGCGACGAATGCGACGAGGGCAGAGACCTGCTCCTCGGTGAACTGCACGGGCTTCTTCTCGGCCTGCGGTCCGGTCGCGGCGAGAGGCATGCGGCCAGTTCCGACCTGGAAGTCGACGGCGGCAGCACCCACACCGATGAGGCTCGGCGCCTGCGAGGTGCCCTGCAGGGCCATGCCGTGGCAGGTCGCGCAGTTGGCAGCGAAGAGCTTCGCGCCATCTTCTACCTGGGCATCGGCTGCCGCGGAGGTCTCAGCGCTCGCGCTCGACGTGAAGAGCGCGTACGCGCCTCCGGTGCCGAGCAGTCCGACCATGATGAGGGCGACAGTGGCGAGGGGGTGACGGCGACCGCGATCCCTGCGAGCGGGGGTGACTGGCTTGTTTGCCATGCTGCGTTTAGTTCCGTTCTCGTTTATCGGAGCAGGTAGATTACGGCGAACAGCCCGATCCACACCACGTCGACGAAGTGCCAGTAGTACGAGACGACGATGGCTGTCGTGGCCTCCTTGTGTCCGAACGTCTTGACGGCGAACGCTCGGCCGATGACGAGCATGAAGGCGATGAGCCCGCCCGTCACGTGCAGGCCGTGGAATCCGGTCGTGATGTAGAAGGCGGAACCGTAAGCGTCACTCGACAAGCTCACGTGCTCGCTCACTAGGGTCGCGTACTCGAAGATCTGGCCGACAACGAACGTGGCGCCCATGGCGTAGGTGAGATAGAACCACTCGACCATGCCCCACTTCCAGAACTGAGCGAGGGTGCCGCTGCGGCGAGGTTGCATGCGCTCGGCCGCGAAGACACCGGCCTGGCACGTGAACGAGGAGAGCACCAGCACGACAGTGTTGACGGCGGCGTAGGTGATATTGAGCTTCGCGGTCTGCTCTGCCCACAACTCCGGCGACATTGCCTTGAGCGTGAAGTAGATGGCGAAGAGCCCCGCGAAGAACATGACTTCGCTTCCCAGCCAGACTATGGTGCCGACAGCAACCACGTTGGGGCGTTGAACGGACTGGGCTCCGATCGAGCGGGAGAGCGAGGCAGTGGTCACTCTCCCATTATGGTCGATATCCGAAGGTGGTTTTGTCATTCGGAGGGCCAGTCGCGGGCAGATCGTTAGGATCTGAGGCATGGCACGCGACTATACCTGGCCCGGCATCCTCGGCTCCCTCGTCGACGGCAACGACCTGTCGATCAGCGAGGCCGAATGGGCTATGCAGTCGGTGATGGCCGGGGAGGCCACGGCGGCCCAGCTCGGCGGGCTGCTCGTCGCGTTGCGCATGAAGGGCGAGACGGTCGATGAGATCGTCGGTTTCCGAGACGCCGTGCTCGCGAATGCCCAGCCCTTGGATGTCGAACCCATGGTGCTCGACATCGTCGGCACCGGCGGGGATCCGTACGGTGCAGTCTTCAACATCTCCTCTGTCGCATCGGTCGTGGCCGCAGCCGCGGGAGTTCCCGTCGTCAAACACGGAAACCGCGGGGCGAGTTCGGCCTCCGGCGCGTCGGACGTGCTCTCGGCTCTCGGCCTCAATCTCGACATCACGCCCGAGCGCGTGGCGGAGGTGCTCGCCGAGACCGGCATCACGTTCGCGTTCGCAGCGCTGTTCCACCCGGGTTTCCGACACGCGGGCCCGACCCGTAAAGAGCTCGGCATCTCGACGCTCTTCAACATCCTCGGGCCGCTGTGCAACCCAGCGCGGCCGGAGGCCTCGGCCGTGGGCGTCGCCTCGCTCGAACGGGTTCAGTTGATCGTGGGCGTGTTCCGCACGCGAGGCGCGACGGCGCTCGTCTACCGCGGCGACGACGGCATCGACAAGCTCACGACGACGGGCCACAGCCACATCTGGGAGGTCTCCCGTGGTTTCGTGACCGAGCACGACCTCGACCCCGTCGACCTGGGCATCGCGCGGGCCGACATCCAGTCGCTCCTGGGCTCCGACCCGGCGCACAACGCTGCAGTTGCGCGCGGAGTTCTCGAGGGGGAGCCCGGTCCCGTGCGCGACATCGTGCTGCTCAACGCCGCCGCCGGTCTCACCGCATTCGAACTTGCCCTCAACCCGAAGCAACTGCAGCAGCCCATCCTGGGCAGGCTCGCAGCGCAGCTCGAGCGTGCGACTGCTGCGATCGACTCAGGCCTCGCGGCGCAGAAGCTCGACGATTGGATCGCCGCGACGAACCGCTAGCTGCCCACGGCAGCTACTGCGTCGGGCTGGTTTCCGTGTCGTCATCCACCCAGTCGAGCGTCTTGCTGACCGCCTTGCTCCAGTTGCGCATGAGGCGATCGCGCTCCGCGGCCGCCATGGTGGGATCCCAGCGCTTGCCCTCCTGCCAGTTGGATCGCAACTCGTCGCGGTCCTTCCAGAACCCGACGGCAAGGCCGGCAGCATAGGCGGCGCCGAGCGCGGTGGTCTCCGTGACGACCGGCCGGATGACGGGCACGTTGATGATGTCCGCCTGAAACTGCATGAGCGCGTCGTTGGCCACCATGCCGCCGTCGACCTTGAGCTCCGCGAGATCCACGCCGGCGTCGGCGTTGACGGCGTCCAGCACCTCGCGGGTCTGGAACGCCACAGCCTCGAGCGCGGCCCTCGCGATGTGACCGCGGTTGGCGAACCTCGTCAGTCCGAGGATCGCACCCCGGGCATCCGCGCGCCAATGCGGGGCGAACAACCCGGAGAAGGCGGGCACGAAGTACACGCCGCCGTTGTCGGGCACGGATGCCGCGAGTGTCTCGACCTCGGGAGCACTCGAGATGATCCCCAGGTTGTCGCGCAACCACTGCACGAGCGATCCGGTGACGGCGATAGACCCCTCGAGCGCATAGCGAGGAGCCTCGTCACCGAGTCGGTACGCGACAGTCGTGATGAGCCCGTGCTTCGAGTGGACGATCTCCTCGCCCGTGTTGACGATGAGAAAATTGCCGGTCCCGTAGGTGTTCTTCGACTCGCCCTTGTCGAAGGCCGCCTGCCCGAACGTCGCAGCCTGCTGGTCACCTAGGATGCCCGCGACCGGTACCTCGCGCAGCAGGTTCGACGTCTCGGCGGTTCCGTACACCTCGGATGAACTGCGGATCTCGGGGAGCATCGAGGCGGGAACGTCGAACGCTTTGAGGAGCTTGTCGTCCCATTGGAGCGTCTTGAGGTCCATGAGAAGAGTGCGACTCGCGTTAGTGACATCCGTCGCGTGTACGCCGCCTTTCACGCCGCCGGTGAGGTTCCAGAGCACCCAGGTATCCGTCGTGCCGAAGGCGAGTTCCCCGGCCTCGGCGCGTTCGCGGGCGCCCTCGACGTTCTCGAGGATCCAGGCGATCTTCGTGGCCGAGAAGTAGGTGGCGAGGGGGAGCCCGACCTGCTTCTGGAATCGCGCGGTGTCTCCGTCGGCGATGCGGTCAACTATCGACTGGGTGCGCGTGTCTTGCCACACAATCGCGTTGTAGACGGGTTTGCCCGTTGCGCGATCCCACACGACCGTCGTCTCACGCTGGTTGGTGATGCCGATCGCAGCGATGTCGTGCCGCGTGACGTTGGCCTTTGACAGGGCCTGGCCGATGACCTCGCGCGTGTTGTCCCAGATCTCCTTCGGGTCGTGTTCGACCCAGCCGGCCTTGGGGAAGATTTGTTCGTGCTCGAGCTGGCCCGTGGAGACGACGGAGCCCGCGTGGTCGAAGATGATCGCCCGAGTGCTGGTGGTGCCCTGGTCGATCGCGAGAATGTACTTGGCCGTGTCACCTGTAGTCATGCGTCTATCCTGCCGGGGCGAGTGCGTCGGGCGTGAGTTCCGTCACGCTGCGGTGTCCGCTCAGGCCGAGCACGAGGTCGAACTCGGCCACGATCCCGCGCAGCACGGCCTCAGCCCCCGCGGCGCCAGCGATCGCGAGCCCGTACGCGTACGGGCGACCGACCATGACCGCGGATGCGTCGCGGTAGATCGCCGATTGGGTGTCATGACCGAAATTCATGTGAGCCCCTTTGCTCGGTTACTCTCCGTCGACATAGAACCAGCGGCCGCCCTCCCGGACGAACGAACTGACTTCGTGCTGGCTGCCGGGTTGCGTGTCTATGCGGTAGCTCGCGCGAAACTCGACGGTTCCCTCGGTGTCGAGCATGCCGCCGCGCGTTCGGCCGAGAATATCGAGCCGGTACCAGCGCAACCGGGGGTCGAGCACGAGCTCAGCGGGACGGGTCGACGGATGCCACGTCTCGAGCAGGTACTCCGGAAGCCCGCGCAAATAGGCCGAGTACCGGGAGCGCATGAGCCGCTCGGCGGTCGGGGCGACGGCATCACCGCGGTGGAACGGTCCGCAGCATTCGTCGTACGGCAATCCGGAGAGGCAGGGGCACGCGGTCACGCTCGCGAGCTTAGAACGGCTCGACGTTGGAGAAGATGATTCTTGCCATGCAAGCAAGTGTGCCACCGGAGGGGGCATCCGGGGCAGGTGGCGTCCAATACGCTTGAAGCCATGTCCAAGGTCCTCAGCAGTCTTCCCGTGGGGGAGCGCGTCGGTATCGCGTTCTCCGGCGGACTCGATACTTCAGTCGCCGTCGCGTGGATGCGCGAGCACGGCGCTATTCCCTGCACATACACGGCCGACCTGGGCCAGCCCGACGAGCCCGATGTGGCCGCGGTTCCCGGGCGCGCGGGGGAGTACGGCGCAGAGATCGCCCGCCTCGTCGACTGCCGCGCTGCCCTCGTCGAAGAGGGCCTAGTCGCACTGTCGTGTGGCGCTTTCCACATCCGCTCGGGCGGCAAGACCTACTTCAACACGACCCCGCTCGGTCGCGCCGTCACCGGCACCCTTCTGGTTCGCGCCATGAAGGATGACGGCGTGGAGATCTGGGGCGACGGTTCGACCTACAAGGGCAACGACATCGAGCGGTTCTACCGCTACGGGCTTCTCGCCAACCCGCGCCTGCGCATTTACAAACCGTGGCTCGACGAGGCGTTCGTCACCGAGCTCGGTGGCCGCACCGAGATGAGCGAGTGGCTCGTCACTCGCGGATTCCCGTACAAGGCGTCGGGCGAGAAGGCGTACTCGACCGACTCCAACATCTGGGGGGCCACACACGAGGCCAAGCGCCTGGAGCAGCTCGATGCCGGAGTCGAGATCGTCGAACCCATCATGGGCGTCGCGTTCTGGGATCCGGCGGTCGAGATCGCGAGCGAAGACGTCACCGTGACGTTCGAAGAGGGTCGCCCTGTCGCCCTCAACGGTGTGACCTTCGCCGACGATGTCGCGCTCGTGCTCGAAGCCAACGCGATCGGTGGACGTCACGGGCTCGGCATGAGCGACCAGATCGAGAACCGCATCATCGAGGCGAAGTCGCGCGGTATCTACGAGGCTCCCGGCATGGCCCTGCTGCACATCGCCTACGAGCGACTCGTCAACGCGATCCACAACGAGGACACCCTCGCGACATACCACCAGCAGGGCCGCCGCCTCGGTCGCCTCATGTACGAGGGCCGCTGGCTCGACCCCCAGTCGCTCATGCTGCGCGAATCCCTGCAGCGCTGGGTCGGCTCCGCGATCACCGGTGAGGTCGTGCTTCGCCTGCGTCGCGGCGACGACTACTCGATCATCGACACCCGCGGATCCGAGTTCAGCTACCATCCAGACAAGCTCTCGATGGAGCGCGTGGGGGATGCCGCTTTTGGCCCACTCGATCGCATCGGCCAGCTCACGATGCGCAACCTCGACATCGCCGATACCCGCTCGAAGCTCGAGCAGTACGCGCGCCGCGGCATCGTCGGCGGAGCGACCGCACAGCTCGTGGGCGACCTCGAGGCTGGCGAAGCCGGGGAGATCACCGCGGGGGAGTCGGAGACGACCCTCGAGGCCGCGACGGATGCCGCGAACGAGGCTGCCGCGTTCGACCTGGGTACCGACTAGCCGGAGTTCGCTGTCGCGTGCTGCGGCTGCGGTCACAGCCGAGACCACCTACTTGGCCCGCCGCGGCGACCAGTTGCGATCGTAGAAACCGACAGAAACTGAGGCGTTCATGACCCTCGGCGTCGTCGTCCGGCCGGTGCTCCCCATCACAGTGAGGGATCGGGAGGTGCGGAAGGCTTGGCCGAAGCGATGTCGAAGGGGGCACGATGCCGCAAGAACTCACGGATGAAGAGAAGGACGCGCGGCGGGCGAGGGTTTCGGCATCCAATCGCACGTTGGATCGCGTGCTCTCCGTCGCCGGAGTCATTCTCGCGACCGTCAGCCTCGCACTCCTCATTGGCGGTGGGGTTGTCATGTCCGCTCTGGATCATGCCCTGACCGTCGGCGCAAATCGATCCGATCTGGTACCCGTTGCCGGTATCACAGCCACCGCGATGACGGCGGCCCCCGGGGTCATCCTGCTCTTCGCCATGTGCGCGCTGCCAGCGGAGCGAGCGCGAGGGAAAGCGCGATTAGCGAGTGGGGTCGCTAACAACGAGCGTCAATCCTTGCGACGCGGGCTACCGCAAACAGGTAGATGATCTCCAGGATGCCAGCGGTATTGAGGATCAGCAGGACGATGAACCACGGTTTGCTCTTCTTCTCGGCGGCCCGCCAGAGCGCCAAGCCCTTCCAAGCCAGGCTCCAGAGCGCGAGCGCGCCAAGAAGAACGACGACAAGCGGATTCTGGAGCTGGGTGGTATCCACAGCTACAGTCTGCTCCTATGCGCGAGGTTGTGGAGGGGAGTGCACGGACGTCTCCTTTTTCTCTCTTTACTGCTGGTGAAGCGCGTTATCCGTTTTCACACTAAGGGTGACCCAGCACTCCGCTGGGCCACCCTCGCGATCAGGCTACGACGGCGCTGAAGCGGACCTTCTCAGCGTCGAACGATTCGACGCGCACGGTCGGGGTGACGCCGGCCTGTGCGCTCGATTCGAGCACCAAGCCGGGGATGCCTGACTCGCTCTCGACGAGCACACCGAATGGGGTGCGCTGCGTGACGTGGCGACGAGCTGATCTTCGGGACGGAGGGCTGCGTTGTTCATGACTCACCTCCTCTCACCCAGATCAGGGTGAGCCGAAGGCGTCCGCCAGGGCGGATCAGGTCTCTACGGGGATTCGAGCCGTAGGTCCTGAAGGGTTCAGAACCCGGTGGGTTCAGTCTCGTATTCGGCTTCCTCGGGCATCCCTTCATGGTGCAGGGGATGGAGCGCCGAGGTGGCTTCGAACCAGATGAGCGCGTCGTAGCGACGCCCCATCACGGTGGGGACGTAGTTGCCTGCCTCCCGTTCCGGGTCGTAGACGACGCCGATCGCGCGATGACCGAGCCGCTCGGTGAGCCAGGCGCGCGTGCGGTCGGCGCCGAAGTCGAGGATGCCTGGGATGCCGAGCGCCTCGTGCAGGAGCGCCTCATGGCTTCCCGGGCGGGCTGGCGGTACCGGCATCCGTTTCTCGGCGGCGCCCCATTGCGTGCCAGCGAACACGTCGCCGCGGTACCCGGCGAAGCCGACCAGGAACGCGGAGTCGCCGTGGCGCTCGCGTAGAAGCTGCCCGACGTTCACCATCCCCTCCGCGGCCATCGGGGTGGCTCGGGCATCGCCGACGTGCGTGTTGTGCTCCCAGATGAGGCCTTTCGATGCGGGGCCGAGGTGTTGCGCTACCCGGTCGATGGTATCCGCCATGTGGATGTCGCGGATGTTCCACGAGCCGCGGTCGGTGCGCACCATTGCTCGGTAATAGCGCTCGGCCTCGACCGCGATCGCGGCGTTCTGCTCCGCGTCGAAGGCGTCGTCCCCGTCGGCGGCTGCTCGGCGGACCTCGACCAGCAGATCGACGACGTCGGTCTCGCAGCTCTGCGGGACGAGGCGGGTGCTCCAGGCGTAGCGTTGCGGATCCTCGTCGTAGGGCACGAAGCACTGCCAGGCGCGCATCGCGGCCGGTACCGCGTCGGGCGCGTGCTCCGTGAGCCAGCCGATGATGCGGTCCAGCGAGTCCCACAGCGAGTAGACGTCGAGGCCGTAGAACCCGACCCGTTTCTCGCCGGGCCGTTCGATGTTCCACTCGTGCAACCAGTCGAGGAAGTCTGCCACTTCGGCGTTCGCCCACATCCAGGTAGGCCAGCGGTCGAACCCGGCGAGCAGACCACGAGCGTCCAGGTGCTGGTCGGAGATCCCGCGGACCCAGCGGTCGATGCGCCAGCAATCCGGCCAGTCGCCCTCCACCCCGATCCAGGTAAATCCCTGCTCCTCGATGAGCCGACGGCTCAGGCGGGCGCGCCAGTCGTAGTACTCGTGAGTACCATGTGATGCCTCGCCGATCGCCACGAACCGGCGATCCCGCGCGCTGGCGAGGATGGGGTCGAGATCGTCGGCGGTGCGCAGCGGTTGCGCAAGATCGCGGATATCTGCCAGCAAGGCGTGCGTCGCCCGGGCGGTCATCGGAACTCTCCGCTCGTCCGTCGCCGGGCCTCGTCGAGCAACTTGACCACCTCGACCTCAGAAGTCTGGCCGAAGTCCCGATAATGCGCTCCGACGGCCTGGAAGTCGGGGGGCTGGACGAGGCAGATGACCTCATCGGCGCCCTGCACCCGGCGCACGGCATCGGGTCCCCCCACGGGCACCGCCACGATCACCCGGGCAGCGCCCAGACCGCGTGCCACACGGCAGGCGGCGGAGGCGGTCGCCCCGGTAGCGATGCCGTCATCGACAATGATCGCCGTCCGACCTGCCAGGTCCAGCCGTTCGAAACCCGATCGGAAGCGGGCCACGCGTGCCTCGAGGGTGGCCCGTTCCCGGCGCTCGACGGACTCGATCTCGGCAGGCGTGATACCCGCGCGCTCGATGAGGTCCTGATCCAGCAGCCGCACGCCGTCCTCTCCGATCGCGCCCATTGCCACCTCAGGCTGGAACGGTACGCCGAGCTTGCGTACGACGATTACATCCAGAGGCACGCCGAGCGCTGCAGCTACTTCCGCCGCGACCGGCACTCCACCGCGCGGGAGGCCGAGGACGACGACATCCCCGCTGCTGTCCGCGAGCCGGGCGGCGAGGCGACGCCCGGCATCCACCCGGTCGCGGAAGACCACGCCCATGTCGCCGCCTCTCCGATCCGCGCTCAACGGGCGCGCGCCGCCGGTCGGTCAGCGCGGACATAGCGCAGCACCGCTGCCACCGGGTCGATTGTGGGAAGGTCACCGGGCTGCACTGGCACGATCGTCGCGTCGCTGGACAGCGCATCGCGGATGATCTCGTCCACACGATCGATAGTGGCAAGCCCCTCGAACGCCTCTCCGGGCAGGGGGATGCGGCGGTTCACGTCCACGAGGAGCGTGTCGATCGCGCCGTCGCGCGCTGCATCGGCGATCTCGTCGAGTTCGATGAGTACGAGCCCGCGCGCGGGCATCTCGGCGAAGCGGGCCAGCTGCGCTTCCAGGACCTCGCGCCGGTGACGCTCGATGACCGGCGCGGCGAGGTCCGCGAGTTCGTCGACCAAATCTCCGTCGTGGTTGCCGACGATGGCGGATGAGGCCACGAGGCCGTGGGACGAGGTCGAGCGACAAATGCTCGCGAGCGGCTCCGCCGCGGCTATCACGAGCACGGCTCCGGCGCGCCGGAGTACCGGCTCGACGGCGTGGTCGATCGCCCGTGCATACTCGCGCAGCCGGCCCTTCGGATCCTCCGAGACGCGCAGATGGGCGAGGGTGTCCCGGTCGCCGGTGAGGTCGAGCGCGATCGTGCTCTTGAGGTCGTGCGGCAGTCCCGGCACGTCGACCAACTGGGCGGGGTGCGCGGAGACATCGATGAGGCGCACTTCGTTCTCGGAGACTGCGAGCACGAAGACGGGTGGGATGAGCGAGAGCGCCCCCTCGAGCAGGGGACCCATGAGGAAACGGTCAGCGACACCGACCCACGGTGCCGGCGAACTGGCGAGCGCGAACACCTCGGTCCCGTTCTCGGTCGCGAAGATCCCGACGGCTCGGGCCCGCGGGTCGACCCGGCCCGAACCGGTGCCCGAGGGTGCCGAGGCCTGGCCGAGCCGATCGCGGATCGCGTCGAGGACCTCGCTCGGAGCTCCCGCGACACCCAACTGGTCGACCGCAGATCGGATTTGCGCCTCGGCCGCGCCTGTCACATGATTGCCGCGCATCCAGGAATCCGCATCGCCGTAGATCGTCACGCACCAAGGTGCGCGCACGTCGGCCAGCCGTCTCACGTCGCGTCGTCGGGGATGTGCCGCCATGATGATTCTCCTCGCTTGGTGAGACCATCGTCCGGCCCCGTGCAGCATCCGTACAGGGTCCAAGGTCCCGCGCCGCAACTGGAGCGAGTGAGGTCTTCGTTGACGGTGTGTGGCCCGCTTGGCGGAGCATGGCCGAGATAGGGACAGGGTCGATCGGGCGGACAACCTTCCTCCCATGCTTGCGACGACGTCTTCGAACGTACTTCTTCCTCTTGGCCTGCAGCTTTCCGCGCAAGACCGCACGGTTTCGGTGAGAGGTGACCTCGTTGCCGGACACCGTGGCGTCGATGGTCTTCGTGTCGAGCTGGGCGTTGCGGGTGAGCGCGTTTTTGATGCATTGTTCCGTGTCGACCGCGGAGGGGCGCGCGGACAGGGTGATCATGTTGTCCACTGCACGGCGCGCAGCGAAGAACCGGCGAGCAAACCTCCTACGACCTGGCTGTGCCCAACTATCTGCATCCTCGAAACCCCTGATCAGAAGCCCGTCGGAGGAGAGTCCGTGACGATATCCGATTTCTCCCTATGTGCAGTGTTCGCACACAAATTCTTGCTACTGGTGAAGACCGCTATCCGTTTTCACACTATTAGCGGCGGGGGAGTCGCCGTGCAAGTCAAGTCGAGTCAGTGACATCGTCCTGAATCTTGCGAATGATCGACCCGAGAATCCCGGATGCGAGAAGGCCGGATCCCAGTGGGCCAGCGGAATTCTCGCCGAGCGACGGCAGGGAGGCGAGTGCTGATCTGGCTTCCGCACTCATATGCTCGAGTTGCCAGCGAATCTCGTCATCGACTGCGTTGGGCCGTTCGGGCGACCCCAGGGCGGCTGCCTTCGCGGCATAGGCAGAGCCGCGCCGAGGGCGTGCGCTCCCATGTGGGCGACACCTGAGGCTTGGGCGGCCGCACGGGCAGCCGCTACAGCAGCAGGGGCCGTCACGTCGTGCGCGGCACGACCGGCGACGAAGCGCCGGCGAATCTCTTCAGCGGCACCGAGCTCGCCGCGCGCGAAAGCTCGTGTCCGAGCGATCGCATCTCGTGGGCGGCCATCTTCCGGAGCTTCTGCTTCGAACAAGCCCAATACTCGAGCGGCGCAGTCCGCCGCCCATACGGCGACAACGCGACGATCGGCTTCGCTCAGAGTCTGCAAAGAAACCACATCAACACCATCTCACAGGGCGGCGGGCTGCACGTGACGCAGGGGATCGGGGAGTGGATGAGAGCCCTTACCCGTTCTACCCGGATTGCATTTTTTGCAACCAGAGTAACTATGTGTTGACATAATACACATTATCGGAGGAATGAATAGCGTCGCTTTCGGCCCGCTGGTGCTCATATGGTGAGTGGGCTGAAACCGTCCCAGATCGTGCTCCGCCCTGCACGAGATGAGTTTGTGTCACAACGTCGTTCCACGGTAGTTCAAGCACGCCGTCATCCGTGTAACAGCAAATCTCCTCGTCGTCTATCGGGTGGCGAGGTAGCGCTTGAGGGCTTCCGCGGCGACCTCGTGGTCGATCGCGTCGGGCTCACCCGACACCGTGATGGTTCCCAGCACGACTCCCCCGACTCGCAGCGGGATCGATCCCCCGTGGGCCTTGAACGCGTCGTGGTCGACGTCGGTGCGCTCCTCGAACGGCGTTCCGGCCTCGAGGTGACGGGTCTTGATGAGGAACGACGCCTCGCCGAACCGCATGGCCGTCGCGGCCTTCCTGCGCAGCCACGGGTCGTTCCCTGCGCCGGTGTTCTTGAGCTTGGCGCGGAAGACGAGATCCCCGTCAAGCACGATGTCGACGGCGAGGCTCAGATCCCACTCCCGGATGAGGGCTACTGCGATCATCCCGAGGTCGACAGCATCGTCGTTGGTGAGGGTCGGGAACTCGAGCTCGTTCAGATACTCCAGATCGGCGACCGTGTACTCGGGAACGGGACGTGCCATGGGTTACTCCTTGCTGTCGTAGATGACCATTGTGCCCGCGACGCGGTCGTACGGCGTACGCCCCGATCGAACGAAGAGGCTCGCGACGTAGACCTAGGCCTGCACGATCCCCAGGGCGGCCGAGGCGAATCCGTAGACGGCCACGTGGCCGATGGCCCAAGGCAGCGCGATCTTGAGCGCGTTCCTCAGCAGCGCGCGGGAGAAGGGCACGCGACCGGATGCCGCGGCATCCGTGACCCGCAGTCCCAGCGCGCGCTTTCCGATGGTCCTCCCCCGTGCTTCGAGCACCGCGAGGAACACCGTGACCGGCGCCACGAGCACCACGAACGCGAGCACGTTGAACACGACCGGCGAGGCTCCCGAGAGCGCCCCGCTGCGGTACAGCGGCACCCCCACGCCGAACAGAGTGCCGATCCATACGGAAATGACGAGCCAGTCGACCAGCCATGCAGCGATGCGGCGCCAAGGCCGCTTCAGCACGACGGCAGCTGCCGCCGCACGAGGTCCACCAGTTCGGCGGGCTCGTATGGCTCGTGGGTGGCGATGAGTTCGGAGAGCGTCCACCACTTGTGCGCGAGCACGTCGACGCGTTCGTCGTCGGTCCAGTGCGCGTCGGACGGCTCGAACGCGTCTGTCGTCGCGGTGTAGAACTCGGCGTGTCCGGTGTCGTGGTCTGCGGCATCCCACTGCACGACGAAATCGTGGGACCACACGGGTTCCCCGAGCTTCTCGAGCACGAGCCCAGTCTCTTCCTCGAGCTCGCGAATGGCGCCCTCGTGGTGGGTCTCCCCCGGGTCCACTCCCCCGCCGGGCGTGAGCCAGCGAGCGACGCCGCTCGTGTCCGGCGCCTTCGTGAGGAAGAGCAGCACGCGGTTGTCACGGTCGAACAAGAGGATTCTGCTGGTCAGGCGGTTGATCGTCACACGTGCCGCCCGAACCAGTCGATTATCGCGTCGAACCGCTGCACGCGATGGCGCGGGTGCCCCGCTCGGCTCAATTCGTGATTCTCGCCGGGGAAGATCAGCAGCTCGGCGTCGACGCCCTGCAGCTTGAGCGTTGCGTAGTAGGTCTCGGCCTGGGCGAGCGGGCAGCGCAGGTCCTGCTCCGAGTGGATCACGAACGTTGGCGTGGTCACTCGGTGTGCAAGTTCCTGCGGGCTCTGACGGCGCTGCAGCTCCCGGTCGGCGCCGTTGTACTGCTGCGGGAAGTTCATCCCGATGTCGGACGAGCCGATGAACGCTGACGGGTCGAGGAATCCGCGCTCGACGACAGCGGCTTTGAACCGCTTGTCGTGCGCGATCGTCCACGCCGTGAGGTAGCCGCCGTAGGAGCCGCCGATTATGCCGAGGCGGTCGGCGTCGAGGTCGTCCCACGTTTGTAGCGCTCCGTCGAGGAAGTCGAGGACGTCGGTCATGTCGACGCCGCCCATCTTCTCCTTGATGACCGCGCCATGGGCCTGGCCGTACCCTGCGCTGCCCCGCGGATTGCAGTACACCACCGCGTAGCCGGCATCGACATAGACCTGGGTCTCGTCGAACAGGTGCACGCTGTACTGCGTGTACGGCCCGCCGTGGATCATGAGCAGCGTGGGGTGCTTGCCCTCCCCCTCCGGCCTGGCTACCCAGCCGTGCACCGGATAGCCATCGCGCGCCGTGACCGTCAGTTCGATCGGGTCGACCACGCCGCGCTCACGCAGCGTTGCCGAGAAGTCGGTGAGCGGTGTCAGCATGCCGTCGTCGAGCACCGCGATATCCCCGAAGCTCCTGGCCGTCTGGTACGAGACGACGACCCGATCCGCGGATGCCGCGGCCCCCGTCACCTCGACATCGCCCGAGTTGAGCGCCCGAACCCCGCCCGGCTCAAGCACTTCGTACAGGTACGCGCGCCCGCGCTCGATGCCCGGGACGAGTACCCGCTCCCCCGCGATCGTCAGCAGCTGATCCGTGAAGTCGGTGGACTCGGGGTCGGTCAGGCGAACCGACGTGCGCCCGTCGAGCCGGTAGACCGCGGCGTTGTGGCCGACGAAGTCCACTCCGGTCTGGCCGAGGTCGTGGGCGATCAGGTAGACAGTTCCGTCTACCGTGCTCTCGAAGGTGCCGATCCCCATGGTTCCGAGATCGGTGAGCGCTTCAGGTTCGGCGCCCTCCGCGACAACCCAAAGCTGGTTGCGCAGGTCACCATCGCGGTCGTCGTGGCGGGCGGCCATGGCGGCGACCCGGTCGCCGATGAAGCGCGGGCCCGACCACGAATAGTTGCCCGTCGTCAGTTGCGTGCTCTGCGGCACGAGCTGAACCTCCGGCGTCGTGCCGTCGGGCAGAGGGGTCGGGACGTAGGCGGGCTCAGCGTCGAGCACGGGCACGGGCACCACGAACACCTGTTTGCGCTGGTCCCCGATGTAGCCGACGCTGTTGTACTTGTAGACGAGGGTGGTCAGGTGCCGGGCCGGCTCGCCGCCCGGGGCGATGCCCTCGACAGTGCCGTAGCGGCCCTGCTCGGGAACCGGCGCCGTGTAGGCCACGCGCGAGGAGTCGGGCGACCACGAGAACGAGTCGACCCCGAGCTTCGCGTCGGTGAGCTTCACCGGCTCGCCGCCGGATGCGTCAACCACGAAGAGCTGGGGTGCCGCGCCCTTGTCTGCGCGCGTGAACGCGATCGCGCGGCCGTCAGGGCTGAACTTCGGTGAGCTGTCTGACCGGCCGCGGGTGAGCCTGCGTGCGCCTGCGGAATCCAGACCGTGGCCGTCGAGCGGGATGCTCCAGAGCTGGCCGACCGTGGCATCCGTGTCGATCGAGGGATGCGAGACGCTCACGACCACCCGCGAGCCGTCGGGTGCGATCGAGGGGCGCGAGACTCTCGTGAGCGCCTCGATGTCGCGGGCCTTCATCGGCTACGCCCCGCGTGAATCAGCCGCAGTGAAGTCGGAGACGTCGCCCACGTACCGGGTGTTGTTGGCCGGGATGGGCTCGACCGCGGCGAGGGCAACCTCGGCGGCGAACTCGCTCACGTTGTAGAGGCGGCCAGCTGCCTCTTTGCGGGCCTCGATCGCTCCGGGGTTGGCGCGCTGCAGCAGCGTCGCGGTGATGGTGCCCTCGATCATGTCGCCGGAGACGACGACGAAGCCGATGCCGTTGTCGTCGAGCATCGGGATGAGGTCGCGCAGGGCGTCTTCGCCCGCGCGCTTGCTGAGCGCCACCGGGAGGTACTCGGGCATGGTCTCGACAGTCTTGATGAAGTGCGCCTGGTGGCTCGTGACGAACACGATGCGCGAGCCGCTGTGCAGCAGCGGGAGCATCGCGCTCAGGAACTCCACCTGAGCGTCGCGGTTGAGCCTCATGGCGTAGTCCTCGGCCATGCCGCTCTCCATGCCGCCCGAGGCATTGAGCACGAGGATGTCGAGGCCGCCGAGGCGCTCCTGGATAGTCTCGACCATGCCCGCGACCGACTCGGGATCGGTGAGGTCTGCGCCGATCGCGAACGCTTCGGCTCCCCCGGCCTCGAGCTGGGCGACGAGCTTGAGGGCGCGCGCCTCCTTGTTGCGGTAGTTGATGACGACGCGCGCGCCAGCCTCCGCGAAGTAGGTGATGGTGTCGGCGCCGATACCGCGGGACGAACCCGTGACGAGTGCTCGAAGGCCGGACAGGGAACCAGATGCCAGGGGGTTGCTCACGAACAACGACCCTACCAAGCGGGCCGTCGGGGTGTAGTTTTGAAAGAGAACCGACACACGAGAGGTGCCGATCATGATCCTTGATTTCCTGGTCTCCTATGCATGGATTGTGTGGATAGCGCTGATCCTGATCTTCGGGATCATCGAACTCACCACTCTGGAGTTCACCTTCCTTATGCTCGCCATCGGCAGCTTCGGTGGTCTCATCTCTGGTTTCCTCGGAGCACCGTGGTGGGTGCAGATCATCGTCGCCGGCGTCCTCTCCGTCCTCTTGCTTTTCGCGCTCCGACCAGCACTTCTTCGTGCCCTCAAGAAGGGCGGCGATCCCGCCCTGAGCAACGTGGATGCCCTCATGGGCCTCGCGGGCACGGTCACCAACGACTTCTCCGGCAACGCCAACCACGTCAAGCTCGCCAATGGCGAAACGTGGACGGCAAGGCTCGGAGCTTCCGGAAGTCTTTCTGGCCCTGACCGAACCCTCGTCGAGGGTGAACGCGTCGTGGTCACCGCAATCGAGGGAGCGACCGCCGTGGTCGTTCCCGCTGAAAGGACAGACACGTGACCGACCCAGGCCCAGTCTTCGGCCAGATCTTCCTCGTCATCCTGCTCGCGATAGTCGCGATCTTCGTTCTGGTGGTGTTGTTCCGGTCGATCCGGATCATCCCCCAGGCGAACGCGGGCGTCGTTGAGCGACTCGGCAAGTACCACAAGACCCTCATGCCCGGCCTCAACATCCTTGTGCCGTTCATCGACCGGGTGCGACCGCTCATCGACATGCGCGAGCAGGTCGTGTCGTTCCCGCCCCAGCCGGTCATCACGGAAGACAACCTCGTCGTCTCGATCGACACGGTCGTCTACTTCCAGGTCACGGATGCCCGTGCCGCAACCTACGAGATCGCGAACTACCTCGGCGCCGTCGAGCAGCTGACCACGACCACGTTGCGTAACGTCGTCGGTGGCCTGAACCTCGAGGAAGCCCTCACGAGCCGCGACAACATCAACGGCCAGCTGCGCGTCGTGCTCGACGAGGCCACAGGCAAGTGGGGTATCCGCGTCGGCCGTGTCGAGCTCAAGGCGATTGACCCGCCCCTCTCCATTCAGGACTCCATGGAGAAGCAGATGCGCGCAGAGCGTGACCGCCGGGCCCTGATCCTGACCGCCGAGGGAACCAAGCAGTCGGCGATCCTCACGGCGGAGGGCGCGCGGCAGGCCGCGATCCTTTCTGCCGAGGGTGACGCCAAGGCCCAGGTGCTGCGCGCCCAGGGTGAGGCCGAGGCCATCACCACCGTCTTCAACGCGATCCACGCGGGTGGACCGACCGCCGACCTGCTGGCCTACCAGTACCTGCAGACGCTGCCGAAGCTCGCCGAGGGCGATTCGAACAAGATGTGGATCATCCCTTCCGAGCTCACCGAGGCCCTCAAGGGCATCAGCGCCGGGTTCCTGGGGGGAGCACTGGGATCGGGTTCCAAAAATGCGCCGCCGCCCGCCAAGTAGGGATCTTCCCGCGACCTACCTCTCCCCCGCGAGGCCCCGTGTGTTCGCACACCGGGGCCTCGCGGTCGAGGCGCCGGAGAACACGATGCTGGCGTTCGCGAAGGCGATCGCCGCGGGTGCGATCTACATCGAGACCGACGTGCACGCGAGCGCTGACCGTATCGCGGTCATCGCCCACGACCCCGACCTCAAGCGGCTCGCGGGTCGCGATGTGCGCATCGACCAACTCACCTTCGCCGAACTCCGCCGCATCGATCTCGGCGAGGAGCAGACGTTCTGCTCGCTCGCGGAAGCGCTCGATACGTTTCCCGAAACACGCTTCAACATCGACGTGAAGTCGCGCGCCGCGGTGCAGCCCGCGATAGCAGCCATACTCGCGGCGCGGGCGAGCCAACGCGTGCTCGTGTCGTCGTTCGACGAACGCCGACGCAAGGAGGCGCTGCGTGGACTTCCCGGCGTCGTCTCCTCGTCCTCGGCGCGGCTGTTCGTGGTCGCGCTCCTCGCGGGCAAGGCAGGCATCTCCCCGGTCGTCCGCCGCGTACTGCGCGGGCTCGTCGCTGTGCAGGTTCCGGAGAAGGCGATCGGCCTGCGCATCACCACTGCACGAATGATCCGCCGCCTCCACGACGCCGGTGTCGAGGTGCACGTGTGGACGGTCAACGATCCCGTGCGCATGAACGAACTGCTCGATCTCGGGGTCGATGGCATCGTCACCGACCGGGTGGATCTCGCGCTCGCGGTGGTTCGCGCGCGCTCCTAGTCCGTCCGAAACCCGAATGATTCCTGTGAACCGGCTGGGAAGAGGCGCGGGCTTGAAAGGATATGCCCAGCTTGTGGGTTTATACCTGTAACGACCGCATGAGAAGGAGGCCACACGATGGCAGACCGGAGTTTGCGCGGGATGAGGCTGGGCACACAGAGCTTACAGAGCGAAGTGGGCGTGGAGTTCTCCCCGCGAAAGAAGAGCACGTATCGCGCCGCCGACGGCACCACGTTCGAGGTGATCTTCGCGGCAGACGCAGAGGTTCCCCAGCAGTGGGAGTCCCCCAAGTCAGGCCAGGAGGGCATCCTTCTCGACGGCGACGGCGAATTGACAGTCCTCGACGCGACGGACACCAAGGTTCCCCGCAGCCACTGGGACATGCTGCTCGAGCGCCGTACGCGCGCCGAGCTTGAGGAATTGCTCCAGGAGCGACTCGACTACCTGCGCTCCCGCAAGGGCCAGCAAAAAATCGGAGCGTAGCGACGATTTCAACAAGCACGGCATTGGTTGCTTGTTAAGACAGTTTCAGGGTCGCCGCCACCCCCCAGGCGGTGACCCTGAACAACGCCTCTACAACGATGCCCACGTGCATCTTCGATCGCCCCGTCGCCCTCTCCACGAAGGTGATGGGGTGTTCTTGTATCCGGTGGCCCGAGCGCTCGAGGCGCCACGCGAGCTCGACCTGGAAGCAGTACCCCTGCGACGAGACATCTTTGAGCGCGATGTTCGTCAGCGCTGACACCCGATAGACGCGGTAACCGGCGGTGATGTCTCGGATGCCCGAGCGCAGCACCCACCGCGAGTATGCGTTGCCCGCTCGCGAGATCGCCTGCCTCAGCCACGGCCAATTGCGCACCGCGCCGCCCTCCACCCAGCGGGATCCGATCACGAGGTCGGCCCCGCCCTCGGCGAGCTCGATCATGGCGGGGAGTTCAGCGGGCTCGTGCGATCCGTCTGCGTCGATCTCCACGGCGTAGACGTAGCCCTCGTCGATCGCCCGCGCGAAGCCCGCGAGGTAGGCCCGCCCGAGCCCGTCCTTTCCCGCACGGTGCAGCACCCGCACCCGTTCATCCGTCTCGGCAAGCCTGTCGGCGAGTTCGCCCGTGCCGTCAGGGCTCGCGTCATCGACGATGAGCAGATCGGCGTCGGGGACCGACTGCCGCAGTCGCCCGATGATGGACTCAAGGCTTTCGATCTCGTTGTAGGTCGGAACTATGACGAGGGTCTGCGCTGTTTCAGAGACTGACACGCTGCTTCTTCCTGGTGACTCTCGTAGTCAGGCCCGCGATGACGATACTCGCGAGGCCGAGGCCAGACACGAGCCACTCGAACTGGCGGCCGAGAAGCACCGCGGGGGTGATGTCCGTGCTCAGGGCGACGTCCTGCACCATGGTGCCGACCGAGTACCAGGACAGCTGCTGCACGATGGTGCCGTCTGGGGCGATGACAGCGCTCAGGCCGACTGTCGAGATGTTGACGACGCTGCGGCCGAGTTCCATAGCCCGGATGCGCGCGATCGCGAGCTGCTGCGCGCTCTCGTCGGTGTGACCGAAGTCGGCGTTGTTCGACGAGGCGAAGATGACCTGCGCGCCCTCCTCGACCGATTCGGTGAGGATCTGGTCGTCGACGATGTCGAAGCAGATGTTGATGCCGACCGTGATGCCACTAACGTCGAAGACCATGTCGGTAGTGCCCGGCGTGTACTCCCGCCCGATGAGGTCGATCAGGTCGGGGGCGAACGGACGCCAGAACGCGCGGTCGGGAACGTACTCGCCGAACGGCACCGGGTGCTTCTTGTCGTAGAGGTCGAGCGCGCCCTTGCCCGCCTCCCACAGCACCGCCGTGTTGTAGTAGAGATCGTTGCGGTGGGTCACGCCCTGGGCGATCAGGGGGGCATCCATCTGCTCGGAGACGTAGTCGAACACCTGAGATGTGTACGGGTCGGTGAGCGGATCGGCGTAGGTCGTGCCCTCTGGCCACAGCACGACGTCGACGTCTCTCTCCCCGAACAGCGGTGTGGTCGCGTCGAGCTGGGCCTGCAGGAGGTCGTTGGCCGCCGATCCGTCGAAGTAGCCGGCCTTGCCGTTGCCCTGGGCCGCGACGACGCGCATGGTGCCGTGGGTCAGCAGGGGCCAGGTCGGCAGCCCGACGAGCACGGTGCCGAGAGCAACGACCGCGGTTGCGCGCAGGAGGCGCGGCACTCCCGCATACCTCACGGCCTCCACGGATGCCGCGACCAGCAGCACCATCGCAAAGCTCGTGCCCGAGACTCCGAGCCACGGGAACAGCGACGAGAGCGGGCTGTCGGATTGCGACATGGAGAGCCGACCCCACGAGAATCCGCCATACGGCCACACCGCCGACCACGCCTCGCGCGCGGTCCACAGCGCGGCGACGGCAATCGGGAGCAGCGCGAGGCGGCCGAGCGGGGTGGGCCAGGCGCGGGGAATCCAGCGGTAGGCGAGCGTGATCGCGACGGCGCCGAGACCAACGAACAGCGACTCGAGGAACGAGAGCGCGGTCATCGGCAGGAGGCCGAGGAACAGCGACGCCCACTCGATGTGGAGCAGGTAGAAGGCGAGACCGGCGACGAATCCGACCAGGAAGGCGCTGCCCGCGCGGCGGCCGATGAGCGACAGGAGCACCATGGCGACAGCCACGAAAGCGAGGGGCCAGACGCCGCGGTCGGGGAACGCGGCATCCATGACCGCACCCGAGGCTGCGGCGACGATGAGGGCTGCCCAGAGCGGGAGGAAGGGTTTCGATGCGCCCTGCGGGCTACTCAACCAGCGCTGGCGCTTCACGCGACGCTCGAGTATGCGACGATGCCGCGGCGGATCGCATCGAGCGCCGTGCGGGCAGTGCGGCCGACCTCGCCATCGGCGACGACCGAGAGCTGGTCGAGCAGGTCGATGACCTGTTTGGTCACGCGCACGAAGTCGCCCGCGGCCATGTCTGCCTCCTGCAGCACCGCATCGAGGCCCGTGCCGCTCGCCCAGCGGTACATCGCGAGAGCGAGACCGCCCGAGAGCGGCTGGCTGCCGGGCAGCTTGTGCAGGCGCTCGAGATCGTCGAGTTCGCTCCAGAGCGTTCCGGTCTGGTCGAAGGCCTCGCGGAAGCGTCCGCGCGGTAGATGCCGGTCACCCAGCTGGCCCTCTTCGCGGCGTGGTTCGTAGACAAGAGCCGTGGCCATGGCGGCGAGGGACGCCGGATCAAGTTCGTCCCAGAACCCGCGGCGCAGCGATTCGGCGACCAGAAGGTCACGCTCGCCGTAGATGCGGCGGAGCATCCGGCCGTGCGTATTGAGGCTGAGTTCGCCGGCATCGCCGGGTACGAGATAGTCGAGTTCGAGCAGCACGTCAGTGACCCGGTCGAAGATCTTCGCGACGGCGCCGGTGCGCGTGCGGATCTGCGCGGTGAGCTGGTCGGTCTCGCGCTTGAGTTTCCAGTACCGCTCCGCCCAGCGCGCGTGCTGCTCGCGTTCGGGGCACGCGTGGCACGGGTGCTGCTTCATGCGGCGGCGCAGGTCGGTGAGCTGGCGCTGACGCTTGTCGCGCTCAGCCCGCGAAGCGGTGTTCGAGATGCCCTTGCGCTCGAGGTCGCTCAGTTCGCGACGAATGCCCGAGTACTCGGCGAAATCGCCCAGGTGGCACTTCATCGAGTTCGCATAGCCGTCGAGCGACTGCTGCTGCGATCGCACCTTGCGCGCGAGGTCGACTACCGCGCGGTCGGCCTGGAACTGCGCGAAGCTCGACTCGAGGATCTCGCGCGTGCGCTCGCGCCCGAACTGCTCGATGAGGTTCACGGCCATGTTGTAGGTCGGCTTGAAGCTCGAGTTGAGCGGGTACGTACGCCTGCTCGCGAGCGAGGCGACCGCCTGCGGGTCGAGGCCATCGGTCCATTGGATCACCGAGTGCCCCTCGACGTCGATGCCGCGTCGCCCTGCGCGACCGGTGAGCTGGGTGTACTCCCCCGGCGTGATGGGAACGCGCGCCTCGCCATTGAACTTCTCGAGCTTCTCGAGCACGACTGTGCGCGCGGGCATGTTGATACCGAGTGCGAGCGTTTCCGTCGCGAACACGACCTTGACCAGCTTCTTCTGAAACAGCTCCTCAACCACTTCCTTGAACGCGGGCAGCAGTCCGGCGTGGTGTGCCGCGACTCCGCGTTCGAGGCCCGTGAGCCAGTCCCAGTAGCCGAGCACAGCGAGATCTTCGTCGAGCAGCGTGCGGCAACGGTCTTCGACGATCGCGCGGATCTCGTCGCGCTCCGCGGGCGTCGTGAGCCGGATGCCCGAGCGCAGCACCTTCGTCACAGCCTGGTCGCACCCGACGCGACTGAAGATGAAGAAGATCGCCGGCAGCAGGTTCTTGCTGTCGAGAAGTTTGACGACTTCCGGACGCTCGGTGCGCACGAGGTCGGGCCGCCCGCCCTTCGAGTGACGCCGGCCCACGTCCTGCATCTGCCGCGCGCTGATCGTGCGGCCGCCGTAGCGGGCCATCTGCACGAGCTCGGGATTGACCCGGTGGGTGGCGACAAGCCCCGAGGAGTCGAACAGGTCGATGAGCTTGCCACGCATGAGGATGTGCTGGTCGAGCGGAACCGGTCGCTCTTCCGAGACGATCACCTCGGTGTCGCCGCGCACCGCCTGCAGCCAATCGCCGAATTCCTCGGCGTTGGAGACCGTCGCGCTGAGCGAGACCATCGTCACGTGCGAGGGCAGGTGGATGATGACCTCCTCCCACACCGCCCCGCGGAACCGGTCGGCCAGGAAGTGCACCTCGTCCATGACGACCACCGCGAGGTCGCGCAGCAGGTCGGAGTTGGCGTAGAGCATGTTGCGCAGCACCTCGGTCGTCATGACGACTATGCGCGCGTGCGAGTTGATGTTGGTGTCGCCGGTGAGCAGCCCGACCTGGTCTTCGCCGTACTCGGCCTGCAGCTCCTGGAACTTCTGGTTGCTGAGCGCCTTCATGGGCGCGGTGTAGAACACCTTGTCCGACTGCTGCTGCATGGCGCGGTAGATCGCGAACTCGGCGATGATCGTCTTGCCCGCGCCCGTGGGAGCGGCGACGAGCACGCTCTTGCCCTCTTCGACCACCTCGCACGCGGCGATCTGGTACTCGTCGAGGTCGAACTTCTGGCGCGCCCTGAACGCCTCGAGCAAGGGATGCCCCCCGCGCTTCTTCGCCGCGGCGAACCGCTCTGCGGGGCTGAGCTGATCGGTCACAGCTGGGTCACCGGCACGCTCTCGTCCTCGACCCTGGCGAGCCGCCGCGCGGCCGCCCGGTCGTGGATCGTGGCGACCAGCACGGCCGCGAAGTAGAGCGCGACCATGGGGATCGCGAGCAGGAACATCGACGCGACATCCACGGCGGGGGTCGCGATCGCGCAGAACAGCGTGATCACGAGAATCGCGACGCGCCACCCCTTCAGGATCGCCTTCGCCGTGAGCACACCGACGAAGTTCAGAAGCACGAGGAACACCGGCAGCACGAAGCCCACCCCGACCGCGAGCACGAGCTTGATGATGAAGTCGTAGTAGTACCGAGCGTCGAGAACTATCGAGTCTTCGCTCGGCGTGAACGACGCGAGCAGCTCGACCATGTGCGGGAACAGGAGCCAGCCGACGAATCCGCCAGCGAGGAACAGCGGAACCGCGGAGAAGAAGAACCCGAACGTGTAGCGCTTCTCCCGGCCCGTGAGGCCGGGAACGAGGAAGGCGAACACCTGGAAGAGCCACACGGGGCTTGCGATGAGGATCGCCACGGTGAGCCCGATCTGCACGGTGAGGTCGAAAGCGCTCGAGACCGTCGTGTAGCTGATTACCGCGTTGTGGCTCTCGGCGAGCTGGTTGATCGGTACGCGCATGCCGTTCTGCACGAACGTGGTGAGGCTGGACAGCGTGAACGGGAGGCCCAGGAGCTCAGCGACCCATCCCCAGTTCACGAACGCGATGATCGCGGCGACCACGATGGCGATCGCGGAAATGAACAGGCGCTTGCGCAGTTCGCGAAGGTGGTCTCCCAGCGACATGCGCTGGTCGCCTTTCGTGCGCCACCGGCCGCTACGGGTGGCCATGGATGCTACGGCTTCGGCTTGGAGGAGGTGTCGGGCGTGGCAGTGGTATCGTCCGCCACAACCGGAACGTCTTTGCCGTTCTCGTCTTTCATGGTCTTCATCTCACCGCGGAAGATACGCATCGACTGACCGAGGCTCTTGGCGAGACCCGGAAGCTTGGGTGCGCCGAAGAGGAGCAGGATGATGACGAGGATGACGATGAGGTGCGGCCACCCGAATGCGTTGCCGAAAATGCCCATCCTGTGCTCCCTGTTCGGTGTCGACTACTGCTGCTCAATGATAACCGCTATGGCTGCGGGGTAACGGTCAGTACCACTCCGCGGGCCACTGCCGCTTTGAAGCGTCGACCGAGGTGATGCGCCGCGCGCGCTCCATCCGCCGCGCATACCGCTCGTCGCGTCGCCGGGAGCGATGAAACTTGCGCGCCTCTTCCTGCGCCCGGATGTCCCGCAGGTCGGCCAGCACCGCGATCGTGGGTGTCGGCAACTCGGCCTCGTCGACGTCGAGGATCTCCGCGGTATCCGCGAGGTCGGCAACATCGTCGAGGAGTCTCATGGCTTTGCGGAACAGCCACCACGCGAAGAGTGCGACCATGCCGAGCAGCGCGATCCCGAGGCTCGTCCAGATGATGAGCCAGCCCCACCACGCGATCATGAGGCGTATCTGGCCGCTCCCGCGGCCGCCCACTCTGCAACGATCGCGCGCGCCTCTGCCGGTTCGATGACAGTGGCGACGCCGGGCATGCTCGCGATGAGGCGCTTGAGCCCGTGGTAGTGCGACACGCGCACGGTCGTGCGCAGACGCCCGTCGTGCTCGATCGTCTCGGCATTCTCGGGGATGTAGTCGGCGAGAAGAGGTGCGGCGCTCGCGATGACGTCGATCGTCACGATGAGATCGTCGACCGACCCCTCGAACAGTTTGTCGGGCAGGGACACGTCGGTCGCCCCGTGCGTGATCGCTTCCGTCGTGATCTCGGGGTTCGAGATGCGATCGAGCCGGAACGTGCGCACAGCCTCGCGCAGGTGATCCCAGCCGCGGAGGTACCAGTCGGCGTCGACCGATTCCACCCGCAGCGGGTCGACCCTTCGGCGCTCGGCGTGGCCCTGCGAGTTGAGGTAGTCGAACGAGAGCTGCACGCCCTTCGTGACGGACTCCCGGGCCAGAGCGAGGGTGTCGTCTGTCTCGGATGCCTCGACGGCAACCTGGCTCGGCTCCGCTGACGCCCCGCGGGAGAGCTTGGCGGTGAGCGTCGCGATCGCGTCACGGTCCGCGTGCTCGGGCAGGGCGGAGAGGTACTGCAGCCCCGCGATGAGCGCGGCGGCCTCCCGTGCGGAGAACCGCGGTGAGTCATCGATCGCCACGAGGTTGGTGAGCACGATCTCGTCGTTGTCGTCGAAGTCGTCCCACGCGATGTCGAAGAGATCGCCGTGCTGGTAGGTCGCGGTATCCCCCGGGATGCCCGAGACGCCGATGAGGCGCACTGCCTCGCGAATCTGCTCCTGCGGAACGCCGAAGTGCGCGGCCGCGGTCGCGACACTCACCCGATCGTGGTCCATGAGGTACGGAACGAGTGAGAGCAGGAACGCGAGCTTGTCCTGCGCCTGGCGTGGTTTGGCGCGCTCAGCCATGGTCTGCCGCCGTTCGCTCGAGACGAGTACGCACTGCCTCGCGCAGGTCGGCGGGTGAGATGACGAGGGCTTCGGGTCCGAAGCTGGCGAGCTCGTCGGCGAAGATGTTCGTGTCGGAGTAGTGAAGTTCGAGGGCCCCGGATGCCGCGACGCTCGAGCCGCGGCGTCGACGCAGCCGGGTCGCGGCATCCGTGCCGGGCTCGACCTCGACGATCGCCGTGTTGCGGTTCCAGACGTCTTCGAGTTCCAGCAGCGCGCGGTCTTTCGTGTCGGCGGGTGGGGCGGGGAACGTCCTGGCGAGCGTGGTGATCTGGCTCACGATGCGGCGCAGCAGGAAGGTCTTCGTGGTGCCGCTCTCGGGGTCGTCCGCGTACAGGTGCCAGCGACCCTGGTGCTGAACGAGGGCGAGGGGTTCGACAGTGCGCACGCTCGCCTCGGCATCCCCCGGTTTGAGGTAGGCGAAGCGCACGACCTGGCGTTTCTCGAGGGCGACGCCGAGCGGTTCGAAGGCTGCGTCGCGCACCCGCACGCGCGGCGCGTAGCTGAGCACGGGTTCGGTGGTCGCGACCCCCAGCGAGCGCAGCTTGATGATCGCGCGGCGGGATTCGCCCGAGATCGAGCCCTCGCGCCACACCATGGCTGCGAGGGTGAGGAGCGTCGTCTCCTCTGGCGAGAAGCTGATGTCGGCGGGAAGCTCGTACGCACCACGCGGGATGCGGTAGCGCAGGTTCTGGTTGTTGCCCGCCTGGCCGGGGCTGTCGAGCGTCTCAAGCGGCACACCGAGTTCGCGGATGTCGTCTTTGTCGCGCTCGAACTGGCGCTCGAGGTTTGAGTTGTCGCCCGAGTGTGAGTACTTCTGGCTGTAACCCTGCACGGTCGAGAGAATCTCGTTCTTGGTAAGACCCGAATCGGTCGCGAGGAGCGCGAGGACGAGGCTGAAGAGCCGTTCCTCCACGGGAACCCTGGTCGACGAACCTTCTGCTGGCACGAGTGAAATCCTAATCTTTCGGGGTCAGGACACCCGGCCAGTGTCGATTGTTTCGCGTTACTCGGAGATGCCCAGCACGTCGAGAACGAACACCAGAGTATCGCTTGACGTGACTCCCGTGGGAGGCTGCGCGGTGCCATAGCCCTCATCGGGCGAGACCACCACGAGCAACTGCGAGCCGACCTTCTGGCCGATGAGCGCCTTCGCGAGTCCGGGGACAAGCCCATCGCCGTTGGCATCGAGGTCGGCGGCAGTCACTGTCACCGGCGCGTTGTTGTCCCACGACGAGGCGAAGGTCTTCTTTGCACCCCACACGACTCCCGTGAGGTTGGCGATGACCGAATCACCCTTCTTGACCGTCGCGCCGTTGCCCTGCTTGAGTGCAATGGCGCCGAGGCCGTCGGGGATGTCCTGGCTGGAGAAGGTGAGGCCAGGGCGACCGTTGGGGGCGAGGGCGACCGACGGGTACCCGGCCTGCGGAACCTGATCGGCGCCGTTGGCCTTGCCGAGGAATGTCGATTCGATGTCGGAGACAACGACGAGCGTCGTGGCGGGGTCGAGCCCGAGGCTCTCCGAGCCGAAGAGCTGGCTCGCGGTTCCGGTCGTGACGACGCGCGAACCCTGCGTTGCGCACGTGAGCGCTTCGGTGAAGGGGAACGTTCCGTCGGTCACGAAGAGTCGCAGCGTGACTGCAGTGATCGGTCCGCTCTGGGTTGCGAGGGCCTCTCCCGTGTCGCCGTTGTAGATGCTCAGGACGACATCGAGCCCCTCGTCGCCGGTGACCGCCTTGCCGTCGCCCCTGTTGACGACCGCGACCTGGGCCTTCTTCGCGACGAGCGGCGTGGGGAATTCGGCCTTCGGGTCGACGCCGAACTTGCCCTTCGCGGTCACGAGGGCAGCGTTGCCGCCTGAATCACAGCTCGAGAAGGTGGGGGGCGTCGACGCGCACGCCGCGAGGGAGGCCAGAAGGCCAGCGGCCATCACGACGCTGACGAGCTTGCGCACGGGAGCTCTCTTCTTGAGTAAGTACTGCGTAGACGCGGACACCGGAAAATACTACCCGGCAGCGGTCGGGTCAACCTGCGCGGCTGCTGCAGCGGCCTGCGCCTCACGCCCCATCTTGCGCAGGCGCTTGTCACTCGACGAGCGCTCCCCCAGCGAGCCCGGAGTCCAGGCCTCGACATCCTCGTCGGAGAAGTCGGACTTCGACGCGCGGCGCTTCAACGCCGGCAGCACGGCCCCGGGCGCGAGGCGCCGGGCGGTCATGAGGAAGCCGGTGTGGCCGATCATCCGGTGGTCCGGACGCACGGCGAGGCCCTCGACGTGCCAGGTGCGCACGAGCGTCTCGCTCGGGTCGGGCTCGGTGAACTGTCCGGTCGCGCGGATCGCCTCGGCGACGCGGGAGAGCTGCGTGACCGTGGCGATGTAGCAGATGAGCACTCCCCCGGGCGTGAGGGCGTCCGCGCACTCGTCGAGGCACTCCCACGGGGCGGGCATGTCGAGCACGATGCGGTCGACCGAGCCGGGGTCCACAGTCGCGGGCATCGCCTCCTGCAGGTCGCCCACGGTCACCGTCCAGTTGTCGGGAGTCGCGCCGAGGAACGCCGCGACGTTGCCCTTTGCCACCTCCGAGAACTCCTCGCGCCGTTCGAACGAGTGCAGGTGACCCTCTGGACCGATCGCGCGCAACAGCCACAGCGAGAGGGCACCGGAACCGACGCCGGCCTCGACGACGGTCGCACCGGGGAAGATATCGGCCTGGCCGAGGATCTGGGCCGCGTCCTTCGGGTAGATGATCGCCGCGCCGCGGGGCATCGACATGACGAAGTCGGTGAGGAGCGGCCGGAGGGCGAGGTACTCGATTCCATTGCTGGACACGACAACCGAGGCATCCGGCTGCCCGATGACGACGTCGTGGCTGAGCACGCCGCGGTGCGTGTGGAACGAGCCGCCCACCTCGAGGGTGACTGTGTTCAGGCGACCCTTCGGTCCCGTGAGCTGTACGCGGTCGCCCATGCGGAACGGGCCGCTCTGGCGGCGCAGCGCCGTCATCGGGATTCCACTGTCGAGATCAGCCCGGCGAGGTCGGCGACCGTACGGCCCTCCAGCGTCGGCCACAGCACGTGAGCGACATCGTCGGGCAGGTCGACCATGAACGGAACGCCGATCACTATCGAGCCGGCGGCGTACGCCGAACGGATGCCCGGCTCCGAGTCTTCGATGGCTATGCAGTCCGCGGGGTCGACGCCCAGAAGCTCGGCACCACGCAGGTAGGGCTCGGGGTGCGGCTTGCTCTGCACGACATCATCGCCGGAGACGACGGCATCGAATCCCACGAACCCGAGGCGGTCGGCGACGTGGTGCGCCATCCGGCTGATCGACATGGTGACGAGGGCGGTGGGGATGCGCTGCTCGCGCAGCTCGGTCAGCAGTTCCCGCGCGCCCGGGCGCCACGGAATGCCGAACTCGGCGAGCTGTTCGAGGACGCGGTCGGTGAGGCGGTCGATGATCTCGTCCGCGGAAAGGTCCACACCCTTGGCCTGGATGATCGTCGCCGACGCAAACAGGCCGGAGCCGACGAGTTGCAGCGCTTCCTCGTGGGTCCAGCTCCCGCCGAAGGATTCGATGAGCTCGGTCTCGGCGGAAATCCAGTACGGCTCCGTGTTGACGAGGGTGCCGTCCATGTCCCACAGGACGGCGGCAGGGAGGGGATGGGTCACAACGGACCATCGTAGTTCTATCCTTGAGAGGAGCCCGGTCATCCGTTCGGGCGGGCAAGGGGAACCAGTGACAGACCAGTTCGCGAGCGGCAGACTCCTCGTGGTCGCCTTCGAGGGCTGGAATGACGCGGGCGAAGCCGCGAGCGGCGCGGTGCGCACGCTCAAGGAACTGCTCGATCTGTACCCCATCGCCGAGGTGGATCCCGAGGACTACTTCGACTACCAGTTCAACCGGCCCTCCGTCGCTGCCGACGAGAACGGCGACCGCCAGATCGTCTGGCCCGGCGTCACGGTCTATGGCCCCACCCGCCCCAACTCTGCTCCCACCGCAGGCCTCGCGGACGACGCCGAGTTGCGCGTGAGCGGCGACAACGGTTCAAACGTCTACCTGCTCGCCGGCACCGAGCCCTCGCGCGGCTGGAAGACGTTCACCCGCGAGATCCTCGACGTGATCGAGGTCAACGAGATCACCTCGATCGTGTTCCTGGGCGCGATGCTCGCTGACGTTCCGCACTCCCGGCCGATCTCCGTCTTCACCAGCAGCGAGAACGCCGACGTACGGTCGCAGCTCGGCATCGAGCGCAGCGGCTACGAGGGGCCAGTCGGCATCCTTTCGGTGCTCGGGGATGCCGCCGAGAAAGCCGGGATCACGACGATGTCGATCTGGGCGTCCGTTCCGCACTACGTGCACAACGCGCCATCCCCCAAGGCCACGCTCGCGATCCTCGACAAGCTCGAGGAGATCGTCGACGTCGTCATCCCCCGCGGCGACCTCGTGACCGAGGCGCAGGCCTGGGAGAGTGGGATCGATGCACTCGCCGGGGACGACGACGACATGGCGTCCTACATCGAGCAGCTCGAGCAGGCCCGCGACACAGTCGACTCGCCCGAGGCGAGCGGCGAGGCGATCGCTCAGGAGTTCGAGCGCTACCTGCGCCGTGGTGGCGACAAGCCCGGTGGCGACAAGCCCGGCGACGGCACCGCGGGCGAAGAGCCGTGGCGGCCCAAGGATCAGTAACGGCTGCTCTGCGACCGGGCGGACCTCAGTGGTTTTCGACATCGATTCCGAGAAGTGCGTGAATTGCGGTGAGGTCGCCCGCGGCGGGTCCCGCTCCGGACGCAACGGCGGCGTCGACCAAGGCCAGGGCGGCAGGGGTGTTGAGGTCGCGCACGAGCGCGCCACGCAGGCGGTCGAGCAGCGGTTCGCCCTGTCCCGCTCGCGCCGCCCACTCCGCCCACGCGTGTAGCCGACCGATTCCCTCATCGAGCACGAGGTCGGTCCACTCCCAGTCGTCGCGGTAGTGGTGCGCGAGCACGGCGAGACGGATGGCACGGGGGTCCACTCCCGCGCCGGTCAACTGCGACACGAGCACGAGGTTGCCGAGCGACTTGCTCATCTTCTCCCCCCGGTAGGCCACGAGGCCTGCGTGCGAGTAGATCTCCGCGTGGTCGTGTCCCGTGAGCGCAGCCGTGTGACCCGCGGTGAATTCGTGGTGCGGGAACACGAGGTCGTTGCCGCCGCCCTGCACGGTCATCGGGATGTCCAGGTAGTCCTGCGCGATGACCGAACACTCGATGTGCCAGCCGGGGCGCCCGGTGCCGAGCTCGCCGCCGGGCCAGCTCGGCTCCCCCTCGCGTTCGCCGCGCCACAGCACGGGGTCGATCGCATCACGCTTGCCTGCGGTCTCGGGGTCTCCCCCGCGCTGCGCAGAGAGCGCGAGCATGGTGTCGCGGTCGAGGCGGCTCTCCTGGCCGAGATGCCACGGGGATGCCGCGGCCGCCGCCGCACTGTCGAAGTAGACATCCGGCCCCAACCGGTACGCGGTGCCGCTGTCAAGCAATCGCTGGACCGCCGCCACGATCGGCTGGATGGTATCGGTCACGCCGATGTAGTGGTCGGGCGGCACGATCGCGAGGGACTGCATATCGCCCCGGAAAAGCGCGACCTGCGACGCGGCGAGCTCCCGCCAGTCGACGCCAGTGGCTGCCGCACGTTCGAGCAGTGGATCGTCCACGTCCGTCACGTTCTGCACGTAGGTCACGTCGTAGCCCGCGTCCAGCCATAGCCGGATGAGCGTGTCATAGGCCAGGTAGGTTGCAGCATGCCCCAGGTGCGTCGCGTCGTACGGCGTGATGCCGCACACGTAGAGGTTCGCGATCGCGAGCGGACGGGCCTCGAGCAGGGACCGCGAGGGCGTGTCCCACAGCAGCGGTGCGGGGCCGTGCCCAGGGAGGCGCGGAACCTCGGGACGGTTCCAGGACTTCACGGGTCCAGCGTACGCGTCCTGAGGATTCTCGAAGGCGGTCGAGAGCACCCTCGCTTCGAGAGCCTCGGCGACCGAGCCCTACAGCGCCAGCGAGCGGCGCACCACGAGGTCGGCGACGTCGCGCAGCGCGACATTGTTGTTGCGGGAGTATTCGCGCAGGCTGCGGAACGCGTCATCCATGGTCACGCCCTTCAGTTGGGCGATGACGCCCTTGGCCTGCTCGATGACGACGCGACTGTTGAGCGCGTGTTGCAGCTGTTCGCGAGCGAGGTCACTCTCGCGCACTGCGCGCTCGTGCATGATGCCGATCGTGGCGATGTCCGCGAGGCCGCGGGCGATCGCGATGTCGGCCGGATCCATGGCGCCCGTCTCGGATCGGAACAGGTTGAGCGTGCCGATCGTGTCGTCGCGCAGCCGCAGCGGCACGGAAAGCACGGAGACGAAGCCCTGGGAGAGTGCACCCGCACGGAAGTCGGGCCAGTCGTCGCCCGCTACCGCAATATCGGGTACCTCGATCACGTCACCCGACCGAAACGCCTCAACGCACGGCCCCTGGTTGCTCTCGATCTGAAGGAGTTCGACGAGACTTGTCTCTTCACTCGTCGAGGCGACGAGAGTCAGAACGCCGAATTCGTCACCGAGGAGCAGCCCACCGGCCGTGCTGTCCAGCAGGTTGACGCTCGTGTCCACGAGGTTCTGCAGGAGGTCGACGACGTCGTAGTCCGCCACGAGGGTGTCGGCAAGTGTCACGAACGCGCGCGCGAGCTCGTACTCGCGCGGGGTGCCGGGCATCAGTCGTTCCCTCGCGTCGCAAAGTCGAGCCGTCGCTCTACGACGTCTTTTGCGACATCGCGCACCGTGCGACTGCCCGCGAACGCGTGCGCGCGCAGCAGCAGTTCCGCGTCTTCGGGTGAAACGCCCAGCTGGATGATGATCATGCCGGTTGCCTGGTGCACCTCGCGGCGCGAATAGCCGATCGACTCGGCGTCGTAGTCCTGGCTGTGGTCCTGCATGATTGTGCGAAGCACCCGCCAGGCCGTGATGTCGGCGAGCGAGGACGCTTCGGAGAGCAGCTCGCGCGTAAGCGGGCTTGGGTCATCGCTGTAGAGGTCGATCGCTCCGATGTCGAGGGTGCCGATGGCGAGGGGGAACGCGTACACGGCGCCGACCCGGTCGGCGATCGCATCGCCCGCTATTGCCCGTCGGAAGGTCGGCCATTCGGTGTCGTCGGCGTGAGCATCCATGAGCACGGGAAGTCGGTGCGCGAGCGCGCTCCAGCACGGCCCCTCTCCGAGATCGAACTGCAACTCGTCGAGGCGCGTGGCCACGGCATCACTAGCCGAGACGGTGAGCCCGGTCGCAGGACCGGCGAGTACAGAGATCGAGGCGCCATCAACGGGAAAAGCCTGCACAAAGGGGCACGAGAGCTCGCTGCCGAGGGATTCGAGGATGGCGCCACGGGCTTCGATGAAGACGCTCCGGGGTGACATAGGCCCAGCGTAATACAACGCCAGAGCGCGCTACAGCGGCTGGATCACGCCCAGCGAGAGGAGCGCGATGAGGGCGATACCGAGCAGGATGCGGTAGACCACGAAGGGCAGGAACGAGCGCTTCTCGATGTACCGCATGAGGAACGCGATAACTGCGTAGCCGACACCGAATGCGACGACAGTGGCCAGAAGCGTCTCGGGGTAGCCGTACACGCCCTTGGGCTCTCCAAAGCTGTGCACGAGTTCGTACAGGCCGCTGCCGAACACCGCCGGGATGGCTAGGAGGAAGCCGTATCTCGCGGCGGCGGGGCGGGTGTACCCGAGGGCGAGGCCCGCCGACATGGTCGCGCCCGAGCGGGACACTCCGGGAACGAGGGCGAGGATCTGGGCGAGGCCGATGAGGATCCCGTCGCGGAACGTCAACTGTTCGAGCGGCTTGATCTTCTTGCCGAAGTAGTCGGCGAGGCCGAGGATGATGCCGAACACGATGAGTACGATCGCGATGATCCACAGCGACCGGAACGTGCTGCGGATGGTGTCCTGTGCGAGGAAGCCCACGATCACGATGGGGATCGTGCCGATGATGATGAGCCAGCCCAGGCGAACGTCGGGATCATCCTTGGGGATCGCGACGGCATGCGAACCCTTGCTCGAGCCGAAGTGCCGGAACCAACGGCCGATGATGCGTGCGATGTCTTTGCGGAAGTAGATGATGACCGCGAGTTCCGTGCCGATCTGCGTGATCGCGGTGAACGTCGCGCCCGGGTCGACCGCGCCGGGCAGGAACACGCCCGCGATGCGCAGGTGTGCGCTCGACGAGATCGGCAGGAACTCGGTGAGACCCTGAATGAGGCCGAGGATTACCGCTTCGATGAAGCCCATTCGGCCCTCCGACTAATAGTTCGCGAGCAGGTCTCCGAGAACCTGCCTGCCAAAGACTAATGCGTCGAGCGGCACGCGCTCGTCAACCCCGTGGAACATTCCGGGGAAGTCGAGGTCGGCGGGCAGTTGAAGCGGGGCGAATCCGTAACCCGTGATGCCGAGCTTCGAGAGCGCCTTGTTGTCGGTTCCGCCCGAGAGCAGGTACGGCAGTACTGGGGCTCCCGGATCCGCGGTGTTGAGGGCGCCGACCATCGCCTCGACCAGCGGCCCGTCGAAGGTGTTCTCGAGGCCGATATCCCGGTGCAGCACGATGAGCTCGATGTCGTCTCCGATGAGCTCGCGCACGCGCTCGAGCACGGCATCCTCGTCGCCCGGCAGCGTACGGATGTCGATGAGCGCCTCGGCCATGTCAGGAATGACGTTGTGCTTGTAGCCGGCCTTCAGGAGGGTCGGGTTTGTCGTCGTGCGCAGCGTCGCCTGGATGAACCCCGCCGCCGATCCCGTGCTGAGCACGATCTCGTCGGGCCCCGTGCGCTGCGGGTCGATGCCCATGAGCTCGGCGATCTCCGCGACCAGCTGCTCGGTCGTGGCCGTGAGCTGCACTGGCCACTCCTGCTCGCCGATCGTCGCGACCGCGCGCGCGAGCTTGGTGACTGCATTGTTCCGGATGACGCGGCTGCCGTGCGCGGCGGTACCCCGTGCCACGAGCTTGATCCACACGAGAGCCTTCTCACCGGTCTGCAGCAGGTACGAGCGGCGACCGTTCAGGTGGACCGAGTATCCGCCGACCTCGCTGATCGCCTCGGTCGCTCCCGCGAACAGGTCGGGGCGATTGTCGACGAGGTAGTGCGAGCCGAACACTCCGCCGTTCTCCTCGTCGGAGAAGAACGCGACGATGAGGTCGCGCTGGGGTTGCCCTCCCCCGCCCAGGATGTCCTGAAGCGCGGTCACGATCATCGCGTCCATGTTCTTCATGTCCACAGCCCCGCGGCCCCACAGCAGCCCGTCCTTGATCACGCCGCCGAAGGGGTCGACTGTCCAGTTGGCGGGATCGGCCGGGACGACATCGGTGTGACCGTGGATGACGAGCGCGGGCTTGCCCCGGTCGGCACCCTCTACCCGGGCGATCACGCTTGTGCGGCCGGGCGCCGCATCCACGTATTCGGTCTTCAGCCCCATGCCCTCGAGAATCGCGCCGAGATATTCGGCGGCCTCGGTCTCGCCGTTCGAGCGCCCTTCCCCGTAGTTCGTGGTATCGAACCGGATCAGATCACGGGCGATGCGGGCAGTCTCTTCGAGCTCCTCGGGCTGCGTCATTTGACCACGCTATCAGCGTGCTATTCTCGTACCTCGGTGCTCCTGCGAAGGAAATCCACTGCGCGCGGATGGCGGAATTGGTAGACGCGCTAGCTTGAGGTGCTAGTGCCCGTAAGGGCGTGGGGGTTCAAGTCCCCCTTCGCGCACGTGTTGATTGAGGGCGTTCCCTGCGGGGGGCGCCTTCAGTCGGTTAACCGGCTTTGCGCGTAACCGGCGGTGCGCGCGCGTGGCGCGCGAATAAGAACAGTCTCATTCGAACCCGTCACATTACGACCGATAATCAGAGCATGCGCACCCGACGGCGACCCCTGCGCTCCGTGCGATCACGTATTCTCGCCTCGATGCTCGCGGTCACCGCCGTCGGCATGGCACTCGCGGGCGGCACCGCCTACCTGATCCAGCGCGAGCGCACCCTCATGCAGATCGACGAGCGGCTCTCCGACGCGGCTGATGACGCGGTGGTCATCGCCACGGATGCCGCCCCGCCCACGCTCGACGCAGCCCTCACGGTTCTCGTGCAGCGTCTGCGGCCCGCGTCGGGCGAGGCGACGTTCGCACTGCTCGATGGAACGCGAGCGATAGTGCCCGGCGGCGACAGTTCCCTCCGTCCGGAGCGGGACGCCGCATTCGTCGCGCGGGTTCTGCTCGAGTCATCCGGCGGCGATGTGGTGCGGGGCACGGCGAGCGTGGCCGGTGCTCCCCTGCGCTATGTCGCGATCCCCGTCACTGTCGTGGGCGGCGGCTCCGGGCTGTTCGTCGTGGTCGACGACCTGGGCACTGCGCTCGCGCCCATCGACGATGCATTCATGACGTTCGCGTTCGTCGCACTCCTCGCTCTCGTGGCCGTGGGACTTGTCGGGTGGGTCGTCGCGGGCAGGCTGCTCTCCCCCGTGCGGCGCCTGCGGGAGACCGCAGCGCGCATCACCGCGTCTGACCCCTCGGAGCGCATCGAGGTGCAGGGAACCGACGACGTTTCCGAGCTCACGGTGACCGTCAACGATATGCTCGATCGGCTCGACGACGCGCTCCAAGCCCAGCGCCGCCTGCTCGACGACGTGGGCCACGAGCTTAAGACACCGATCACGATAGTGCGGGGGCATCTCGAGGTGATGAGCGCAGATGATCCCGCCGATGTCGACGCGACACGCGACCTCGCCCTCGATGAGCTCGACCGCATGGCGGGCCTCGTGCGCGACATCGCGGAACTCTCCGACCTGCACCGGCCGCTCAGGATCACCCTGGAGCCCACGCCCGTCGCCAGGCTCACCCAGACCATTCGGCTCAAGGCTGCCGCGCTCGCGACCGACCACGTCTGGACGGTCTCTGGTGCCGCCGACGTCACGGCGGTGCTCGACCCCGAGCGCGTCACCCAGGCGCTGCTCCAACTCGCTTCCAACGCTGTCACGCACGGCAGGGGCGACATCCGCATCGCAAGCGAGGTCTACGGCGATCGGCTCGTATTCTCAGTGTCGGATGACGGCCCCGGTGTGGACGGCGACGCGGCCCAGGCTGTGTTCGAGCGCTTCGCGCGGGGCAGCGTCGGCGGACGGGGACCGGCGGGTTCCGGTCTCGGACTCGCGATAGTTGCCGCGATAGCGCGGGCGCATGGCGGCTCCGCGTACGCTCAGGGCTCGACATTCACTGTCGACATCCCCTTCGTCGAGGCACGCTCGTGAGCCGCATCCTCATTGCGGAGGACGAGTCACGCATCTCCTCGTTCATCGACAAGGGTCTTCGTGCTGCGGGGTTCACCACGATCGTCGTGACGACAGGGCCGGATGCCCTCGAGCACGCGCTCTCCGGAGCCGCCGATCTTCTCGTGCTCGACATCGGGCTGCCCGGTATCGACGGCTACGAGGTGATGCGGCGCCTGCGTGCGGCCGGGATCGTCCTGCCCGTGATCGTGCTCACGGCGCGTACGTCGGCCGAGGACACCCTTGCAAGCCTCGAGGGGGGCGCCAACGACTACATGCCCAAGCCGTTCAGGTTTGATGAGCTGCTGGCGCGCATCCGGCTCAGACTCACCGACGCGAGCCGGGTCGTCGAGCCGGTGCTCGCCGTAGGCGACCTCGAGATTGACCTGCACACGCGCAAAGCGATCGTGGACGGCCGGGAGGTCGAACTGTCGGCTCGCGAATTCTCGCTCGCCGAGGAACTCATGCGGCACTCCGGGCGAGTGCTGAGCCGCGAGCAACTGCTGAGTCGTGTATGGGGCTACGACTTCGACCCGGGGTCGAACGTCGTCGATGTGTACGTGGGTTACCTGCGTGCGAAGCTCGGCGCGGACCGCATCGAGACGGTCCGCGGGATGGGGTACCGGCTGCGCTGAGCCGGCACCCCATCCTTCCGGGTCAGTCGTCGCTGCCGTGGCTCGAGTCGTCGTCGGCGCCGGAACCGCTGTCGTTGCCACTGTCGTCGTCGCCATCGCTGTCGCCGCCGTGATCGTCATTGACGTCGTGCGTGGCGGGGTCGTCGTTCACGTCGGGCGTCGCAGGGTCATCGACCCCGTGGTCGTCCCCGATGTCGTGGGCCGCCGGGTCGTCGGTGTGGGTCGTGCTCGGCGTCGATGTCGGCGTTGTGGCCACACCGTCATCTGCAACGTTCTGAGCGAAAGCGATGCCGCTGACACCGAGGACTCCCGCGAGTACGATCGCGGAACCTGCAGCGATGCGACGGGGTGTGAGGAGGGACATGGTCTGCCTTTCGTCAGTGCGGCCGAACTGCCGCACCTTCAGGCTCTCGTTGGCGTCTAAGACGAGCACGAGACGCGCATGAGAGCACTCTCATGTCACCCGTCGTCGCTGCCACCGCCCGGGCCGGAGTTACCGCTGCCGCTATTGCCATTGTCCCCGCCGTGGTCGTCGAGCTGGACAGTCACGGGCGGCGGCGCATCGACGACGTCGGGTGAGTCGTCGGCCGTCGGGGTCGGAGTTGGGGTGCGCGAGGGACCGGGGGTCACGGCGACTCCAGGGACCCCGAGGGGCCTACCTGCCTCGTCGGCGACGCCAAGTCCGCTCACGAACACGATGGCGAGTACGGTGGCCGCGAGTGCGACGACCCCCACGACTATCCACGTGCCGATTGACCGCATGAGCCCATTGTCCCCCGCTCGCCCTATCGACATCGTGAGAGTTCCCTTAGGCCGCCACGCCGTTGTTGACGGGCGTGCCATAGGCGGCAGTCACGAGGATCGGGATGTGGTCGGACGAGCCGCGCGGCATGGTCTCGACATTCTCGATCGTGAACCCCTGCGACGTGACGAAGTCGAAGTGCCCGCGGAAGAACTTGTATGCCGTGTATGTGCGGCGGTCGCTCAGAGTCAGGTCGTAGCCGGTCTTGGCCACCTTGTCGGAGAGGCCGTCCTGGAAGAGCGGGTAGTTGTAGTCGCCGACCATGATGATCGGCACGCCGGAGCCGAGCTCCTGCAGGAGTTCGTGTGCAGCCTTGATCTGCTTGCGACGCAGCGAGTTGAGTGCCGTCAGGGGCGCGGCGTGGAAGGAAGCGAGCACGAGTTCGTGGCCAGTTTTGCGGTCGACGAGCTTGGCCCCGACGAGGCGTTCGGGAGTCGGCGAGAAGATCAGGTCGTGAAGGGACTTCTTGAGCTCGAACGACTTGCTCGCGAGCTGCTCGTAGCGGTCTTTGCGGTAGTAGACGGCGAGGCCCAGACGGTTGCTCTTGGTGGCGTCGGCAAGGTGAAGGTCACCGATTTCCGCGGGAAGTTCGGCGGCAATGCACTCCTGGAGACAGAGCGCGTCGAGGTCGGGGGTCTTCGCAAGCTCGACCAGTTCTTTCATAGCCCGGTTCTTGCGGAGGTTGTAACTGATAACTCTGATCACTGACCTGCGTACCTTCCCGGACGAAGACACCAGCCTAAGTGCCCCGACAGGTATTCGATGTCATCGAGGGATACGACGGGCCAGACCTTGCTCGATCTTCCGGCGAACATGGCGTGAATTCAGGTGCCTTAGCGCGCGAGGCGTCCGAGGATTCTGCCCATGATCCGATCGAGGTCGGCGACGTCGTCTCCATCGAGTTGAGAGAACACGATGTCGCCCACCGTCCGGACGTGTCCGGGAGCGGTCGCGACGACCTTCTGCCAGCCGGCGTCGGTGAGCGTGGTGTTCGTCGCGCGGCGATCGGTAGGGCACGCCGCGCGCTCGATGTAGCCGCGTTCCTCTAGGCGGGCGACGACGTGCGAGAGCCGCGGGAGGGTCGCGTTGGTAAGTTCGGCGAGGGCGGTCATTCGCAGTGTGCGCTCGGGTGCTTCGGAGAGCATCGCGAGCGTGAAGTAGTCGAAGTGGCTGAGATCGGCGTCGCGACGCAATTGCGAGTCAAGTGTTCCAGGCAGCAACTCCACGACTTCGATGAGCTTGCGCCACGCGGACTGCTGCGCGTCATCGAGCCACTCGGTCATTTTCCCATTCTACGGGAATAGTTGTCGAGACAACCGAGTTGGCATGATTGCTTGTAGCGACAACTACTGCCTTTATCAAACACATCGAAGGAGTCATCATGACCAACGTCACTGTCATCGGAGCCGGCAAGATGGGCGGCGCTATCTCGGCGCTCGCGACCGCGGGCGGCAACACCGTGCAGGTGCTTGCCCGCGACGCCGCGAAGGCAGCCGCCGCCAACCCCTCCGCAGCCACGGGCGTGATCGGAGATCCGATTACGGGGGACATCGTCGTGCTTGCGCTGCCCTATCCCGCCATCGCCGAGGTGCTCGCGACCTACGCGGGCCAGCTCGACGGCAAGATTCTCGTCGACCTCTCCAACCCCGTCGACTTCTCGACGTTCGACTCGCTTGTCGTGCCGGTGGGAGGGTCGGCCGCGCAGGAGATCGCCGAACTGGCGCCGAACTCTCGCATCGTCAAGGCGTTCAACACGAACCTCGCGGCGACCCTCGCGAGCGGGTCCGTTGGCGCCGAGGCGACGACCGTCCTCATCGCTGGCGACGACACCGATGCCAAGGACGCGCTCGCCGCGGTTGTGACATCGGGCAACATCAAGGCGAAGGATGCGGGATCGCTGAAGCGCGCCCATGAACTCGAGGCACTCGGTTTTCTCCAGCTCACGCTCGCCGCGTCGGAGAAGACGAGCTGGACGAGCGGTTTCGCCCTCGCCGAGTAGCTGCAGTTCGCACAACCATCTCCCGGCGTGGCAGCGCTCGCCGGGGGAATCACGGCTTGCGCGCTATGACGAGTGCGCGCTGGCCGTAAGAGACGAACGAGCCGTGCTCAAGGATGTGCTCATACATCGCGCGCAGGCGGTCGCGGTACTTCTCCACGGTGAAGTCGGGGACTGTCCACACGACCTTGCGAAGGAACACCACGACCGAGGTCAGGTCGAAGAACTCGAGCCTGGGTGACTCCTGCTGGAAATCGACGATCTCGAGGCCCGCTTCTCGTGCCCCGGTCGACAGGTGGTGCTCGGCGGAGATCGGATCGATCCACTGCTGCCCCATCATGAACTCGTAGAGTTCACGGTTCGTGCCGTGCACGACTTGCTGGGAAATGAAAGCTCCCCCGGTCGTGAGTACGCGTGTGATCTCGTGCCACGGTGTCACCGACGGCAGTCGTGAGATCACCAAGTCGAACGTGGCGTCATCAAACGGAAGCGGGGCGTCGTTCTCCACGTGCGCGACGCGCCCGCCGAACGGCTCGATCGTCGCGCGCGCGATCGCGAGGTTCGGCGGCCAGGCTTCAGTCGCCTCGACGCGAGGAGGTCGAGTGGATGCCGCGTGCAGTGAGGCCGCGTACACCTCACCTCCCCCGGTCTCGATATCCAGGCTCGCCGTCGCATTGCCGAGCCGGTCGGCGACCATGCGCGAATAGCCCCACGACGGGCGCTCCTCGGTCGCGTGCCCCACGAACCAGGAGAAGTCCCAGCCGTCGATCGACACGGCCTCCCCGGCCGCCAGCTGCTCGTCGAAGTCCATGACACGACGCTACTGGGTAGTCGTGCTCTCGATGCTCATGACGAGGATCACCCGGTCCGGGCTGTCTTTCGGCGGCTCCTGCGCGGCGTTTCCGTAGCGCTTGCCGAGTACGACGTAGAACTCGCCCTCGGGTCCGGGATGACCTCCACGAGCTTGTCGCCGTCGAACAGGAACCACATGGGGTTGACCTGCACCGTGTCATCCGGGCGGATCGTGCGAGATAGGCCTAGTTGGGGTCTTCGAGCAGCGGGAGCAGGTCGCGGGGAATCACGCGTAGCGAACACTTCCCAGCCGGGTGCGCACGTCGAACAACTCGTTGCCGCCGATCGGATCCGTGCCCTCGAAGCCCTGTCGCAGGAGCATGCCGACGTACGACTGCTTGACCGCGACGGCTGCGGCCCCGCGCACAGTTCCGAGGGATGTGACGGGGTCGTCGATCGCGTCATCCGGAAGCACAATGACGAGCCCGGTGAACTTCACGCGCAGGGCGCGGGAGAGCGACTTCGCGCGCGCGGCGAGTTCGTGCGCGGGTTGCTCCCCCGCGAGGGCATCGCCGATGAGTTCACCGCGACGCACGCGAACCGGTGCGCCGAAGTCTTCAGAGAGCATGGCGAAGAGCCCTGTCGGCCCGAGCACGATGTGGTCGATCTTGCGCTCGGAGTCTTCGGTCGCGACATCGTGCCAGACCGTGAAGCCGATGCCGAGTGTGCTGAGGGTGCGCGCCGTTGCCTCCTCGGCGAGGGCATCGGCGAGCGTGTGCCGAATCTCGCGGGGTGCGCTGCGCACGAGCGCGGGGTCGTACGGGTCGTCGACCGTCACGCCGCGGCCCACCCACTCCCGTAGCTGGTCGAGGTAGCGCTCGCGACGCCAGCCGCCCGGATGCCCGTGCGAACGCGTGCTCGGACGCGTGTCTTGCCGCGGTCGCGCCGCCTGTGCTGTGAAAGCCGCCCGATCCTGGGATGCCCCGCGCCCGACGTCGTACGCTGCACGCTTCTGCGGCGTGCTCACGCGGTCCCACGCGAGCTGCACGGCGTTGAAATGCTGCGGATCGCCGCCCGTGTCGGGATGAGTGTCGCGCAGGGCTTTGCGGAAGGCACGACGAAGCTCGTCATCGGAAACGGATGCGGCAACCCCGAGCACCTCGTAAGGGCTCGCGGAGAGAGGGCTGTCGGGCACCCCGCAAGAATAGACGACGCTCGCTGAGGCTCTCGAAGGCAGCGTCTACTTTCCCTTCAGGTCTTTGCGCAGGATCTTGCCGGAACTCGACTTGGCACGACCTCGATGAAGGCGACCTGCCGCACCTTCTTGTGCGGCGCGACGTTGTCGGCGACGAAGGGCGTACGTCGTCTCCGCACCCGAGGGGCCGTAGACGAGTGCTACGCGTTCGGCATCGTTGGCATGGATCTCCTTTGATCGACGGTTCTCTTCGATCATATTCCCGGGGTCCGAGGCGTATGTTGTAGACGTGACCACTATTTCGGAGATTCCCCTCACCACCATCGACGGAGGCACAACCTCCCTCGCTGAGTTTGACGACAAGGTCGTGCTCATTGTCAACGTCGCCTCGCGCTGCGGCCTTGCGCCGCAGTACGAGAAGCTCGAAGAGTTGCAGAAGACCTACGGCGACCGTGGCTTCACTGTGCTCGGCTTCCCGAGCAACCAGTTCCTCCAGGAGCTCGGTAGCACCGACGCCATCAAGGAGTACTGCTCGCTCACGTGGGGCGTGACCTTCCCGATGTTCGACAAGGTCAAGGTCAACGGCAAGAACGCGCACCCGCTCTACAAAGAGCTCACCAAGACCGAGGATGCCGCAGGCAAGGCCGGCAAGGTGCAGTGGAACTTCGAGAAGTTCGTGGTTGCCAACGGCGTCGTGCACCGCTTCCGCCCGAAGACCGAGCCGGATGCCCCCGAGATCGTCTCCCTCATCGAGAGCTCGCTAGCGACCTAGGCTGGTGGGGTGCGCCTTCTCCTCGTCCGCCACGGACAGACTCCCGCCAACGTCGATGGCCGACTCAACACTGCAGTGCCCGGCCCGGGACTCACGCGCCTCGGGGAGCGCCAGGCCGTCATGATCCCGAAAGCGCTGCGGGGCGACCCGATCGACGCGATCTACGCGAGTGTTCTCGTGCGCACACAGCTCACCGCACGTCCGCTCGCCGAGGATCGCGGGCTCAACGTGCGCGTTCTCGAGGGCATCCACGAGATCGAGGCCGGTGATCTCGAAGACCGCACCGACCGCGCGAGCGTGCGCACCTACCTCGAGACGGTGTTCGCGTGGGGGCTCGGCGACCTCTCCCCCGTGATGCCCGGCGGCACAAACGGGCACGAGTTTTTCCGACGGTACGACGCCGATGTGGCCACGGTCGCTGCCGAGTCGAAGACCGCTGTGGTCGTGAGCCACGGGGCGGCCATCCGGGTGTGGGTAGCAGCGCGCGCCACGAACATTCCGCCGTCGTTCGCGGGCGAGCACGACATCGACAACACGGGAGTCATCGAACTCGAAGGGTCACCCGAGGCGGGCTGGACCCTCCTGTCATGGCAGGGCATGCCCGTGGGCGGCGCCAACCTCGCGGATGCCACGGCCGAAGACCCCACCGGCGAGACTCTCGCGGAAGCCGAGCAAACGGAAGCCGAGTAGCCAGCAGTCGGCAGGTTCAGCGCCCTCCTCCTCCCCCGCCACCGCCGCCGCCGCCGGAGAAGCCGCCGCCCATCGAGCCGCCACCGAAGGTCGAGCCGAAGCCGCTTCCGCTGCTCGACCAGCTGGTTCCGCTGCCCGAGGTGGGGGTGAGGACCGTCGACTGGAATCCGCCGACGGCGCTCGTGAACAGGCTCGCGCTGAACGGGGTCTGTCCCACGAACCAGTCGGGCTGCTGCGACGGGTCGGCCTCGACGCGCACCGCGAGTTCCTTCGACCACTGGTCTTCGACGCCCCACAGCACAGCCCACGGCAGCAGCTTCTCGTAGAGCTTGATCATCTCCTGGTTGTTGCCCACGTCTATGCGCTCGGCGCCTGTGGGGCTCTGCAGGAACTTCATGCGCTCCTCCTCGGCGACAGTCAGATAGAGCTTCATGCCCAGCAGGAACTCATGCGCCTCTGTGCCCTTCGCTGTGAGGCGCAACGGTCGCCGCGCCACGATCGCGGTGATGATGAACGCCACCGTGCCGAGCAACAGGGTGGGCCAGAGGAAGTTGCTCACGTTGTTGAAGGTGCCGGACGAGATCACGAGGGTACCGAGCGCGATGAGCCCCAGGACGATCTGGGCGGCGACGAGGGCGATGCCGATCCCTCGGCCGGGCGGGCGCTCCTTGAATCCGGCGCTGAGCAGGGAGCCGTCCGCCTTGGTCCCGAGGGCGAACAGCTCGCGAGCCTCGGCCTGCTGGGATTCGCCGAACGGGGTGGTGACTCCGACCTCGGGGGTGTCGCCGAAGAGGATGGCGAGGATCGCCTGGTCTTCGGCGTTCGTCTTGTCGGAGCCCAGGTACTGCAGTGAGTACGGCTCGTCTGTGCCCTCGACCGCATAGGCGAGGATCCGGATGTTCTTGCGCACCGCGAGGCGCACGAGTGCCGCGGGGATCGCGCCGAGCGGCCGCGACTCGAGGTACGCGGACTGCAGGATCGTGATGTCGTCCGGCTCCGAGTACTGCGCGATGATCGTGCCCCGGCCCGCAGCTCCCCTGCCCGATCGCACGCGCGCGACGATCGCGCCGACGAGGGTGCCAATGCCCAGGATCCCCAGGCCGCCAGACAGCAGGTCGACGTACCACGGGATCGGAAGCACGACTCCGCGCGTGGGAACGGGGGCGACGAAGGTGCCCTTGTCGAAACCGACGACGAGGGTGACGTTCTCGCGCGGAGCGAGGTTGTCGACCGACACGGAGAACTCGGTGGGTGAGCCTGTCGTCACGGGGCAGGTGGCAGTCGAGTCTTGCGGGCCCGCGTAGCAGGTTGTGTTGCCGGAGAGAGATGCCTCGAGCGACGGGTCGACGTGCAGCACGCCCGAGACCGTGCCGAAGGGCTGATCCCACCCCGTGCCGTTGAGGTCCCAGTAGAACTCGTCCGAGTCCGTGTCCGCGAAGGAGCGCACCACGTTCTGCTGCGTGTAGGTGATGACGTAGGTCGTCGCGCCGTGAACGTAGTCGTCGGTGCCGACGGACACGTCGAGGAAGTTCCCGTCCGCGTACAGCTCGTACACAACCGGGCTGCCGTTCTCGTCGACAACCGATGACACCTCGGTGTTAAGGTCGACCCCATCGTAGTCGTTCGGGATCGCGCGGATGATCCCCCGGTTCTGGTCGAAGTCCGGGAACACGGCGACGAGCGTCTCCACAACCGCGAGCTCGGATGTGCCATCGACCGCTCGCGTGAGCGTGTAGTCGGCGTGGAACGAGTCGAACGTGAAGTCCGAGGTGTCGGCGTGCGCGGCGATGGGAACCGCCAGGAACGCGATGGCGAGCAGGAGGACAGGACCCAGGAGACGGCGCACGGGTTGAGCCTAGGTCAGTTGTCGTGGTTCAGTAGTGGTCGCGCGCCTGCAACACGACGGTGTGCGTGTCCGTCACGAGGTAGACGAGGCGGTTCGCCTCATCGATGCGCCTCGACCAGGCGCCAGAGAGAATGTGCTTGAGCGGTTCCGGCTTCCCAGTGCCGGTGAACGGGTCTCGCAGGATCTCTTGGATCAGTGCATTGACTCGCTTCAGGGTTTTCCGGTCCTGGCTCTGCCAGTAGGTGTAGTCCTCCCACCCGTCCCGGTCGAAGGCGAGCTGTCGACTCACGCCTCGTGCAGCTCGTGGGTCTCGAACTCTCCACGGCGGGCACGTTCGAGCGCCGCGAGCAGCCGCTCCGCGCCCTTGGCGTTCCGCAGCAGGTAGGCGGTCTCGGTGATCGCGTCGTAGTCGTCTTTGGAGATGAGGACGGCGTTGCCGTGTTTCGATACGACCTCGACTGGAGCGTGGTCGTCGTTTACCTGCTGGATGAGGCCGAACAGATTACGCCGAGCATCGGTCGCTGTGATTGCGGACATCGAACTACTCCCTTCGAGTGGTACAATAAAGCGTACCACTTGTCTAGTGCCACTCCAGGGGTTTTGCCACGTGCGCAACGATGGTGCCGAGCAGTTTCGCGTTGTACTCGACGCCGAGCTGGTTGGGTACGGTCACGAGTACCGTGTCCGCGGCCTGCACCGCGGCATCCGTGCGCAGTTGCTCGACGATCTCGTCGGGCTCGCCCACGTAGCTCTTGCCGAAGCGCGCGAGGCCACCGTCGAGGTAGCCGACCTGGTCTTCGCTGTTGCGCTCGCCACCGAAGTACTGCCGATCCCTGTCGTCGGTGATCGGCAGGATGCTGCGGCTCACCGACACGCGGGGCTCACGCTCGTGCCCAGCCTCCCGCCAGGCCGCGCGGAAGATCTCGATCTGCTCGGCCTGCAGTTCGTCGAAGGGGACTCCGGTGTCTTCCGTGAGCAACGTCGAACTCATGAGGTTCATCCCCTGTTCGCCAGTCCACTTCGCGGTCGCGCGGGTTCCCGACCCCCACCAGATGCGTTCGCCGAGGCCCGGCGACTGCGGCTGGACGGCGAGCAGGCCGTTGCCGCGCGCGGTGCGTGCCACAGGCGCGCCGTCGATCGCGGCACGGAACAGCTCGGTCTTCGCGCGGGCGTCGTCCGCGGCATCCCTGCCCTTGGCGGGCACGTAGCCGAACGCCTCATAGCCGTTGAGGGCCGTTTCGGGTGAACCGCGGCTCAGGCCGAGTTGCAGCCTGCCGCCGCTGAGCAGGTCGGCTGCGGCCGCGTCCTCGGCCATGTAGAGCGGGTTCTCGTAGCGCATGTCGATCACTGCGGTGCCGAGCTCGATCGTGGAGGTGCGCACACCCATGGCTGCGAGCAACGGGAAGGGGCTCGCGAGCTGGTTGGCGAAGTGGTGCACGCGCACGTACGCGCCGTCGACTCCGAGCTCTTCCGCGGCGACCGCGAGTTCGACGCTCTGCAGCAGGGCGTCCGCGGCCGTGCGCGCTACGGACCCGGGAACGGGCTGGTAGTGGCCGAAGGAGAGGAACCCGATGCGTTTCATGACGGGTACAGCGTATGCATTCGCATCGACATTCCCGCACTGCGCGGCGACTAACTGCTTAGGCTGGTGAGATGAAGGAACTTGCCCACGAACCGGACGCCAAGCGCTACACGCTCATGATCGAGGGGCATCTCGCTGCGCTCGCCGACTACGCGATCAACGGCAACTCGATCTCCTTCCACCACACCTACACGCAGCCGAGCCTTCGAGGCAACGGATACGCGGGCGAGGTCGTGACCTTCGCCGTCGACGACGTCGAGAAGAACTCAACCCGCCGCATAGTTCCCATGTGCTGGTACGTCGCGCAGTGGTTCGACGAACACCCCGATCGTCAGGCGCTTCTCACCCGTTAGGGGCATCCCCGAACTGGTGATCCCCCTAGTGGGGCTGACTTCGGCGTGCGCCCGCTGGCTACAGTCGGCACGTTACTTAGTTCGGCTGGGGGCCAAAGATTGTCATTAATTGAGCACGGGACCATACCTGCGGGATGGTACCCAGACCGGTCCGGGGTTGAGCAGCTTCGCTGGTGGAGCGGCGATGCCTGGTCCTCCGAGGTGCGCCCGCTGGTCATCGACATGGTGCCCGACTTCGGCACCACGACGCCCACAGCCAGTACTTCCACAAGCAGGCTGGCGTCGACCCCCGAACGGTCGACGCCGGCTCCTCACCTCTCCAACACCCTCACGCGCCGACAGTTGCGTGAGATGCTCGGAGGGCCCTTGACCACCAATCCCATCACGGACCAGACCCGCTACTAGCGGACAGAAAGACGCATGGCAGACACTTCAGGGTTGCCGCCGGAAGGCTGGTACCCCGATCGACCCAATGCGACACGGCTAAGGCACTGGACGGGTACGGGCTGGACCAACGAGTTCCGCCCGATCGACGCGATCTCCGTGGCCCTGGCCGCGGCGCCCATCGTCACTCCGGTTCGCGAGACCACCGACCATGCTCGATCGCGGCGTGAACTGCGCGCGCAGGTGGGCGCACTCGTGCAGGGCGAGCCGGACACTCCCCCTGCGGGCGTGGCTGCGGTCGCAACGCCTGAGTCCGAGCCCACGCCCGAGCCCGACATGTCTCTCTCGAGTGCGGATCGCGCGCGAGCCGCGGGCGGTTACGCTCCGATTCGCCAGCAGCAGACCTGGCAGGAATCGTTCGCGGAGAAAGCCGCGATTCCTATGGGAAGCTCGCAGACCTTCGCGGGCTGGTTGTACGCGGCATCCCCGCTCTGGCTCGGTGCCTTGCTGATCGCGGGCATGACAGTTCTGCCTATCGTGAACCCGCTGCTCGTGCAGGGCGGGCTGTCGATCGTCGGCTTCGCCATGACCTTCCTTCTCGCCCGCCAGGATGTGCGCCACCTGGTCGAGCGTGGCTATCGTGCGCCGTCCCTGTGGTGGGTGCTGCTGCCGTTCTTCTACTTCGTCGTGCGCACGGTGCGTGTCGGCGCGCGGGGTGCGGCAATGGTCGTCACCTACCTGCTCGCGTCCGTCGCGCTCGGCGGGCTGCTGTACGTCGCGTTCGTCGGCAATCCCGCCCTGTTGGCGAGCCTGACTCCGTCGGTTCCCGCCGACAGTTCGGCGATTCCGACGCCCGTCGTGACCCTGAGCGCACAGGAGCGCGCAAACATCCTCACTCCGGACGGCACCGAAGCCCAGCTCAGGCTCGACCTGGCCAAGACATTCGACGTCGGCGCCGTCGACTGCGTGCAGTTCCCGTCGACCGATGCGGGAACTACGACCACGTGTGTCGTCGAACTCGACGGTGTCGCCTACAACGCTGGCCTCCAGATCACCCCCGACGAGCCCGGCACGGCGTTCGTGCTCACGGGAATGCTTCCGGCGGCCGGCTAATGGGGCTGGCGTCGACGCGGACTCGGGCATACCGTCGGTTCATGACCGATCCCGACTTTCTCGACGACGAACAGCCGCAGGACGGATCGCGCTCGGTCACCTCGCTCGGCCGCCTGAGCGGTCCGATCCACCGGGAGCCCGTTGAGCCGTCGCACGGCAGCTCGCTCGCGACCCCGAATCTCGGCATCCACGTGATGGACAACACCGCGGTCGACGACGACACGACCCCTTAAGGCCCGATGAGGGGCGGATGCCCGAGCGTCCGTCCCTCATCGCTTCGTGTTGGCGGGTACCTACGCGGTGCCGCTGGCCTTCCTCCGGATGAATCCGAAGATTCCCGTGACGACGAACAGCGCGAGGCCGATGATGGCGAGCCAGATCAGTCCCTTCACAGTGAATCCCACGACGGAGATGATCAGCCAGAGAACGAGTAGTCCGATGATGAGTCCCATGTCGTCAACGGTAGATCTGCTCCGCCCGAAACCGCGGGGGCTTGCGAATCGTGCTCGAGGAGCGTACGGACTACAGCCAGCGCCCGCCCACGCGCTCGGTCAGCCGCCAGCCGGTCACCTCGGCGACACCCGACATCGCGGATGCCACGTGCCGCCCCACCTGGGTCGCGAGCTCGCGATCATCGGCGGTGAACCGCACGACTATGCGCGCTTCGCCCCGCACGACCTGAAGGTCTGACGCCTCGAGGATCGCGAGCTCGACCACAGCCGCTCGCGCTGCGGGCAGCACGGCGTTGGGCGCGCCGTGGAGCGCGCCGATGGCCATGGTCACTCGATACGAGGGCATGGTCGATACCCTAGACGTGATGACTATCACCGCTGCAGCCGACGGATCAGCACTCGGCAACCCCGGCCCCGCGGGCTGGGCCTGGTACGTGGATGACAACACCTGGGCGGCGGGCGGCTGGAAGCATGCAACCAACAACCAGGGCGAACTCATGGCCGTGCTCGACCTGTTCCGCGCTACGGCACACGTCGATGATGACCTGCACATCCTGTGCGACAGCCAGTACGTCATCAACTCGGTGACCAAGTGGATGCCCGGCTGGAAGGCCAAGGGCTGGCGCAAGGGCGACGGCAAGCCCGTCATGAACCTCGACCTGCTCAAGCAGATCGACGCGGCCCTCGTCGGTCGTCGCTACCGGTTCGAGTGGGTCAAGGGGCATGTCGGGCACGTCATGAACGAGGCTGCAGACATCCGTGCCCGCGGTGCAGCCGAGGCCTTCGCGCGTGGCGCGCAGCCCGATACGGGCCCCGGATACCCGGGAGGCCCGGTATCGCTCAGCGAGCCGGTGACCACCCCGTCCAAGCCGGAGACCCTCTTCTAGCTGCTATTTCTGCTTCTGCAGTTGAACGAGAAGCTCGGGGCCGCGCTGGTCGAGGATGCGCCCGCCGAGGCGAACACCCAGGAAGAGCAACGTTGCGCCGACCATAAGCCCGACGACTATCGACAGCCAACCAAAGATCGGCTGCCCGGTAGCGAAACCGACAAGAGCGAGCACGAGCTCGGGCGCGACGAGCACGCCGAGGATGCTCCACGTCGCGAATGTCGACAGCATGAGGCTGAAACCGCCGCCGGGTTTGGCCTTGAACGGGCTGTCTCCCGGCGCGGGGACGGCGAACGTGAAGCGCCCGGAGACGAGGGAGGAGACGCCGAATCCGGTGAGCAGAATCCCGACCGTGATGCCGAGCAGCCCCGGCAGGAGCGACCAGGTGCTCGAGATCGCGACGCTGCCCACGACGAGCAGGAGCGAGCCCGGCACCGCGAAGGTGGCCAGAGCGATCACCCGACCGAGACGGTCGGCGACACCGCTCACCCCGGTCTGCAGGTGCAGCGCGAACGCCGTGTTGTCGTAGGAGATGTCGGTGTAGATCGACATCGAGAGCAGCACGGCGATCACGGGCCCCACCCACACGAGGATCGCGAGGTTGCCGCCGAACCCTCCCCAGAAGAACAGCAGGGCGGGAACAAGCGGGATCGTGATGAGCGACTGCGCGTAGCGCGGGTCACGGATCCAGTAGGTGAGCGCCCGGGCTGCGACCGCGCCGGTCGGCGTGCCGGGGAACACGTCGAAGAGGCCGCTTCCCCGTCGAGACACCTGAGCCGCGGCCGCGCGCGCCGGGCGCTCGAGCGCGCGGGCGAGGCCCCAGCGCCACAGCGCGACGAAGATGACGAGCGTTGCGAGTGCGATGAGCAGTTCGAATCCGGCCTTCGCGAAATCTCCGGATGCCACATCCGCCGGAACCGCCCACACGGCGCCGAACGGAGTCCAGCTGACGACCTCGGCAATCGCGGGCAGCACGTCAGCGACGTTCCGGAGCAGGCCCGAGACGAGGAAGATAATCGGCCCGAGCAGCAGGATCGGGATGAACACGATGAGCGTTCTCGCTTCGCGGGCACGTCGACCGGCGCCGATGCGAGAGGCGAGGGCTGCGAGCATCCGGGAGCCCACGACTGCCGTGAGCACGCCGACGACCGCGGAGACGAGCGCGGCGAACGTCGACAGCGGGTCACGGCTCCAGGTGACGACGGTTCCGAGCGCAGCAACTGAGGTGACGACTCCGGGAACACCGAGCACACCGCTCACGCCGAGGGCGAGTACGAGGGTGTTGATCGGCACAGGGAATGGCGCGAGCCGAGCCGTGTCAACAGTCTGGTCGATGCCCGAGGTGAGCACGGGAAGAAATATCCAGCCCAGGATCGTGGCAGCTCCCGCGAGAACAACGATCGTGCGCGCGAGGTCGACGGGGGCACCGCGCAGCACCACGAGCCCCACGACCGCGGCGAACAGCAGGAAGAGCCCGTACAGGGCGCCGAGCACGACGGCAACGATCTGCCACGGGCTCTTCTTGAACCCGTTGACGAGCAGCAGGAACCGCAGCTTTACGAGAGTCGCAACCACTGGGGCGCCTCCCCAGTGTTGCGTCCGCCGACGAGCTCGACGAAGCGATCTTCGAGGGTCGACCCGTTGCGCACCTCGTCGATAGTGCCCGACGCGATCACGCGCCCCTCGTCGATCACTGCGACGCGGTCGCACATGCGCTGCACAAGATCCATGACGTGGCTCGACACGATGACCGTTCCACCCGACGACACGAAGCCTTCGAGGATGTCGCGGATGTTCGCAGCGCTCACCGGATCGACCGACTCGAACGGCTCGTCGAGCACGAGAAGCTGCGGCGCGTGCACCAGAGCACACGCGAGCGCGATCTTCTTGGTCATGCCGGCCGAGTAGTCAACGACCAGCGTGCTGCCCGCGGCCTCGAGATCGAGCATTTTCAGCAGGTCCGCGGCCCGTTCCGTTACGACGTCGCGATCCATGCCGTACAGCAGCCCCGCATAGGTCACCAGCTGGGTTCCGGTCAGTCGGTCGAAGAGCCGCACGCCGTCGCTCAGGTTTCCGACGAGGCTCTTCGCCGTGACGAGGTTGGTCCAGACGTCGACGCCGTGGATGCTGACACTCCCGCCGTCCGGACGCAGCAGCCCGGTTGCCATCGAGAGGGTCGTGGTCTTGCCGGCGCCGTTGGGGCCCACGAGGCCGAAGAACGACCCACTCGGAACTACAAGGTCGAGGCTGTCGACCGCGACGGTCTGGCCGAAGCGTTTGGTGAGACTTCGTATCTCGAGGGCTGGTGCTGAAGTTGTGGTCACGTCCCTATGGTAGAGAGATGACCCACACGTGGATGCAGCGGAGCCCCGAGCTACTCGAAGGCGAAGCACTCGACCAGGTCGACTGTTGGTGGCGCGCGGCCAACTATCTCTCGATCGGACAGATCTACCTCCTCGCCAACCCGCTGCTTCGCGAACCGCTCGTCAAAGAGCACATCAAGCCACGGCTGCTCGGACACTGGGGAACGACCCCTGGGCTCAACTTCATCTACGCGCACCTCAACCGCGCGATCCGCCAGCGCCAGCAGCCGACGCTGTATGTGACAGGCCCCGGCCACGGTGGACCCGGCATGGTCGCGAACGCGTGGCTCGACGGCACGTACTCGGAGGTCTACTCCCCCATCACGCGTGATGAGCCGGGGATGCAGCGGCTCTTCCGCCAGTTCTCGTTCCCCGGCGGCATCCCGAGCCACGTCGCGCCGGAGACGCCCGGGTCGATCCACGAGGGTGGTGAACTCGGCTACTCGCTCAGCCACGCCTACGGTGCCGCCTTCGACAACCCGGGACTGCTCGTCGCAACAGTCGTGGGCGACGGCGAGGCCGAGACCGGCCCGCTCGCCACGAGCTGGCATTCGAACAAGTTCATCGATCCGCTACAGGACGGCGTCGTGCTGCCGATCCTGCATCTCAACGGGTACAAGATCGCCAACCCGAGCGTGCTCGCGCGCATCCCCGAAGAGCAGTTGCTCGACCTCATGCGGGGCTACGGCCACGAGCCCCACCTCGTCTCGGGTGGCTTCGACGGCGAAGACCCGCTGCTCGTGCACCAGCGCATGGCTGTCGAACTCGACGTCGTGCTCAACGAGATCGCGGCGATCAAGCGGCAAGCGGCGGAAGGCACGATCGAGGGCACACCGCGATGGCCCATGATCATCCTCCGCACGCCCAAGGGCTGGACCTGTCCGGAGTTCATCGACGGGCTCCCCGTGGAGAACACCTGGCGCGCACACCAGGTTCCGCTGGCGAACGCGCGTGACACCGAGGCGCACACTCGCATTCTCGAGGACTGGCTTCACAGCTATCGACCGGAAGAGCTGTTCGATTCGGCGGGCGTGCCGATCGCCTCGATCACGGCGCTCGCGCCCGACGGCGACCTGCGTATGAGCGCGACCCCGCACGCCAACGGCGGCCTGCTGCGGCGCGAGCTCGAGCTGCCCGACTTCCGAGACTTCGCGGTCGACGTTCCTTCGCCCGGAGCCAGTGAGAGCGAGGCCACGAAGGTGCTCGGTGACTGGCTCGCGGGGGTCATCCGGCAGAACCCCACAAACTTCAGGATCTTCGGGCCAGACGAGACCGCGTCGAACCGCCTGCAGGGCGTCTACACGGAGACCGACAAGCAGTGGAACGCGCCAATCTGGCCGATCGACGAGCACCTCGCCCGCGCGGGACGGGTGATGGAGATGCTGAGCGAGCACCAGTGCCAGGGCTGGCTCGAGGGCTACCTGCTCACCGGGCGGCATGGGCTGTTCAACTGCTACGAGGCGTTCATCCACATCATCGACTCGATGCTCAACCAGCACGCGAAGTGGCTCAAGGTTTCGGCAGAGATCCCGTGGCGCCGACCGATCGCATCGCTCAACTACCTGCTCTCGTCGCACGTCTGGCGGCAGGACCACAACGGCTTCAGCCACCAAGACCCCGGCTTCATCGACTACGTCATGAACAAGAAGGCAGATACTGTTCGCGTCTACCTGCCGGTCGATGCCAACACGCTCCTGTCGACGTACGACCACTGCCTGCGCACCGTCGACTACGTGAACGTCGTTGTGGCGGGCAAGCAGGTCGCTCCCAACTGGCTGAGCATGGATGACGCGATCGCCCACTGCACGCGCGGCCTCGGCATCTGGGACTGGGCGGGAACCGAGGTCGACGACGAGCAGCCGGACGTCGTGCTGGGCTGCGCTGGCGATGTGCCAACGCTTGAGGTGTTGGCCGCGGCATCCCTGCTTCGCGAACACATCCCGTCGCTCACAGTGCGCGTCGTCAACGTGATCGACCTCATGCGGCTGCAGAGCGATTCCGAGCACCCGCACGGGCTGCCATCGGGAGAGTTCGACGCGATATTCACCACCGATCGGCCAGTGATCTTCGCGTACCACGGCTACCCGTGGCTCATCCATCGCCTCGCCTACAAGCACACCGGCCACGACAACTTCCACGTGCGCGGCTACAAGGAGGAGGGCACGACCACGACCCCGTTCGACATGGTGATGCTCAACGATCTCGATCGCTACCGGCTCGTCATGGACGTCATCGATCGCGTGCCCGGCCTGGGCGAGACCGCGGCGTCCGTGCGCCAGGAGATGCAGGATGCCCGACTGCGCGCCCGCGCGTACACCCGGGCCCACGGGGAGGACATCCCCGAGGTCGCCGAGTGGTCGTGGGCGTGAGCGCTGTTGCCGACCGCGCCCGGGTCCCAATCACACGTCGGTCTCGGCCCGGACTACGGCCCGATCGCGAGCGACGTCGACCGCGACTAGCTAGCCTTGATCCATGAGTTCTCCTGCGATCACCATGTACGGCGCCGACTGGTGCATCGACTGCCGCCGTGCCAAGTCGGTTCTCGATTCGCACGCGGTCGAATACACCTACGTCGACGTCGAGGCTGTGCTCGAGGGCGCGGATGCGGCACGCGCGATCAGCGGGCGCACAAACATCCCCGTCATCGTGTTCCCTGACGGCACCCACCAGGTTGAGCCCAGCAACGCCGACCTCGAAGCCAAGCTGCGCGAGGTGGGAGGGCTCGCCTAAGGCTTTACGAAGGTCGCGCGCCGGTGCTGCGGCTTCGGCGTGAACCCGAAGAGTCGCTCGAGGATGCCCCTGCCCCTGGGCACGATGGCGACGTGTCGCGTACCCCGTTCTTCGGATTGCCCACTCCGCGGGCCCATCCGGGGTTAGCCTCGAAACGATGACTTTCACTCCCCCACCGGCATTCACCACTCGTCCTACGCTCAACGGCAGTTTCGGGATGACCGCCTCCACGCACTGGCTCGCGACGGCATCGGCCCAATCCGTGCTCGAACGCGGGGGCAACGCGTTCGACGCCGCGGTCGCGGGAGCCTTCGTGCTCCACGTCGTCGAACCGCACCTGAACGGGCCGGGCGGCGACCTGGTCGCCCTCGTCTCGGTCGCCGAGGGCGACCCCACCGTGCTCGTCGGGCAGGGGCCCGCGCCGGTGGGGGCCTCCATCGAACATTTCCGTGCTGAAGGCCTCGAGCGCGTTCCCGGCGCGGGAGCGCTGGCCGCGGCAGTTCCGGGCGCGGTTGACGCGTGGCTGCTCATGTTGCGTGATCACGGAACGTGGGAACTGTCGGAGGTTCTCGAGTTCGCCATCGGCTACGCCCGGGACGGGCATCCGGTGCTCGAACGTGTGCGCGCGACGATCTCGCGCGTATTGGAGCTGTTCGAAGAGCACTGGCCGACCTCGCACGCTCTCTGGTCTGCGTACGGCGACGGTCGCGCGATCGGCACCAACCTCGAGCTCGCCCACACCTATGAACGGCTCGTGCTCGCGGCTCGTGGGTCGACCAGGGAAGACCGCATCGACGGCGCACGCACATCGTGGAGTGCCGGGTTCGTGGCCGAGGCGATCGACTCGTTCGTGCGCGTGCCGCATCGGCATTCCACCGGCGGCGATCACGCGGGGGTCATCCGGCGCACCGACCTCGAACGATTCAGCGCGACGTGGGAGCCCGCGGTCACTGCAACGTTCCGCGGCCATGTCATCGCGAAGTCGGGCGCATGGGGCCAGGGGCCCGCGCTCCTCCAGATGCTCGGCATTCTCGAAGGCTTCGAGGATGACCGGCTCGACCCTTCAACAGCTCTCGGCGCACACACCATCCTCGAGGCAGAGAAGCTCGCCCTCGCCGACCGGGACACCTGGTACGGCGACGTCTCCGTGCCGCTCGACGTGCTGCTGTCGCCCGAGTATGCAGCCTCGCGCCGAGAGCTCATCACGGATGCCGCATCGCTCGAGTTCACGCCCGGCCTTGCCGAGCGTGGTGGGTTCCGGCCGCCCCTGGTCGCCGCGTCGTCGACCGAGTCCTCCGGGCTCACCGGTGGCGCGCTGCCCGTACTGCCGACCGGAGAGACCCGCGGAGATACGTGCCACATCGACGTGATCGACCGCTGGGGCAACGTCGTTTCGGCGACGCCATCGGGCGGGTGGCTGCAGTCGTCCCCCGCGATCCCCGGGCTCGGATTCTGCCTCGGCACCAGACTGCAGATGACGTGGCTCGACCCTGCGGCACCCTCGGCACTCCGGCCAGGAGCCCGGCCGCGCACGACCCTCACCCCGACGATCGTGTACCGCGACGGAAAACCGGTCACGGCGCTGGGGTCTCCGGGCGGCGACCAGCAAGACACGTGGCAACTGCTGTACCTGTTGCGCACGATCGTGGGTGGCTACGGTCCGCAGGAGGCGATCGACGCGCCCGCCTTCCACTCGACCGCGTTCCCTGACTCGTTCTGGCCGCGCGAGTGGGTGCCGGGCGGCGCCGTTGCCGAGGCTCGGCTCGGGGCATCCGTGATCGAGGAACTGCGCGAGCGGGGCCACGTCATCACGACGGCCGGCGACTGGGACCTCGGCAGGCTTTCGGCGGTCGGCGTCACAGCGGATGGACTGCTCTTCGGTGCGGCCAACCCACGCGGTAGCCAGGGCTACGCCGCGGGCCGATGAGCGCGCTCGACGACTACCGACGCGAAGCCGCGGAGCGGCTCGACGCGCTGGACTCTGAGTTGGCGTCACTGCGGCTCGCCCGCGCCGATGCCAACGCCGACGACGAGCACGACCCCGAGGGCTCGACTCTCTCGAGCGACTGGTCGCGCCTGACCGGGCTCCGCGCGGAGGCGCTCGCCCAGCTCGAGCAGGCCGATGCCGCTCTCGCCCGCGTCGACGCGGGCACGTACGGCAGGTGTGTCGCGTGCGGGCGGGCGATCCCTGCCGAGCGACTCGCGGTGCGACCCGCAGCCTCCCAGTGCGTAGTGTGCGCGTCGAGGGTGCGCTGACTACGCCGCGTCGTAGGCGCGGTGCAGCCAGTCCAGCAGTTCGGCGTCAACCTGAGCGGGGTCGGTGATGCGCACGCGATGGGTGACCATCGAGTTCCACGAACCCGCCGGCTCGAAACGACCGACCGGCTCGGCGGACTTGAGTTTGATGCCCACGTCCATCCGGTCGGCAGTGAACACCACGATCGCGAATTTGGCCGGCCCCTTCGGCGCGGGCTTGGTGAGGCTGATGTACGTGTCGGTAGGGGCTGTGCCGATCTCGCCCACCGAGTCGAAGCCGCCGAGCGCCGCCAGCAGCGAATCGTAGGTGGGTCGCCAGCGCTCCTTCGCGCCAGCGAATTGCTTCTCCAGACGCTCGTCATCGCCGGAATGTTCCTTCAACGTTGCGACGATCGCCATTCCGTGTCCGGGGCCGAGGCCGAACTCATCACGTAGCCAGTCGGTGATGGTGGTGACCTTGACTCCGGGCTCAAGAAAACCCTTCTTCTCGGCCAGCTCACAGAAGTCCTTCGGCCCGAGACCGGTCTTCTTCATGATGGTGTCGAGGTACGCCTGGAACGTCATGAAGAGAATCTACTGCCGACGGGTCAGAACCAGAACGAGAGCCAGGGGGCGCGAGCCGACCTGAACGCGAGGTCGAGGGCTGCGGCCGCGCCGTGCTCCCGCTCGTCGATACGACCGGCAGCCACGAGAGCAGACGCCGAAACTCCGCCCAGGTACAGCGCGGAGAGTTCGTTGATGCTCAGGGCAAGGGTGGCTGCGGCATCCGTGCGCTCGACCGTCGCGGAACCATCGACGATCGTGACGGCGAAGCGGCCGGGAGTGAAGCCAAGGTCGTCCGTGACGTCGATCACCGTGGAGAGCTGTGCCGCGTAGCCTCGCGCTGTAAGGGCGGCCGGTACGTCGAGGATGCGCGTCCACAGGTGGTCGTACGGCGCCTGCTTGACTGCACGCATGTCGGCCACCTGCCACACGACGGGCTCGTCGACGGGACGGTCGTACGCCTTGATCGTGCTCACGAGGTCGACCTCGAGCAGGTAGCGCCAGAGCGCGGCATAGGCATCGTCGGTCTCGCTCGCGAGGTACTCAAGGGTCAGGGTGTGAGCCGCGAAGTCGGGCTCCCCGCCGGAGACGCGGTAGAGGGCGAGCCCGCGGAGCGACCCCTCGGCGTCGTCGTACCGGATGGCCCGCAGGTTCTTCGCGCGATCCTTGTCGTCGGTGACGATGCCCGTGAGGTCGTCCCAGCGCAGCCCCCAGGCGTCGAGTTGGCCGACACCGGTCGCGCGCACGCGCTCGTGGAGGATTGGCAACTCGGCGCGGAACTCCGGCATTCCCACGAAGTGCACGCGCCCCTTGCTCGACGGCCCCGTCCACGAGGCGCGATGGGTATCGATAGTGAGCTCGTTCGCGAACGCGGCCGGGGCGAACCCGAAGCGGCCGTAGATCGTCGACTCGCTCACCGTGAGGGTGGCGAGTGGCATACCGAGGCCCGCGGCCGTGCGCAGCTCCGCTTCGAGCAGCGCGCGGGCGATGCCCTTCCTGCGGTGGGTGGGCGCGACAGTGACCGAGCTGATCGCCCAGGCCTCCACCTGTCGCTCCCCGGGAACCGTCATGTGTGCTGGCCACGAGTTGACTGTGGCTACCGGGGATGCCGTGTCCCGCGCGCTCTCGTCCCACACCCCGGTCGTCCGGCGGTACGCGTAGCCCGCCAGGCTCGCGGCGATAATCTCGTCTCCCGCTTCGGCGGCGTGGAATCCCCGGTGATCCGCGCGCAGCCACGCCGTGAACGCCACCGGATCGGCAGTGTCAACAAGGTCGAGTCGGAGGCCGCGTGACGCCAGGGCGGCCGCCGAAGCGGGGTCAACGGGTGCAGTGAGGTAGGCGGGAGTGGTGCTCATCCCTCAAGGCTATGGCTTGCCTAGACTTCGGCTTGGAACCAGGGAGGGTAGACCGCGACCTTCGTCGAGGTCAACTCGCGTACGCGGTCGCGCACGCGGTCGTTCGCGACACCGATGAGCTGGATCGCTTCGAACGGCACAGACTCCCATGCCAGCACCTCGGCAGCGTCGAGCGTCTCCGAGTCGTGCAGCTTCGTTAGCGCTGCAGTGATCTCGTCGCCGGTGGTGAACCTGGTGAAGCTCGCCGCCGCATCCCCGTCGGTCACGATCGCTTCGGTGCCCAGGGAGGCCACCGTCGTCACGAGCACGACGAAGTCGACGGATGCCGCGGCACGGGCCGCCGCAGACCACCGTGTCTCGTCCTCGGCCCCACGGCGCAGGTCGTCCCAGTGGGTCGCGCTCGGCGCGAGGTAGAACGGCACGAACCCCGCGACCGGGCGGTCGGCGCTGACCTCGGCGGTCTGGCGCAGTTCGCGCGTCAGTTCGGTGCTCACATCGAGGGTGGGCGGAACGTTCACGCTGAGCGCATCCAGGTCGAGAATGCTCTCGAGGTTGCTGATGTGGGTCACGTGATACACACGCTGCTGAGCCGGATCGATCGACTTGCGAGAGGTGCGCACACCCGCGACGCGGGCAGTTCGCGCACCCGAGGCACGCGTCGCACGCACGGGCACGGGCTTCTCGGGTTGGATCTTCGGATAGCAGGCGTCGCAGAGAGGAATCTCGAGACCGTGGATGCACTCTGGCACTGAATGTGTCTTTTCTCTTCACCGGGCGCACCTGCGCCTAGACAACGCTACCCCGGTAACGCCCCGCGCAGGGCGCGAGAGCTCTAGCGCGAAACCTTCTGGTGCTCGTTCAGCGCGACCGCGACGCTGGGAGCGATGAGCGACGCCCACTGCTGGTAGGTGCGGCCAGTGCCGTCCCGTCCCGATCGCTCGGTGGGTCGGAACGGGATGAACTCGACGTACGGGCGCGCAGCGCACGAGGCCTCGAGCACCCTGTTGAGCGATCGGGCAGATCTGTCGGCAACCCAGCCCAGGAGGCGGGGCATCCGAACGACCATCGAGATTTCCGGAACCGCAACGAAGAGCACCCGCAGGCTTGCCGGCGCGTTGACGGCGAAGTGGTCGAGCAGGAACTCGACGCGGGTGCGCCAGGTCGAGAGGGGCATGAGCAGCAGTTTCTCGAGCGTTCCCGGCGTCGCGATGATGACGTCCAGTTCGCGCAGGCGACTGATCGTGAGGTTATTGAGGGCGTTGTCGACGGTGAAGTGCTCGCCCGTGATTACGTCGACCTGCACGCCGCGCATGGTGATGTCCGACACCTGGCGGGCGATCTGCCCGGCCAGTGCCAGGTCGTGGGTTTTCATTCCGTAGCCCATGGCGATGCCGGACCCGAAGAGCAGGATGCGGTCGGGATCGGGTCCTTCAGAGTGCGCGACCGGCGGCCCCGAGGGCACGGGAAGGGTACGCCAGGACGTGCGTGAGCTCGCCAGCCAGCGCTCAACAATCGGCGTGATCACGGTGGTTCTGAATGTCTCGAACATGTGCTGCCTCCCCCTCGGAGGTCAGCATATTGCGAGAATCAATCACTTAGTAATCCCCCAAACGCGGTGCAGGGGAAAGTCAGCCCACGAGACTCCCCGGGTTCGACCACAGCTCGGCCTGTACGCGCAGTGCGAGTTCACGAAGCAGCGACTCGTCGGCCTTCGTGAACCTGCGCGGGGCTGTATCGAACAAACACAGGGTGCCCACGCGCTGCCCGTTCGGTGCCTCCACGGGGTAGCCCGCGTAGAACAGCACGCCCTGTTGTACGGCAGGGGCGAGGCGGAACCGCGGGTCGAGACGAGTGTCCTCGATCACCAGCAAGGCGCCCAGGTCAACGGTCGCCGAACAGAACGATTCAGATCTCGGGATGTCCGTGCGCTCGAGCCCGTGGGCCGCCTTCATGTACTGCCGCTCGTGATCGATGAGGTTCACGGCCGCGCCCATGACGCCGAACAGGTCTTTCGCGATGCGGGCGAGCGCATCGAGTTCCGCCGTGGGCGGGCCGTCGAGAATGTCCATCGCCTCGAGCGAAGCCTGCCGCGCTTCCTCGTCGGCGCTCAGCGTGTGGCGTACGGGCGCTGCCTCGTCGAGCGCGGAGTGCATGTGGGTGGCGATCGAATCCGCCCAGGCCGAGTACGTCGAGCCGTAGGCGAGTCCTCCGAAGTCCTTCACTTCGCTCGGCCCTAAAGGCACGAAGCGCGCTCCGACCGTGGAGCAGGCATCCCACGTCGCGGCGTTGAGCCGTTCGACCTGCCGGCCGACGATCGGACTCAGGACCCGGTTGAACGGAATAAAGCTGGGCAGAGGCGCGATCCCCACCATGAAGATCGAGAGCGTCGGGGGCGCCGAGGCGGTGACCTGGTGCAGGAACTCATGGATGTCTCGCGCCCACACCCTCGCGCAACGGAGCCTAATCGCCTCACGGGTACCCAGCACGACTACGATCGCGTCGAACCCCGCAAGCTCCACGTCGGCGAGAAGTCGTTCGGCTGCCGGGACTGTAAGCCCGGGCGCGCCCATGAGCGCGACATCCGCTCCCCTGCCCGTGAGCGCAGAGAGTCGTCGGGCCAGGTGCCCGCCGATGCCAAGCTCGTGCGAGGCGACCCCGATGCCGCAGACGATCCCGGCTCCGATCATGAGGACGCGATCCGGGTCAGGTCCCATGGCGTGCACGCGTGGATCCCCGGACGGCTGTGGCAACTTGCCCCTCGAGTGGGCTGCGTTCACGAGAACTCGCTCAACGAAGGGGCCTAACATCCCCCGGGCGATATCTCTCAGTGTCCTTACCAAAAGCACGGTCCCCCGACCCGCTGCCGGATCACAGGTTCTATGCTCCCCGGGTTGGGTACAAGAATAGTCGTCTGACCAGAAAAAGGATACCGAGGCTAGCGCTCGAGCATTGCGTCCAGCCAGTCGAACATGCGCTGGTCCGTGAGCGTGCGGGCAAGCGGCTGGCAGTGGAAGTTCGCCCCCTCGGCCGCGGTGAACGGCTGCAGCATCTTCTCACCGGGCAACGACTCGGCGAACTGCTCCGACTGTCCGGGCCAGAACTGCTCGTCTTCGGGAGACGTGATGAACAGTGGCGTCGTGATCTGTGTGGCGAGGTCGCCCAGGGTGTACCGGCGCACTTCGGCGATCATGTCGAAGTAGCTGCCTTTCTGGAACGGGCGCGCCCGGAACGCCCACGTGCGCGCAGTCTTCGCGCTGAACCGCATGCCGATACCCATGTCGCGGTCGAACGCCTCTCGCTTGCCCTCGTCGAGTAACTTGCGCAGAGGCGCGGGAAGCTGGCTGATCCACGAGGTCGACACATCGACGACGGCCGGGTCGACGATCGCCGCGGCGAGACGCTTCTCGAACGCGAGCGCCCGCGGTACCCAGTAGCCGCCCTGGCTGATCCCGTAGATCGCGAGCTTGGTGGCATCGACGTCGGCGCGGGCGAGCAGGAAGTCGACGACCGGGGTGATGACCTTCTCCCAGTCGTGGCGGAACGGGATGCCCCGCTCGAAGAGGAGTGACTGCTGTCCGGGTCCGTCGAAGAAGAGCACGTTGTAGCCGCGCGCGAGGGCGCCGTGTGCCCCGTCGCCCCACATCGAGCTGTGGGATCCGTCGCTGCCGTTGTTGAGGATGAGGGTTGGCCGAGGCTCCTCGTCGTCGCTCGGGCGGATCAGGTAGCCCGGCAGTTCGCCGCCCTCGTACGGGATCGCGACACGTTCAGCCGAGTACACGGTCGTGTCGATGAAGCCATCCCAGGCGCGTCGGTGCTCGCGGAATACTGAGAGCCGGTCGGCGTCTGCCGCCGAGTTGACGGCGACGCAGAGGTAGCTCGCCGCGCGCAGGTAGGTGCCGGAGGCGCTGTCGAAGCGGCCGGCCTCGCGGAGCTCGTCAGCGAGGGCGAGCAAACGCAGCCCGAGTTCGTGCCATGCGCTGAACCACGTGCCGTGGTCGCCGTCGCTGATCCCGGCGATCGTCGCGAGCACCTCGCCGGGTTCGGACGCGCCAGAGGGAGCATGACCCAGAAGGCCACGAACCTCGAAGTCGAATTCGGCGTCTCGGTAGAAACCCGCGCTAAAAGCTTCGTGCGGAGAGTTGAGGAAGGACATGGTGGCTCCCAAGGGGTCCAGCGTGGTCGGTCAGCCAACCCTAGCGGGAGCCGATGTACTAGCGCCCGCGCCCTCCACCGGACTCGCGCGCCCCACGGGCTTCGGTCTTCGCCGCTCGCTCGGTCTTGATGCGTGCGTTGTCTTCCTGCACTGCCGCATGGGTCGAGCGCTCGACGACGAGCCACTCAGGCTTCTGCTCGAGGAGCGACTTGATCTCGGCGCTCGTCATGACGTCGGCTGCCCCCGCGCGCGCGAGCCCCGACGTGGAAATGCCAAGCTTGCGTGCGACTTCCTGCCGCGGGTGCGGGCCGCTCTTGCGCAGCTCGAGGAGCCACTCCGGAGGGTTGTCCTGCAACTCGAGGAACTGGCTGCGCGTGACCTCGCTGTCCTGGAACTCCTGCGGAGTCGCGGGCAGGTAGATGTTGAGCTTCTTCGCCGCGGTCGCGGGCTTCATGGTCTGGTCTGGCACGGGTCAAGGGTACCCTGAGCCTGTGGCCGAGCCCCTGCACGAGACATTCACCGTGGCGTTCGTGCTCGGTGTTACCCCCGGCAAGTGGGCGGGCATCTGGAACGACCGGATGCCGCAGCATCCCCTCGCGCTGCGCCCCGCCTCCCCCGCCGAAGCCGTCGCGGCCCTCCTCTCTGGCGAGGCACACGTCGCCCTGCTCCGGCTCCCGCTCGAGCACGAGTCGCTCAGCACCATCCCGCTCTACGTCGAGAAGCCCGTGGTCGTAGCGCCCAAGGACCATGCAGTCGAGGCCCTCGATTCCGTCACGCTCGGCGATCTCGCGCTCGAGAATGTGCTGGTCGGCGACTGGGCAGCGAACGTCGAACTCGTCGCAGCCAACGTCGGCGTCGCCGTCATGCCGCAGTCGGTGGCGCGCGCCCTGAGTCGCCGCGATGTCGTTGCCCGCCCCGTGTCAGACGCCCCGGAGACCCAGATCGCCCTCGCGTGGGTCACAGAGCGCACCACCGCCGAGGTCGAGGAGTTCGTCGGCATCGTGCGCGGCCGCACCGCAAACAGCTCGCGTGGCGAACCGACCCCGAAGACACCAAAGCCGCCACGCAGGCCGCGGCCGGTGCAGCCGAAGAACAACACGAGGCCGCGCAGGCGTTAGCGGGCTTCGATCAGGGAGTGACCCGGTTGCCCCAGAGCGCAGCCTGCACGCGCAGTGCGAGTTGTCTCAGGAGCGCGGCATCCGTGTCGCTGAAGTGCCGCGGGGCGGTGTCCACGATGCACAGGGCCCCGATGCGCTGGCCGTCGGGAGACTCGACCGGGTATCCAGCGTAGAACCGCACGAGCTCGCCGTCGGCCCAGGGCGAGTCCACGAGGCGCGGGTCGGTCATGGTGTCTTCGACCACGAGCAGCTCGGCCCGTCTGATCGTGAGATTGCAGATGGAGATCGATCGCGGCATCGAGCGGCGGGGCATCCCGATCGCGGCCTTTGTTCTCTGCACGTCGTGGTCGATGATCGTCACCGATGCGCCCGCTGCACCGAAGAGGTCGCGGGCGTTGGCGACGATCTGGTCGAGCTCGGCATTGGGCACGTCGTCGATCTCGAGGCTATCGAGCGCGAGCTGCCGCTGCGTCTCGTCGACAGCGTCCGGATGCCGCGTGTGGGCGTCCTCGTCCAGCACGCGCGCGACGGGCGGCCCGATCAACTCGGCCCAGCTCTGGTACGTCATGCGTCCCGTGAGGGTGCTCAGATCGCCCTGCGTCGGCGCGAACGCCACGAATGTCGTGTTGTCGAACTCCGCACACAGCTCAGCGGTCTGGGCGTTGATGTGGCTCATGTTGCGCCACACGAGCCGACGCACCGCGAAGGGCAGCCCCGCGAGGAGCGGTGCGCCGGTTTCGACGACGAAGACGGAGAGGCTCGCGGGCGCAACTGCATGCAGTTCGCTGAGCAACTCGCGCAGTTGGCGGGCCCACAGCCTTGGAGGCATCAAGGTGAGCGACTCGAGGCCGCCGAGGGTGAGCACGAGCGCATCGAACCGCGACAGGTCGAGCCCTGCGAGCGTCGCGCGCGTGTTTGAGGGAGACATGTCGCCGCGGCCGACGATGTCGACGGATGCTCCCCTGCTGGTGAGCGCGCTCAGCTCGCGGGCGAGGTGCCCACCGAGCGCGAGATCATGCGACATGACGCCGTAGCCCACTGCGATGCCCGAGCCGAGGAGGAGCACGCGGTCGGAATCGGCGCCCGGCGCGTGCACGAGTGGCGTGTCGGAGGGAGTTGGCAGCTGGCGCCAGGATTGCGCGGAGGTCGCGAGCCAGAACCGAGCCATCGGATTGGCTATTCCGTGCGCAATGTACCCCAGCATCGCTCTCCCTCGAACGTCGTACCGGTCACTACGGAACCCCCTGCGGATCCGACGTACCCCAATGTTAGACGCCAGCGCCCCCGCGACGGGGGCAAGACTCACTGCGTGCTGCCGACCTCGATGGGGCCGGTGGTCGAACGGTTCGTGATGATCGTGCCGTCGGCTTCGGTATCGAGGGAGTCGAGCCAGGACTGCTCGGAGCCGTCCATGACATCGGAATCCAGCAGCGACTTCGCCTCCCGGCGCAGCTCGAGCTCGCGCATGACCATGGCCGAGAGATCGGTGAGCGTCGCGAGCTCGTCCCCCGAGATCGTGCGGGGCGTGAAGTCGAGAACGCACAGGGTTCCGAGGTTGAAACCGTCGGGGGTCGTGAGCGGAACTCCCGCGTAGAACTGCAGGCCGAACTCGCCTGCCACGAGCGGGTTGCTCGAGGCGCGCGGGTCGAGGCGGGCATCCTCGATGATCCAGGGCTCGTCGCTCATGATCGCTGACGCGCAGAGACCGGGCTCGCGAGTGATCTCGGTGATGTCGAGGCCATGGGCAGACTTGAACCAGATGCGGTCGTTGTCGACGATGCTGATGATCGCGACCGGGGTACGCAGCACGCGCGAAGCGAGACTGGTGATGCGGTCGAACGCCTCGTCGGGCATCGTGCCCAGGATCTCGTAGCGGTACACCGCCTTCATACGCTCGGCCTCGTTGGAGGGCAGTGGGGTCTCGGCCAGCTCGGCGCTCGCCTTGTGCCTGCCGCTCTCGGCGGCGAACATCTGGCGCAGCGCGATCGCGACGTCGTGGATGTCAGGACGCTGCTTCGCGTCGCGAGAGGTCATGGCGCCCAGCAGCGGCTGCCATTCGGTGGGTACGCTCTCCGGGATCACCGGATCGTCGAGCAGCCGGCTCATCGCTGAATGCTGCGCCGGGCCTGGGAAGGCGAGCTCGGCCGTGAAGCACTGCAACAGAACGAGCCCGAGCGAGTAGACGTCGCTCGGGGGGCCGACCTCGTCACCTCGCGCCTGCTCCGGGCTCAGATAGGCGACGGTCCCCGTGACGATCTCGTCGTCGGCGATCGCCCGCGCGGGGCCGATCGAGGCGACCCCGAAGTCTCCGAGCTTGGCGTTGACGCGCCCGCCATCGTCGTGGAGAGTCAAGAGAATATTCGCGGGTTTGACGTCACGGTGCACGATTCCCTGCGAGTGCACGTATTCGAGGCCGGAAGCCGCGTAGTAGCCGAGCTGCGCGATCTGCCGGGCCGTGAGCGTGCCGCCGTCGAGCCGACGCTTGAGGTCTGTGCCCTCGACGAGCTCCATGACGTAGTAGATGCGGGTCGCTTCGGGGTCTGACCGATCCACTGCCGCATCGAACAGGGTAACGAGGTTGGGGTGGCTGAGCCGAGCGAGAACGTTGACCTCGTCCTCCTGGCGCTGGAAGTCGACCTCGGCCGTCGCGCTCGCGCGAAACACCTTGATCGCGACGTCCCTGCCCAGGAACTCGTCGTGGGCGCGATACACGTCGGCCATGCCGCCGCTCGCGATCACGTCGCCGAGGCGATATCGGTTCTGGAGTGTGCCCTGTGCGCCTGATTCGTTGTCTGTCACGACAGCCCTCCGTCCCCCATGGTTCGTATCAGGATAAGGAAACGGATTCCTCGGCACCGGGGGTTGCTCATGTACCCCGGCAGCGCTATAAGCCCGAGCGCAACGCCTCCTCGATCGTGCGCGGTGTGTGGCCGGTGACGCGCTGCACGTCGTCAGTGATGCGCGAGACCTCGCCGTCGGCGATCGCCGTGTACGTGCTCACCCACGCGTCGAGCTGCCACTGCGCTTCGCTGTACTGGCGGCGCGAACCGTACGCCTCGGCGAGGGTCTCGCGCTCGTAGCGCATGGGCGTGCCGAGCACGGCTCCCGCGCGCGTGGCGACGTCGTCGAGGGTGAGGGCTTCAGGGCCGGTGAACTCGTAGACGGCGCCCGCGTGGTGGTTCGGCTGGCGCAGGACGGCCGCCGCGGCATCCGCGACATCGGCTCTCGCGACGGCAGCGACACGCCCGTCGCCGGCCGGGCCCCGGATGACACCATTCTCGTCAGCGAAGAACGGCAGCAGGTCGGCGTAGAAGTTGTCGCGCAGGAAGGTGAACGCCATCCCGGACTCGCGAATTGCCGCCTCGGCGTCGGCGTGGTCCTGGCCGAGCGTGAAGATCGCGTTGGGGTCGGCGCCGAAGAACGACGTGTACACGATGTGCCTGACGCCCGCGTCCGCGGCGGCACGGATGAACGTGCGGTGCTCCCCGCGGCGGTCGGGCGACTCCGAGGCCGAGACCATGAAGAGCACGTCGATTCCCGTGAGGGCTGCGACGGAACGCACGGGGTCGCCGTAGCTGGTCTCGACAGCGCGATAGCCGTCGGGCGCCCGGTCGATGTCCCGCACGAGCAGGAGCGGGTCGAGATCGCGCATGTGAGTGGCGACCATGCCGCCGACGTGTCCGGTGGATCCTGTGATGGCGAGAGTCATGTGGTCCATAACTCGAAGTCTGCCGTCTTCGGTACCGCGACTCCATGAAGGATGCACAACTCCCAGACAACGTTCGGTACGAGGTGCAACGCGCCCCGACCCGTAACTGGGTGTGCGGGCTGAGCTTCCAGCAGCACACGAGAAGACCGGACGCCCTCTGGGGGGACGCCCGGCCGATTGGGGAGAATCAGTTCTCGACGGTTCCTCGCCAGGCACCGTCGGCGGTGCCCCGCGATTCGATGAACTTCTTAAAGTTCTCGAGCTCGGCCTTCACGACGCGGTCCGGAACGTCGAGAGCGGCGCCGGCCTTCTCGATGAGGCCTTCCGGCTCCCAGTCGATCTGCACGGCAACGCGCGACGTGGTGTCGCTGAGCTTGTGGAACGTCACGACACCGGCGTGGTCGACCTCGCCGCCCGTGCTGGTCCATGCGACGCGCTCATCAGGAATCTGCTCGGTGATCACGGTGTCGAACTCGCGCCTACTGCCGGCGATGTTCACCTGCCAGTGGTTATGCGTCGCATCCTGCTGCGTGATCTGCTCCACAAAGCTGAGGAACCGGGGAAACTCCTCGAACTGGGTCCATTGGTTGTATGAGGTCGTGACGGCAACATCCACGTCGATGGTCTGCAGTACTTGTGCCATTCGTTCTGTCTCTCTTCTTCTCGTCCTTCGACGCTACGTCGGCATCGGGATCAGGTAGAGGGGGTTGCGCAACCCGAATCCGTGTGTCACCCGGGATACTCTGGCTGGGTGGACCCTCTGGCACTCGACCTCGCGAACAAGACCCTCGCGTCGGCGCTCGACTCGCTCATGACTTCGGGATCACCCTTCGTGCCGATCGTTCTCGTAGAGAAGGGTGGCCAGCACGACCTGCGACGCGTCGTTGCCAGAAAGGTCGAAGACGCAGCGGAGATGGCAAAAGAGATGGCGGCGGCAGAACCCGATGCGGATGCCACAGCCTTCGCGGTCGACGGAGTCATCCCCTACAACGGTGCCCGCTTCGACGCGATCATCGTCGAGGCGTGGAACTTCCGCGCGAGCCGCGGCGCCCGCGTCGGACTGCGCTACGAGCTCAAGGGCGTACTCCGCAAGAAGCCGTCTCTCATCGGCAGTCCACTGCACCTCGGACGTGAGGGATGGTACGACCCCGAGGATGGCGAGCCGGAGCCCGTGATAGTTCAGGCGCCGCTACCTCCGACCCTCGCCCCTGTCCCCGACGTCGTACAGGGCTTCGGTCCGCAGCCCACCGCCGCGAGCATCGCCCCCTCGCATGAGGCTCCTCCTTCCCCGTCTTCAGCCGCCGCGCCGGAGCTGCCCGCGCTCCCCCGGGCCTTCGTGCCGCCGAAGGAGTCGGAACCCGATTTCGGTCCGCCACCGACCTCGCCCGCGGTCCAGGGTTTCCCTCCGCCGAACGCTGCCTTGCCCACTTGGCCTGCGCCGATGATGTCGGCCGAAACGCCGGTTCCCGTCGAACCGCCGACGCCGACTGTCGCGGCAGCACCTGTGGGCCTCCCCCCGTGGTCCGCGCCTGGCACACCCGCGGTGCTGCCACTGCTCGATACCGCTCCGCCCTCGGCCGCGCATCCCGTCGACGTCCCGTCGGCGTCTTCCGACCCGGTCGCCCCGACCTACGTGCCGGTACCGCTCCAGCGCAACGAGACTCCCTTGGGCAACCGCGCGATGTTCGCCGGAATCATGGAACTCGCGACGAAGGGCCGCTCGTTCCCCGCCTTCGCGATAGTGCAGAAGGACGGCGCCTGGGAGCAGGTGACCATGACCGATGCGAGCCTTGAGGATGCCGCGGCATCTGTGCGCGCCTATGCCCGCACCCGTACCGATGCGGAGTTCATCGCCTTCGCGATCGACGGATCGGTGCCCGTCGACGACATCCCCACCGACGCCGTGATCGTCGAGGTGTGGGAGTACGCGACCCGCGTGTCGTTCTCGGTGGCGCAGCGCTACATCCCGACCGGGAATCCCCCGTCACCCCGCCTGAGCGGGCGCCCACTCATGCGCACGCAGACCGGCTGGGTCGACGTGCCGTCTGCGATGACTCTGGGCGGCCAGGTGCAGTTCGGCTACCGCGACCCGGACGCGCCGTGAGATCGATCGAGGTCTGGGTGTTCGGTCTCGTGTCTGCGGTGCCTGAGCTCACGCCCCTGTACGAGTCGCACGTTCGCGCCAACGGCAGCCTCGATGCCGAGGTCTTCCTGGGTATGGCGAGTCGTTGGGCGGGCAAGCAGGGCGCGACCGAGCCTGTCGAGCGCTTACTCGGCGTGCTCGACCGCGACTACGCGAGCGGTGGACCGAAGATGCGCGGAATTATCGAGAGCTCGTTCGTCGAAAGCCTCGCCGGTGACCCGCTCGCGCACCACTTCGGTGCGAACCTCCGTCGCGCGGCCCGGCCGCACTCGCTCGGGCACGGAGAGCGATAGCCCGCGCGTCTAGGTCCCGGCTTTCTTCTGAGCAACGTATGGCAAAGTGCCATACGTCGACCGGGTCGCGAGAGCCAGTGCCAAGGGCAGCACCAGGGCCAGAAGTTGCGCGCTTTCCCTGCTGTCCGGATGCCCCCTCCTGCCACTACCGTGGGCCGCATGTCGATCGCACCCGCGCCGCGCCCCAGCAGGGCTCTCGGGATCTGGGCTCTCGTGTGCGCAATCCTCGCGCCCGTGTGGCTGTTCGCGGGGTTCTACCTCGTGATCTTCGCGATGGCCGACACTGCCCCGGTCGCCCTGGTCGTGCTCGCGAACATCGCGGCTCTTGTGGTGCTGTTGCTCGCCGCGGTGCTCATCGTGGTCTTCGTCTCGGTCTCATTCGGAGCCTTCAGCTAACCAGCCCGGCGACACGCCGTGCGATGTCGGCAGCAATTGGGGGTTGATATACATGACTCACCAAATATCTGCTAGAATTGGGGCATGGAAAAGCCAGCCCCCCGCACTCTCATTGAGGCGATTCGGTACTTCGAAGACCTCGATGTTGCTACTGCTTTCCTCGCCAAGATGCGCTGGGAAGACGGTCCTGTTTGTGACCGTTGCGGCACAGTAGATAACGCCTACTACCTCGCCAAGCGCCGCGTGTGGAAGTGCAAGAACGGCAAGTGCTCCCGCCAGTTCTCGGTGAAGGTCGGCACGATCTTCGAAGACTCAGCACTGGGCCTCGACAAGTGGCTTCCTGCCGTGTGGCTTATCGCCAACTCGAAGAACGGCATCAGCTCGCACGAACTTGGCCGTGCGCTCGGGGTCACCCAGAAGTCGGCATGGTTCATGCTCCACCGCATTCGTCTTGCTATGCAGACAGGCACCTTCGAAAAGCTCACCGGCATTGCTGAGGTTGACGAAACCTTCATCGGTGGTGCCTCAACATTCATGCACGCCAAGCAGCGCACAGAGAAGATCACAGGTACAGGCGGCACGGATAAGACCATCGTGGTCGGTGTCCTCGAACGTGGTGGACAGGTTCGCGCTGAGGTTGTTCCCGACCGTAAGGCTGGCACCCTCATGGACTTCATCCGTGAGAACGTCGAGGACCACGCCACGGTCTACACCGACTCTCACAAGGGCTACGCGCCTGTCCGGTGGAACTACGAGCACGGCATGACCGATCACAGTCTGGGCGAGTACGTCAACGGTGTCATTCACACCAATGGCATCGAGAACTTCTGGTCGATCCTCAAGCGCTCGATCAAGGGCACCTACATTTCGATCGTCCCCGAGCACCTGATCGCTTATGTTGACGAGCGTGCCTTCGCATTCAACAACCGCAAGGACACCGACCTCGGACGCTTCCGCGCCGTTCTCAGCGAGGTCGCCAACTACCGACTCACCTACGCCGAACTGACTGGGAAGGCCTAATGGCAAACGATCCAGAAGACAGGGACAGCAGCGAGGTTCGGGAACGAACCGCTTTCGAAGATCTAGTCGGCAAGCTACTCAAGGTGCCCAAGGACGAGGTTGACGAGCTGCGAAAACAGATTGAGAAAGAACAGGAAAAGGACACCTAAACCTGTTAATCTCTTCTTACAACTACAGATGCACCGAAAGGTGCCCCCGGTGAGATTCGAACTCACGACATGAACCGTACAAAGAGACTGCTCTATCCACTGAGCTACGGGGGCTTTTGTAGGGGGTACTGGCCAGTTGACGCTGGCCAGCACCCGATGAACAAAGGATCGGATTAGTCCCGGGTCAAGGGCTGCGAAACTCAGGCCCGGGACTTTTCATCTTGTCAAGGCGCGCCTACCTCCGGTGTATCGGTCCGCTTGGCCGGGTGCCCGGCGGAAGTCTTCGCGAACTCGTCAATGAGATCGACCAAGGTGTAGAAGAACGTGCGCGCATCCCCCGTGAGGGCGAAGGGATTCGGGTTCCCCGTGAGGGTTATCGAGCCTGCGCCAGGACCGAGGTTCACGGTGCGCCCGAATGTCGGTGGTTCATCCCGTAGTTGCTCCTGACCCTTCTCCCTGAGCGGTACACCGTCGCCCTTGCCCTCGTCGGCGCTCTTCTCCTTCGGCGGCTTGGGCTTGGGCTTCTGAACCGCTTGGCGGACACCCGGTTCGGCTTTCGCGCGGGTGGCCTGTTCAGGCATTGCGCCCACGAAGACCATGAGGCCGATGAACAACTGGGCCATGCGGTCACGCTGGCCGCTCGGTTCGAATCCCCGGAATGCGTTCTGGACAGCGTTCGATGTGGCACTCGCGAGGTCGGACCCTAAGAACTCGACGATGGGGGCGTAAACCGTTTCCAGTAGTTCGCGGAAGGCGGGCTTGTAGTCCTCGTCTACGACCGTGTTGAGCCGCTTGAATTCTGGGGTTGCCGTGCCCTCGTCATCGATCAGCCCTAGGAGACGCAGGGCCACCATCGTGCGGGGCCGGAGGGATTCGCGAATCTCAAGCTTTTCGAGGGTGAGGCTGTCCACCTTCGGGAGGCCGACCTTCCGCTGCTTGTCCACCACCGTGAGGATGCTCGCACTGGTGGCGTACGGGGCACGATCTGTAAGCGTGGTAGTCATGTCGGGGCGACCTCCTTGTAACAGAGTGTACACCCGTTTCGGATTTCGCTTACACGTTCACGCCCGGCGTTTCACGCCTCCAAGAAAGTCTGGTCCCGGCTTGGTCCGGGGCCGTTTAGCGAGCAAGGATCGTAGGTATGACAACCGAGACGAAGACCCCATGGACCCGCAGGATCGGCGGCAGTTGGCTCGCCGGATCAGACGACTACCCGCGACTCGCCAAACTCGGCAGCACCGAGGCCGAGGCGCTCGATCTGCTCGCTGAACGCCGCAATTGGTGGCTCGCCATGCCGGTGCTAGAACGTGATCAGTCAGTTCTTGACGACTGAGTTTCACAGTCTTAGAACTTTTCTTCGAATGTCACTGGTGAGTCAAAGATATTGTCACCAGCAATTGACACACTCGAACATATGTTCGAATATGAACAGGTGCCTCCTGCAACCTCATTGACCGCCACGGCGGTGCTCGAGCCTGCCCAGGAGACGGGGTATGACACTGTCGCAGACCTCAAGGCGCGCATCCGGTCGATGCAGGCGACCAAGCTCGACGCGCGGCTCATCCCCACGCACCCCGCTATCGCTGGGCTTCTGCCGGGCGGCGGGCTGCAGCAGGGTGCCGCCTACTCCCTCGACCGCTCGGCGATGCTGCTCATGACGCTGCTCGCCGCGCCCTCCGCCGCGGGCACGTGGTGCGGCATCGTGGGCATGCCCGAGTTCGGGATCGAGGCCGCCCAGCACTTCGGGGTCGACCTCGATCGACTTGTGCTCGTGCCGCATCCGGGCGACCAGTGGCTCGCCGTGACCGCCGCGATCGCCGATGTCATGGGCGTGGTCGTCACGCGCCCGCCCAAGCGCGCGACCGACTCGAGCGTCACCCGGCTCGCGGCGAGGCTCCGGCAGCGCGGCACCACCCTGCTCGTGCTCGGCCCGTGGCCGCAGACTGAGGCCATGCTCTCGCTGTCGCAGAGCGAGTGGCACGGCATCGGTGAGGGGCACGGGCATCTCGCCGCCCGTGAGGTCACCGTCACGGTGACGAGCCGCACGGCGAGCCGCCCTCGCAGCGCACGGTTGTGGCTACCCGACGCGGATGACACAGTGCGGCGGTCAGAGGGGCAGCTCCAGGAGCGGCGGTTCGCGTGAGTCCCCGCATCGATCACTCGCGCACGCCCAACGCAGCCGAGCCACCCAGGGTCGCCGTGCTGTGGTGCCCCGACTGGCCAGTGACCGCCGCGGCCCAGCACGAGAAACTGCGCCCGGATGCCGCGATCGCCCTGGTCACGAAGAACCTCGTGTTCGCGTGCTCGGGGGCCGCTCGCGCCGAGGGTGTTACACGGGGACTCCGCGTGCGCGAAGCCCAGGCGCGCCATCCCGAACTCGTGGTGCTCGACTACGACCCCGCACTCGACAGCCGCGCCTTCGAGCCCATCATCGCGGCTATGGAAGAGCTGGTCCCCGGGGTGCAGGTGCTGCGCCCCGGGTTGTGCGCTGTGCGCGTGCGCGGCGCCGCGCGGTACTACGGCGGCGAGAAGGCAGCAGGGCTCTTCTTCGCGGGTCGCGCCGACGAGGAGGGCGCGGGCGGGGCCCGGGTCGGGATCGCCGACGGGATCTTCACCGCGGACCAGGCGGCACGTCGCACCGACTCCGTGCGGATAGTCGCGCGGGGCGCCGCGGCCGGCTTCCTCGCACCTCTCGGCATCGGGCTCCTCGAAGATGCACAGCTCGTCACGCTGCTGAGGAGGCTGGGCATCCGGACGCTCGGGGATTTCGCCCGGCTGGGTGTCGACGACGTCTTCACGCGGTTCGGGCACGCGGGCGCGCGGCTGCATGCCCTCGCGAGCGGGCGGGACTCGTGGCCGCTCACGCCGCGGACTCCCCCGCGCGACCTCGACGTCGTCGTGCAGTTCGAACCCGCGCTCGACCGTGTCGATCAGGTCGCGTTCGGGGTCCGCACCGCCGCCGAGGAGTTCATCGACGCGCTCACCGCCGCGAAACTCGTGTGCACGGCGATTCGGGTCGAGTTCGACTCAGACTCGGGAGAGTCGTCGGAGCGGGTGTGGCTGCACCCGCACTCGTTCACGCCCGCCGACGTTGTTGACCGCGTGAGGTGGCAGCTTCAGGGCGCAGGCGAGGTGGGGCTCACGTCGGGCGTCACGCGCGTGAGTATCTCCCCCGAGGCCGTTGACGGCATCGGCAACCACGAGGGCGGTCTGTGGGGTGCAGGCCCCGACGAGCGCATCCACCACGGGCTGTCGCGCGTGCAGAGCATGCTCGGCCACGGCGCCGTGCTGATGCCCGCGGTGGGCGGGGGGCGCACGCTCTCCGATCGCCAGCAGCTCGTGGCGTGGGGCGACCGGCCGCCGGAGGGACGAGCACCGGGGGCGAAGCCCGGCGACCAGCCGTGGCCCGGTCGGCTGCCGACACCCCTGCCCGGCACGGTGTTCTCGCCGCGGCATCCGGTGCACGTGCTCTCGGCCGACGGCGCAAGCGTCGCCGTCGACGATCGGGGCACGGTGTCGGCCCCGCCCGCGCGGTTCTCGGCCAACAGCAGCGAGGTGCGGCGGCTCACGGCGTGGGCCGGCCCGTGGACGATCGACGAGCGCTGGTGGTCGGCCGACGCCCGCAGCTCGTGGCGCTTCCAGGCCGTCGACGAGACCGGATGCGCGTGGCTCCTCGTGCTCGACGCCGGCGGCTGGTGGGCCGAAGCGAGGTATGACTAGCCGTGGGCTGGAAATAGTGGGCTGGAGTAACCCCCCGATCCCGTGGTCTGAGTTCGAGAAGAAGCTCAGCGATGCCTCGCGCCCCGGCACGGCTCCCCCGATCGGTGCCGACGGCGGCGACAGCCCGGGCTGGTCGCTCAAGCGCAAGGCATACCAGGCGCCGGCGGACCTTACAGGAACGGATCTCACAGGCACGAATCTCATAGACACGGATGCCACGGCGCCCGCCCCCGGAATGACCGTGCAGTACGCCGAGCTGCACGCCCACTCGAGTTTCAGCTTCCTCGACGGCGCGAGCATGCCCGAGACGCTTGCGGAAGAGGCCGCGCGGCTCGGACTCCACGCCCTCGCCCTCACCGACCATGACGGGTTCTACGGCATCGCTCGCATGGCCGAAGCCGCCGCAGAACTGGGTGTGGCAACCGTGTTCGGCGCCGAGCTCTCGCTCGGGCTGAGGGCACCGCAGAACGGGGTGGCCGATCCCGAGGGAATCCACCTGCTCGTGCTCGCCCGCAGGGAGGAGGGCTACCACCGGCTCGCCCTCGCGATCACCACCGCACAGCTGCGGGGCAAGGAGAAGGGCAAACCGGTCTACGACCTCGAGCAGCTCGCAGAGCAGGCGGGCGGCCAGTGGATCATCCTCACGGGATGCCGCAAGGGCGCGGTGCGGCGCGCGCTCCTGACGGGCACAGCGGGCGCAGAACTCGACCATCTCGTCGAGCTCTTCGGCCGTGAGAATGTCGTCGTCGAACTGTTCGACCACGGCAACCCGTTGGACAGTGCCCACAACGATGCTCTCTACGCCCTCGCCCTCGAGCGCGGGCTCCGCGTCGTCGCCACGGGAAACGTGCACTACGCAACTCCCGTCCAGCACCACCTGCACACCGCACTCTCGGCGGTGCGGGCGCGGCGGAGCCTCGACGAGATGGACGGCTGGCTTCCAGCGGCCGGATCCGCCCACCTGCGCTCGGGTGCCGAGATGGCCGCGCGGTTCGCGCGGTATCCGGGCGCGGTCGAGAACACCGTGGTGATCGCCGACGAACTGAGTTTCGAGCTGCGCTCCGCCAAGCCCGAGCTGCCCGACCAGGAGGTTCCGAAGGGCCACACTCCCATGAGCTACCTCCGCGAACTCGTGTGGGAGGGCGTCGAGACGCGGAAGATGGCGATGGATGATTCCAAGCGCGACCGCATCGAGAACGAGCTCAGAGTCATCGACCAGAAGCATTTCGCCGGGTACTTCCTGATCGTGTGGGACATGGTCAGGGAGGCCAGGCGTCGCGGCATCCTGTGCCAGGGTCGCGGTTCTGCCGCAAACTCGGCGGTGTGCTACCTGCTCAACATCACCGCGATAGATCCGATTCTCTACAAGTTGCCGTTCGAGCGGTTCATCTCGGCGATGCGCGAGGAGGAGCCCGACATCGACGTCGACTTCGACTCCGAGCGGCGGGAGGAGGTCATCCAATACATGTTCACCAAGTACGGGAGGCAGAACGCGGCTCAGGTCTCGAACGTCATCCAGTACCGGCCCAAGTTCGCCGTGCGCGACATGGCGAAGGCGCTCGGTCACAGTGCCGGGCAACAGGATGCGTGGTCGAAGCAGGTCGAGCGCTGGGGCGCCGTCATCTCGAGCGACGACCACGACATTCCGGCGAACGTCGTCGATCTCGCCCTGCAGGTCATGAAATTCCCGAGACACATGGGAATCCACTCGGGCGGCATGGTGCTCACGAAACGACCAGTCGGCGAGGTGGTGCCCGTCGAGCACGCCCGAATGAAAGACCGCACGGTCGTGCAGTGGGACAAAGACGACTGCGCGGGCATGGGCCTCGTGAAGTTCGACATGCTGGGGCTCGGGATGCTGTCGGCGCTCCAGTACATGTTCGATATCACGCGCGACACGTTCGGCGAGGAATGGGATCTGGCCAGCATTCCGCGCGAGGAGCAGGGCGTCTACGACCAGCTGTGCAGGGCTGATGCCATTGGCGTCTTCCAGGTCGAGAGCCGCGCGCAGATGGGGCTGCTCCCCCGCCTGCAGCCTCGGGAGTTCTACCACCTCGTGGTCGAGATCGCGCTCGTGCGGCCCGGTCCCATCCAGGGTGGCGCCGTGCATCCGTACGTGCGGCGCAAGATGGGCGAGGAGAAGATCAGCTACCTGCATCCCCGTCTCGAGGAACCGCTCAAGCGCACGCTTGGCGTGCCCATCTTCCAGGAGCAGCTCATGCAGATCGCCGTTGCCGTCGGCGGCTGCTCTCCCGATGACGCCGACCTCCTGCGCCGGGCGATGGGCTCCAAGCGCGGCATCGAGAAGATCGAGAAACTGCGCGACAAGCTCTACGCGGGTATGGCCTCGAACGGCATCGCGGGCGATGACGCCGACAAGATCTACGGGGCGATCCAAGCGTTCGCTGGGTTCGGTTTCGCCGAGAGTCACGCCCTGAGCTTCGGCCTGCTCGTCTACGCGAGCGCCTGGATGCGGCTGCACTACCCCGCAGCGTTCCTCGCCGCCCTGTTGCGCGCGCAGCCCATGGGCTTCTACTCGCCGCAGAGCCTCGTCGCGGATGCCCGGCGCCACGGTGTCGTCGCGCTCCGGCCCGACATCCAGAAGTCGGGGGCGTACGCGGGGCTCGAGCCCCTCGATCCGGCCTTAGCAGGGAGCACTGGCCACGACGCCTGCCTCTCCTACCTCCAACCTGCCGTCGAGAAGAAGTTCGATCGCACAGCCCACTTCGACACCGACGACCATCGGCGCGACGGGGCCTTCGCTGTGCGTCTCGGGCTCGATGAGGTCAGCGGCATCGGCGAGAAGGTCGGGCTGCGCATCGTCGCGGAGCGCGACCGGGGCGGCGAGTTTCGCGACATGAACGACCTCGTACGCCGTGTGGGCCTCACGACCGCCCAGCTTGAGGTGCTCGCGGCCGCCGGCGCGTTCGATTGCTTCGGGCTCGAGCGGCGCGAGGCGATGTGGAACGCGGGCAACGCCGCACAGGATCGCGCCGAGTTCCTTCCCGGGAGCATCGTGGCTGTGCAACCGCCGCTGTTCACGATGCCGTCGGAGGTTGACGAGCTGATGTCCGACCTGTGGGCGACTGGGGTGTCGACCGACAGCCACCCCGTCAGACACCTGCGCGACGTGCTCGCGGGCAGGGGCATCCTCACCGCCGCTTCTCTCGCCACTGCAGAGAGCGGTCGTCGCATCGAGATCGGCGGGGTCGTGACGCACCGCCAGCGGCCGGCCACGGCGAGCGGGATCACCTTCGTCAACATCGAGGACGAGACCGGTCTCGTCAACGTCATCTGCAGCGTGGGCGTCTGGACGCGCTATCGCCGCGTCGTGCGGGAGGCACCAGCACTCATAGTGCGCGGCATCCTTGAACGTTCGCCGGAGGGCGTCACGAACGTGCTCGCCGACCGTTTCGAGGTGCTCGAGATGGCTCCGAAGACCCGCTCCCGCGACTTCCGGTAGTTCAACCGGGAGATGAAGCTTTGTTACCATCTCGCACCGATTGTGAAATACATGGCGCTCTCAGCGGTCTCCTGTTATAACCTTGGCTCATCATCGGCTGTTCCCTCGGGAACGGTTGGTGTGGCCTCGACTGTCGGGGCCAGAAGAACGCTCCTGGAGGAGTTTTAAATGGCATTAGGCACCGTCAAGTGGTTCAACGCGGAAAAGGGCTTTGGATTCATCGCCCCTGAGGACGGAAGTCCCGACGTGTTCGCCCACTACTCGGCAATCGCTTCGAGCGGCTACAAGTCGCTCGACGAGAACCAGAAGGTTGAATTCGACATCACCCAGGGACCGAAGGGTCCCCAGGCGGAGAACATCCGCCCCCTCTGATCTTGATAGTTCAGTAACGGAAACGCCTCGGCCCCATGGCCGGGGCGTTTTCTTGTAGGTGCCGCCTTGTAGGTGCCGCGTTGTAGGTGCAGCACTTGTTAAGTGCTCTGCGCTCGCTTGTTAAGCGGTTGCCCTAGGCTCGGGCCGTGACCTCGCTGCGTGCCCCGATCGCCCTTGCCCTCGTCTGCGTCATCGTGCTTTCCGGATGCACCCATCTCGTGTTCCCGAACACGACGGAACCCGGCGGCTACGACTCCTCAGAGGGCGACCCGCTCGGCGACGACTCGCTCGAGGTGCTCGGCATCTACGAGGTCGACGGTGATGAGATCGTGGGCTCGATCCCCTCGGCGTATGAAGCGGCCTGGGACAGATTCGACGAGCTCTTTCCCGCAGATACCCACCCCGAGATCACGCTGTTCGTGGCGATCGACGCTGAGGCGTCCGACGGCGTCGACGGCGCCATGCAACCCAACGTGCTGCACGCGGGCGAGCAGTATCTCGCGCTCGACACGACCGGGTTCGACACCGCGGCCGAGGCCGACCGCACGATGATCCACGAGTTCGCGCACCTGCTCACGCTGCGCACCGACCAGGTGCCCCTCAACGTCGGCGCACCGAAAGAGTGCGCGGTGTACGACGACGGCACCGGATGCCCCCTGCCGACGTCGTACCTCTACGCTTGGGAGACGGCATTCTGGCCCGCCGTCGTCGACCTCGACGAGTCGGATGACGCGATCGCCGAACGGTACGTTGACGGTGGCTTCGTCACCAGCTACGCAGCAACCAACCCGTACGAGGACATCGCCGAGGCCTTCGCCGAATGGGTGCTCGACGATCATCCGTCGGCCGCGGGCGGAGTCGTCGGCGACAAGCTTCGGTTCTTCGATGACTACCCCGAGGTTGTTGCCCTCAAGGCCCGGGTGCGCTCGGCGCTCTAGCTTCGGATGCCTTTGCGCAGGTAGTCGATGCGGGCCTGCAGCTGCGTCACGGTCGCCTGAGCGACTGCCGGCCCGCCGCACACGCGACGCAGCTCGGCGTGCACGATCCCGTGAGGCTCGCCGGAGACCTTGGCGCGCATCCCCACGAGCGTGTTGAGAAGCTTCCGCTGCTCCTTGAGGTCGCGGTAGAGCGCCTTCGGCTGCTCTTCCTGCTTGGGGCGCGCGGCCGAGCGACGTGACTGCCGCGCCTGGCGGTTCTCGAGAAGTTCGCGCAGCTGGTCCGGCTCGAGGATGCCCGGCAGCCCGATGAAGTCGAGCTCCTCGTCGCTTCCCGTGGCTGCGGCGAACCCGAACTCGTCTTTGCCGAAGTACACCCGGTCGAAGTTCGCGTCGGATTCGAGCGCCTCCCACACGAACTCCTCGGTGAGCTCCTCACTCGTCGCCTCTTCGCGGTTCTCCTGATCGAGCAGGCCGTCATCGAGCAACTGGTCTTCGGACTGCTTGCGATCGATCGCGTGGTCACGCTCGAGTTCGAGCAGCCCCGCGAGGCCGACGAGACTGGGAACGCTCGGCAGGAAGATGGAGGCCGTCTCGCCGCGGCGCCGCGCGCGCACGAAGCGCCCGACCGCCTGCGCGAAGAACAGCGGCGTCGAGGCCGAGGTCGCGTAGACGCCGACGGCGAGACGGGGAACATCGACTCCCTCTGACACCATGCGTACGGCGACCATCCAGCGCTGCTCCCCTGCGGCGTAGGTCTCGATGCGCGCAGACGCTTCCTTCTCGTCGGAGAGGACGATGGTCGCGGGCTCCCCCGTGATGTCACGCAGCAATTTCGCATAGGCGCGGGCGGACTGCTGGTCGGTCGCGATCACGAGGCCGCCGGCATCCGGGACAGAGTGTCTCACCTCGGTGAGCCTGCGGTCCGCCGCGCGCAACACGGCGGACATCCACTCACCCTTGGGGTCCAGCGCGGTGCGCCAGGCCTGGGCCGTGACGTCTTTGGTGTCCGGCTCGCCGAGGCGCGCCTCCATCTCGTCGCCCATGCGCGTTCGCCAGCGCATCTTGCCCGCGTAGGCCATGAAGATCACCGGTCGAACTACGCCGTCGGCGAGGGCGCGGCCATAGCCGTAGTTGTAGTCGGTGACCGAGGTGCGGATGCCCTTCTCGTCGGGCGCGTACGTGACGAACGGAATCGGGGCGAGGTCGCTGCGGAACGGTGTGCCGGTGAGTGACAGCCGCTTCGTGGCGGGCCCGAAGGCCTCACGGATCGCATCGCCCCAGCTGAGCGCATCGCCGCCGTGGTGCACCTCGTCGAGAATCACGAGCGTGCGAGAAGACTCGGTGATCTCGCGATGAAGGGATGCCCGCACCGCGACCTGCGCGTACGTGACCGCCATGCCGTGGAACCGACGACCTCCGTAGCCGTCACCGTTGGCGTACTCGGGATTGAGGCGCAGGCCAACTTTGTGCGCCGCGTCGGCCCACTGGCGCTTGAGGTGATCGGTGGGCGCGACCACCGTCACGCGGTCGATGACCCGGCGCCCGATGAGCTCGACCGCGAGCCGCAGGGCGAACGTGGTCTTGCCGGCGCCTGGCGTCGCGGCGGTGAGGAAGTCGCGCGGCTCGCGAAGGAAGTACTCATCGAGGGCCTCCGCCTGCCACGCGCGCAGCTTGTCGGCGGTTCCGCGGGCCGCTCGCTCGGGGTAGGAGGGTGAGAGGTGCACAGCTGCGAATGTGCCGACGCTCGGTGTGGAGGCGCTCGGTGTGAAGGCACTGGCGCCCGGCAGTGGGGTCTCGGCCGTGCCGTTCGGGAGGGTGCTCACTTGATGGAACTTTACCCGAGGGGTGCGACGTTCAGTCGCGCTGCCCCAGCCGCGGGCGCTCGTGGGCGGAGTGTCCAAGCAGGCGGGCGGGCTTCACGGCGCCGCGGCCGAAACGTTCGCTCGCGGCATCCATGACGTCTTCGGCGTCGCGCCAGCCCTCCGACTCGTCCCACAGGCCCATCGGGGCGGTCGAGGCGTCTTGTAGTTGCTCGGCGCGCACACCCACGAGGCGGATCGGAGCGTCTTGCTTGCCGAGCGCCTCGTAGATCTCGCGGACCTCCTCGTAGATCTTGCGACCGAGATCGGTCGGCTCGGCGATCGTACGGGAGCGCGTGATTGTCGTGAAGTCGCCGAAGCGCAGCTTGAGCACGACTGTGCGCCCCACGAGCTGCGCTTTGCGAAGGCGCACCGCCACCATGTTCGACATGCGCAGCAGCTCGGTGCGGACTACCGCCGGATCTGTGATGTTCGTCTCAAAGGTGAGCTCGTGACCGACGCTCTTCTCTTCCGCGCGAGTGTGCACCGGGCGCGGATCGATTCCCCACGCGAGCTCGTGCAACCGCTCAGCACCTGCCTCGCCCACGGCCTGGCGCAGCGCGTCTCGCGAGGCACGCGCCACGTCGCCGATGGTGTGGAAGCCGCGGCCTCGCAGGGTCTCTTCAGTCTTACCGCCCACTCCCCAGAGCTTCGCGATGGGAAGCGGATGCAGCAGCGCGAGCGTGTCGCCCGCCGGAACGACGAGCACCCCGTCGGGCTTGGCGAGACCCGAGGCGAGCTTGGCGACGAACTTCGTCGATGCCGCGCCGACCGAGCAGTTGAGGCCGGTCTCCGCCCGCACGCGGGCCCGGATGAGCTCCGCCACGCGCAGGGGCGACCCGAACACCGTGCGAGCGCCCGCGACATCGAGGAACGCCTCATCGATGCCGAGCCGTTCGACGATCGGGGTGACCTCGTCGAAGATGTTCATGACCATCGAGGAGAAGTGGTTGTAGCGCTCGAAGTGCGGCTCGAGCACGATTGCCTGCGGGCAGCGCCGCAGCGCGATCGACATGGGCAACGCCGAGTTGACACCGAACTTGCGGGCTTCGTAGGTCGCGGCGGTCACGATCGACCGCGCGGAACGGTGACCGACGATGACGGGCTTGCCGACGAGCTCTGGGTGATCGAGAAGCTCGACCGACGCGAAGAACGCGTCCATGTCGACGTGCAGGATCGTGGCCGTTGAGTCGTCGATGGGCCCCGTCGTGACCTGGCGGCTGCTGCCGTCCTGCTTGCCCATGAGGGCAATCCTGCCACCCGCCGCCGACGCCGGGCACGCGAAAGGCGGGCCTCCCAGAGGACGCCCGCCTTCGTGAAGCGACTACTACTTGCGCCGACCGAAGATGAGCCCCTGGATGAGGAGCACGACGAGCGCGCCACCGAGGGCGAAGAGCCACGGGAGCGGGCTGGTGAGGCCACCATCGCCGAAAACGTCGTAGCCGAGCACCGCGCTCGCGACCCACGCGCCGAGGGCAGCGCCGATGACGCCAAGGATGATCGTGAGGAACCAGCCGATCTTGCGGCGAAGGATCAGCTTCGCGACGATCGCGGCGACGATTCCGACGAGGAGGAAGGGGAAGAAGCTCATGCGGGTGACTCCCAGAGATGATGTGATGCCGGCGCGAATGCGACGGGCGGACCAAGTCTGGCAGGCCTCGGGCACTGGGAACAGCAGCAGGGCGGCGTGCCGAAGCGCGCCGCCCTGCTGTGAACCGCGGGGTCAGGCCCTGCGACTGCCTCGTGTGACGAGGCCGTAGATCAGGAGCACGACAATTGCGCCCCCGATGGCCAACAGCCACGTCTGGATGGAGAAGAAGCCCTCCAAGCCGATGCCGAATATGGCGCTACCGATGAAGCCGCCCAGCAGCGCACCGACGACACCGAGGACGAGCGTGATGATCCATCCGCCACCCTGTGTGCCGGGCAGAATTGCCTTTGCGATAGCACCGGCAACAAGCCCGAGTACGATCCAGCCGATGATTCCCATGACGACCTCCCAGTCGGTCATTTACTGCGGCACCGGGTCTCGGCGCCTCACCCACACAACCACAGACCCTCATTTGGGGGATGCCCCTTGCCCTCCACCGCCGTGTCTGGTAGTCCGCGGGGCGCCGGGTGAGCAATGCTGGGGACATGGCACAGCAGCATCCCTGGAGCAGGTACGTCGCGATCGGAGACTCATTCACCGAGGGCATCGGCGACCCCGAAACCGAGAGCCCCGGCGGTCACCGCGGGTGGGCCGACCGTGTCGCGGAGGTTCTTGCCGCGCAGACCGAAGACTTCGCCTACGCGAATCTCGCGATTCGTGGCCGACTGCTTCAACAGATCTCCGACGAACAGGTCGATGCCGCGCTCGAGCTCAAGCCCGACCTCATCACTGTCTCGGCGGGAGGCAACGACATCATCCGGCCCGGCACGGACGCCGATGACGCCTCACGCCGTTTCGAGTCGATGATCGAGCGACTGCGCAGCGACGGCGCAACTGTCGTCATGTTCAACGGCCCCGACATCGGCATGACGCCGGTGCTGAACCGCGTGCGCGGGAAGGTCGCGATCTACAACGAGAACCTGCGCGCGATCGCCCAGCGGCACGACGCGATCGTCGCCGACATGTGGGCGTTGCGCGAGCTCGCGGATCCACGGATGTGGGCGCCGGATCGCCTGCACTTCTCCCCGGTCGGCCACAACACGATCGCCGCGATGGTGCTCGATGCCCTCGCGATCGAGCACACGCTCGAGCCGTTCAGCCCTGAGCCGTTGCCGCCCCGACGCTGGCGTCAGGCCCGCTCCGAAGACATCGGCTGGGCGCGCGAGTTCCTCGTGCCGTGGGTACTGCGCCGCGTTCGGCACCAGTCGTCCGGAGACAACGTGCTGCCGAAGCGGCCCGGCTTCGAGAAATAGCTACCTAGATTCCCGCGTAGCCCGTGCGACCCGCGGCAGGGCAGTCGAAGGGATCCGTCGAGCGACCGACCTCGTTGAGGTAGCGCACGACCGTACCGTAGGCGGCCGTGAGACCGATCGAGGTGTACTCGATGCCGCGCGACTCGCAGTACTCGCGCGTGATCTCTCCCGCGCGCTTGAGGTGCGGGCGAGGCATGCTCGGGAACAGGTGGTGCTCGATCTGATAGTTGAGTCCGCCCATGAAGTGGTTCATGACGTGACCACCCTTGATGTTGCGGCTCGTGAGCACCTGGCGGCGGAGGAAGTCGACCTTCGAACCCTTCGCGAGGATGGGCATCCCGATGTGGTTGGGGGCGAACGACGCACCCATGTAGAGGCCGAAGATGGCCAGCTGCACGCCGAGGAAGGCGAACGCCATGCCGAGCGGGAGGAAGGTGAAGAGCACGGTCACGTAGCCGACGTTGCGCACGGTGAGCAGCACGATCTCCAGGGCGCGCTTGTCGACCTTGCCCTTCGAGAACACGGTCTGGAACGCGTGGCGGTGCAGGTTGATGCCCTCGAGCAGGAGCACGGGGAAGAACAGGTAGCCCTGCTTGTGCGCGAGCAGACGGGAGAGACCCGTGAGACCCTGAGCCTTGTCTTTCTGGAAGATGATGAAGTCGGTCTCGATGTCGGGATCTCTGTCGACAGTGTTCGGGTTGCCGTGGTGACGCGTGTGCTTGGTCATCCACCACGAGTAGCTGATGCCGACGACGAGGTCGGCCATGATGCGCCCCGAGAAGTCGTTCGCCTTGCCCGACTCGAACACCTGGCGGTGTGCGAGCTCGTGGGTGATGAACGCGTACTGCGTGAACAGAATGCCCAGCGCGGCCGCGATGAGCAGCAGGTACCAGGTGTCGTGGAGCAGCGCGAAACCGAACCAGGCTGCGACCATGGCTGTCGTGATAACGCCGAAGGTGATGCCGTAGAAGCGCTTGCGGCGCCGAAGCAGCCCCGCGTCACGGACGGTGTGCAGCAGTGCCGAGAACTCCGACAACGGATTCGGCAGGCCGCGTTGGCCCGTCTTGATGATTCTGCTTGAAGAAGTGCGGGAGGGTTCGGCAGCAGCAGTAGTCACGTGGCCTCAGAGGGTCGAATGACTTCACAGCCACAGCATGGGGAGCAGATGCTCAAGATACGGTAAGCGTAGCGGTCGAGGCTGTGAACACCCCGCGACTTGCTCAGAAGAGTTCGCCGGGATTCGTCAGTCTCCACCACGGGCCGGGATCGTCGATCGTTGCCGAGAGCCGGAGCGGCACCGTGACGGTCCGCGTACCCACGGTGAAGAGCAGCTGCCCCACTTGCGCGCCGGAGTCGGCGAGGTGGAGATTGTTCACGGTCACGTCGAGAGTCACGGGGGTTGCAGACCAGACCGCGATCGACGCGTCATTCGCCGCTACGGCGGCCGCGGAATCCCCCCACGGTGTTTCGTAGTTCGCAAACTCCTCGCCCGCCGTCGTAAGCCGCACCTCGGTGAAGCCCGCGTCGACCTCCGCGAGCAGGGAACGGATGGCGGCGTCGATCGTGTCGTGGTCGGGTCCGCCGAGTACGACACCCACGACGGTGACGGTGGTCGTGCCGACCGTGTGCTCCTGTGAGAACAGAAGGCACGAGCCGGCCTCGTCGAGCGTGCCTGTCTTGATGCCGTCAACTCCGTCGACACCGAGCAGACCGTTGCGATTCTCGAGCGTGCCGAGTTCGGGCACGTCGAGCGACTGCGTTGACACGATCTCGGCGATGACCGGATTCTCTTCGGCCAACCGTGCGAGTTCGATCAGGTCGGGAACCGTGCTGCGGTTGTTCGGCGAGACGCCAGTGGGCTCCTCGATCGTGGTGCTCGTGAGCCCGTGTGCGGTGAGCCAGGCCTGCGCCGCGGTCACGAACGCGGCCTCGGAGCCGTAGCCCCAGTTCGCGAGCGACTCCGCGTAGTTGTTCGCCGAGGTCATGAGCATGACGTTCATGACGTTGCGCTGCGACATGACCCGGCTCTCGGGAATCGGCTCGACAACTCCCCCGTCTGAGAGCTGGAAGTCGTAGAACCCGTCATCGATGTCGCCGAAGGTCACATCAGGCCCGGCGTCGCCGGGGGCGAGCGGGTGTGCGTCGAGCACGACGAGTGCTGTGACGATCTTCGAGATCGAGGCGATGGGAAGGGGATCGGTCGACCCGGCGCTCGCGAGCACGCCCGGATAGCCGATGGCGCCGATGCCCGAGGCGCCGTACGCCGGGAACGTGACCGCCGGCTGCACGACGGAGGGCGGGGTGTAGGTCTCGACCGCGGCCGCGACGGGCTTGAGCGGAGCGAGCAGTGTGAGCGGCAGGTAGAACGCCGTCGCGAGTACCACGAGCGCGCCGCCGAAGACGACGGTGCGCCGGCGCCGATAGATCTGGCGTCGAGTCGGGGGCACCGGGTAAGCCTAACTACCGCTTAGTGTCGATTCATGGAGACGGCACAGTTCGAGGCCACCGCGATCGACGCCTACCCCTCGAGACTCGCCTGGGATGCCGCCGCCGCCGAACTCGTCGGCACGATGCTGCACCGCTGGAACCTCACCCCCGGCCAGCCGTTCGTGGGCGGCGAGGCGGCCTCCGTTCTCCGGGTCACCACGGCGGAGGGTACCTCTGCCGTGCTCAAGGTCGGCTTCCCGCACGTAGAGGCGACCTGGGAGGCCGTGGCGCTCGAGGGTTGGGGTCCCGCCCTCGCGCCGCGCGTGTTGCGGCAGGACGCGTGGACGTGGAGCCTGCTGCTCGAAGACGTGCAGCCGGGCATCCCGCTGCTGCGCTACCGGGTGCCAGCCAAGGATGCGCTGCGCTCGGCAGCGCGGCTCTACAAGTTGCTCGCGGCGCGGCCGATCCCCGACGGCATCCCGCGCCTCGATGAGGCACTGCGCCCATTCCTCGAGAAGGCTGTCTCGCGCCTCCGTCAGCACCTGCCCCTTCTCGGCGAGAACGGTGGAGTGCTCGAAGCCGGCCTCACGAGGCTCGCACACCTGCTCGACGTCTCGGCGGGCGACACATTCCTGCACGGAGACTTCAACCCCGGCAATGTGATCAGCAGCGACACCGGCTGGCGCGCGATCGACCCCAAGCCCATGCGCGGGGATTCCGCGTTCGACCTGTGGCCCCTCGTCAGCCAGTTGGGCAGCCCATGGGCCGACGAGCACCCCGAGCGAATCCTGACCGATCAACTGCAGTTCGTCGCGGGAATCGCGGGCGTCGACCCGCAGCGCGCCGCGCACTGGGGTTTCGCGCGTGCAGCCCTCAACATCAGCTGGTTCCTCGACGATCAGGATGCCCGCGCCGCCCTCACGGCGATGCGCGAGGCGAAGACGTGGCAGGCCGTCAGCGCAGCCTGAATCAGCGCAGCCTGAGCGCGTACAGCCCGACCGCGCTGGCCGAGGCCACGTTGAGGGAGTCGACGCCGTGCAGCATGGGGATCGTCACCACGGTGTCGGCGGCGCGCAGGGCCGCGGCGCTCAGCCCGTCGCCTTCGGTTCCGAGCACCAGGGCAATGCGTTCGGGCGGGTCGGCGGCGAACTCGTCGAGGGTTACCGCGTCGTCGGAGAGCGCGAGCGCCGCGATGTGGAATCCAGCGGCGCGCAGCTCGTCAGCGCCCAGCGGCCACTCGGGCAGCCGGGTCCACGGAACCTGCAGCACGGTGCCCATGCTCACTCGCACGCTGCGCCGGTAGAGCGGGTCGGCGCAGCGCGGCGTCACGAGCACCGCGTCGGCGCCGAGACCGGCGACGGAGCGGAAGATCGCTCCCACGTTGGTGTGGTCGACGATGTCTTCAAGCACGACGACCCGGCGGGCATCCCTGAGCAACTGGGCGACCGGCGCGAGCGGCGGCCTGTGCATGGAGGCGAGTGCACCCCGGTGCAGGTCGAATCCGGTGAGCGACTCGAGCACCTGCCTATCGCCCACGAACACGGGCACGTTGTAGGGCTCGAGCATGGGGGCGAGGTCGTCGAGCCAGCGCTCGAGCATGAGCACGGAGCGCGGACGGTGTCCAGCAGCGAGGGCGCGACCGATGACCTTGGCGGACTCCGCGATGTACAGCCCGCCCTCGGGCTCCGTGCGGCGACGCAGCGCGACATCCGTGAGGTTCGCGTAGTCGGCGAGGCGCTGGTCTGAGAGGTCGTCGAGGCGAATAACGTGCACGTGAACCACCGATCTCGCGAATTCGGAAACATTTCCGAAAACTCCGGTGTTTAGTCTGGCAGTAGCACCGGGAGGAGAGTTGATGACGCAGACGACGGCTCCCGCGCAATCCCCGGCCTTCGAGGCGGCCGTGACGGCGCTCAGGGGCCGCACGGTCGCCGTGCTCACGGGTGCTGGTGTGAGCACCGACTCTGGTATCCCCGACTACCGCGGCGAGGGCGCACCGGTGCGCACGCCCATGACATTCCAGCAGTTTCTCGCCGACCTCGACTACCGCAAGCGGTACTGGGCAGGCAGCCACCTGGGCTGGAAGCGCTTCTCCGCGGCCTCCCCGAACGCCGGACACAAGGCGCTGGCCGACCTCGAGCTCGCGGGCATCGTCGATGGCATCATCACCCAGAACGTCGACGGCCTGCACCTCCGCGCGGGTTCGCAGCGCGTCGTCGACCTGCACGGCAGCATGGACCGGGTTGTCTGCCTCAACTGTGGCCAGTACTATGCGCGGGCCGGCATCGCCGACCAGATCGCGCAGGCGAACCCGTGGCTCGACGAGCCCGAGGCCGTCGAACTCTCGCCCGATGGCGACGTCGAGATCAAGGATGTCGCGGGCTTCGTGCTCCCGGAGTGCACGGTGTGCGGGGGCATCCTCAAGCCCGACGTCGTCTTCTTCGGGGAGTTCGTGCCGAAGGAGAAGTTCGCGGAAGCCACAGCCCTGCTCCAGTCGGCCGATGCCCTGCTCATCGCCGGATCGTCGCTCGTCGTCAACTCGGGCATCCGCCTGCTCGAGCAGGCAAGCCGACGCAAGGTGCCCATCGTGATCGTCAACCGGGGAGTGACGAAGGGCGACAACCGGGCTTCGGTTAAGATCGAAGCTGGGACTTCGGAGACACTCGTATCGCTCCTGGAGAGACTCGGCGACTGACCGGGCATCCCCACCCGGAGGGAAATCGTTGCTGCTCTACCTTGTCCGCCATGGCGAGACCGACTGGAACAGCCAGCGTCGCATCCAGGGCACTACAGACATTCCCCTCAACGACACCGGTCGCGAGCAGGCCGCGCGCACGGGGCGCCTCCTCTCCCGGCGCGAGTGGGATGCCGTGATCGCGAGCCCACTCTCGCGCGCCTTCGAGACGGCGAGCATCATCGCGGCCGAGCTGGGCCTGCCCGAACCCACCACGGACGACCGGCTCGTCGAGCGCAACTACGGCGAGGCCGAGGGCCTCGACTTCGAGGAGATGCAACGGCTGTTCCCCGAAGACGCGAAGGTGCCCGGCCGCGAGAAGCGTTCAGCGGTTGCCGCCCGGGCCATCGAGGCGCTCATGGACATCGCTCACACGCATCCCGACCAGGCCGTGGTCGTCGTGAGCCACGGTGGTCTCATCCGTTCGGTGCTGCGCAAGGTCGACCCTGAGGGCGACCACGGCATGATCACCAACGGTTCGGTGCACAGCTTCCGCTACGAAGACGGCGCGCTGAGTCTCATCGCGTTCGATGACCCGATCGAGGCCGAGTCGGTCGAGGGCGAAGACCTGCGCGAGCAGAACCCCGTCGAGGCGAGACAGCCCAACACGAAATGAGAGTCGCGCGCTGACGGATGCCCGCGCCGAAGCCTTCCGGACGAGACTCGTCGAGCGTGGCGTCGTGATCTAGGCCCGCTGCTCGTGCTGGCATCGGGACCGAATCGGGTCGACACCGACCTGCTGGCAACCCTGGTCGGCAGTCCGGTGACGATGGCGAACGCGAAGCGCGTGAAGATCGTGACGGGATCGTCGATCGACGGGGTGCCGCCGCTCGGGCATCCGCAACCGATCCGAACCATCATCGACGAGACCCCTGTTGGCGCTGCTTGAGGTCTGGGCCGCGGCCGGAACCGCGAAGGCAGTCTTCGGAATCGATCCGAAGCGCCTCGCCGACCTGAGTGGTGGCACGAATCGGCTGAATTGCCGTGCGGGGCTATGCACCCGAGAGGACATTCTTGCTATATTGGTAAGACCACGTACCAATGATGGAGTTGTCTGGTGTTGAAGATCATCGATGTTGAGGCTCGGGTCACCCACGTCAAGACCCGCATCCCCTTCCGGTATGGGATCGCCGAGATGGTGGCCGCACCGCACGTCGTGATCGAACTGCTCCTGGAGAACGAACGGGGCGAGACCAGCCGTGGCTGGGCGTCCGAGCACCTGCCGCCCCGCTGGTTCACCAAGGTTCCCGATAGCCTGTTTCCGGACGAGATCCGGGACATGGTGATCGTGATCGAGCACGCGGTAGCGGTTTCCCGCGGGCTTTCCGGACCCACGGCCTTCACAATCTGGCAGCAGCTCGACCGCGCGCAGGAAGACTGGGCATCGCTCGAAATCATCCCCGGCTTGCTCGCCGGGCTCGGCAGTGCGCTGGTGGAGCGCGCACTCATCGACGCGACCTGCAGGCTCAGCGAGATGCCTTTCGAGCGCGCCCTCAAGAGCGGACTACTCGGCTTCGACGCCGCACAGGTCCACCCCGAACTGAGCGACCAGAGCCTCGAGCAGGCGTTTCCCGGCACTGCGGGCCGCACCATCGCGGTGCGGCACACCGTCGGTCTCTCCGACCCGCTGGTCGAGGGCGAGGTCTCGGATGCCCCCGCGGATGATCTCCCGGTCAGCCTGGAGGCGATCATCCGGCACTACGGCGTGACCCACTTCAAGGTGAAGACCGCCGGACGACTCGAGGACGACATCCCCCGCCTGCACCAGATCCTCGACCTCATCCAACGCTATGACATCGAGCCGATGTTCACGATCGACGGCAATGAGTCGATGACGACCGCACAACACCTCATCGACTGGAGCCGCGGGCTGCTGGCGGATGCCCGGCTCGAGCCCGTGCTGAGGGCTCGCCTGATCGCTGTGGAGCAGCCGTTCCACCGCAGCATTGCGCTCGGCCCGGATGCCGCGGCCGCGCTTCGGGAACTGCGGGGCAACGTCGTGGTCATCATCGACGAATCGGATGACGCGGTCGGTACGGTGCGTGCCGCCATGGACCTCGGCTACGCGGGTGGCACTTACAAGGGCTGCAAGGGGGTGTTCCGCGGGCTCGCGAATGCCGCTCTGGTGCGTCACAGGGGAGGGGGAAGTGTCCTCACGGCCGAGGACCTGTCTACGGTGCCGCCGCTGACGGTCCCCCAGGATCTGGTGGTGGCATCCGTGATGGGGCTCAGTCATATTGAGCGCAATGGTCACCACTACTTCGGTCTGCTCGCGCCACTGTCTCCGGACATCGAGGACACTGCGCTCGCCGCCCACCCCGACGCCTACGAGCGCGGCTGGGATGGCCGGGTCCGCCTCAGAATCACAGCAGGACTCATCGAACTCGATTCTCTGCTGGCCGCACCCTTTGGACTCGCCCCCGAACTCGACATTGCTACGCTGGAGCCGCTCAGTGTCGAGGCCGCGGTCAGGGGCATGTGAGCCTGGCATCGAACCGGCCTGGAGCGAATGACTAATGAGCACTGACTGATGAGCACTGACTGATGAGCGCTGAGATCGAGCGGCCCTCTTTCACGATCATCCCGATCCCGCACGTCGACGTCTACGAGGCGGTGCTGGAGCAGCTCAAAGCAATGATCGGCGAGATGCAGGCGGGCGATCGCTTGCCCTCCGAGCGGGAGCTCGCCGAGCGGCTCGATGTGAGCCGGGTGTCGCTGCGTGAGGCCCTGCGTTCCCTGGAAAGTATGGGGCGCATCGAAATCCGCCGGAATGCCGGCAGCTTCGTGCTCGACAGTCACTCGAGCCCGATCACCTCCTGGCTCAAAGAGCTCGTTCCGGTCGATGCCGCCTTCCTCAACCATCTCATTGAGGTGCGGGCGGCCATCGAGGACCGGGTGCTGAGTCTGGTGCATCGCCAGCATGTCGACTACGCCCCGCTCGCGGCGCTTCTCGACACCATCGAGCACGGACTCGACCAGGATGCAAAGGAGAGCGGCAGCCTCGACGTCAGGTTCGAGGCGATGCTCGGAAGGATGAGTGGCAACCCACTGCTGATCGAGTTCCAGAAATCTGCACACGAATTGTGGGTGGATGCCTGGGGAAGCTGTGGCATTGCGCCGGGTGACCGGGTCGCTCTGCTGGGCGAACATCGCCAGATTCTTGAGGCCCTCTCCGCGGGCGATCTGCCGTCTGCGCGGGCGCTCATGGCGGCTCACGTCGACCGCTCGGTGGAGCAGGGCTAGAGCCATGTTTCGGGAATTAAGTGCTCTTTTCGTTGCACGTGCACAATCGGTTGCGCTACTGATCGATCTGTGCTCTAATCGCATAAGGCTAGAGAGGAATTGCCTTCAATGACGACGACATCCGACATCGGTTCGACCGAGCTCGCACTCCGGGTTTTGCACGAGGGAACGGTCATTCCGGCTCACCCACTGGTGTTGACCGAGGACCGAACGCTCGATGAGCGACGCCAGCGCGCGGTCAGCCGCTACTACATCGATGCTGGCGCCGGCGGACTGGCGGTCGGGGTGCACACCACCCAGTTCGGAATCCGCAAGCACGGCATGTTCGAGGACGTGCTGAGGGTCTCCGCCGAGACGGTTGCCGACTGGGCCGACCGGCCCATGGTGCTTGTTGCCGGTGTCATCGGAGACACCGAGCAAGCCCTCGGCGAGGCAGTTCTCGCCCGCGACTTGGGTTACCACGCAGCGCTCGTCAACGTGGCCGCCTGGAAGGGCAAGGGCGAACACGACATTCTCGAGCACTGCCGGGCCATCGCGACCGAGACTCCGATCGTGGGCTTCGCACTGCTGCCGGAGGTAGGGGGCTTCCACCTGTCCTACGACTTCTGGCGGGCTTTCGTCGAGATCCAGAATGTGGTGGCCATCAAGCTCGCCCCGTTCAATCGCTATCGCACACTCGACATCGTGCGTGCGGTGGTTGCCGCTCGGGCCGAGGACCGCATCACGCTGTACACCGGCAACGACGACCACATCGTGCTCGACCTGCTGCAGCCCTTCATCGTGCCGAGGGATGGTGTGGACGTCACCGTCCGCATCAAGGGCGGGCTCCTCGGCCACTGGAGCGTCTGGACCCAGAAGGCAACCAGCCAGTTCGCCGAGATCTCGGCCGCGCGAGGTTCGGCAGTCAGCCAGGAGTTGCTGGGGCTCGACTCGCGGGTGACCGACAGCAACGAAGCGATCTACGACGCGCGCAACTCGTTTGCCGGCTGCATCCCGGGCTGCCTGGAGGTGCTGCGCAGGCAGGGCCTCGTCGAAGGGACTTGGTGCCTCGATCCCGCCGAACGCCTCTCCCCCGGCCAGTTGGCGGAGATCGACCGCGTTTACGCCGCCCACCCCGACCTCAACGACGACGCCTTCGTCGCCCAACACCTCGCGACCTGGTTCGCCTAGTCCACTCCACTAAGGAATGCACACCACGATGACCACCGAGATTCAGACCCTTTCGCGGGACAACCTTCCCGACTCCTTCGCGGATGTCGAGGCCCTCGACGACTTCATGAGCCTGCCCACCGCGGAGACCGTGCGTGACCTCGCCGAGATCGATGGCGACGTCATCATCCTGGGTGTCGCCGGCAAGATGGGGATGAACCTCGCTCGCCTCGTCAAGCGCGCCGCCCCGAGCAAACGAGTAGTCGGAGTCGCCCGGTTCTCGGACGAAGGATCCGTGGAGTGGCTCCAGCGTTACGGGGTCGAGACGATCAAGGCCGATCTGCTCGATCCCGTGGCGGTGGCGGCGCTGCCGAAGCTCGAGAACGTGATCTACATGGCGGGGCTCAAGTTCGACTTCCGCGGTCGCGAGGACTTCCTCTGGGCGATGAACACCCTCGTCCCCTCCTACGTTGCGGATGCCTACCGCGACAGTCGGATCGTTGCCCTCTCGACGATTCACGTCTACCCGTGGTCGGACCCGCGTCGCGGCGGAGTGACGGAAGCCGAGCCGCCAACGGCTCGCCCTGGTGAGTACGCCAACTCCGTCGTGGGACGAGAGCGCACCTTCCAGTATTTCTCCCGCCTACACGACACCCCGGGACGCATCGTGCGTTTCGTCTACGCGATCGAGATGCGCTACGGCGTGCTGCAGGAGATCGCGAGCTGGGTCAAGAACGGCACTCCAATCCCCCTGGCGACCGGCAACGTCAACGTCCAGTGGCAGGGAGACGCGATCAACCACTTCGTGCGTCTGCTCAAGCACTGCGAGACCCCGTCGACCCCGATCAACATCGGCGGGCCCGAGACGGTCAGCGTGCGCAAGGTTGCCCTCGAGTTCGGCAAGATCCTCGGAATCGAGCCCGTCTTCGAGGGCGAGGAGAGCGACTTCGCCCTCTTCGTCAACTGCGATGCGGCGGCCGAGCTCCTCGGAAACCCGACCGTTCCGGTGCAGACAATGATCCGTTGGGTCGCCGATTGGGTGAGCAACGACAAGCCGCTCTACGGCAAGCCCAGCAAGTTCCAGGTCCGCACGGGCATCTTCTAGGCCGACCGTCGCCCTGCCCATTCGTCAGCTCCACTGAAAGGTCCGCCTCAGTGCTCTCCGGCATCCGAGTCATTAGCTTCACCCACTTCCTGCAGGGCCCCTCGGCCAGCCAGATCCTCGCCGACCTCGGCGCGGATGTGATCAAGATCGAACCGCACGGCGGCGCCTTCGAACGCAACTGGAGTGCCCCCGGGCAGTTCATCGAGGGTGAGAGCCCGTTCTTCGCGCTCGGCAATCGCAACGTTCGCAGCATGGTCATCGACCTGAAGCATCCGGATGCCGCTGCCGTGCTGAGTGACCTGCTCAGGGACGCCGATGTGCTGATCGAGAGCTTCCGCCCCGGCACTCTCGACCGACTGGGTTTGGGCTACGAGCGCCTCCAGGAACTCAACCCGCGGCTGGTCTATGCCTCGCTCTCCGGGTACGGATCGGACGGCCCGTACAAGGACCGTCCCGGCCAGGACGTGCTGGTGCAGGCGATGTCCGGTCTCGCGCTCGCCACCGGTCGCGGCGGGCAGGATCCCACCCCGGTCGGTGCGTGCGTCGTCGATCAGCACGCCGCCGTGCTCGGGGCCCTGGGCATTCTCGCCGCTCTGCACGGCCGGGAACGTACCGGCAAGGGCATGAAGGTGGAGAGCAACCTGCTCAACGCGGCGCTCGACCTTCAGATCGAGCCGCTGACCTACGCCATGAACGGTTTCGAGGGCTACCGGTCGGAGAGTGGAGTCTCCTCGCCGTTCTATAAGGCCCCCTACGGCATCTTCGCCACCAGCGACGGACACCTGTGTATCTCGCTGACCAGCGCCGACGCCCTCGAGCTGCTCTTCGGGGACCCATGGTTCGCCGAGATCCCGGCCGAGCAGGAGTTCGCCCGCCGCGAGGACATCAACCGCCGGATCGCCGGGCACGTCAGTGGCGCTCCCACCGCGGAGTGGGAGCAGCGGTTCACGGAGGCGAAGATCTGGTTCGCTCCTGTGCAGGGCTACGAGCAGGTGCTGAACGATCCGCAGGTGCTGCACAACGACAGTTTCGATGAGTACGTGCACCCGAGGGCGGGAAAACTCAGGGTGCTCAAGCACGCCGTGACCTACGACGGACACCGTCCGGGCATCCGTACCGCTCCCCCGGAACTCGGTGCACAGACCCGGGAGGTGCTCCTCGACCTCGGCTACGAAGCCGACGAGATCGATGCCCTGCTGGCCTCCAAGGCACTCGCGTGAGCGCGGGGGCCGAGGGCACGGTAACGCTTCGGCGAGAACCGGGCATCCTGTTCATCGGCCTCAACCGGCCGGAGAAGCGCAACGCACTCAACGCGCAGATGATCGACGGGTTGATTGCGGCGGTCGAGAGCATCGACCTCGAGTCCTGTTCGGTCGTCGTGATCTCCGGTGTGCCCGGCTACTTCAGCGCCGGCGCGGACATCTCGGGCTACCGGGATGCCACGACGAACACCGCCTCGCTCGCCGAGTTCACCGATCGGGCCAAGGCCCTGTGCCGCTCGCTCACCACGAGCGGAGCGATAGTGATCGCGGCCGTCGATGGCGTCGCGATGGGTGGAGGATTAGAGCTCGTGCTTTCGGCGGATCTCGTGGTCGCCACCCCGTCCAGCCGGTTCGCCCTGCCCGAGATCAAGCTCGGCCTGATCCCCGGCTGGGGCGGAACTCAGCGCCTGGTGAATTACCTCGGCCCCAACCGGGCCAAGGAGAGCATCCTGCTCGGGGAGGCTTTCGGAGTCGAGCTTGCCCACGAGCTGGGCATCGTCAACCGGGTGGTTCCCAGTGACGAACTGGACACCGCGGCAGCGGACCTTGCCCGCAGCCTTGCGACACGGGCCCCGCTTGCGCTCCGAGCGGCGAAGGCCGCGGTCAATGCCAGCTACGACGCGACGGCGGGCCAGGACCGCGGCTCGGGTCTGGAGACCGAGCTGCTGTTGGAGCTGTTCGCGAGCGAGGACGGCCGCGAGGGCATCGCGGCATTCGTGGAGAAGCGTTCGGCGACCTTCGTCGGACGGTAAGCCGAGCACGGGAGGCATCATGGCGGCCACACACACCTCGCCCCAACTCGACCGCTGGGAGTTGCGCAGCGTCTATTCAGTCGATCACTCGGTGCCGGTGCTCGCCGAGGTGGATGTCGTGGTGATCGGGGCGGGTGCGGCGGGCGTCGCAGCAGCCACGGTATGCGCCGAGCAGGGACTCAGCGTCATCATCGTCGAACGTTACGGTTTCGCCGGTGGTGCCGCCGTCGCGGGGATGAGTGGCACGATCTGCGGTCTGTACCTGGCCAGCGATTCTGGCGCCGGTCCCGAGCAGGTGGTCCTCGGTTTCAGTGAGCGTTTCCGCAAGGGGCTCGCTGCCCGCGGCGGGCTCACGGAACCGCAGCGCTACGGCAAGACCTGGACGGTGGCCCACGACCCGCAGGTCTGGCGAGAGGTCGCCGACGACCTGCTCTACAACGCTGGCGTGCGCATCCTGTTCCACACCACGCTCAGCGGGGTGATCCTGGATGGCGGGACCCACCGTGGCGTCGTCGTCGACTCGAACGCGGGCAGAGCCGCGATCCACGCCAAGCGCACCATCGATGCCTCCGGCGACGCTGCGGCGGTTGCCCGGGCCGGCTGGTCGTACTACTTCGGCGACAACGGCAAGATCCAGAACCCGACCATGTTCTTCAGGCTCGGCAACGTCAACACCGAGGCATTTTGGGAAGCATTCGGCGAGGACACCATCTGCCCGCCCTGGGTGACCGAGCAGATCGTCGCCGATCGCGAACACGGTAGGGACCTGCCGCGCGAGAAGATCTGGATCTTCAAGACTCCTCGCCCGCACGAGCTGCTGGTCAACGCGACTCGGCTGGCTGACAGCGACGGGCGGATGCTCAACGTGATCGATCCGGAGGACTTCACCATTGCCGAGCTGCTCGGCCGCAAACAGGTCCGCGGCTACGCCGAGTTCCTGCGGCGACACCTCGACGGCTGCGCAGACAGCTTCGTCGTTGACACCGGCGTCGAGGCGGGCATCCGGCAGACCCGGAGCATCGTGGGCGCCCAGACGCTCACCAACGATCAGGTGCTGAACTGCGAGAAGCCGGTCGACGGCATCGTGCGTTCCCCGTGGCCGATCGAGCTGCACGACGGTTCCAGGCCCAAACTACACTGGCTCCTCGATGACTACTACGAGGTTCCCTATCTCACCTTGGTTCCCGAGGAGGGCGAGGGAATCATCGTCGCCGGCCGCTGTCTCGGTGCCGAGCACGAGGCACTGGCCTCGGCACGGGTGACCGCCCAGTGCTTCGAGTACGGGCACGCCGCCGCGTGGGCCACCGTGCTCTCGCTCTCCTCCGAGACGCGGTATCGCGACGTCGACCCAGCGATCCTGCGTGGCAAGCTTGCGGCGGCGGGCAGTGCAATCTGAACCCGATCGGCCGCGTTCCAGTAGCATCGGCGTCGTGGCCCGTCTCCAGGATGTTGCGCAGCGCGCTCAAGTTTCGCTCTCGGTGGCCTCCCGCGTTCTCAATCGTGACCAGGGCGCCCGGATCAATGCCGGCACCAGGCAGCGAGTACTGGATGCCGCCGAGGAGCTGAAGTACGTGCCGGATCACCGCGCACGCGCCCTTCGGCTGGCTCGCGCCGGCGCGATTGCGCTGGTGGTCCCCGAGGTCAACAACGCCATCTTCGGCAACCTTCACGCCGGTGTGCAGGAGGCCTGTCACGACAGCGCGACGGCCGTGTTCGTGGCACAACTGGACCCGCCCGAGGAGGATTCCGGATCTCTGGCCCGGGTGATCGGCAACGGGCGAGTCGACGGTGTCATCCTGCAGCGCAGCGAGCAGTACAGCGACGATGCCCTGCGCACCGCGATCGGCCTGGACATTCCCGTCGTGCTCTTCAACTCGACGCTAGAGGGTCACGTGGGTTCGGTGGCGATGGATGACGCCGAAAGTGTGCGCGTCGGTCTCGACCACCTGGTCGGCCTGGGCCACCGTGAGATCGGATTCATCGCGGGCGCCGAGCGCCACGACGCCGCCGTCCGGCGTCTCGCGGCCTTCCGCTCCCTGATGATCGGCTATGGGCTCGCGGTCCGCGAAGACTGGATCGTGCCCGCGGGCTGGGAAGCGCCGGCGGGTGCCGCTGCGATGACCGAGCTGCTGTCGCGGTCCGAGCGGCCCACGGCCGTTCTGGTGGCGAGCGTGAACGCGTCGATCGGTGCTCTCAGCGCCGCGCTCGCGGCGGGCGTGCGGGTGCCCGACGAACTCTCCCTGGTCAGCATCCACGACACCTGGCAGGCGAACTACGTCACGCCGTCCATCACCACCGTGGCCATGCCGATGCACGCCGCGGGGCACGCCGCAGCAAAGATGCTGCTCGATCACCTCGGGGGAACCCCGCTGCGCGACGACGTGATCAACGAGCCGGCCGCGCGCCTCGTGCTGCGGCGATCCACCGCTGCACGAGGCTAAGACCTACAGCAGCGCGCGTACCGTCGTGGCATCCACCGTGCCATCGAGTACGACCAGTCGGTAGCCGAACTCGATCGAGCCGGCGACGGGCAGCTCGTAGCCCTCGTCGTAGGCGCCAGCCCACCCGATCGCGGAGAAGGGCTCGGGCGCGAAGCGGTACAGCCACTTTTCGGCGCCGGGCGAGGCGTGTGGCAGGAAGGAGAGCCCGAGTGTGATGGGGTCGCCGGATGCCGTGTGCGCTTGCACCACGAGGGTGCGGGATTCGCCACCCGAGGCCGTGAGGTCCGCCTTCTCCCCGATCAAGCGGTCCGCCTGCAGGTCGGGAGCCAGACGCAGGAACAGCCCGCCGTAGCCGCCATCCGGGCGTCCGCGCTGGGCGGGCGTCGCGAGGGCGATCGGGGCGTCGGTGACGTTGACCAGCGTGCTCGAGAAGGTCAGAATCCAGGACGGGGTCTCGGAGTCAGCCCGCACATCGATGTCGAGGGTGCGGGCCTCGTTCAGGAGCAGTTCGCCGCCGTGGCCGAGCCAGCTGAGCCGGTGGGAGAATGAGCCCCCCGTGCCCGAGTCCACGACCTCGCCCCAGGCATCGTGACGGATGCTCCCCTGGTCCTCGACGACCTTGTACCCTTCCTCAGGTCCCAGGTAGGTTCCGCCACCCCAGAGGTTGTGGCCGCCCACCCGCGGAAACGCGAACTGCAGGCCGTGGTGCCAGGGGTGGTCGTCGGGCGCGAAGCCCGTGATCGTGGCTCCACCCAGCGTGCGCAGCGGGTGGAAGTACGGCTTGGGAGTGTTCACGGCCTCGACGTCGCTCACGACCCGGTAGTCGGCCAGTTGCACGTCGCCCGCGACGAGAGTGACGCTCTCGGCGCCGGCATCCAGGGTGATCTCGGTCATGCTCTGTGAGCCTTTCGCTCGGGTCCGCCCGCGTCGATCGTGCTGTAGAAGGGGTCACCGGCGACGATCTCGCCGCGGTGAACCGGTGCCCCGACGTGCGAGGACTTGTAGAGAGCCGTGAGGAACTCGAGCGTGGCTCGCGCCTCGGCGATCGTCAGTTCAGGCTGCTCGCCGGCGCGCCAGTGCTCCAGGATGTTGGCGAGCTGCGCGCGGTGAGCCTGGACCGGCTCCTCCGCAGTGGCCCAGCCGGTGACGACCTGGGTGGTTCCCTCGGCGTCTACCTGGCGCAGCGACCATTCATCGAGCAGCGGCATGTATAGCGTGTCGAGGTCGATGGTCGCGCGCTCGGCCATCACCTGGAGCTTGGTGGCCTGGTTGTGGCTGAGGACAGTTGAGAGCAGGATTCCCAGCGCACCGCTGGCGAAGCGCACGGTGGCCACGCTGGCATCCTCGACCTCGATCGGACGGGACAGGGTGTCCGCGATGCCGGAGACGCTCTCCCAGTCGCCGCCCATCAGCCAGAGCAGCAGGTCGATGGCGTGGTGGGCCTGGGTGGTCGTCGCTCCGGCGAACTCGGTAGCGAACTTGCCGCGCCACGGGATGTCCCAGTACTCGGGTCCGCGGTACCAGGAGGTGTGGGCGACTCCCAGCAGGGGGCGTCCCCAGCGATCATTGCTCAGGCTGTCGCGCACCTGACGGGATCCCCCGGCGTAGCGGAACTGCGACACGGTGACGCACCACTGCTTCGTCTCTTTCTCGGCGGCAAGGATGCGGTCTGCCGATTCGAGCGACCCCGTGAGCGGCTTCTCGCAAAACACCCACGCGCCGGCACGCATCGCCTGAATTGCGAGCGGCTCGTGCAGGTGCGGAGGGGTCGCGATCACGACGATGTCGGGCTTCTGCTCCTCGAGCATGACCGCGAGGTCGGCGTACAGGTTGGTGCAGCCGAACTTCTCGCCCGCGTCCGTCCTGCGCTGTTCGTCGAGGTCGACGATCGCGACAAGCTCCGCAACATCCGGGAGCCCGGTCACAGCGGGAAGGTGCGCGGCCGCGCCGATGCCACCGGCGCCGACGACGCCGATTCGTGCATTCTTCATAGGGGTAATCAGCCTTTCAGGCCTGTAGTTGCGATACCGGTCGTCAAGTACTTCTGACCGGCGAGGAAGAATCCAAACAAGGGGCCGAGCGAGAGCACAGCCATGGCGAACATCGGCCCCCAGGCACTCTCACCACTGGCATCGAGAAACGCGTTGAGTCCCAGTGGAACCGTGTACTTGCTCGGATCCTGCAGGTAGAGCATCGGGGAAAGGAAGTCATTCCAGGTCCAGATGAAGGTGAAGATCGCAGAGGTCGCAAGCGCGGGAATCGTCAGCGGCAGGATGACCCGCCAGTACGTCTGCCAGGGACCCGCTCCGTCGATCTTCGCGGCCTGGTCGAGCTCGCTGGGGAGTCCACGCATGAACTGCACCATGAGGAAGATGAAGAAGGCATCGACCGCGAGGAACTTCGGAGAGACCAGCGGGAGGATGCTGTTCACCCAGCCCAGCTGCGAGAACAGGATGTACTGCGGCACTAGCAGCACGTGGTGCGGCATCATGAGGGTCGCCATCATACAAGCGAAGAACACGCCGCGAAGACGGAACTTCATTCTTGCAAAGGCATATGCCGCGAGTGAGCAGGACAACAGGTTGCCGATGACCGACAACGCGGCGATGACCGTCGAGTTCAGAAAGTAGGTCCCGAATCCGACGCCCGAACCCGACCAGCCTCGAACGTAGTTCTCGAGAGTCGCGGGGTCCGGCCACGGAGCGATCTGCGTGAAAATGTCCTCGCTCTCCTTGAACGAAGCTCCCAGCATCCAGATCAGCGGATACAGCATGAGCACACCGAAGCCGACGAGCATGAAGTGGCTGAAGGCATCGCGCCTCTTGCCGCGCTTGCGCCCGATGCGCACGCCCGAAGAGGTGTCGTAGTTAGTCGTCATAGTGCACCCAATATTTCGAGAACCAGAAGTTGACAGCGGTGACGAGGGCGATGCCGATGAAGAGCACCCAGGCCATGGCGCTGGCATATCCCATCTGGAAGTTGGCGAAGCCCCGCTGGTAGAGGTAGAGCGTGTAGAACAGGGTCGAGTTGACCGGCCCCCCAGTGCCACCGGAGACCACGAAGGCCGGGGTGAATGCCTGGAAGGCTCCGATCATCTGGAGCACCATGTTGAAGAGCACGACGGGGGTCAACATCGGGAGCGTGATGTGCCGGAACGCTTGGCTGCGGTTGATGCCATCCACGGCGGCGGCCTCGTAGAGGTAGCCGGGAATCTGGCGGAGGGCCGCCAGGAAGATGACCATCGGTGAGCCGAAGGTCCAGACGTTGAGAATGATGAGGGTTCCGAGCGCGGTGTCCGGGTTGCCGATCCAGCTCTGACCGTGGATGCCGAAGAACTCCAGTGCCTGGTTGATGAGCCCGTTGCGTCCGAACATCTGGCGCCACAGCACCGCAATGGCGACGCTTGCTCCGATGAGCGAGGGCAGATAGTAGATCGAGCGGTACAGCGGCAGACCGCGCAACCCGCGGTTGAGCACGAGGGCAAGCACGAGGGCAAATGCCAGCTGCAGCGGCACCGAGACGAACACGTAGACGAGGGTCACTCGAACGGAATCGAGGTACTTCGCATCGTTGGTGAACATCTTGATGTAGTTGTCGAGGCCGACCCAACTGGGGTCGCCCAGCATGCTGTAGTTCGTGAACGAGAGGTACAGCGAGTAGAGCATGGGGCCCAGCGTGATGACGAAGAACCCGATCAACCAGGGAAGCAGGAACAGGTAGGGAGCTAGTTTGTCCTTCCTGATGGCGTTCCTGAGGGAGCGTGAAGAGCGGGCGCGGGGGGCCGGTGTGGCCCCCCGCGCCTGCTGTGCTTCACTGCCCGCGTCGATACCTTCGGTATCGCGTGCGTGCGTGCGTGACATGCGCTTCTTTCGTTATCCGAGTTCTGACTTGGCCTGAGCGATGAACTCGCTGGCCGCATCCTTCACGCTCTTCTGGCCGAACTGCACCTGCTGTGCGAACTCCTGGAAGAGGGTGTTGACCGCCGCAGCGCCGGTCGGTGCCGGCACCGGTGCTGGCGAACCGCTCTCGCGGACCGACTCAATGATGGCGTTGGCCCTAGCAGTGATTTCGTCGACGTTGGCCGTCGCCGTTTCAACGACGTTACCGTTGGTCGGCAGTCCGCGATCGATGCCGAGAATCTCGTTGGCCGCCTCGCTGTTGAGCAGGAAGTCAACGAGCATTGCGGCCTCCTGCGGGTGCTTCGACTGGCTCGACACCGCGATGTTCATGGCGGCGCGGAGGTACTGTCCGGGGTTCTTCTCCTCGGACGGCATGCGCTCGATCGCGAGCGTGTTCGGCATGCTGGCCTGAACGCCCGCGTACTGGTTGGCGAACATGAACGTGGAGCTGGCGATTCCGGCGATCACCGCGTCATACGGCGTGCCGAAGTACTCGGTGGTGATGTCCGGCGAGGTCGCCCCACCGGCCGCGCGCAGGTCTGCCCAGTACTGCCAGAAATCTTCGAGCGTGTCCTGCTTGAAGGCGAGGCCATCGGCGTCCATGAACTCCTCGCCCTGCTGCTTGGCCCAGACCTCGAAGACCTGGTAGCCCTGGGAGAGGTCGGTCACGCCGTAGGTCGCTCCGCCGGATGCTGCAGAGATGGCGTTCGCGTAGTCCGCGAGGTCATCCCACGTGTAGCCAGCTTCGGGAACCTCGACGCCGAACTCTGCGGACTTGACCTCGTCGAAGACGAAGGCGTGGGTGCTCACGCCGAAGGTCAGGGCGTTGAGCGAGCCGTCGATCGTGTTCATGTCGATGACATCCTGCGGCCACCCGTCGAGGGACAGGTTGCCGGCCTCGACGGCCTCGTTGAGGTCGAAGAGCTGTCCACGCGAGGAGAACTCGCGAAGAACGTCGTTGTAGAGCTGGATGACGTCCGGCGAGTTCTTGCCGGCGTACTGAGTCGTGACCTTGTCGATGTAGCCGTCGAATCCACCGAAGTCGCGAACGACCGTGATGTTCGGATGTTCGGCCTCGAAGGCGTCGATCGCGGCGTTGGTGACCTCGTGGCGAGAGTCGCCGCCCCACCAGGTCATTCTGATCTCTACGGGACCTTGTTCCTCGACCGGTGCCTCCGGTGTGGAGCAGGCCGCGACGGTGAGCGCCAGGGCGCCGGCGATCCCGAGGGCCGCCACCCTTTTGACAGTTCGTCCAATGATCACTGTGATTTCCTAATCTCTTCTTTGAGATACGCAACTGTGGGAGCACAATTGGTATTTGGTCTTACCAATTCTACGACCCGCCGCCGGCAAGTCAAGTGACTAGACCAAAGTTGCGCAATCGTTTTTACAACAACAGCTGAGCCAGTGTAAATCACGGCGCGAAGAGTAGTCAACGATCAAGGAAGAGCCGAAGAATGCCCAAGAACTTGTTTGTTCATCCGCTGGCGACGGCGGCCTGGGAGTCTCTGCCCGCCGCCACCACGCGCATCCATACCCGCGCCGTGTGGGCGACGCCGGAAGCGGAGGAGACGGATGCACCCGCGAGCCGAATCATCCACCTGAGGGCGGTCTTCGCCGACCAGCCCATGACTCTGGACAGCGTCCGCCTGGTGACCGGCGCCGGCTACCACAAGTGCGCGAGTGGCCAGGAAGTGGATTCGGTGAGCCACGCCCGGTTCTGGCTCCCGGATGCCGCGGAGTGGACGCTCGTGGGTGAGCTTCGGCCCGGCGACGACGCGGGTGACGCGCGAGCGCTCGAACTGGCGGGGCGGGCATCCACTGGATTCGTCGCGGAGCTCCGCGAAGCCACGACCGACCGCTGGTGGCCGGGCTGGAATCTCGCCAACACCGGAGTCGAGTTGCTCGGTGAGGCACCGGCAGAGTGGCGGGCGCGTCGTCAAGGTCGTCTGGAGATCGCGGGACTCGACCTGTCTGGCCTACCGACCGGAGTCAGTGCAGAACACCGCAACTCCGAGATTCGCTTCACGACGGACAAGCTCTCGGTTGGTTTCCGGTTGCACTCCCCCGCCTGGTCGCACCTTGCCGTCGACGACGACGGCAACGGGCGGGTCGATCGCAACCTACTCCAGCAGCCTCGATCGATGGACATCGTGCGTAGCGGCGTCTACCCCTCCGGCGTCTATCCGGTGTTGCGCGACCAGAACGCCGAGTACCTCGCCCAGGGCCCGCGACTGACCAGACACGACGGCGACCGCCCGATCGGCTTCCTGGCCTTCGACTACGAGGGCACGACGACCGTGCGCGGCAACACCGTGGCCTACGACCTCGAGGTGCCGAGCGCTGGCCAGCGCTATCGCCACGAGTTCACGGTCCATCCTGATCGGATCGAGCTCGCCCTCTCTCGATCCGCAACCTCCGACTACCGGGCCTGGACCAGTTCCACCTGGCATATTGCGACCGACAACCGGGTGACGCCCTCCACCGCGATCGGCGAACTCGTCACGGTGGGAGAAACCGGGCTGCTGCGCGGGGACGTGCTCTGGCACTTCCCCCGCTACGGAACCCTCGACATCTCCAGCGACTCCCCCGACGTCCTGCTGCGCAGTGACTCGGTACGTGCGCTCGACACCAACACCCTCGAGGTCAAGCTGGGCGAGATCCCGACGCCATTCGGTGACTACCTGTTGCCGGCCGGTGAGTACAGCGCTCGACTGGTCTTCCGGGCGGCGACGCCCCGGGTAGCGACGGTGCGCCCGGATGCCCCGGCCGACGTGTCCCGGATGCTCTCCCGCCATGCCCTCACCGCGCTCCCGTTCCGCTCCGATACCGCGACCTATTCCAACAACGGTGCCTCGATGCACTGCACCACGACGCTCAACGACATCTCGGCCATCGCCGAACGGATCGGCACGCTGCCCAACGGCATTTCACCGATGAGCCTGGTGGGGGTCTCGTTGAGCCGGTGGCTCGACGGCGCACCGAGCTACGGCAGCGGCGCGACCTCCCACGGAACGCACCGCCTGGAGGACGAGTATGTGCAGCTGGCGGGAAATACCCTGGTCGCGGTCGGTCGCTACCTCAACGCCACCGGGGACACCGCGTGGTTCGCCCGCCACCGCATCCGGCTGCTCGGCGAGATCGAACGGATGCTGGAGCGCGACGTCGACGGGGACGGCCTCGTCGAGTCCACGATCCGACTCGGCAACAGCGGCGAGCACCAGTGGAGTACCGCCTGGGCCGACGTGCTCTCCTTCGGTTGGAAGGACGCCTGGGCCAATGCCGTGGTGTTCGAGGCCTGGAGCGAGCTTGCACCGGCGCTCCGCGCGCAGGGTGACGAGGAAACCGCGGCTCTGGCCGAACGCATCGAAGACGCGAGCCGGGCGTTGCAACGTGCCTACCTGCCCACGTTCTTGAATGACGCCACCGGGCTGATCGCCGGCTGGCGCTCCCGGGACGGGGCACTGCACGACTACGGCTTCTCCCTCGTCAACGGGGCGGCGTGCAGCACCGAATTGCTCCCCGTCGAGACTGCTCGCGAGGTCATGTCGCGACTACGTGCCCACTGGGACGCCGTGGGGCTGGACGACCTGCGCAACGGCATCCCGCTGAACCTCTGGCGCATCCCCGAGGAGGACATCGGCGGCGTCGTGTTCGGGCTTCCGATGGGCGGATACCAACAGGGCGGATGCTCGCACCACGGTGCCCGGGTGCTCGTCGATGCCTTCGACCGGGTCGGGCTGGACGCCAAGGCCGACGAACTGCAGGTCGCGCTGGCGGCGACCATCGCCGACGATTCGTCGTTCGGCGGACTGGGTTCCGGGGTGGACTGGCGGATGTGGGACGGGACTCCCAGCGGCTACGAAGGACAGCTCGCCGAGGGGTTCAGCGTGTTCGCCAGTGCGCTCCGCCGCTATGGCGCCCGTTCAGGGGCGTAGCGAGGCGATGACCGGCATGCCCCGTTCGACGAACTGCTCGTAGTCGGCGGCCTCGTTGTAGGCGTGGGCGGACAGGCGGAGGAACCCCTGTCCGTTCCATGGCATGATCCCCGCCTCCACGTCTGCTTCGGCGGCGAGCCGGTTTTTGAGCACGCGGGCGGTGTCACCGTCGACGGCGACCCCGGCGGGCAGACGCAGCAGTCGCTGCAGCGGCTGGGGCATCCCCAGGTCGACCGTGGGGTCCTGATCCGACAGCTCGGCCAGCGCCGGCGTGATGATCGAGACCGCGTAGTCGCTGAGCCGGGTGCCATACTCTCGCAATCGATCCCAACCGAAGAGTCGCTCGAGGAGGGCGATGCCGAACGAGGCGGAGAGGAAACCCGTCATGTCATTCGAGCCCTGCTGGTCGAAACGTTCGGGGAACGCCAGCGGCAGGCTCCAGGAATCGATGAGCGGGTAGAGCTGTTGGGCCGTATCGCCGCGAGCCACTAATACCGCGGCCGCGCGGGGTGCGGCCGCGTACTTGTGCAGGTTGCCGAACCACACCGAGTCCGGGTCCGCTTCGGTGACCCGCGCGGGGGCGTCGACCAGCCCCGGAGCGTGGGCACCGTCGACGATCACCCGGATGCCTCTGGCCGAGGCGACGGCGACCAGCTCGGCGACTGGGAAACCGCGCGCGGTCGCCGAGGAGATGTGATCGAGGATGAGGATTCGGGTACGGGCGGTGCGCGCCGACTCGATCGCGGCCAGGGTTTCGGTCGCGTCGGCCGCCAGCGCGATCGGCACCGAGCGCACCGCGGCACCCCAGCGTGTGGCGAACCGTTCGGCTCCCATCCGCACCGAACCGTAGACGTGCTCGGTGACGAGGATCTCCTCCCCCGCCGCGAGGGCGAGGTTGCCGAACATGACGCTGGCCGCAGCGCTGGCATTCGGCACCACGGCGATCTCGTCGGCCCTCGCTCCGATGAAGGGAGCGAGAGCAACGCGTTCGGTGGCCAGGCGTTCGGGTAGACCGTCGAACCACCGCAGCGGATTCGACTCCAACTCCGCCTTCAGCGCGCGCTGGTAGTCCAGGGTGCGGCGAGGCACCCCGCCGTAGGACCCGTGGTTGATGTGGCGCTTGCCCGGGTCGAGCGCCCACTCCTCGCGGCCGGACGTGCCTTCCGTGCTGGTGAGGGGTGCTGGGCGGGAAAGTGGGGCAGTCATGCTCGGCATCGTTCGATGCTAGTGGTCAGACCAATCCGCTAGCGACGTTTCGCGGCGCGGCGCTCGACTGCGTCCTGCAGCACCTCGAGCAGCGCCTTGGCGGCATCCGGCCAGTTGTAACGCTTCGCCCATTCGACGGATATCGCCGAACGTCGTTCCCACTCCGCGGGGTCCTCGAGTTCCCTGATCGCAGACACGAAGGAGTCGACGCTCGACCCGTCGAAGTACCCGGCCGGCTCCCCGCCAATCTCGCGGAAGATGGCGATGTCGTTGAGTACCACGGGGGTACCGAGCGCCTGGGCCTCGACGACGGGAAGGCCGAAGCCCTCGTCGCGCGACCCGGATACCAACGCGGTCGCGGCGAGCAGGGCCGCCTCGTACTCCTCGTCGCTGGCCCCATTGAGGAAGTCGATGGCTCCCTCGGGTGCGAGCGCCGCGATCCGGGACCGATCCTCCGGGGTGATGCGGCTCATCAGCCGCAGCCGGTAGCCGGGCAGGCGCGCCATCGAACGCGCGAGAAGTTCGACGTTCTTGTAGGGCATGAACGAGCCCATGTAGACCAGATCGCGCGACCCGGACGGCGCGGTGCGGGTCGGCGGGCTTTCCCGCTGTTCGGTGCCGAGCAACACGACCCGCATCGGATTACGGGTCAGCCGGTGTCGTTGCACGAGCTCGCGGGTGGTCTCGGAGTCCACGAGGTGAGCATCCGCCTGGTTGAGCAGCGCACGCTGGAAGCCCCACCACAGGTGATAGCCACGCCACAGCAATCTCAGCCCGGGGTTCAGGTCGCGCGGCGGCGTGCGGTGCGTGTAGTAGATCAGGTCGTGCACGGTCGTCACGAGGGCGTACTTGCGGCCTCCCGGACCCATGGTCTGCATGGGCGAAAAGATGACATCCGGCTGGTAGCGGTTGACGGTGCGGGCGACCCAGGGCTCGGTGGCTGCCGTCGGATTCGGGCCCAGCACCCACGGCAGGTCCGGGAGCATCTCGAGCTGGCGCTCGTCCGAGACGAGCATGGTCACCGGATGCAGCTTGCCGAGCTCTTCCACCAGGCGCGCGCCATAGCGGCTGATGCCGTCGTGCCGCCCGATTCGCGTGTAGCGGCAGTCGAAGATGACCTTCACGCGAGCACCTCATCCGCGAGGTGGCCGGCGCTGAGGAAGTCCACGATCTCGCGGGCGGCCTCTCGTGGCTTCTCGTAGTGGATGAGGTGGCCGACGCCCTGGAGCACGACGAGCCGGGCATCCGGAACCAGCGCCTCGAGGCGGTGATAGGCGGCAACAGTGGTGATCGGGTCCTGATTCGCGCCGATCAGCAGGGTGGGCACCGTGAGGCGCTCGGCGAACATGCTGACGTCGGAGCCAATCGAGGCCTCAAAGCCCTCGACCACGCTGTCCCGGTTGGCATAGCGGCTGAAGTAGGTGTGGTGCTGGTCGTGGATCCAGCGCTTGAGGTTGCGGTCGTGGGTCTTGGACATCAGCGAACTCATGAACTGCACGATCAGCCAGTTGCTCAACAAGGCCTTGCCCAGGCGCTCGGGCAGGGCACGACCGGTGCGGTAGTACAACAGCGTGAGACGGCTCAGGATGCCCATCGGGCCCTCCAGCGCCGGTGCCGCGATCGGGTTCACCAGCACGAGCCGCGGGGTCGCCAGTCCCCCGGCAACGGCCGCGGATACCACGATGGATCCGAAGGAGTGCCCCAGGATGACCGGGGCGCTCCCCAGTCCCAGCCCAGCCACGAAGGCCCCCAGCCAGGCCGCGTAGCCGGCGATGTCGTGACTGCGACCGACCAGCGGAGTCGAGTCGCCGAATCCGGGAAGGTCGGGGCTGATGATGCGCAGGCCGCGCAGTTGCGCGACGACGGGCTCGAGACCGTGGTGCTCACCCCGGTAACCGTGCACGACCACGACCGTTGTTGCGGCATCCTCTGGGCCATAGTCCCAGTAGTGCGTATCGCTTCCGAGCACGTCGATCACGTGCTCGCGCACGGGAGTTTCGGCGAGCAGCGTTGAGTACGGGGAATCGACGGGCACGGTCGCAATTCTAGGCAACCAGAACTACACAAGCGCTTGCACCACGGCCTTAGACTCGAATGGTGACCTTCACCGCGCCCATTCAGCTGCCCGGCCTGGCTCTCGACCCGCAGTGGTATCGCAGGGCTGTCTTCTACGAGGTCATGGTGCGGTCGTTCTACGACAGCAACGGAGATGGCTCGGGCGATATCGCCGGTCTCGTCGGTAAGCTCGATTACCTGCAGTGGCTCGGTGTGGACGCGCTCTGGATTCCACCGTTCTACAACTCGCCGCTGCGAGACGGCGGATACGACGTGTCCGACTTCATGACCGTGCTGCCCGAGTTCGGCACGCTCGAGGAGTTCAAAGATCTGGTCACTAAGGCGCACGAACGCAACATGCGCATAGTCATCGACTACCCGCTCAACCACACCTCAGACCAGCACGACTGGTTCCAGCAGTCCCGCCAAGACCCCGAGGGGCCGTACGGCGACTTCTATGTGTGGAACGACACTGACGACAAGTACCCGAACATCCGCGTCATCTTCGTCGACACCGAGGACTCGAACTGGACATTCGACCCCGTGCGCCGCCAGTTCTTCTTCCACCGGTTCTTCTCGCACCAGCCCGACCTCAACTTCGAGAACCCGGCGGTGCGCCAGGCCGTGCTCGACACGATCAGGCACTGGATGGACCTGGGCGTCGACGGCGTGCGCCTCGACGCGATCCCCTACCTGTTCGAATCCGACGACGGCAACGGCGAGGGTGAGCCCAAGACCCACGAGTTCCTCAAGGAGATCCGTGCGATGGTCGACCGGGAGTACCCGGGTCGCGTGCTCATCGCCGAGGCCAACCAGTGGCCGCAGGAGGTCGTCGCATTCTTCGGCACCGAGGATGAGCCGGAGTGCCACATGGCATTCGACTTCCCCGTGATGCCCCGCATCTTCTACTCGCTGCGCTCCCAGCACGCCGGCGAGCTGGTTCGCGTGCTCACCGAGACCACCGAGGTACCCCCGGGGGCCGCGTGGGGAGTGTTCCTGCGCAACCACGACGAACTCACCCTCGAGATGGTCTCCGAGGAATACCGCCAGGCGATGTACGGCTGGTACGCCTACGACCCGAGGATGCGCTCGAACGTCGGTATCCGTCGGCGCCTCGCTCCCCTGCTCGACAACTCGCGAGCGGAGACCGAACTCGCCCACGCGCTGCTGTTCTCCCTGCAGGGATCGCCGTTCCTGTACTACGGCGACGAGATCGGCATGGGCGACAACATCTGGCTCCCCGACCGCGACTCGTCGCGTACGCCCATGCAATGGACGCCCGACCGCAACGCCGGATTCTCGACCGCAGACCCCGGCAAGCTCTTCCTGCCCGTTGTGCAGTCCCTCGTGTACAACTACAACCTCGTCAACGTGGAGTCGCAGCTCGCGCAGTCACGCTCGCTGCTGCACTGGGTGCGCAATGTGATCCATGTGCGCAAGGGACATCCGACCTTCGGGCTCGGCTCGTTGCGCGTGCTGAGCACCAACCACGAGTCGGTGCTCGCGTTCGTGCGCGAGTACGAGGGCGCCGGAACGCAGTTCGGCGACTCCCCCGAATCGGTGCTGTGCGTGTTCAGCTTCTCGCACAACCCCGTGTCGGTGACCATCGACGTGGAGGGATACGAGGGCGCCACGAGCTTCGACCTCTTCGGTGGCGGCGGGTTCCCGAACATCGGCGACGACGGCACCCTCACCCTCACCCTCGCGACGCAGAGCTTCTACTGGCTGCACCTCGGTGATGCGCACTTCGCGGGTGGGCGGACCTGACAGCGAGCCTCCCGGCCGCTGTCAGGTGGGACGTTTAGCCTGTCCACATGACCAATTGGGGCCGGCTGGCCGTCTTCGATCTCGAGACGACCGGAATCGATGTCGAGACCGCTCGTATCGTCTCAGCATGCGTCGCTGTGCTCGAAGCCGACGGCGAGGTCGTGGACCGCTGGGATTGGCTTGCTGACCCCGGCGTGGAGATCCCCGAGGGGGCGTCCGCTGTGCACGGCATCACCACGGAGCGCGCTCGTGCGCTCGGCAGGCCCGCCGTTGACGTCGTCGCCGAGATCACCCAGACGCTGCGGGTGCTCCTGGGCCTGGGCATCCCTCTTGTCGTCTACAACGCGCCATACGACCTCACCCTGCTCGACCGGGAGTGCAGCAGGCACGGCCGAACGCCGCTCGCCCCGCCGTCGCCCGTGATCGACCCGCTCGTGCTCGACAAGGCGGTCGACAAGTACCGCAAGGGCAAGCGCACGCTCGAGGTCACCGCGGGGCTGTACGGGGTCACGCTCGACGATGCTCACGACGCCGGTTCCGACGCGATCGCCGCGGGCCGTGTCGCGCAGTCTCTCGCGAGGGCATACCCGGAAGAACTCGACATCTCGCCCGCCGACCTGCATGCCCGCCAGGGGGTGTGGTTCGCGGAACAGGCGGCGAGCTTCGCCGACTACATCCGCAACGTCAAGGGTGACGCGAGCTTCGTCGCCGACTCGTCGTGGCCGGTGCGTGTGAGCCAGCACCCGACGAGCGTCGTCGATACCCAGCCCATCCCCGCACCGGAGCCTCGGCCGAGCCGCACGGTTCCCCACCTCGACTTCAGCACGGGAGTGCTCGAGCTCGAGGGGATGCCCATGGCACTCCCCGGGCTCGAACTCGAGGCTGGCCCGTCGACAGCGGATCATGGACGCACCGGCCAGCACGCCGCCGCCGAGCCGGCTCCTACGAATGTCGAGACGCCGCCCGAGGCCGACGCCGAGTCTCCGGCTTATGTTCCGCAGCTCAGTGGTGCGTATGCCTCGGCCCCACCCCCCAAGCGCCAAACCGTCCTGCGTGTGGCAGCGGCCATCATCACCGACTCCGCAGGCCGCACCCTCCTCGTACGCAAACGAGGCACCACAGCGTTCATGCAGGCCGGCGGCAAGATCGAGGCCGGCGAGAGCGCGCTCAAGGCTCTCGTGCGCGAGTTGGGTGAAGAGATCGGCCTTGAGATCGACCTCGACGCCACCGAGTACCTCGGAAGCTTCCGGGCGGTAGCTCCGAATGAGGTAGACACGGTCATCCGTGCCGAGATCTTCGCCATGACCACGGATCTCACCATCACGCCCGGTGCGGAGATCGAGCAGGTCATCTGGATCGAGACCGATGACCCATTCGGCATCGAGCTCGCACCGCTGACCCGTGACACAGTACTGCCGCTGTGGATGTCGCGGCGTTCGGCCCTGTTCTAAACCCGACCCCCTCGTACCCACCGCGCCCGCATGTTGAACGTTTCTCCGGAGAAACGTCGCCCGGCGCGCTCCACTAACCGGAGGTCGCGGCGTGTCGGGCGAAAACTCCGGAGAAACGGACCCAGCGACCACCCCTTAACCACGAAAGGCGACCCGAAGGTCGCCTTTCGTGAAAAGAGAGCCGGCTGCTAGTCCTTCTTGGCGCCGAACCCCGCGTAGCGCGAGTTGAACTTCTCGACGCGACCCGCGGAGTCCATGATGCGCTGCTTGCCCGTGTAGAACGGGTGCGACTCCGACGAGATCTCGACGTCGATGACCGGGTAGGTGGCACCGTCGAGCTCGATCGTCTTGTCGCTCGTCGCGGTCGAACGCGTGAGGAAGGTGGCGCCCGACGCGAGGTCACGGAAGACGATCGCGCTGTACGTGGGGTGGATGTCGGACTTCATGGTGATATTCCCTGTTATTCGAGGAGAGGAAGACTGTGCGGCACCGCATGAATCAACACGGAACAGCTACCGAGCTTACCAGATGGTCAGGCGGCTCGGGCTGCGAATCGTCCGCCGTGTTTGGTGACCTCGAGGGTGAGCCCGAAAGCGTCGCTCAGGTTCTCGGAGGTGATGACCTCGTCGATGATTCCGGCCGCTTTGAGTTCTCCGTCGGCGAGCAGCAGCGCGTGCGTGAAGCCGGCAGGAATCTCTTCGACGTGGTGAGTGACCATGACGATCGCGGGCGAGCGATCCTCGCGGGCGAACCCGCCCAGGAGCCCGACGAGTTCTTCGCGTGCACCGAGGTCGAGACTCGCGGCAGGCTCGTCGAGCAGCAGTAGTTCGGGGTCGGTCATGACCGAGCGGGCGATCTGCACCCTCTTCTGCTCGCCGTCGCTGAGGTCGCCGAAGCGGCGATCTTCGAGGTGGCTGAGCTTCCACTCGGCGAGCACACGCTGCGCGCGACGGAGGTCGACCTCCTCGTACGTCTCGTTCCAGCGACCGGTCACCGCGTACGCGGCAGTGAGGACGACGTCGATCACACGCTCATCGCGGGGAACCTTGCGGGCGAGCGCGGTCGACGCGAAGCCGATGCGCGGGCGGAGCTCGAAGACATCGGTCTTACCGAGTGCGTCATCGAGCACCTGCACCCTGCCGGAGCTGGGGTGGATCTGCGCCGCCGCGAGCTGCAGGAGAGTGGTCTTGCCCGCACCGTTGGGCCCGAGCACCACCCAGCGCTCGGTCGCGTCGACGGTCCACGTGACTGACTTGAGGATGGTGTTGCCATCGCGCACAACTGACACATCGGAGAACTGGAGAACACTTGCCATGGTCACTCCAGCCTAGGCGCACCCGAGCATCCCGAAGGCTCGCTCCGATACTGTGTTTGTCCGAGATCTACGCGAGACTCGCGTAGATCTCCCTGGTCCTCGTGGCGATCGACGCCCAGCTGAAGTCGGTCTCGGCGCGACGCCTGCCCGCCTCGCCCATGAGCTTCGCCGCGGCAGGATCGCTCACGACCTCCGTGAGGATGCGCGCGAGATCGGCCACGAACTTGTCGGGGTCGATCGGTGTGCCGGTTCCGTCATCGAGTTGCTCGATCGGAACGAGTCGACCCGTGATGCCGTCGGCGACGACTTCGGGAATGCCGCCGGTCGCGGTGCCGACGACGGGAGCCGAGCAGGCCATGGCCTCGAGGTTGACGATGCCGAGCGGTTCGTAGACGGAGGGGCACACGAACGTCGTCGCCTGCGTGAGCACGGCGGAGAGCTCGTTCTGGCTCAGCAGTCGGTCGAGCCACACGACGCCTGAGCGCTGCTTCTGCAGCTCGGCCACGCCGGCCTGCACTTCGGCGAGGATCTCGGGAGTGTCCGGAGCTCCCGCGCACAGCACGAGCTGCACCTCGGGTGGGAGCAGCGCTGCGGCGCGCAGCAGGTACGGCAGGCCTTTCTGGCGTGTAATGCGGCCGACGAACACCACCGAGGGTCGGTCGGGGTCAATGCCGAGGCTGCGCACGAGATCTGTGTCGTCGACGCTCCTCCAGCGCTCGAGGTCGATGCCGTTGTGAACGGTGAGCACCTTCTGCGGGTCGAGCCAGGGGTACGACCGCAGGATGTCGCGGCGCATTCCCTCGCTCACGGCGATGATCGCAGCGGCACCGGTGAACGCCGTGCTCTCGATCCAGCTCGATACGCGGTAGCCGCCGCCCAGCTGCTCGGCCTTCCACGGACGCAGGGGCTCGAGGCTGTGTGCCGTGATGACGTGGGGAATTCCGTGCAGAAGGGACGCCATGTGGCCGGCAGCGTTCGCGTACCAGGTGTGCGAGTGCACGAGATCGGCACCCTCCACATCCTGGGCGATCTGCAGGTCTACGCCGAGCGTTGCGAGCGCGGGATTGGCTGACGTCAGTCCCGGAGGAACGAGATAGGAGTACACGTCGACCTCGTCCCGGGGCATCCCGAAACAACGCACCGTGACGTCGATGTCGCCGCGGAGGGCGCGTACGAGCTCGGCGACGTGCACGCCGGCGCCGCCGTACACCTCCGGTGGGTATTCACGGGTGATCAGGTCTACGCGCATTCATATGACGCTAGCGCCTTTTGAGAAGCTCAGGCACGGCCCGTCGCTATCGTGGCAAGCATCGCTCGCATACTGTTGCACCATGGTGTCGAAGAAGATTTTTGGGATCGTTCTTGCGGGTGGCGAAGGCAAGCGACTGATGCCTCTCACGGCTGACCGGGCGAAGCCAGCCGTCCCGTTCGGAGGCGGCTATCGCCTCATCGATTTCGCCCTGAGTAACCTCATTAACTCGGGGCTGCGCCAGATCGTGGTGCTGACCCAGTACAAGTCGCACAGCCTCGACCGCCACGTGTCGCAGACCTGGCGCCTGAGCGGCCTGCTCAACGCCTATGTCGCGTCGGTTCCCGCCCAGCAGCGCCTCGGCAAGCGGTGGTTCAGCGGGTCCGCCGACGCGATCCTGCAGAGCCTCAACCTCCTGCGCGACGAGAAGCCCGACATCGTCATCGTGGTCGGCGCCGACCACGTGTACCGCATGGACTTCAGCCAGATGATCGAGGCGCACATCGAGTCCGGTCTCGGGGTGACGGTGGCTGCGATCCGCCAGCCGATCTCCCTCGCCGACCAGTTCGGCGTCATCGAGGTCGACGCGAAGGATCCCACGCGCATCGCGGCCTTCCACGAGAAGCCCCAGAAGGCGATCGGCCTCGCCGACTCCCCCAACGAAGTGCTCGCCTCGATGGGCAACTACATCTTCGATGCGGACGTTCTCATGGATGCTGTGCAGCGCGACGGTGAGCGCAGCGACTCCAACCATGACATGGGCGGCGACATCGTGCCCGACTTCGTCTCCCGCGGACTGGCCGGCGTGTACGACCTCAACCGCAACGAGGTTCCCGGATCCACCGAGCGCGACCGGTTCTACTGGCGCGACGTGGGCACTATCGAGTCGTTCTTCGACGCCCATCAGGATCTCATCTCGGCGCTGCCGATCTTCAACCTCTACAACCGCGAGTGGCCGATCTTCAGCCAGCAGTTGAACTCTCCGCCCGCGAAGTTCGTGCGGGACGCGAAGGGCAACCTCGGGCAGACCATCGACTCCATAGTGTCCCTCGGGTGCGTCATCTCGGGGGCGCACATCGAGCGCAGCGTCATAGGTCCGTGGAGCACGCTCGAGTCCGGTTCGTCGGTCACCGACGCGGTGATCTTCGAGCGCGTGCACGTGCACGCGAACGCCACTGTTCGACGCGCTATCCTCGACAAGGATGTCGTCATCGGCGAGGGCGCGTCCGTCGGTGTCGACCACGAGGCCGACCGCGCCAGGGGCTTCACGGTCACCGAGACGGGAATCACCGTCGTCGGCAAGGGCGTCATCGTCACCTGATCAGCTACGCACGGAAGGCAGTCCCGCATGGCCCGCTTTCTCGTCGTGCTCGACGTCGACTCCACTCTCATCGAGAACGAGGTCATCGAGCTGCTCGCGGCCGAGGCGGGCTCGTTGCCCGAGGTGGAACGCATCACGCTCAGCGCGATGAACGGTGAGCTCGACTTCGAAGAGAGCCTGCGGGCCCGTGTCTCGACCCTCACCGGACTCCCGGAGTCGGTGTTCGCCACAGTCGGCGCCCTCGTGCGCGTCACGGCGGGCGTGCCCGACATGGTCGCGGGCATCCGCGCCGCGGGCGGCTCCGTGGGAGTCGTGTCGGGCGGATTCCACGAGGTCGTTGACCCCATCGCCGCCGAACTGGGACTGGACTACTGGCGGGCAAACCGTCTCGAGGTTGCCGACGGGCGGCTCACGGGCGCGCTCACCGGACCGATCATCGACGCCGCAGCGAAAGCCACGACCATGCGGGAGTGGGCGCAGGACTGCGGCGTTCCGCTCTCACGTACGGTTGCGGTCGGCGATGGTGCCAACGACCTGCCCATGATGGCGATCGCGGGCCTCGCTGTCGGCTTCGATGCCAAGGCCCCCGTGCGCGACCTCGCCGGCGTTCTCATCGACCAGCGCGATCTGTCGCAGGTGCTGCCACTGCTGGGCCTTCGGGGTTAGTGGTTCCAGAGCATTCCAGCGCCCAGGTTGTCGAACAGGTAGACGGACGCCTGGGCCGTGAGATGATCGTGATCGCTCGTGATCAAACCGGCCGGGATGTCATCCGAGACCCGGATGAGGCATTTGCCGTTTCGACACAACTCGTCGGTAAGCGACAAGTAGTGCACTCCGAGACTCGCTGACAGGGTTTTCAGGCTTTCGTCCCGGGCGAGCGTCGCCGGGAAGGTTCCAGCCGGCGCTGGCATGTACTCAGGCAGCACGTCATCCGGGAACGTCATTCGTATGAGGATTCCACGTAAGTCGGGCTGCCAGTCGGGGGCGGGACCGACGAGCACGATATCTTCCACGCCCTCGCCCGTGAGGAAGTCCGAGATCGAGGTCAATTGCGCCGCCCGATCAGCGTCGCCCTCGGGCCAGCGTGCATCGAGAATGACGGTGTGCGGCCTGTGCTCGACAATCCACTCACGGGTCGACGCGTTGATCTCGTCGCAGTTTCCGCGATCGCCGTACAGGTCTTCCGTGGCAGCGGGACACGAGCTCGCGGTGCGCTGCGCAATGCCGTACCCGAGGGCGGGACCCTGGGCGACGAGTCCAGGGTACAGCTGCGCGCTGAGGCTGTCGCCCCATAGGAGGATCGCGTCGCCGTCGTTGGATTCGCACGCGCCGGTAAAGTCCCCCGGGGTCTGGGTTGTCGAATCCAGGAAGCACGTGCCTGCGCGGTAGTCGGCGGAAGGAATGTATGCCTGCGAGAGGGCGGTCTGGGTTGGGGTGAGGCGCACACCCGAGAGCCCTAGTGTCGAGGTCGTCAACCCGAATGCGAAGACCACGACCATGCACACCGCGCCGATGATCGTGACCGTCTTCAGAGGTACCCGCTTCACCCGACGTTCCAGCAGGTAGTAGGTTACAACGGCCAGAAGCACCGCCCCCGCCAGTGCGGCGAGCAGCAACACCCCCGGGGGCTGCGGCACCCTGATGCGCAGGAAAGACAGCAACACCCAATGCCAGAGGTACAGGGGGTAGCTGATCAGTCCGATGAACACGATGGGCCGCCAACCGAGGACGACTCGACCCGTCCATGTGCCAGCGCCGAACCAGATGATCGTCGCGGTCGCGAGCACGGGAATGAGGGCCTGCCACCCAGGGAACTGAGCCGCATCGATAAAGAACACACCCGAGATGGCGATGGTCGCGAGGGCGATCGCTGTAGCGGGCCCGGCGGTGCGTCCGGGCCTCGCCACGACCCCCCTCGCATGGAGCGCAGCGAGAATGCCTCCTACCGCGAGTTCCCATCCGCGCGACAACGGTGAATAGTACGCGGCGGTCGGGTCGGTCGAAGTCAGGTAGAGGCCGAAAGCGAAGGACAGCACCGCGAGCGCCGCGAACGCCGAGGTGAACCAACGGCCTCTGGTGACTTTGCTGACGAGCAGGATGAGGAGGGGCCACACAACGTAGAACTGCTCCTCGATGGCAAGGGACCAGAGGTGCATGAGCGGCTTGGTGTCGATCGACGCATCGAAATAGCCGGCCTCCGACCACAGCAGGAAGTTGTTGACGAAACCCGCCCCGCCGGCGATGAACTTCGTGAGCCCCTGGTATTCGGAGGGGAAGAGGAAGAACCAGCCGTAGATCGCGCTCGCGACGAGCACGAGCAGCAGCGCGGGGAAGATGCGACGTACACGGTGCTGGTAGAACTCCGTGAGATAGCGGCCTACGCGTATGCCGCGCTTCCGGCGCCCGAGCAGGATGCCCGTGATGAGGTAGCCAGAGATGACGAAGAACACGTCGACGCCGATGAAGCCAGCTTTCACGTAGCCGGGGAATGCGTGGTACGCGAGCACTAGTCCGACAGCGAGTGCCCTCAGCCCGTCGATGTCGCGACGATAGACAGAGGGCCTGGCGGGCGTGGCATCGACCGCGGTGAATGGGAGCCTCAGTGTCCCATCCCCAGGCCACCGTCGACCGGGATGACCGCGCCTGAGATGTACCCGGCGTCATCGCTCGCGAGCCACGTGATGACCTTCGCCACCTCCGTGGGGCTCGCGAAGCGCGCTGCCGGGATCTGCTTGAGGTAGGCATCCTGCTGCTCCTGCGGGAGTTCGGCTGTCATGTCGGTCTCGATGAATCCCGGGGCCACGACGTTCGCCGTGATGCCGCGTGAGCCGAGCTCGCGTGTGACGGAGCGGGCCAGCCCGATGAGTCCGCTCTTCGACGCCGAGTAGTTGATCTGGCCAGCGGAGCCGAGCAGTCCCACGACACTCGACACGAGAATGATGCGCCCGAAGCGGGCCTTGATCATTCCCTTGGAGGCGCGTTTGACCACGCGGAAGGCGCCGTTGAGGTTGGTGTCGATGACGTCGGTGAAGTCTTCTTCGGTCATCCGGAGCAGGAGCAGGTCGCGGGTGATTCCCGCGTTCGCGACGACGACCTCGACCGGGCCCAGCCGCGCCTCGACCTCGGTGAACGCCGCATCCATGGATGCCGCATCCGTGACATCGGCGATGACGGTGAGACTGCCCTCGGGTCCGCTGCCGGATCGCGCCGTGACCGCGACGCGGTGGCCCTCCGCGATGAATTCCTCGGCTATGGCCCTGCCGATGCCTCGGTTTCCGCCGGTGATCAATACGGTCCGCGCGGTGGGGAAACTGGTCGTCATGCGCACCAGCCTATAGTCGCTGCCCAGCGCCAGCGGGAAGGATCAGACGGACGTAGGCTGGGGTGAGGTGTCGCCCCGACCCTCCCTCCCCCGTGTGAGCGCATGAACCAGCCGCAGTCGATCACCTCCCTCCCGGAGTCACCGGACGATGAGCGCCGCCGCCGGATGATCCGCTACGCGATCGCCATGGGCATTCGGGTGCTGTGTGTCATCGCGTGCTTCTTCGTGCGCGGCTGGTGGCTCGTCGTGCCGCTGATCGGTGCTGTCTTCCTGCCGTACATCGCCGTAGTGCTTGCCAATGTCGGCAGCAACCCCGGCGGCAACGTCGAGCGCCCGGGCGGCCTCGTCAAGTCTGGCCGCGCGCCCCAGCACGAGATCGACGGATGATCGGAGCGCACGGCCCCGCGACCGAGCGCTGCTCGCGCGCAGGATGCACGCAGCCGGCCACGTCGGCCGTGCACTGGCGCAACCCGCGCATCCACAGCGAGGATCGCGTCAAGACCTGGCTCGCGTGCGACGACCACGTCGACTACCTGCGCGACTACCTCACGACTCGCGACTTCCCGGTGGCTGTCACCGCGGTCGGCGTCACTGTCGAGCGGGTGGCCGGATGAAGGGCTGGACGTTCACACTCTCCCGGCACTGGCTCGGCTATCTCGCCCTCGTCGTCGTCTTCGCTGTCGCGTGCGCTGGGCTCGCGATGTGGCAGCTCGCGCGCCGCGACGAAGCGCGCGCCGAGATCACGCGAGTCGAGGACAACTGGGAGGCCGCATCCCGCCCACTCGGCGAAGTGCTGCCAGAACTCGACTCGTTCAACGCCGACGACAAGTGGACCCGCGTGACGCTCACGGGCCACTACCTCGTCGACGAGGAGCTTCTCGCGCGCGGACGACCACTCGATGGCAATCCGGGGTTCGAGCAGCTCGTGCCGTTCCAGCTCGAAGACGGGCGCGTGTTCGTCGTCGACCGCGGCTGGCTGCCGGTGGGCAACGAGCAGGACGCGCCGGACACGGATCCGGCCCCGCCCGAGGGTGCGGTCACCCTCGTCGTGCGGCTCAAGGCGGGCGAGCCCACGGTCGCCGGACGCTCCGCGCCCGAGGGGCAGATCGCCACCATCAACCTGCCCACGATCGCCAACCTGGTCGGCAAGCCCATGTACACGGGCGCATACGGGCTACTCGATACCGAGGATCCGGCTGCGGCACGCCCCAAGGCGGTGTCGAAACCCGTTGCCGACGAGGGCCCGCACCTGTCGTACGCGTTCCAGTGGTTCGTGTTCGGCATCATGGCGTTCGTCGGGCTCGGCTGGGCGATCCGACAGGAGTACCGCATCCGCAACGCAGACGACCCCGAGGAGCGCGCGCGAGCCGAGGTTCGCAGGCGCAAGGCCGCGGCCAAGCCAAAGACGGACGCCGAAATCGAGGATGAGCTGCTCGACGCCTAAGCCAGGCTGATCAGGTCCGCGTAATCCTTGTTCCAGTGGTCTTCGACGCCGTCAGGCAGGATCAGCACGCGCTCGGGGTTGAGCGCCTCCACGGCACCCTCGTCGTGGCTCACGAGCACCACGGCGCCCGTGTAGCTGGCGAGCGCGCCCAGGATCTCTTCGCGGCTCGCCGGGTCGAGGTTGTTGGTGGGCTCGTCGAGCAGCAGCACGTTCGCACCACTCACGACGATCATCGCAAGGGCGAGGCGGGTCTTCTCGCCGCCCGAGAGCACCCCGGCGGGCTTGACCGCGTCATCCCCCGTGAAGAGGAACGAGCCGAGCACGCGCCGCGCCTCGGTCTCCGTGATGTTCGGGGACGACGACACCATGTTCTCGAGCACCGAGCGCTTGACGTCGATCGTCTCGTGCTCCTGCGCGTAGTAGCCGATGCGCAGGCCGTGACCGGCCTCGATGACGCCGGTGTCCGGCTTGTCAGTACCCGAGAGGATACGCAGCAGCGTCGTCTTGCCCGCACCGTTGAGGCCCAGGATGACGACCTTCGAGCCGCGGTCGATAGCGAGGTCGACCGCCGTGAAGATCTCGAGTGAGCCGTAGCTCTTCGAGAGGTTGTGGCCCATGAGCGGGGTCTTTCCGCACGCGGCAGGGTCGGGGAAGCGCAGTTTCGCGACGCGGTCGACTGCGCGCACCTCCTCGAGACCGGAGAGCATGCGCTCGGCACGTGCGACCATCTGGTGCGCGGCGGCCGCCTTGCTCGCCTTGGCGCCGAATCGTGCCGCCTGCAGCTGAAGCTGGGTCGCCTTCTTCTCGACGTTGACCCGCTCCTTTTTGCGGCGCTCCTCGTCGGCCTCACGCTGCTTGAGGTAGTTCTTCCAGCCCATGTTGTAGATGTCGATGCTCTGCCGGTTGGCGTCAAGGTAGAAGACCTTGTTGACCGTCTCCCCCACGAGCTCGACATCGTGCGAGATCACGATGAAGCCGCCCGAATAGTTCTTGAGGAACTCGCGCAACCACACGACCGAGTCGGCGTCGAGGTGGTTGGTTGGCTCGTCGAGAATCATGATCTCGGCGTCGGAGAACAGGATGCGCGCGAGCTCGATGCGTCGGCGCTGGCCACCGGAGAGGGTCTTGAGCTGCTGATCGAGAATGCGGTCGGGCAGGCTCAGGTTGCTCGCGATGGAGGCGGCCTGGGCCTCTGCCGCGTATCCCCCGAGCGCTTCGAAACGGTCGGTGAGTGAGCCGTACTTCTTCATGGCTGCCGCACTCACTGCGGGGTCGTTACTACCCATGTCGCCGCTCGCCTTGGTCATGCCCAGCACGAGGTCGCCCAGGCCGCGGGCATTGAGGATGCGCGTGCGCGCGAGTTCCTCTGGGGCGCCCGAGCGCGGGTCCTGCGGTAGGTAGCCGATCTGTCCGCCACGCTCGATGGTTCCGGCGGTCTGGGGCTGCTCCCCCGCGAGGACCTTGGTCAGGGTCGTCTTGCCGGCGCCATTGCGACCGACAAGACCGATCTTGTCGCCGCGGTCGACGCGGAACGAGACCTCGTCCATCAGGAGGCGTGCGCCAACGCGCAGCTCAAGATCGTGCACAGAGAGCACAGCGATGTTCCTTTAGTAATAAAGAACGGCCAGTTCTTTTGGAGGGGAAGGGCACGGCCCGTCGGTGCGCCAGCCAACTAGTCTACTTCGTGGGGCCGGGCACACGGGCGCGGCCCATCCCGATAGTCATAGGAGCACCTCTTCGTGAGCAACCTGACCCTCGCCTTCGGTCGGCAGACCCTCGCCGACCGCATCTTCAGCCGCCGACTCGCCATCGACATCGTGCTCATCGCCTCCGGCGCCGCACTCACGGCCATCGCAGCCCAGATCGTCGTTCCCCTGTGGCCGGTTCCCATGACTCTCCAGACGTTCGCGGTGCTCCTGGTCGGCACGACGCTCGGCCCGTTGCGCGGCGTGCTCTCGATGGGCCTGTACCTCGCGGTCGGCGTGCTCGGTCTTCCCGTCTTTGCGCAAGCGACGTCGGGCAGCCTGTTCTCGCTCACGTCGGGTGGCTTCATCATCGGCTTCATCCTCGCCGCGGCGCTCGTGGGCTGGCTCGCCCAGCGCGAGTGGGACCGCAAGGTCGTTGGCACGCTCGTGTCGTTCCTCGCGGGAACCGTCGTCATCTACGCCGTGGGCCTGCCGTGGCTCTATGTTTCGCTGTCGAACCTCGGTTCGGGCGTCTGGCACGACTACCTCGGCTTCGACAGCGTGCTGAGCGCGACCGTGGGCGCTGGCATCCTTCCGTTCCTGGTGGGCGACCTGCTCAAGTCGCTGCTCGCGGCCGCGCTACTGCCGCTCGCGTGGCGCGGTGTCACGCGTCTCGGTAAGCACAAGGAGTAGATTCTCCCTGTGCTGCTCCCGAGGGGGGGACTTAGGACAGCAGATCGGGGAGTGTCCAGTGCCAGCAGTTGCAGCGCCCATCGCGCCGCGCCCGCGTCGCGGGAGTATCTGGTTCGCCGCCATCAGTTTTGTGCTGCTCGCCGCGGTCATCGTCGTCGTCGTGACGGTGGCCAAGGGCGGGACCACATCGGACAATCCGTTCGTGGGCACGTCCCTGTACGCGTATCCCGACTCGTCGGCCGCGAAGGCCGCGAAGCTCGCGAACGGCACGGAGCAGTCGGCACCGTTCGCCTCGCTCGCTCGCACGCCCACGGCTATCTGGCTCCTGCCCGAGGCCCATCCCACGGGCGAGATCACCGAATTCGTCTCCCGCATCGAGGCCGACGCAGCTGTGACGTCGCAGCTGCCGGTGTTCGTCGTGTACGGAATTCCGAGTCGGGACTGCGACAACTTCTCTGCGGGTGGCGCCGGCACACAGGAGTATCCGCTGTGGGTGTCTGCGATCGCGAACGGCATTGCGACGCACCCGGCCATCATCATCCTCGAGCCGGATGCCCTCGCGCTCTCGCCCTCGTGCGGAACCCAGGATGCCACCGCAGCGTTCCTCCAGGACGCGATCTCGAGGCTCTCCACGAACCCCGCGACGACCATCTACCTCGACGGTGGACACTCCGGCTGGCTCAAGCCCGAAGAAATGGCTCCCCTGCTGAAAGCTGCGGGCGTTGACAAGGTGCGAGGCTTCGCCACCAACGTGTCCAACTACAACTCCACCCAGGACGAGCGCGCGTTCGGCGAGGCCCTGAGTGAGCTTCTCGGCGGCGCGCACTTCGTCGTGGACACCTCCCGGAATGGCCAGGGTTCCGCGGGCGAATGGTGCAATCCGCCCGGCCGCACCGTCGGGGACACCCCTTCTGGGGTTGACGACGGCACCGCCCAGGACGCTAGCCTGTGGATAAAGAATCCGGGCGAGAGCGACGGAGAGTGCAACGGTGGTCCGCCCGCCGGCCAGTGGTGGCCCTCGCAGGCGGTCGAGTTGGCGGGCGGCGGGATGTAGCCGGATTCAGGAAGGTTCGGGGGAATCTGATGATGACCGACACCGGCGCAGCCGCGCCAGTTGAGGATGTCCGTCGAGTCGCCGTTGTGATCGAAGACGACGCCGACATCCGCCACCTGCTCGAAACCGTGCTCACGCAGGCAGGCTTCCAGGTGATCACCGCGGGCAACGGATTGGATGGCATCGAGGCGGTGCGCCGCTACGAGCCTCTCGTCACGACCCTGGACGTCAACATGCCCGGCATGGACGGCTTCGAGACGGCACGCCGCATCCGTGACTTCAGCGCCACCTATATCGTCATGCTCACCGCGCTGAGCGAAGAGATCGACGCCATGCAGGGTCTCGACGCGGGCGCCGACGACTACATCATGAAGCCCTTTCGGCCGCGCGAACTTCGCGCAAGGGTCGAAGCCATGCTGCGCCGCCCGCGCACCATGGTGACGGATGCCTCGGCCGCTGCTCCCGTGTCGACACTGGTCTCGGCTCTCGTCTACGCCACCCCGGTGGAGCTCGCCGCTCCGGCACCCGTTCAGCCCGCGGTCGTGAAACAGCCCGCATACGTGGCCCCGGTCGAGCACCACCTGCCCGCGGCCTTCCAACCTCGCCCCGTGACGCCCACCCAACCCGCTCCCCCGACGGCCGTCGCACCCCCGGCCGCCACGGCGGTCCACGACGATGGCTGGCTCGAGCACAACGGCCTGTGGGTGAACCCGCAGACTCGTGTCGTGCAGCAGGACGGCGTCGAGCTCGAACTGACCCGCAGCGAATTCGATCTGATCGCGGGCCTCATGCGAACCACTCGGCGTGTGCGCACGAAGGCCGACCTCGTGCTCCTGCTGCGCGGCGATAGCTACGTCACCTCCCACTTCGTGAGCGATGCGGACAAGCGCGCGATCGAGGTGCACATGGCGAACCTGCGCAAGAAGCTCGGCGAGAACCCCTCGGCCCCACGCTGGATCGAGACCGTGCGCGGCGTCGGTTACCGGCTCACCGCCGCAGACCCGACCTGACGCTCCTGAGCGAAACCTAAGCCAAAGCTGCGCGAACCCCACAGTCAGACCTGATCCCGGTGCTGAACACTGGACGTAGCCACTCAGCGCAGATCAGAAACGGACCAGCCACATGACCAGCCTCGACAACGGGTATGTCTCGCACGAGACCGTCATCCCGGTCGCCCCCGATGACTTCTATGACGCCGTCGAGTCGCAGGCGCGTTTCCGCCCGACCATCGGTTGCGTCATCCCCGCCTACAACGAGGCGGACTCGATCGCGTCAGTGCTCGAGTCACTGCTCGCCCAGACCCGCCTGCCCGACGTCATCCACGTCATCGTCAACAATTCAACTGATGACACGGTCACGATCGCGAGCGCGTTCGCGGGGCCACACACCGTCGAGATCGCCGGCCGGGAGCAGTTCACCGAGATCTACGTTCACGACATCGGCCAAAACCCCGACAAGAAGGTCGGCGCGCTCAACTACGGCTTCTCCCTCGTCGAGGGATGCGACTATCTTCTGGGCGTCGACGGCGATACCACCGCGGCCCTCAACGCCGTCGAGTCGCTCGAGGCCGAGATCGCCTCTGACACCCGCATCGGCGGCATCTCGGCGATCTACAGCATCGACGACAGGCCATTCACTGGTGTCATGGCGCCGTTCCTTATTGCGGGCCAGCGCGCGCAGTTCGCCGCCTTCAACATGCAGAACATGCTCCGTGGCCGCAACATGGCGGTGCTCGGCGGCCAGTTCTCGATCTTCTCGATCAAGGCGCTGCGCCAGGTCATGGTCGACAACCACCAGCAGACGCCGTGGGTCAAAGACTCAGAGGTCGAGGACTCGCTGCTCTCGCTGCAGATCAAGAGTGCCGGCTACCTCACGAAGATCAGCGCCCAGGCGCGCGCCGACGTGGGTGGCATGACCACCCTCCGCGGTCTCGACGGCCAGCAGGTCAAGTGGAATTTCGGCGCGATCGAGCTCATGTGGCCGGGCCAGCGTGGCGACACCAAGGGCCAGCCCTTCCACCCGAACCTGCGCTTGCGCTGGTTCGAGAACCTCTCGATGCTGATCAACGGATTCACGCGTGTCATGTTCATCGTGCTGCTCGTGGCCTCGCTCTCTATCGGCGCCTTCGTGTTCAGCCCGATCTGGCTCATCCCGCCGGTCATTGCGATCCTGTTGAACCTGCGCATCGCCATCTCCATGATGAACCGCGACTGGAAGGACTTTGTCTTCGCGCTCACAGTGGTGCCCGCCGAGGCCTACATGATCGTGCGTCTCGGGCACTTCCTCCGAGCCTGGACCAAGTTCCTGAGCCGCAAGCAGACGGACAACTGGGCAGAGCAAGCCAAGGCGGAGCGCGGTTCCGGCAACGCCTACCTGACGCCCGTGATCATCACGGCGCTCGTCATCATCGGCTTCGTCATTCTGTGGTTCCAGCTCTCCGTGGTCGTGCAGTCGTCGATCCTGTGGGTCGGCTGGCCGATCCTCGGTGCCATCACGGCACTGCAGACCCTGTCGATGTTCGTCACCCTCGCGCGCCGCCACCGCGGCTACCGTGTCTAGTCAGGAAAGTGACAGTCATGACCCACCATCTCCCCCGTTGCATCGCCGGCGTCACGATCGCCGCAGTCGTCGCGGTAGCTCTCAGCGCGTGCGGAACGCCGCCCTGGGCTGAGTCCGGCTCCACTGCGACTCCCAACGCCACCCCGAAGCCGAGCAGCACGGCGATCACGACAGTTGTCAACGAGCTCGCGAACGGATCAACGAAGCACGAGCTCACCGCGGGGAGCATCGGGTTGTCCGTCGACTACTTCTCCACCCTCTCGATGGACCAGTGGACGGCAGACGCCAACAAGCCGCTCAGCATCTCGATGGTCGCCAACCTCACCAACGACGAGGGACAGGCCGTCTACCTCTCCAACATGACGCTGCTCGTGGCCGTGTACGACGCCGACGGCGCGCTCACGGGCCCGCCGCAGCTCGCGGATCGCGCCACAGTCACTCCCGGATACCTCGTCAAGAGCCCGTACAGCTACAGCCAGACGTTCATCCTGCCTGCTGTCGACCCCAACGCAACGTACGTGAAGCTCTCGCTCACCTACGAACTGCTGCTGCAGTCGACGCCCACATCGGCGCAGTACGCGAAACAAACCGCGTCGGACACGCTGACTGTCGCGATAGCGCAGCCTTAGCAGCGAACCTAGGTATGGCGAACCTAGATGGAGAAGCCCAGCGCGCGCATCATGTCGCGCCCGTCGTCCGTGATCTTGTCCGGGCCCCACGGCGGCATCCACACCCACGTGATGCGGAATGCGTCGACGACCCCGTCGAGCGCCTGTGCGGTCTGCTCTTCGATGACGTCAGTGAGCGGGCATCCGGCCGACGTCAGCGTCATGCTGATGATGAGCGCGTTGTTGTCCTGGTCCCAGCTGAGGTCATAGATCAGCCCGAGATCGACGATGTTGACGCCGAGCTCCGGGTCCATGACGTCTTTGAGGGCCTCTTCGACCTGGTCAAAGAGTGCGGGCGCGAGAGCGGTAGCCATAGTTCTAGGCTACGCCCGCCGACGCAGATTCGGTCGACTGCGTTTCTTCCACGCCCGGCAGGAAGCGGTCGTAGCCCTCGTTCTCGAGGCGCTCGGCCAGTTCGGGGCCGCCCTCCTCGGCGACGCGGCCGTCGACGAACACGTGAACGAAGTCGGGCTTGATGTAGCGAAGGATGCGCGTGTAGTGGGTGATGAGCAGCACGCCGAGGTCGTTGGCCTCCTTGGCGCGGTTGACGCCCTCTGACACGATCTTGAGCGCGTCGACGTCGAGGCCGGAGTCGGTCTCGTCGAGGATCGCGAACCGCGGCTTGAGCAGCTCGAGCTGCAGGATCTCGTGGCGCTTCTTCTCCCCACCGGAGAAGCCCTCGTTGACGTTGCGCTCGGAGAACGCTTTGTCCATGCGCAGGGCCTTCATTGCCTCGTTGACCTCCTTGATCCACGGGCGCAGCGAGGGCGCCTCGCCGTCGAGGGCGGTCTTTGCGGTTCGGAGGAAGTCGGCCATGCGCACGCCCGGAATTTCCACCGGGTACTGCATAGCGAGGAAGAGGCCGGCACGAGCGCGCTCGTCGACAGTCATCGTGAGAACCTCCGCGCCGTCGAGCAGCACCGAGCCGCTCTCGACGTGGTACTTGGGGTGGCCGGCGATCGAATAGGCGAGGGTCGACTTGCCCGAGCCATTCGGACCCATGATCGCGTGGATCTCGCCCTGTGCGATCGTGAGGTCGACACCCTTGAGGATCTGCTTGGTGCCCTGTTCGGTCTCCACGCTGACGTGAAGGTCCTTGATTTCCAGTACTGACATGGTTCTGTTCCGGTTCTTGGGGGTCTAGACCGTGAGGGTCTGGGTCGGGTCGACGTACACGACGCCGCTATCGTCAACTGTCACGCTGAAGACCGGCACGGGTTCGTAGGCGGGCAGGCTCAGCGGCTTGCCGGTGTCGAGGGCGAAGAGCGATCCGTGCGCCCAGCACTCGATCGCGTCATCCTCGACGAAGCCCTCGGCGAGGGAGATATCGCCGTGCGTGCAGGTATCGCCGATGGCGTGGACCTTGCCCGCGGAGTCCTTCACGATCGCGATGGCGATTCCCTCGAGAACCACGCGGTACGCCTTGTTCTCCTCGAGTTCGTCGACGGTGCCGATGCGTTCTGCGGTCATGCTGCGCCCCCCTGCGTTGATGAAGCGGAGAGCTCGGCTTCGATCGCTGAATGAAGATGTGCCTCGAGTTCGGGGTTGCCGACCTTCTGCACGATTTCGGAGAGGAACCCGATCACGACGAGGCGACGCGCCTCGGCTTCGGAGATACCGCGCGCCTGCAGGTAGAACAGCTGCTCGTCGTCGAAGCGACCGGTCGCGCTCGCGTGACCCGCGCCGAGGATGTCGCCGGTCTCGATCTCGAGGTTCGGGATGGAATCGGCCCGAGTACCTTCACTCAGCACGAGGTTGCGGTTCTGCTCGTAACTGTCAGTACCGGACGCCTTCGGGCCGATGAGCACGTCGCCAACCCACACGGTGTGTGCGCCAAGGCCCTGCAGCGCGCCCTTGTAGTTGACGCGGCCCTTGGTGTTCTCGGCCTGATGGTGCAGGTACACGCGCTGCTCGAAGTGCTGGCCGGCGTCGGCGAAGTAGAGGCCGAAGAGTTCTCCGTCCGCGCCGTCACCGGAGAGGTGAACAGAGGGGTTCAGCCGAACTACCGAACCGCCGAGCGTGACCACGATGTGGCGCAGCCGCGCATCCCGACCGACCCGGGCGAAGTGGCTCGCGAGCTGGTGCGAGCCGTCAGACCACTCCTGCACCGAGATGATGGTGAGCGCAGCACCGTCTTCGACGATGATCTCGACGTTCTCGGCAAGCTGGGCGTCGCCGCTCGAGCGCAGGATCACCGTCGAGTTGCTGTGCGCCCTGGCCGTGACTACGGTGTGCGCTGCCCGTGGTGCCGTGCCGAGGGTCGAACGGCTCAGGATGACGTCGACGTGCTCCTCGGAGGTGAGCGTGATCGCGAGGGCTTTCTCGAACGAGCTCCAGGCGTTGGCCGATGCGCGGTCTTCGGGGGTTCCGGCGGCGGCGATGCGGGCATCCGTGCGGTCGATCCAGTCGACGGATGCCCCGGCGGCCTCATTCACGACGAAGGCGTAGGGCGAGCCGTCGAGCGCGCCATCGATGAGCTGAAGCACACGCTTGACGGGTGTGAGCTTCCAGTCGTTCTCGATGCCCTTGACCTCGGGGAAGTCGTCGTGCTCGAAGGACGTGAAGCGCGCGTCACGTGTCTGTACGGGAACGTAGCCGGGCTCATTAGAGTCCCAACCGCCGTCGCTGTGGGCCTTGGCCCCGTGCTGTTCGGGTGAAAGTACGGTCATGCCTAGCCGACACTGCCTTCCATGCTCATCTCGATGAGCTTGTTGAGCTCGAGTGCGTACTCCATGGGCAGTTCGCGGGCGATGGGCTCGATGAACCCGCGCACGATCATGGCCATGGCTTCGTCTTCGGGCATGCCACGCGACTGCAGGTAGAAGAGCTGTTCTGCGCTCACGCGCGAGACCGTGGCCTCGTGGCCGAGCTGCACGTCGTCGACGCGGATGTCGATGGACGGGTAGGTGTCTGACCGCGAGATCGTGTCGACAAGCAGGGCGTCGCAGCGCACGGTGTTCGCGGAATGATGCGCCTTCTCGTCGACGCGCACCTCACCGCGGTAGCCGGCACGACCGCCGCCACGCGCTATCGACTTCGAGACGATCGACGACGTCGTGTACGGCGCCATGTGGATCATCTTCGCGCCCGCATCCTGGTGCTGGCCGGGGCCGGCGAACGCGACGGAGAGGGTCTCGCCCTTGGCGTGCTCCCCCACGAGGTAGATCGACGGGTACTTCATCGTTACCTTGGAACCGATGTTGCCATCGATCCACTCCATGGTCGCGCCCTCGTGCGCGATCGCGCGCTTGGTCACGAGGTTGTAGACGTTGTTCGACCAGTTCTGGATCGTCGTGTAGCGAACGCGGGCGTTCTTCTTGACGATGATCTCGACTACCGCGGAATGCAGCGAGTCCGACTTGTAGATCGGCGCTGTGCAGCCCTCGATGTAGTGAACGTACGAACCCTCGTCGGCGATGATGAGCGTGCGCTCGAACTGGCCCATGTTCTCCGTGTTGATGCGGAAGTAGGCCTGCAGCGGGATCTCGACGTGCACACCGGGCGGCACGTAGACGAACGAACCGCCCGACCACACAGCGGTGTTGAGCGCCGCGAACTTGTTGTCACCCGAGGGGATGACCGTGCCGAAGTACTCGTCGAAGAACTCTGGATGCTCGCGCAGGGCGGTGTCGGTGTCCATGAAGATGACGCCCTGGGCCTCGAGCTCGGCGTTGATCGAGTGGAACACCACCTCCGACTCGTACTGGGCGGCCACACCCGAGACGAGGCGCTTGCGCTCAGCCTCCGGGATCCCCAGCTTTTCGTAGGTCAGGCGGATGTCTTCAGGAAGGTCCTCCCACGACTGGGCCTGCTTCTCCGTTGAGCGGACGAAGTACTTGATGTTATCGAAGTCGATGCCAGAGAGGTCGGCGCCCCAGGTCGGCATGGGCTTGCGGAAGAAGTTCTTGAGGGCGGCGAGGCGAATCTTGAGCATGCTCTCGGATTCGCTCTTGAGTTCGGAGATGTTGCGCACGACGTCTTCGTTGATGCCACGGCGCGCGGACGCTCCGGCGGCATCGGAATCGGACCATCCGAACTCGTACTGCCCGAGTCCGTTGAGCTCGGGGCGGTCGATCAGCACGTCTGACATTTGAGAACCTCTTTTGTTACATCGGTACTGCTGTTACAGCGATACTGCCTACCGTGAGCAACCGAGGTGGTCGCGACGGCATTCCCTCACACAGCCCACGCTCTGGCGAGCAGCCGGATGTTTCGCGAGGTGGCCAGCTACGCAACCAAATGTGGGAGAGCTGGGCTGAACAGGACACGGGAGCGAGGTGCTTATTCAAGCTCCGGCGTCAGCGCTGACTCCCCGGCATTGGGCTGTGTTCCTGAACCGCTTAAGTCTACAGTCTGGGAGGCGTTCTGTCAGGAATCAGCAGGGGTTTGCCATGTGCATGCGTGCACGCGAACTCGGCGGGTCCTGGTGCGACCGCCCTTCGGCGACTGCTGATGAGAACTGCCACATGGTCCCTCCCGTCGCCCGAAGAGGACGAAACGACGGCTCTCACCCGACCGGAGGTCTCGGAAACAGGGGACGGGAGGCCTACCGACCGACGCTCAACGACAGTGTTCTACGGTGCCGTGGGCTCCTGAGCGCTGATACCGGCGAACAGGGCCGGATGCGCGTCCAGGAGCACCCGAAGCACTCCCACCCAGACGAGCGCTGCGCCGAGCAGGTGGAACGAGACCAGGGTCGCCGGAAGACCGCTGAGCGCCTGCACGACACCCACAAGACCCTGTGCGAGCACGACAACCACGAAGACGATCACGCGGCGACGGATGAGGCGCGCGCGGGCATCCGTGCCGCGGTTGATCGCGAACAGCGCGATGGCCAGGGCGAGGACGAGTGCGCCGAGCACGCCGTGCACGATCGTGACGGTCAGCCAGTCGAGTTGCATGCGCGGCACGTCGGCCGAGTCGCCCGAGTGCGGGCCCGCGCCCGACACCATGGTCCCGAAGAGGATCAGCGCTACAGTCACGCCGACGAGAAGCCAGGCGAGGATGCCCGTGCGGCGCGACACCGACCCAACCGGCCCCGGCCGCCTCTCGTGCACCCGGTGCCACGTGAGAGTCGTCGTGGCCAGAAGCGCGATCGCGAGCACGAAATGCAGTGCCACAACCCAGGGGTTGAGCTTCACGAGCACGGTGATGCCACCGGCGACGGCGTTCGCGACGACGAGCCAGAACTGCGACCAGGCGAGCCGAGTCACCGAACGCACGCGCGGCTTCTGCAGCCGCGCGGCGATGATGACCCAACCCACCGCGATGACGATGACCGTGGTGAGCATGCGGTTGGTGAACTCGATGACTCCATGGATGCCCAGCTCGGCGCTCGGGGCTATCGACGTCCCGTCGCACGTCGGCCAGGTCGGGCACCCGAGGCCGGATCCGGTCACGCGCACGAGCCCACCCGTGAACACGATGATGATGCTGACGATGAGGGCTGCGGTCGTCGCCCAGCGGAGGGCGCGGGGGCTAAGCGTCCAGCGCTCGGCAGCCCAACCGAGTGGGGTTCTCATCAGAAGGGCAGCAGCGGGTCGATGCCGACGGCGAGGAACACGAGCGTGAGGTAGCTGATCGAGCTGTGGAATACACGCATCGGGCGCACGTTGCCGTGCCGGATCGCCGTGCTGTACAGCAGGTGCGACTCGACGATGAACCAGCCGCCCGCGAGCACCGCGACCACCGTGTAGACGATGCCCATGTGCGCGACCGGGATGAGCAGCAGCGAGCACGCGACCGTCGCCCACGCGTACAGGATGACCTGGAGGCCCACGACTGTGCTACCCCGCACGACGGCGAGCATCGGCACGTTGACCGACTGGTAGTCGGCCCGGTACTTCATCGACAGCGGCCAGTAGTGCGGGGGTGTCCACAGGAAGACGATGCCGAACAGAATGACGGGGGCCCAGCTGAGCGAACCGGTGACCGCGGCCCAGCCGATGAGCACGGGCATGCAACCCGCGGCGCCGCCCCACACGATGTTCTGGGGCGTGCGGCGCTTGAGCACGAGCGTGTACACGAACACGTAGAAGAGGATCGCGGCGAGCGAGAGGGCCGCGGAGAGCCAGTTGATGAGCAGTCCGAGCCACAGCACGGAGGCTGCGCCCGTGATCCACGCGAAGACGAGGGCTTCGCGGTCACTCAACTCCCCGGTCACGAGTGGGCGCTTCTTCGTGCGGTCCATGACGCGATCGATATCGCGGTCGATGTAGCAGTTGAAGGCGTTGGCAGAACCCGCGCTCAGGGATCCGCCGACGAGAGTGCCGAGCACGAGCCACAGGTTCGGGATGCCGTTGGCGGCGAGCACCATGACGGGTGCGGTGGTCACGAGTAGAAGCTCGATGACGCGCGGCTTGGTGAGGGCGATGTAGGCGAGCGCCTTGCGGCGGACCCCGAGACGAGGGCGATCGGTGCGGGCCTCGATCGCAACATCCATGGTCTTGATTGTAAGCGGTGGTCGTGGGGCACGCGCGTACACCGTCGGGAGTATGAGGGTCTGGTTCTCTATACTTGAATCGCCTGCTGGCCGATGATTCGCTCTCCCCTTCGAAACCCTGCGAAGTGTTTCTTGTGCTGTGGTGCTTGCGATGCGTGACCGGCAGTCTTCCACCAAGTGAACGAAGGGTCAGGCCCCGTGGCAACTCTCCAATGGGATCCCATTGATGACAAGGCAGTAGACACCGCTCGGATTCTCGCGGCGGATGCCGTCGAGAAGGTCGGGAACGGGCATCCGGGAACGGCGATGAGCCTGGCGCCCGCCGCGTACCTGCTGTTCCAGAAGATCATGCGCCGCGACCCCGCCGACAGCGAGTGGATCGGTCGCGACCGCTTCGTGCTCTCCGTCGGCCACAGCTCGCTCACCCAGTACATCCAGCTCTACTACGGCGGCTACGGCCTCGAGCTCGATGACCTCAAGGCGCTGCGCACGTGGGGCTCGAAGACCCCTGGCCACCCGGAGTACGGCCACACGGCCGGAGTCGAGATCACCACGGGACCGCTCGGCCAGGGCATCTCGTCCGCCGTCGGTTTCGCTTACGCGAGCCGCTACGAGCGCGGCCTGTTCGACCCGGAGACCGCGGCGGGCAAGAGCCCATTCGACCATTTCATCTACGTCATCGCGGGTGACGGCGACCTGCAGGAGGGCGTCTCGGCCGAGGCCTCGTCCCTCGCCGGTCACCAGCAGCTCGGCAACCTCATCGCGATCTACGACTCCAACCAGATCTCGATCGAGGACGACACGAACATCGCCTTCACTGAAGACGTGAAGGCCCGGTATGAGGCCTACCACTGGCACGTGCAGGTTGTCGACTGGAAGAAGACCGGCGTCTATCAGGAGGACGTGCACGAGCTGCATGCTGCGATCGAGGCCGCCAAGGGCGTCACGGACAAGCCCTCGCTCATCATCCTGCGCACGATCATCGGCTGGCCGGCTCCGCACAAGCAGAACTCTGGCAAGATCCACGGCTCAGCACTCGGCGCCGACGAGCTCGCCGCCACCAAGCGCACCCTCGGTTTCGACCCGGAGAAGTCGTTCGACGTCGACCCCGCGGTCATCGACCACACCCGCAAGGCCCTCGAGCGCGGCACGACGGCCCACGAGGAGTGGAACACGCAGTTCGACGCGTGGGCTGCGGCAAACCCCGAGCGCAAGACGCTCCTCGACCGAGTGCTCTCCGGCGCGCTGCCCGAGGGCGTCGAGGCAGCCCTTCCCGTCTTCGAGGCGGGCAAGGATGTCTCAACCCGCGCCGCGAGCGGCAAGGTGCTCGACGCGCTGGGTCCGGTCATCCCCGAGCTCTGGGGCGGCTCTGCCGATCTCGCCGAGTCGAACAACACCACGATCGCGGGCGCCGCGTCGTTCATCCCGAGCATCCACTCCACTCACGAGTGGACGGGCAACGAGCACGGTCGCGTGCTGCATTTCGGTATCCGCGAGCATGCAATGGGCGCGATCATCAACGGCATAGTGCTGCACGGCAACACTCGCCCGTTCGGTGGCACCTTCCTGATCTTCAGCGACTACATGCGCCCAGCGGTTCGTCTCGCGGCGCTCATGAAGGCGCCGTCGATCTTCGTCTGGACGCACGACTCCGTCGCGCTCGGCGAGGACGGCCCCACCCACCAGCCGATCGAGCAGCTCGCGAGCCTGCGCGCGATCCCCGGCATGGACGTCGTGCGCCCGGGCGACGCGAACGAGACCGCCTGGGCCTGGAAGACGATCCTCGAGCGCCGCAACGGGCCCGCGGGCATCGCCCTCACGCGCCAGAACATTCCGGTGTTCGAGCGCGGCGACGACGTGGCATCCGGTGACACCTTCGCTTCGGCGAAGTACGTTGCCAAGGGCGCGTACGTGCTCGCGGAGGCCCCAAACGGCACGCCTGACGTGATCTTCATCGCGACCGGTTCCGAGGTGCAGATCGCCGTCGAGGCCCGTGAGGTGCTCAAGGGCGAGGGCATCAACGCTCGCGTCGTCTCTGCCCCGAGCCTCGAGTGGTTCGAGGAGCAGGATGCCGCGTACCGCGAGTCGGTGCTGCCCGCCGCCGTCAAGGCGCGCGTCTCCATCGAAGCCGGCATCTCGCTCACGTGGCGCAGCTACGTCGGCGATGCCGGCCGCAGCGTCTCGATCGAGCACTTCGGCGCTTCGGCGGACTACAAGACCCTGTTCCGCGAGTTCGGAATCACGACCGAGGCAGCCGTCGCAGCCGCCCGGGAATCGCTGGCCGCCCTCTAGGGCGCAGCAGGAAAGAAGAGAGCACCATGAGCACCGAATCCCCCACCGCAGCCCTCTCCGCCCTGGGAGTGAGCATCTGGCTCGACGACCTGTCGCGCGAGCGGATCAACTCTGGCAGCCTGCAGAAGCTCATCGACGACCGCAATGTCGTCGGCGTGACCACCAACCCGACGATCTTCGCCACGGCTCTGGCCAAGGGCGAGGCGTACGACGCACAGGTCGCCGAGCTGGCTGCAGCGGGCAAGACCGTGACCGAGGCAGTCTTCGAGATCACCACGGATGACGTGGCTGCCGCCAGCGACATCTTCCGCCCCGTATACGACGCGACGAAGGGCCAGGACGGCCGAGTCTCCATCGAGGTGGAGCCCGGCTTCGCGCACGATGCCGCAGCGACGATCACGCAGGCGAAGGAGCTGTGGGCGAAGGTAAGCCGCCCCAACGCCATGATCAAGATCCCGGCGACGCTCGAGGGCCTCGAGGCGATCACCGAGACCATCGGCGCCGGTATCAGCGTCAATGTCACGCTCATCTTCAGCCTTGAGCGTCACCGCGCCGTCATCAATGCCTACCTCTCGGGTCTCGAGAAGGCGAAGGCGGCCGGCCACGACCTCTCCACTATCCGCTCGGTCGCCTCCTTCTTCGTGTCGCGCGTCGACACAGAGATCGACAAGCGCCTCGAGGCAATCGGCACGGACGCCGCACTCTCGCTGAAGAGCAAGGCAGGCGTCGCGAACGCGCGCCTCGCCTACCAGGTCTACGAGCAGGAGTTCTCCTCCGAGCGGGCCGCCGTGCTCCTCGGCGCGGGTGCCAACAAGCAGCGACCGCTGTGGGCCTCGACGGGGGTCAAGGATCCGAGCCTCCCCGACACGCTCTACGTGACCGAGCTTGCCGTGGGTGAGACCGTCAACACGATGCCAGAGAAGACCCTGGAGGCGACCTTCGACCACGGGGTCATCGAGGGCGAGCAGGTGACCGGCAACTACAAGGCCGCGAACATCACGCTCGACGCGCTCGACGCGCTCGGCATCTCCTACGACGAGGTTACGGCGCTGCTCGAGAAGGAGGGCGTCGAGAAGTTCATCGTCTCCTGGAACGAACTGCTCGACACCGTCGCAGCTGCTCTCGACGCCGCGTCGTCTGGGTCAGCACAGTGAGCGTCAAGATCGCCGTCTCCGGCGCCGCTGCCGAAGCCGTTGACCGCATTGTCCCCCAGCTCGTGAGCGATCTCGTCGCGAGCGGCATCACCTCGGGCGATGGATCACTGTGGGGCGCCGACGCCGAAGAGGAGTCGAACAAGCGCCTCGGATGGGTCGAGGCTGTCGCGATCTCGCGGCCCATGGTCGACGATATCTACGAACTGCGTGACAAGCTGCGCGAGGCTGGCGTCAACCACATAGTGCTGAGCGGCATGGGCGGATCGTCGCTGGCCCCCGAGGTCATCACCCGCACCTACGGCGTCGAACTCACCGTGCTCGACTCGACCGCTCCCGGCCAGGTGCTCTCCGCCCTGGGCGACCGGCTCGCGACCTCCGCGATCGTGATCTCGTCGAAGTCCGGCTCCACGCTCGAGACCGACAGCCAGAAGCGCATTTACGAGGAGTACTTCAGCGCGGCGGGCATCGACCCGCTCGAGCGCATAGTCATCGTGACCGACCCGGGCTCGCCGCTCGACGTCGCCGCGCGCGCCACCGGCTACCGCGTGTTCAACGCCGACCCCAATGTGGGCGGCCGCTACTCCGCGCTCACCGCGTTCGGCCTCGTGCCGTCGGGTCTCGCTGGTGTCGATCTCCACGAGCTGCTCGACGAGGCCGAGGCCGTCATGATCGAGCTCGCGGTCGACAACGAGAGCAACCCGGGGCTCATCCTCGGCGCCGCGATGGCGGGCACCCGTCCGCTCAAGGACAAGCTGGGCATCGTGCCGGATGGCACGCACATCCTGGGCTTCGGCGACTGGGCGGAACAGCTCATCGCCGAGTCGACGGGGAAGCTCGGCAAGGGCATCCTGCCGGTCGTGCTCGACGTGAACTCCCCCGAGCTGAGCGAGAACCTCGCCGACCTGCAGGTCGTGCGGCTCGTGGGCGACTGGGATGACACGCGCGAGGTCGCCAGTGCTTCTGACAAGCGCGGCGAGATCGATATCGCGGGCTCTCTCGGCGCCCAGATCCTGGTCTGGGAGTACGCGACGGCAGTGGCCGGACGCATCCTCGGGATCAACCCGTTCGACCAGCCCGACGTGGAATCGGCCAAGATCGCCACCCGCGCGCTCATCGACAACCCGTCGACGCCCGCGGAGCCGGCATTCGTGGTCGGCGACATCGAGGTTCGCGGCACGCCGAGCGTCGTCGCCAACGCGACGGACCTTGAGGGCGCGCTCTTCGCGCTGCTCTCGCAGCTCCCCGACGACGGCTACGTCTCAATTCAGGCCTACGTCGACCGCGTGGCGCACCCCGGACTCATCGCCCTGCGCGACGAGTTCGCTGCCCGCTCGAAGCGCCCAGTGACCTTCGGGTGGGGACCGCGCTTCCTGCACTCCACAGGACAGTTCCACAAGGGCGGCCCCGCGGTCGGCGTGTTCCTGCAGATCCTCACCGTCGACGACGTCGACCTGCAGATTCCCGACCGCCCGTTCACCTTCGGTGAGCTCATTCGTGCGCAGGCCGCCGGTGACGCGAGCGTGCTCGCCGACCACGGCCGCCCGGTCCTGACGCTCACGCTCAGGAATGCCGCAGAGTCCCTGCCGGTTGTCATCAGCGCCCTGAAGTAGCTTCGGGCACGAACCACTAGGAGCACCATGTCGCCCGTCGACATCACTGCCGATTTCAACCCACTCCGGATCCCGTCTGACCGTCGACTGAACCGCATTGCCGGTCCGAGCGCCCTGGTCATTTTCGGTGTCACGGGCGACCTTTCGCGCAAGAAGCTCATGCCGGCGGTGTACGACCTCGCCAACCGTGGCCTGTTGCCGCCTGGTTTCGCCCTCGTGGGCTTTGCCCGGCGCGAGTGGGAAGACCAGGACTTCGCGAAGGTAGTGCACGACGCGGTCAAGCAGTACGCGCGCACCCCCTTCGACGAGGACGTGTGGACGCAGCTCGCGCAAGGAATCCGTTTCGTACAGGGAGAGTTCGACGACGCTGCAGCGTTCACGCGGCTGAAGGCGACACTCGAAGAGCTCGACCGCGACCGGGGAACCATGGGCAACCACGCGTTCTACCTGTCGATCCCGCCGAAGTCGTTCCCCGAGGTCACCGAACGTCTGCGCGACTCGGGGCTCGCGGAGCAGAAGGACGGCCAGTGGAGCCGCGTGGTCATCGAGAAGCCGTTCGGCAGCGACCTCAAGACCGCGCGGGAGCTTAACGCCGTCGTGGAATCGGTATTCCCGCCCGACAGCGTCTTCCGCATCGACCACTACCTGGGTAAGGAGACTGTGCAGAACATCCTCGCTCTGCGCTTCGCCAACCAGCTCTACGAACCCATCTGGAACGCCAACTACGTCGACCACGTGCAGATCACGATGGCCGAAGACGTGGGTGTAGGCGGCCGCGCCGGCTACTACGACGGCATCGGCGCCGCGCGCGATGTGATCCAGAACCACCTCCTGCAGCTGCTCGCCCTCACGGCGATGGAGGAGCCCGTGTCGTTCGACGCGGCAGACCTTCGCGCCGAGAAAGAGAAGGTGCTCTCGGCTGTGCGCCTTCCGAAAGACCTCGGCAAGCACACCGCCCGCGGCCAGTACTCCGGTGGCTGGGCGGGCGGCGAGAAGGTTCTCGGCTTCCTCGAGGAAGACGGCATGAACCCGAAGTCGACGACGGAGACCTTCGCGGCCATCCGCCTCGACATCGGCACCCGCCGCTGGGCTGGCGTCCCGTTCTACCTGCGCACGGGCAAGCGTCTCGGCCGACGCGTCACCGAGATCGCCGTCGTGTTCAAGCGCGCCCCGCAGTACCTCTTCGCCGAGAGCCAGACGGGCAAGCTCGGCCAGAACGCGCTCGTCATCCGCGTGCAGCCCGACGAGGGTGTCACGATCCGTTTTGGTTCGAAGGTGCCCGGCGCCGGCATGCAGGTGCGCGACGTGACCATGGACTTCGGCTACGGCCACGCCTTCACCGAGGCGAGCCCCGAGGCGTACGAGCGACTCATCCTCGACGTCCTGCTCGGCGACCCGCCGCTCTTCCCGCGTCACGAGGAAGTCGAGCTCAGCTGGAAGATCCTCGACCCGATCGAGGAGTTCTGGGAGACGCAGGGGCAGCCCGAGCAGTATCGTCCGGGGACCTGGGGGCCGGCATCCGCCGACGACCTCATGGCCCGAGATGGCAGGACCTGGAGGCGACCATGATCGTAGATCTTCCCAACACGACGACGAGCGCGATCTCGAAGACGCTCGTCAAGATTCGCGAGGAGGGTGGCGCTGTCGCCCTCGGGCGTGTGCTCACCCTCATCATCACCACGAACCTGGGTGAGGAAGAGGAGGCCATCGAGGCGGCAAACGAGGCCTCGCGCGAGCACCCCATGCGCATCATCGTGGTCTCGACGGGCCCCGACGACAAGAAGGCCGAGGCGCGCGTCGACGCCCAGATTCGCGTGGGCGGCGACGCCGGCGCTGGTGAGGTCGTCGTCGTCAAGGCGTACGGCGCCGCCGCATCCGACCAGGAGAGCCTCGTGACCGGCCTGCTGCTGCCCGACGCCCCCGTCGTCGCGTGGTGGCCCGGTGCTGCTCCCGCGGCGGTCTCGCAGTCCCCCGTGGGCCGCATCGCCCATCGACGCATCACGGACGCCGCGGCCAGCAGCAACCCGCTCAAAGCCCTCGCCACGATCACCGAGTCGTACCGTCCGGGCGATACCGACTTCGCGTGGACTCGCCTCACCCTGTGGCGCGCCCAGCTCGCCGCGGTGCTCGACCAGCCACCCTTCGAACCCGTCACGGGTGTCGAGGTGCACGGCACCGCGGACTCCCCCTCGACCGTGCTGCTCGCGGCGTGGTTGCAGCAGGCGCTCCAGGTGCCCGTGACGCTCGGCGTCTCCGGCAAGTCACACGGCAGCAGCGGCATCCAGGGTGTCAAGCTCATCCGCAAGTCCGGCGCGATCGAGCTCGAGCGCACGATGGCGAACATCGCGACGCTCGTGCAGCCGAACCAGCCAACGCACGACCTCTCGCTGCCCCGTCGCGGTCTGCGCGACTGCCTGGCCGAAGAGCTGCGCAGGCTCGACCCCGACGACCTGTTCGGCGAAGTCATCGTCAACGGCGTCGGTAAGCTGGGCAAACCGGGCAGGGTCAAGCGCGCGGCCAAAACGAAGGCATAACTAGGCAATGAGCAACGAACGCAGGGTCATCGTCCACCACGACAAGGCGGCCCTCGCGGCGGCAGTTGCGGCGCGCTTCATCACCAAGGTCGTCGACCTGATCGACGAGTTCGATGAAGCATCGGTCGTGCTCACCGGTGGCACCATGGGAAGTGCCGTGCTCGAGGCAGTGAACACCAACCCCGCGCGGGATTCCATCGACTGGTCACGCGTCAACGTGTGGTGGGGAGACGAGCGCTGGCTTCCGGCCGGCGACCCCGAGCGCAACGAGACGCAGGCACGAGCCGCGCTGCTCGACCACGTCGCGCTCGACCCGGCGCGGGTGCATCCCTTTGCGGCATCCGACTCCGGTCTCGAGCTGGATGCCGCGGCCGCCGTCTACGCGCAGGAGCTCATCGAGCACACCCCCGCCAACGCGAGCATGCCGCACTTCGACATCACGTTCCTCGGGGTCGGCCCCGACGGACACATCGCGTCGCTGTTCCCCGAGCGCGGGGGAATCCGCGAGCGGCAGCTCACCGTCATCCCCGTGCGCAACTCCCCCAAGCCGCCGCCCGAGCGACTGAGCCTCACGCTTCCCGTGATCAACTCGTCAGCGCGCGTGTGGCTCGTCGTCGCGGGGGCAGACAAGGCTTCGGCCCTGGGCCTGATCCTCGCTGGCGCAAGCATCAACGAGGTTCCCGCCGCGGGAGTGGAAGGTCGACGCAAGACGCTGTTCTTCGTCGACGCCGACGCCGCTCAGGAAGTTCCCGAGAACCTCATCGCGCCCGGCCAGTTCTGGACCAGCGCTGACGACACGCAGCAGTAGTGCAGGCTGTCAGCTGACGGTACCGCGGCGTGCGCGGAGTTGAACGAGCGCCTCTTCGAGCAGCGTCGCCGCTTCTTCCTCGCTGCGTCGTTCCTTCACGTACGCGAGGTGGGTCTTGTACGGCTCGAGCTTCGTCACCGACGGGGGGTTGTTCTTGTCGCGGCCGGCGGGCAGGCCCGTTGACGGAGAGTCGATGGTCTCGGGAATCTCGTCCTCGGGCAGGTTTGCCGCGAAATTGCGCACGGTCTCGTTGCCCATCTCGTCCCAGTAGGAGACCTGGATGCGGTCCGCGTGGAATCCGCGGTCCTGTTCGCCCATGGGTCCCGCGCCGACACGCGAACCGCGAATTGCACTACCGCCTGATGCCACTGCTGCCCCTAAGTGAGTGAAATGTGAGAGTGAACTCTACGCGCCGTCGAACTTGGTGATGAGACCGAGGACCACGATGCAGCTGATCCATACCACGCCAAGGATGACCGTGATGCGGTTGAGGTTGCGCTCCGCGACGCCCGAAGCGCCGAGGTTGCTGGTGACGCCGCCACCGAACATGTCGGAGAGACCGCCACCACGACCGCGGTGCAGGAGGATGAGCAGGGTCAGCAGCAGACTCGTGATGCCGAGAATGACCTGCAGGATGACCTGGAGAATTTGCACGGAGAAATACCTTTCGAAAGCCTCAGTAAGTGTAACCGACCGGGGTCACTCGCAAACGCTATGTCCCTACGTGCTTCTGGAAGCGCGCGATGCTCGAGAATTCGACGATGTCGAGGCTAGCGCCGCCCACGAGAGCGCCGTCCACGTTGGGCTCGCGCATGAAGGCGGCGATGTTGCCGGACTTCACGGAGCCGCCGTAGAGGATGCGCGTGGCATCCGCGACCTCGGCGCCCAACAGCTCGGTGAGCGTCTCGCGCAGCTTCGCGGCAACCTGCTCGGCCTGCTCGGGAGTCGCCGCCTGGCCGGAGCCGATCGCCCACACGGGCTCGTACGCGACGACGAGATTCGGCGTGCCGGAGATGCCCGCGAGGGCGGCCTTGAGCTGGGCAACGGGAACAGCGCTCGGGCCGTGCTTCTCGAGATCTTCAGCGGTCTCTCCCACGCACAGCACGGGAACGAGCCCGTGCTTCAGCGCAGCAGCGACCTTGCGACCGAGCAGTTCATCGCTCTCGCCGTGGTACTGCCGACGCTCGGAGTGCCCGATGATGACGTAGCTGCAGTCGAGCGCCTTGAGGAATGCACCCGAGATCTCGCCGGTGAAGGCTCCCGAGTCGTGCTCGGAGAGATCCTGGCCGCCGAAGACGAGGTCGAGCTTGTCTGCCGAGATGAGCGTCTGCACCGAACGCAGGTCGGTGAACGGAGGGAACACCGCGACCTCGGCACCGCCCACGCCGTACTCGTGCTTGGCGTCCTTGAGCGTCCACGCGAGCTTCTGCACGGTCGCGATCGCCTGCAGGTGGTCGAGGTTCATCTTCCAGTTGCCCGCGATGAGCGGGACTCTCTCTACGCTTGCCATCCGAGGACCTCCAGTCCAGGCAGACGCTTGCCCTCGAGGAACTCGAGGCTCGCGCCGCCACCGGTAGAAATGTGGCCGAACTGGTCGTCCTTGAAGCCGAGCGCACGTACCGCCGCGGCGGAGTCGCCGCCACCCACGACACCGAACCCGTCGAAGGTCGAGAGCGCGGATGCCACGGCGCGCGTTCCCGCGGCGAACGGCGCGAGCTCGAACACTCCCATGGGGCCGTTCCAGAACACGGTCTTCGACGCGGCGATCACCGCGGCGAACGCGGCCGATGTCTCCGGGCCGATGTCGAGTCCGAGGCCGGCCGCGCCGAACGGGGTGTCTTCGATCGCGTCAGCGGACGTGATCAGGTGCTCAGCATCCGCGCCGAACTTCGAGGCAACCACGATGTCGGTGGGCAGCACGATCGTCACGCCCAGCTCCTTCGCCTTCGCGAGGTAGCCCTTGACGGTCTCGACTTGATCGACCTCGAGCAGGCTCGCCCCGACCTTGTGGCCGAGGGCAACGAGGAAGGTGAAGAGCATGCCGCCGCCGATGAGCAGCGAGTCGACCTTGGGCAGCAGGGCTCCGATGACGTCGAGCTTGTCAGACACCTTCGAGCCGCCGAGCACTACCGTGTACGGCTTCTCGGGCGTGACCGTGAGCCGCTCGAGCACCTCGAGCTCCTGCTGGATCAGCAGGCCCGCTGCGCTCGGCAGCTCTTCCGCGAGTTCGTAGACACTAGCCTGCTTGCGGTGCACGACCCCGAACCCGTCGGAGACGAACGCGTCGCCGAACTTCGCGAGCTTCTTCGCGAAGTCCTTCCGGTCGCTGTCGTCCTTCGTGGTCTCGTGGCCGTTGAACCTGAGGTTCTCGAGCAGCGCGACTCCGCCATCCTCGAGCCCATCAACAGCCTCTTTCGCCGCCGAACCCACGGTGTCCTTGGCGAACACCACGGGTTTGCCGAGCAGCTCCGAGAGTCGCTGGGCGACCGGCTCGAGGCTGTACTTGGCATCGGGTTCACCGTCGGGACGACCGAGGTGAGAGACCACGATGACGCGCGCGCCAGCGTGGATCAGAGCATTGAGGGTCGGCAACGAGGCGCGAATGCGCCCGTCATCCGTGATCTGGCCGTTCTTGAGCGGAACGTTCAGGTCACACCTGACGAGTACATTCTTGCCCTTTAGCTCGCCGAGCGACTCGAGGGTTCGAAGTGACATGGGGGCTCTAGGAATTCAGAGCCGTGCGCCGACGTACTCGGTGATGTCGACGAGACGGTTGGAGTAGCCCCACTCGTTGTCATACCACGAGGCAACCTTGACCTGGTCGCCGATCACCTTGGTGAGGCCAGCGTCGAAGATCGAGGAGTGCGGGTCGCCAACGATGTCGCTCGAGACGATCTCGTCTTCAGTGTACTTGAGGATGCCCTTGAGGGGCCCCTCGGCTGCGGCCTTGTATGCGGCGTTGACCTCTTCGACCGTGACCGGGCGCGAGGCGGTGACCGTGAGGTCGGTGATCGAGCCGGTGATCACGGGAACGCGCAGGGCGTAGCCGTCGAGCTTGCCGACGAGCTCCGGGATGACGAGGCCGAGCGCCTTGGCAGCCCCGGTCGACGTCGGGATGATGTTGGCTGCCGCCGCGCGGGCGCGACGCAGGTCGCTGTGCGGGCCATCCTGCAGGTTCTGGTCGGCGGTGTAGGCGTGAACCGTCGTCATGAGGCCGCGCTCGATGCCGAAGTTCTCCATGAAAACCTTGGCGAGCGGCGCGAGGCAGTTCGTGGTGCACGAGGCGTTGGAGATGATGTCGTGCACGGCGGCGTCGTAGGTCGCCTCGTTGACGCCGAGAACCAGCGTGGCAACGTCCGAGCCGGTTGCAGGTGCGGAGACGATGACCTTCTTGGCGCCGGCGGCGATGTGCTTGCGCGCGTCCTCCGACTTGGTGAAGCGACCGGTGGACTCGATGACGATGTCCACTCCCAGCTCACCCCAGGGCAGCAGGGCTGGGTCACGCTCGGCGAGCACCTTGATGGGCTTGCCGTTCACGATGATCGTGTCGCCGGACACTTCGATGGTGGCGTCGAGACGACCACCGACTGTGTCGTACTGGAGGAGGTGGGCGAGCGCAGCCGGGTTGTCGAGGTCGTTGACGGCGACGATCTCGAGGTCGCTTCCCTTGGCGAGTGCCGCCCTGAAGAAGTTACGACCAATGCGGCCGAATCCGTTGATACCGATCTTGACGGTCACTTGCGCTCCAGTTGTTCGTGCGTCGTCAGACGCTCACTGCATTTGTGTGGTGGTGGTGGTGTGGACGAAGTGTGGCCGGGGGCCGGCTTTTGCCAGCACAGCCCCCGGCCACGACGCCGCTACGACAGTAGCAGCAGCCCGTTGGTCTTTTCACGCGCGGCGTCGAAGCGCGCCTGCACGTTGCCCCAGTTCGCGATGTTCCAGAACGCCTTCACGTAGTCGGCGCGCACGTTCTTGTAGTCGAGGTAGTAGGCGTGCTCCCACACGTCCAGCATGAGGAGCGGCACGATGCCGGCGGGGAGGTTGCCCTGCTGGTCGAAGAACTGCACGATGATCAGGTTCTGGCCGATCGAATCCCAGGCCAGGACAGCCCACCCGGAACCCTGCACGCCCATCGCGACAGCGGTGAAGTGGGCTGTGAACTTGTCGAACGAACCGAAGTGGTCGTCGATAGCGCTGGCGAGATCGCCGGTGGGCTTGTCGCCGCCATCCGGTGAGAGGTTCGTCCAGAAAATTGAGTGGTTGATGTGGCCACCGAGGTTGAACGAGAGGTCTTTCTCGAGCTTGTTGACGTTGGCGAGGTCGCCCTTGTCGCGCGCCTCCGCGAGACCGGCGAGGGCCGCGTTGGCTCCCGTCACGTACGCCTGGTGGTGCTTGCTGTGGTGAAGCTCCATGATCGTCGCGCTGATGCTCGGCGCGAGAGCCGAGTAGTCGTATGCGAGTTCCGGGAGGGTATATTCAGCCATCGTTTCTCCTAGCAAATAGGCCCCGAGAAACGCGAAGTCGATCGCGCCGGGGTGACTTTTCCAGTCTACTCACGACAACCGGAGGCACTCCCGGATGCTTCCCTACTCGTCTAGGTCCGGGGGGAGGTTGGCGTCGGTGCCGGGGATTCCGAGGTCCGACGCGCGCTTGTCTGCCATCGCCAGAAGGCGCCTGATGCGTCCGGCGACCGCATCCTTGGTCATGGGCGGATCGGCGTGATGACCGAGCTCGTCGAGGCTCGAGTCGCGGAACCGCAGTCGCAGCTCCCCCGCATACTGCAGGTGCTTGGGTACATCGCCGTCGAGAATCTCCAAGGCGCGCTCGACGCGCGCGCATGCGGCCACGGCGGCTTGGGCGGAGCGGCGCAGGTTCGCATCATCGAAGTTCACCAGCCGGTTGGCGGTCGCGCGTACCTCGCGGCGCTGGCGCATCTCGTTCCAGCTCTCGACGCTGCGCTCGGCACCCATGAGCACGAGCATCGCGCCGATGGCCTCGCCGTCGCGCACGACGACGCGATGTACACCCCGCACCTCGCGGGCCTTCGCCGAAATCTTGAGCCGCCCCGCGGCGCCCACGAGCGCCATGGCTGCCTCGTTGCCGGGGCAGGTGACCTCGAGAGCCGCTGAGCGGCCGGGGTCGGTGAGCGTGCCGGCGGCGAGGAACGCGCCACGCCAGACGGCGGCGAGTTCTTCGCGGCTGCCCGTGGTCAGGCGATTGGGGAGCCCGCGGATCGGGCGGCGGCGGGCATCCAGCAGCCCGGTCTGGCGGGCGAGGGTCTCGCCCCCTTCCAGAACACGGACCAGGTAGTGGCTCGTGCGGCGCACGCCCGACGCGGAGATGAGCGAGACGTCGGCGCGAACACCGTAGAGCTCGGCGATGTCTTTGCGCACCCGTCGCGCGAGCTGCTCGGTGTCGACCTCGGACTCGACAGCGATGCGACCCGAGATGACGTGCAAGCCACCCGAGAATCGCAGGATCGTCGCGAGCTCCGCCGCGCGGATGGTCGTCTTGCCTGACTGGATGTTCCCCAGCTCGTCCTTGACCTCGGCGGTGAGTGCCACTCGCGGTCCTCCTTCTTATGTCTTGTCGCCCATTGTGTTGACGGCGCTGCGTTGTTGAAGGCCCGGGACCTATTCGCGCCCGAGGTCGCGATGCTTGACGCTCACGACCACGCCGGGCAGGCTGCTGAGCCTGGTCGCGAGCTCTTCCGCAATCGCGACCGACCTGTGCTTTCCCCCAGTGCAGCCAATGGCGATCGTAGCGTGTCGCTTGTTCTCGCGTTGAAAGCCCGCGAAGACGGGCTCCATTGCGTGCGCGTAATCGGCGACGAACTCGGTGGCGCCCTCGCGCGCGAGCACGAACTCGCGAACGGGCTCGTCGAGCCCGTTGAGCGACTTGAGTTCGGGGATCCAGAACGGGTTCGGCAGAAACCGACAGTCGGCGACGAGGTCGGCGTCGGCCGGCAGCCCGTACTTGTAGCCGAAGCTCTCGATCGTCACGCGCAGCCCCGCGTCGTCATCGGTCGAGAACTGCTCCCGGATATCCGTGGCGAGCTGGTGGATGTTCAGGTCGGTCGTGTCGATGACGATGTCGGCGGCCGCGCGGATCTCCGCCATCCGGCCACGCTCGGCAGCGATGCCATCGAGAGTCGTGCCGTTGCCCTGCAGCGGATGCGGTCGCCGCACGTTCTCGAAGCGACGCACGAGTGTCGCATCCGTCGCCTCGAGAAAGAGCAGCCTGAGCACGATCGAGTCACGCAGCGCGTCGATGGTGCTGCGGACGTCCTGGAACATTGCTCCGCCGCGCACATCCACGACCGCGGCGATGCGCGGCAGCGAATTGCCCGCGTGCTGGGCGAGCTCGACGAGCGGTTTGAGCATCTGCGGCGGCAGGTTGTCGACGACATACCAGCCGAGATCCTCGAGCGCGTTGCCCACGGTCGAGCGACCGGCACCGGACATCCCGGTGACGATGAGCATCTCCTGCTGTGGGGACTCAGGCTCCATGGTGGGTCCAGACTACCGGGAGCACGGCTGTCGGGGACACGGCCCGTTACTGCTGCAAACGGTCGACCACGACCTGGGCGAGCTGGGGGCCGATGCCACGCACCTCGGCGATGGCCGCGGCATCCGCGCCCTTGAGTCTCGCGACCGACCCGAAGTGTTTGAGCAGTTCGCGCACGCGCGAGGGGCCGAGCCCGGGGATCTCCCCCAGCACCGACTGGATGTCGTTTCTGCGCTTCTGCCGCTGGTAGCTGATCGCGAAGCGGTGCGCCTCGTCACGAATGCGCTGGATGAGGAAGAGAGCGTCGCTGTTGCGCGGCAGGATCACGGGGTAATCGGAGTCGGGAAGCCAGATCTCCTCGAGGCGCTTCGCGATACCCGCGAGCTGGATGCCCGTCACTCCTGCCTCGTCGAGCGCGCGCTTCGCGGCGGCGACCTGCGGCTGGCCTCCGTCGACGATGAGCAGCTGGGGCGGGTACGCGAACTTCTTCCGGCGCACCTCCCCGGCCTCGCCATCGGAGGTCTCGACGAGCTCGACCTGCGGCTGCCGGAGGTACGCCAGCCGCCGCGTGAGCACCTGGTGGATCGACTCGGTGTCGTCCGTCGACTCGGAAATGCTGAAGCGCCGGTACTGGTCTTTGCGCGGCAACCCGTCTTCGAACACGACCATGGAGGCGACGATGTTGGTACCACTGAGGTGCGACACGTCGTAGCACTCCATGCGCAGCGGGGCCTCCTCCATGCCGAGCGCCTCCTGGATGTCGGAGAGGGCCTGAGACCGCGCGACGAAGTCACCGCTCCTGCGCGTCTTGTAGAGGATCAGCGCGTTCTGCGCGTTCTGCGCGACGGTCAGGGCGAGCGCTGCCTTGTCCCCGCGCTGCGCGACGCCGAGCTTGACGCGTGAGCCGGGGCCGCGCAGCTCACCGAGCCAGCGCTCGAGCGCGGGGCCGTCTTCGGGCACGGCGGGAACATACACGTCGCGCGGAGGGGTCGAATCCTCGTACGCGTTCTGCAGCACCGACTCCACGAGCTCGGGCAGTTCGAGGTCGAGCTCTTTGTCGACCACCCAGCTGCGCACACCGCGGATTCGGCCACCCCGCACGATGAACTGCTGCACAGCTGCGGCGAGTTCATCGTGGGCTATGCCGAACAGGTCGGCGTCGACGCCCTCTTCGAGAACTACCGCGTTCTTTGCGAGGGCGGTCTCCATCGCCGCGATCTGGTCGCGGTAGCGGGCTGCAGATTCGTAGTCCTGTGCGGACGCGGCATCCTTCATGCGTCGGGTGATCGTCGTGACGTAGCGCGAATCGTTGCCTCCCATGAAGCTCGCGAAGTCGAGCGCGATCGACTTGTGCTCCTCGAGGGTGACGCGAGCCACGCACGGGGCAGCGCACTTGCCAATGTCACCGAGCAGGCACGGTCGGCCGGTCTGCTGCGCGCGCCGGTACGTCGAATCCGAGCAGCTGCGCATCGGGAACGCCTTGAGCATGATGTCGACTGTCTCGCGGATTGCCCACGCCCTGCTGTACGGACCGAAGTAGCGCGCGTTCGGGATCTTGCGGTTGCGGGTGACGAGCACCCGCGGCACCGGATCGCCGAGCGTGATCGCGAGGTACGGGTACGACTTGTCGTCTTTGTACTGCACGTTGAAGGGCGGATCGAACTCCTTGATCCACGTGTACTCGAGCTGCAGCGCCTCGAAGTCGTTGCCCACGACAGTCCACTCGACGGATGCCGCGGTCAGCACCATCCGGCGCGTGCGATCGTGCAGCGTGCTGAGCGGGGCGAAGTAGTTGCTCAGCCGCTGGCGGAGGTTCTTGGCCTTGCCGACGTAGAGCACGCGGGCTGAGGCATCCCTGAAGCGGTACACGCCCGCCTGTTGCGGGATCTCGCCCGCCTTCGGGCGCCAGCCGACCGTCGTTTCTGATGAACGCGTGACCATCAGACGCGAGTGCCCTCCAGCACCTCTTTCAGGAACACGCCAGTGTGGCTGCCCTTGACCTTCGCGAGCTGCTCGGGGGTGCCGATGGAGAGCACCTCTCCGCCACCCGCGCCTCCCTCCGGCCCGAGGTCGATGAGCCAGTCGGCCGACTTGATGACGTCGAGGTTGTGCTCGATCACGATGACCGTGTTGCCCTTGTCGACGAGTCCGTTGAGCACCATGAGGAGTTTGCGCACATCTTCGAAGTGCAGGCCGGTCGTGGGCTCATCGAGCACGTAGATGCTGCGACCCATGGAGCGGCGCTGCAGTTCTGTCGCGAGCTTCACGCGCTGCGCCTCGCCGCCGGAGAGGGTCGTGGCACTCTGGCCCAGTCGAACGTAGCCGAGACCGACCTCTTCGAGCGTCTTGAGGTAACGGTGGATCGACGAAATCGCCTCGAAGAACTCGGCGGCCTCGCTGATCGACATGTCGAGCACCTCGGCGATGTTCTTGCTCTTGTACTTCACGGCGAGGGTCTCGCGGTTGTAGCGCGCTCCCCCGCACACCTCGCACGCGACGTAGACGTCTGGCAGGAAGTTCATCTCGATCTTGATGGTTCCGTCGCCAGAGCAGTTCTCGCAGCGACCGCCCTTGACGTTGAAGCTGAACCGCCCGGGAAGATAGCCGCGCGCCTTCGCGTCAGCGGTCTCGGAGAACAGCGTGCGGATCTTGTCGAACACGCCCGTGTAGGTCGCGGGGTTCGAGCGGGGCGTGCGGCCGATGGGCGCCTGGTCGACATGCACAACCTTGTCGAGGTCGTCGAGGCCCGTCACGCGGGTGTGCTTGCCGGCGATCTGGCGGGCGCCGTTGAGCTGGTTGGCGAGCACCTTGTAGAGGATGTCGTTCACGAGGCTCGACTTGCCCGAGCCGCTCACGCCCGTGACGGCCGTGAACACGCCGAGCGGGAAGCCGACCGTGACGTTCTTGAGGTTGTTCGCGCGCGCGCCCTCGACGACGACCTGACGCCCCTTCGTGATCGGGCGCCGCTTCTTGGGCGTCTCGATCGACTTGCGGCCCGCGAGGTAGTCGCCCGTGATCGACTCAGTGTTGGCCAGCAGCTCCTCGTACGAGCCGGAGTGCACGACCTTGCCGCCGTGCTCCCCCGCACCGGGACCGATGTCGACGATCCAATCTGCAGTGCGAATTGTGTCTTCGTCGTGCTCGACAACGATGAGCGTGTTGCCCAGGTTCTTGAGCTTCACGAGGGTCTCGATGAGGCGCCGGTTGTCGCGCTGGTGCAGGCCGATACTCGGTTCGTCGAGCACGTACAAGACGCCAGTGAGGCCAGAACCGATCTGCGTCGCGAGCCGGATGCGCTGCGCTTCGCCGCCCGAAAGCGTCGCCGCCGCGCGCATGAGGTCGAGGTAGCTGAGCCCGACCTCGATCAGGAACTCGAGCCGAAGCCTGATCTCGCGCAGAACCTGCGCGGCGATCTTCGCGTCGCGCGCAGAGAGCTCGAGTTTCTGCATGAACGCGTGCGCCTTGACGAGGCTGAGTTCGCACACGTCGGAGATGCTCACTCCGTTCACGGTCACGGCGAGAACCTCGGTCTTGAGGCGCTTGCCATCGCACACGGGGCACGGGATCTCACGAAGGTACTCGGCGACCCGTTGGCGCTGTACGTCGGTCTCCGCCTCCATGTACTTGCGCTCCATGTAAGGGATGACACCCTCGAAGCCGGTCGAGTACTTCATCTCGCGGCCGTAGCGGTTCTTCCACTTGACCGTGACTTGGAAGTTGTTACCGCGCAGCACGGCTTCCTTCACGTCGTCACGCAGCTCGCCCCACGGAGTGTCGAGGGAGAAGTCGAGGTCGCGCGAGAGGCCGTCGAGAAGCTTCTCGAAGTAGTTGAAGAGACCCTTGCCCTGGCTCGTCCACGGGAGGATCGCGCCGTCGGCGATGCTCACCGACTCGTCGGCGATGAGGAGGTCGGCGTCGACGGACATGCGGGTGCCGAGCCCCGAGCACTCGGGGCAGGCACCGAACGGTGCGTTGAAGGAGAACGTGCGCGGCTCGATCTCGGTCAACTGCAGCGGGTGATTGTTGGGGCACGAGAGCTTCTCGCTGAACGTGCGCCACGCGGCATCCCCAGTCTCGTCGATGAAGTTGATCGACACGAGCCCGTCGGTGAGGCGGAGTGCGGTCTCGAGGGAGTCGGTGAGGCGGGTGAGGATGTCGTCCCCCGCGACGAGACGGTCGACCACGACCGAGATGTCGTGCTTGAACTGCTTCTTGAGCTTGGGCGGGTCGCTCAGCTGGATCTGCTCGCCGTCGACGATCGCGCGCGAGTATCCGCTCGTCGCGAGCTCTTTGAAGAGGTCGACGAACTCGCCCTTCTTCTGCGAGATGACCGGGCTCACGATCTGGTAGCGCGTGCCGCTCTCGAGCTCCATGAGCTGGTCGGCGATCTGCTGCACGGTCTGGCGCGAGATGAGCTCGCCGCACACCGGGCAGTGCGGAACACCGATCCGCGCCCACAGGAGCCGCATGTAGTCGTAGATCTCGGTGATCGTGCCCACGGTCGAGCGCGGGTTGCGGTTCGTCGACTTCTGGTCGATCGAGACTGCGGGGCTCAGGCCCTCGATGAAGTCGACATCGGGACGGTCGACCTGCCCGAGAAACTGCCGCGCATAGGCAGAGAGCGACTCGACGTAGCGGCGCTGCCCCTCGGCGAAGATGGTGTCGAAGGCGAGGCTTGACTTGCCGGAACCGGACAGGCCGGTGAACACGACGAGCGAATCGCGCGGGATCTCGAGGTCGACATTGCGCAGGTTGTGAACCCGCGCACCACGGACGGTCAGCTTGCCGTTGGGGGCAGTCTTGCCCGCGATCGCAGCGAGCATTGTTTGATCTGTTAAGCCAGCACCGCCGTCCAGCTCTTCAATCTCGGTTATCGACACTCTGTCCATTCTATGGAGACCACTGACATTGCTTTGCGCCGTTCACTCGGGCGGACCTACTTGAGGTGCCCCGCCTGCTCCATCTGCCGCAGTTCCTTCTTCAGATCCTGCACTTCGTCACGCAGCCTGCCCGCCAGCTCGAACTTCAACTCGGCCGCCGCCGCGAGCATCTGCTCGGTGAGGTCGGCGACGATCTTCTCGAGGTCGTTGCCGCCCTGCGCAGCCAGGCCCTCGCGGCTTCGCACCCCCTCGCGCTTGAGGTTCGGGGTGGGAGCGCGCTTGCGACTCGCGTCGTTCTTGCCGCTGAGCAGCGCGGCAGTGTCGCCGGCCTCGCGCATGATCTGATCGGTGATGTCGGCGATCTTCTTGCGCAGCGGCTGCGGGTCGATGCCGTGCAAGGTGTTGTACGCGACCTGCTTCTCGCGCCGGCGATCCGTCTCGTCGATCGCCTTGGCCATCGAATCAGTCATGACATCGGCGTACATGTGCACCTCGCCCGATACGTTGCGAGCTGCACGACCGATCGTCTGGATAAGCGAGGTACCCGACCGCAGGAAGCCTTCCTTGTCGGCGTCGAGGATCGCGACGAGCGAGACCTCCGGGAGGTCCAGGCCTTCCCGCAACAGGTTGATTCCCACGAGCACGTCGTAGACGCCCTGCCTCAGCTCGGTGAGCAGCTCGACCCGGCGGAGCGTATCCACGTCCGAATGCAGGTACCGCACGCGCACGCCGTGCTCCCCCAGAAACTCCGTGAGCTCTTCCGCCATCTTCTTCGTGAGGGTCGTGACGAGCACGCGCTCGTTCTTCTCCACCCTGATGCGGATCTGTTCGAGCAGGTCGTCGATCTGCCCCTTCGAGGGCTTGACGATGATGGCCGGGTCGACGAGCCCGGTCGGCCGGATGACCTGCTCGACTATCGAGTCGGTGATGCCCAGCTCGTACTTTCCGGGGGTCGCCGAGAGGTACACCTTCTGGCCGACGCGGGCGAGGAACTCTTCCCACTTCAGCGGACGGTTGTCGAGCGCGCTCGGCAGCCGGAACCCGTGCTCAACGAGAGTGCGCTTGCGCGATGCGTCCCCCTCGTACATCGCACCAATCTGGGGCACGGTTACGTGTGACTCGTCGATGACGACGAGGAAGTCTTCGGGGAAATAGTCGAGCAGGCAGCTCGGTGCCTCACCGGGTTGCCTGCCGTCTATGTGCCGTGAATAGTTCTCGATGCCGTTGCAGAAGCCGATCTGCTCCATCATCTCGATGTCGAAGGTCGTGCGCATGCGCAACCGCTGTGCCTCGAGGAGCTTGCCCTGGCGCTCGAGTTCCTGCAAGCGCTCGGCGAGCTCTTCCTGGATGGTGCCGATCGCGCGCTGGATGGTCTGGGGACTCGCCGCATAGTGGGTGCCCGGGAACACCGACACGGCATCCATGCTCTTGACCACATCGCCCGTGAGCGGGTGGAGGGCGTAGATCGCTTCGATCTCGTCACCGAACATCTCGATGCGGATTGCAAGCTCTTCGTAGACCGGAATGATCTCGATCGTGTCGCCGCGCACCCGGAACGTGCCGCGCGAGAAGTCGTAGTCGTTGCGCTGGTACTGCATCGAGACGAAGCGGCGGATGAGTGTCTCGCGGTCGATGCGCATGCCGACCTGGAGCGCGATCATCGCATCAAGGTAGGACTCGGCCGCGCCGAGACCGTAGATGCACGAGACCGTGGAGACGACTATCGTGTCGCGGCGGCTCAGCAGCGAGTTGGTCGTTGAGTGCCGCAGACGCTCGACCTCCGCGTTGATCGAGGAGTCTTTCTCGATGAAGGTGTCCGTCTGCGGGATGTACGCCTCGGGCTGGTAGTAGTCGTAGTACGAGACGAAGTACTCGACCGCGTTGTCGGGCATGAGGTCGCGGAACTCGTTGGCGAGCTGGGCTGCCAGCGTCTTGTTGTGCGAGAGCACGAGGGTGGGCCGCTGAACCTGCTCGATGAGCCAGGCCGTCGTTGCCGATTTGCCGGTACCTGTGGCACCGAGCAGCACGACGTCGGTCTCCCCCGCGTTGATGCGCTGGGCGAGTTCTGCGATGGCCGCCGGCTGGTCGCCGCTCGGCATGTACTCGCTGACGACCTTGAACGGTCGCACGGATCGGGTGGGCTCCATGCTTTCAGCATAGGCAGCACCACCGACCCTATTCGGCGTGTTTGCTACGGGCGGAAGCGGCAGCCATCGCCCAGAGCTCATCGGCCTGCTCGAGAGTACGGTCGAGAGTGCCGTTGCTGTCGATCACGACGTCGGCGATCGCGAGCCGCTCGGTGTCGGACGCCTGCGAGTTGAGGCGATGGGTTGCTTCTTCGCGTGTCATCCCGCGCAGTTCCATCATGCGGTGCAGCCGGGTGTCGGTGTCGGCGTGCACGACGACCACGAGGTCGTACTTGCGGGGGCGATCGTGTGCGGCTTCGACGAGGAGGGGGACGTCGTACACCCCCACGGCAAAGGGGTCGGCAGCATTCGCTTCCGCGAAGAGCTGGTTGCCGAGTCTCAGTATCTCCGGGTGAGTGATGGCGTTGAGCGCTTCACGCCGTTCCGGGTCGGGGAAGATGATCGCCCCGAGGGCCGGGCGATTCAGGGTGCCGTCGTTGTTGATGACCGATGGCCCGAACTCCTCGGCGATGCGCGTCAGGCCCGGCGTGCCCGGCTCGACGACCCTGCGGGCGAGAACGTCCGCATCGACGACGACAGCGCCGTGGCTCGCGAGCCGCTCCGCCACGACCGACTTGCCCGAAGCGATGCCGCCGGTCAACGCGATGAGATACACACCGCAATGCTAGCCTCGGCGTGAACGAGAGGATGGCGCATGTTCGAGGTGCTCACCGGTGCGGGGCTCGCGGTCGCCGCCGGCCTCAACGCGTACATTCCACTGCTCATCCTCGGCCTTGCCGGTCGCTTCATCGACTTCGTGGAACTCCCCGCGCAGTGGCACTGGCTGTCCAACGAATGGGTGCTCGTCATCCTGGGCGTGCTGCTCGTGATCGAGATCGTCGCGGACAAGATTCCCGTGGTCGACTCCATCAACGACTGGATCCAGCTCTTCGTGCGCCCCGTGGCGGGCGGCATCGCCTTCGGCACCGGGTCGAGCTCTGGCACTGCGGTCGTGACCGATCCCGCACAGTTCTTCACCTCGAACGCGTGGGTGCCGATCGTGATCGGCATACTCCTCGCGCTCGCGACCCACATCGGCAAGGCGGTCTCGCGCCCAGCGCTCAACGTCGCCACTGTGGGCGCCGCCGCTCCCGTCGTGAGCACGGCCGAAGACCTCGGCAGCGTCGTGCTCAGCGTGCTCGCCCTACTGCTTCCCGTGCTCGTCATCGTCGCGATAGGCGGCGTCATCGTGGGGTTCGTTGTGCTGTTCCGGCGATTCCGGCGCGGGTTGCGCTCGGACGCCGAGCTCGCGACGTAGCGCGTTCGGCTGCGGTCGCGCCGCGCGGGGTAACGAGGAACGGCCGGCCCCCGAGGAGGACCGGCCGTTCCTGTGTCGCTACGAGAACAGGCTAGGAGTTGTTCGACAGCTTCTCGCGAAGCGCGGCGAGCGACTCGTCGTCGGCGAGGGTGCCGCCACCGCTGGTGGGGGCCTCATCGCTCGAGAACGAGGACGCGCCGGCCGGGACGGAGCTGCTGCTGGAGGAGGAAATGACGTCCTCCTGCAGTGCCGCCGCCGTGACCTGCTTCTTGTGCTGCTCCCAACGAGCCTGGGCTGCAGCGTAATCCTGCTCCCACTTCTCGCGCTGGGTCTCGAAGCCTTCCTTCCACTCGTTGGTCTCCGGGTCGAAGCCGTCAGGGTACTTGTAGTTGCCCTGCTCGTCGTACTCGGTGAGCATTCCGTAGAGTGCCGGGTCGAACTCGGTGCCTTCGGGGTCGACGCCCTCGTTCGCCTGCTTCAGCGAGAGGGAGATACGACGACGCTCGAGGTCGATGTCGATGACCTTCACGAACACCTCGTCGCCGACCGAGACAACCTGCTCGGCGAGCTCGACGTGCTTGCCCGACAGCTCCGAGATGTGCACGAGACCCTCGATGCCCTCGGCGACGCGAACGAACGCGCCGAACGGGACGAGCTTCGTGACCTTTCCGGGAGCGACCTGGCCGATGGCGTGCGTACGCGCGAACACCTGCCACGGGTCTTCCTGGGTGGCCTTGAGGGAGAGCGACACGCGCTCGCGCTCGAGGTCGACCTCGAGGATCTCGACGGTGACCTCCTGGCCAACCTCGACGACCTCAGAGGCGTGCTCGATGTGCTTCCACGACAGCTCGGACACGTGAACGAGACCGTCCACGCCACCGAGGTCGACGAACGCACCGAAGTTGACGATCGACGAAACGACACCCTTGCGAACCTGGCCCTTGGCGAGGTTGTTGAGGAACGTGGTGCGGCTTTCGCTCTGCGTCTGCTCGAGCAGTGCGCGGCGCGACAACACGACGTTGTTACGGTTCTTGTCGAGCTCGAGGATCTTGGCCTCGATCTCCTGGCCGAGGTACGGCGTGAGGTCACGAACGCGGCGCAGCTCGATGAGCGACGCGGGCAGGAAGCCTCGCAGGCCGATGTCGACGATGAGGCCACCCTTGACGACCTCGATCACCGAACCGGTCACGACGCCATCGGCATCCTTGATCTTCTCGACATCGCCCCATGCACGCTCGTACTGAGCGCGCTTCTTGGACAGGATGAGGCGACCCTCTTTGTCCTCCTTCTGGAGAACGAGAGCCTCGACGGTGTCACCAACCTGGACGACCTCGGTCGGGTCAACATCGTGCTTGATGGAGAGTTCGCGGGAGGGGATGACACCCTCGGTCTTGTAGCCGACGTCGAGGAGAACCTCGTCGCGGTCGATCTTGACGACGGTGCCTTCGATCAGGTCTCCGTCGTTGAAGAACTTCAGCGTCTTTTCGACCGCGGCGAGAAAGTCTTCAGCAGATCCGATGTCATTGACGGCGACCTGCTTGGGTGCCTTGTCGGTCGTTACGATTGTCATGTAGTAGTTGCTCCGGTATGGACATAGCTAGGCCAGCGGCGAGAAGAAGCTGTGATTCACCGATGGCAGGCGGATAGATCGTCGCAAGTGCGACAGTGAAGCCTACCGCATGCCAATCCGGAGGACCACCGTGCGCTCATGCAAAAGTGCTATCGACGCGACCGCACGATCTGCCGGAGCGCTGGCTCGAGCTCCGGGTACTCGAACTCGTAGCCCGCGGCGAGTAATTTCTCCGGCACCACCCACCGACTCTTGAGCACGAGCTCGGTCTCCGAGCGGATGAGCGCCGTGCCCACCTCGAGCAGCGGTCTTGGCACGGGGAGCCCGAACGGCACGCGCAGCACCCTCCTGAGGGTGCGCATGAGCGTGACATTATCGACCGGATGCGGCGCACTGGCGTTGACCGGCCCCGCGAGTTCCTCGTGCGCGTGCAGGAAGCTGATGATGCCGAACACGTCGGCGATGTGGATCCAGCTGAACCTCTGGCGACCCCACTTCGCCCCGAACTCGTGGAACGTGCCCGCCGCGACGCGGGCCTTCGTGCGGAACCACGCCCCGTCGAGCTGTGGGCCGCCCAGCCCGAACTGCGCGAGGCGGATGAGCGGGATGAGGGCGCTGCCGTCCCCCAGTACGATCGCCATGCGCAGCGCGACGCGGCGCGTGCGGGGCAGCTCGCTCGCGGCAAGCTCACGCTCCCACGCCGTGGCGATTCCCACGGAGAATCCCGTGCCGATCTCGCCGGTCGACTCCGTCATGGCGCGATCCTCGGCGTGCCGATAGATCGTCGCGGTCGAGGAGTTGATCCAGAGTGCCGGCGGTGCCTCACAGGCGAGCAGAGCCGCGGAAAGCTCCCGCGTGGTGTCGATGCGGGAGCGCATGATCTCCGCGCGGTTGGCGGGTCCGTACCGGCAGTTGACGCTCTTGCCCGCCATGTTGATGAGCAGGTCGGCGCCGTCCAGCAGTTCGGTGATCGCTGCGGTGTTGCCCCACGCGGCATCAGGACCACCCCGGCCGATGAGTCTGACGTCGGCGCCCTCAGCTCTGAAAGCCTTCGCGAGATACCTGCCGATGAAGCCGCTTGAGCCCGCGATCACGATGCGGTCAACCATGCTCTTTCTCCTCCACTCGGTACGTGAAGCTTCCCGAATACTCGTAAAGAGTGCCGACGTACGGCAGGCTCATGCGCAGCGAGACGTGCTGGCGGGCGCCGTCGGTGCGCTCGACGAGGGTCACGCGCGGGGACAGGGCGCCGAGCGGCACCCGCACCGGCCCGAGGCGCAGCGTCGCGCCGGTCGAGCGCAGCACGAGACGACCGGTCGCGACGTCGACGGTGAACGTCGACGAGATGAGGGAATGCCTGCCCAGGCGATCGGTGAGGCCTGCTGAGGTGATTCCGATCTCGTCGGTCATGACAGCGTCACCACCCGGCAGACGGAACGTGCGCGTCGCCTGCACAGTGCCGCGGGCGGTCGACCGATTCGTGACGGTGAAGGGAACCGCGTGCGCCCAGACCGGGAAGACGATCCCGTCCAGCGCGAGGAGCGCGAACACGGACCACAGCCAGCGGCGCGGTGTGCCGACGACGTCGAAGACTCCCTCGCCGCGGCCGACGCTCCCCGCCGGAATCTGGCCGAAGTAGGCCCGCAGGCCAGGGTCGAGCTCGGCGACCCGCTCACCGAGCGCACGTTCCCAGGGGCTCACGGTGCGACGGCGAGCACACCGCGCATGTACTCGAACTCGGTCGCGTAGACGTGGGCAGACTTGACGATGAAGGTGAGCGACCCGACGGGGCGGTCGAGGGATGCCGCGACGCGCTGCTGCAGGTCGGCGAGCTGCACGAGGTTGCCGTACCCCTTCGAACCGAAGTCGATCGAGTGCGCGTACACGACCAGGTCGACGGCCGCGGCGCTGCGCGGATAGGCGGGGATCCAGAAGTCGAGCAGGCTCACGCACGGGATGTACGTCGTGTCGAGCGTGGGTTCGAACGTCGTGATCGTTGCCGACCGCGAGCTCGGGTCATCCCTGAGCCTGTCGATCACCCACTGCACCTGGTCGACACCCGTTCCGGCGTAGTCGAACAGCCGGCTCGCGTAGCTTCGCGCGTCGCCGAGTTCGGCAACGAGCGCCCGGTCGACGAAGTTCGTGCGCATCCACGCGAGCCGTTCGGGGTTCGCGTGCGCGGCGATGAGCGCGTCGTCCGGGTCTGGCTTCGTGACGACAAGACTGGCGTGCGCAACTTCGAGGATGGGCAGCCCGTCGTATGTCGACTCCCTGCCCTCGGCGAGGATGCGGCGTGCGATCTCGAGCCAGGCCTCCCCGAGACTGTCGGTCACGCTCACGTGAGCAGCGCGGTCTTGAGCGTGTCGAGGCCGACACCGCCGATGTCGAGCGCCTTGCGGTGGAACTCGCGGATGTCGAACGATGCGCCCTCCGCCGCCTTGTACGAGTCGCGGATCTGCTCCCAGATGCGCTGGCCCACCTTGTACGACGGCGCCTGTCCCGGCCAGCCGAAGTAGCGGTTCACCTCGAAGCGCACGAACTCCGGGCTCATGTTGACGTTCCTGCCCATGAAGTCGAGCGCGTAGTCCCAGTCCCACATTCCCGTGCCGTCGAGCTTCGGCTTGCCCAGGTGCACACCGATGTCGAGCACGACGCGGGCCGCGCGCATGCGCTGGCCGTCGAGCATTCCGAGGCGGTCGCCCGGGTCGTCGAGGTAGCCGAGCTCCTGCATGAGGCGCTCCGCGTAGAGCGCCCAGCCCTCGGCGTGACCGGACGTTCCGGCGAGCATCCGGCGATAGGTGTTGAGCTTGTCGCGGTTGTAGACGGCCTGGCCGATCTGCAGGTGGTGACCGGGCACGCCCTCGTGGTAGACCGTGGTCGTCTCGCGCCAGGTGTTGAATTCCGTGACGCCCTCGGGAACGGACCACCACATGCGTCCGGCACGCGAGAAGTCGTCGCTCGGGCTCGTGTAGTAGATGCCACCCTCCTGGGTGGGGGCGATCATGCACTCGAGGCGCTTGATCGGGTCGGGGATGTCGAAGTGGGTCGCCGAGAGCTCGGAGACTGCGCGGTCGCTGAGCGCCTGCATCCACTCCTGCAGTGCCTTCGTGCCGTGCAGCTTGCGCGCGGGGTCAGCATCGAGAATCGCGATAGCTTCGGCGACGGATGCCCCAGGCTTGATCTCGTTCGCGATCGACTCCTGCTCGGCGGTCATGCGCGCGAGCTCTTCGATGCCCCATTCGTAGGTCTCGTCAAGATCGATCTTCGCCCCGAGGAACTGCCTCGACTGCAGCGCGTAGATCTCGCGCCCCACGCCATCGTCGTCCTGGGCTGCGGGGAGCAGCTCGTCGGTGAGGAACGCGGCGAGCTTGTCGTAGGCGGCCGCCGAAACAACTGCGCCCTTCGCGAGGTCGCTCTTGAGCGAGTCGGGAACCGGCTGCTCCTCAGCGAGCGAGGCGGCCCCGGTGAAGTTGTGGAAGAAACCGTCAACGGCACCGTGCTTCTTCGCCTGCTCGATGACCTCGCGCACCTGCCGCTTGGCGGGCGTCACGCCCTTCTCGATGCCGAGGCGCAGGGAGGCTATGTAACCGTCAACGGCTCCGGGCAGGTTGCCGAGGCGGCCCGCGATGTCCGCCCAGTTCTGCTCGGTGTCGGTCGGCATGAGGTCGAGGATGTCGCGGATGCCCTGCGCGGGGCTCGCGATGACGTTCACGTCGCGCATCCACAGCCCGGCGTCGCTCGACTCGACAGTGAGATCGATCTCGTTGACCATGTCGGTCTTGGTCACCCAGTCGATGTCGTCGACGATGGTCGCCGCCCGCAGGCTCGTGCGGACCTTCTTCGCTTCCTCGATGAGCTTCGCGTGGCCCTCCGGGGAGAGATCCTCGTACTCATCGAGTTTGCCCGGCATACCGATCCAGGTGGCGATCGCGGGATCGAGTTCGGCGAGGGTGACCACCCAGGCCTCCGCGATAGCATCGATCTCGGTCGGTGTGCGTGGTGAGCTGTTGTTCTGCGCAGATGCATCAGTCATGCATCGAGCCTACCGACGCGCTACTCCTTGTCGAGGTCGGTGCCGAGGAGTTCCGCGAGCGAGTCGAGCGCCGCGTCTGCGCCGTCGCCTTCGGCACTGAGGGTTACCTCTTCGCCGTGGCCAATGCCGAGCGACAGCACGCCGAGGATGCTTGCGGCGTTGACGCTCTTGCCTGCGGCTGACCTGAGCTGCACGGGCACGCCGGCCTTCGCTGCGGCCTGCGCGAACAGGGAGGCGGGGCGGGCATGCAGTCCGACACTGGACGCAACGGTGACGGTTCTCTCGGCCATGGGGGCTCCTACGGTTCGATCGTAACTTTGATGGCTTCGCCTCTCGCCACGATATCTATCGCGTCAAGAAGCCGGTCAAGGGGAAGATGGTGGGTAATGAGATCGGCGACGGGTACGGCGCCGGAGGCGATGAGTTCGAGCGCCTGCTTGTTGTGGGCGGGGCTCGAGCCGTTGACTCCGACGATCGTCAGTTCACGGTAGTGCACGAGGTTCGCGTCCACAGTGATAGTCGGGTGGTCTTTCGCGAGTCCGCCGAACAGGCTGAGACGGCCCCGGCGGGCGAGCATCCGGACTCCCTGTTCCTGGGCTGCGCCCGACGCCGCCGCGGTGATCACGACGTCCGCCCCTCTGCCCTCGGTCGCGGCCATAACCGCCTCAACGGGATCGGTTTCGCTCGACACGATAGTGAGGTCGGGTTTGACAAGGGCTGCCGCTTCGGCGAGGCGTTCCCCGTTGATGTCGATGAGGATGATGCGCGCGGCGCCGCGCGACCGTGCGAGCCGCACGTGCAGGCAGCCGATCGGACCCGAGCCCACGATGACTACAGTGTCGCCCCCGCCCACGCGGGCGAGTTCCTGGCCGTTGAGAACGCACGCGAGCGGTTCGGTGAGGGATGCCTCGGCGAACCCGAGCCCGTCCGGAATGCGGTTCAGTCCGTCGACCCGCAAGACCTCGTTCGGCACGATCATGAACTCGGCGAAGCCGCCCGGAAACTGGTAGCCCATCGACAGCTGGTTCGGGCAGATCGCGGGCATTCCCGCGAGGCAGTACTCGCACGTGCCGTCGGGGATGGCGGCGATGACCTGCACGCGGTCGCCCGCTGCCCAGCTCTCGCCTGACGCAGACACCGCGCCTTCGCCGACATCCACGATCTCGCCCGCGATCTCATGCCCCATGACCTGCGGAGGGGTCATGTTGGGGTGTCCGGACCGGAAGATCTTGACGTCAGTGCCGCACGTCGAGCAGTTGCGCACGCGGATCTTGACCTGACCGGCCGAGACGCGTGGCTCCTCCATGTCCTCGAGACGGATGTCCCCGGGGGCGTAAAACCTGGCTACCTTCAACTGCTTCTACTCGTCCTCATCCTCGGACTCGAGCAGGGCATAGACCTGCTCAACCGTGGAGGCGTCGCGCAGGGCTGCGGCCTTCTCGGGGTCCATGAGAACCGTCGCGAGCTGCGACAGCAGGGCGATGTGACCGTTGTTCTTGGCTGCGATGCCGAACGCGAGGCGCACCTCGTTTCCGTCCCAGTCGACGCCGTCGGGAAAACGCACCATCGAGAGGGCGTCGGACTTGACCGACTCCTTCGCGGCGAGGGTTCCGTGCGGGATGGCGACGCCTTCGCCCATGAATGTCGACACTGAGTTCTCCCGGTCGATCATCGCGTCGATGTACGCGGCATCGATCGCACCGACGGCGAGGAGGCCCGCGCCAGCTTGGCGGATCGCGTCATCCCGGCTGGTCGCGGAGGCATCGAGGTTGATCGACGCCTCCGCGAGCAGTTCGGTGAGGGGCTTCGATTCGTTGTCGGACACGATCAGAACTCGACAGTCTCGCCGTTTTGAATCGCCTTGACCAGTTTGGCCACGGCGGGGTCACCCAGGAAGAGCATGAACGGGACGACGGGAACGTGGGGAACAACGCCCCTCGCCCGGGCTGCGAGCCCACTCTGGGTGACCACCACATCGGCGTCGCTCGGAATCTGGGCGACGGCAGAATGCTCAACCGTCACCCCACTCTTCGCGAGTTGCTTCTTCAGGGACGACGCGAGCATGACGCTGCTGCCCATACCTGCATCGCACGCAACGATCAGCTTCTTGATGCTGGATCCGTCGATGGTTGCCATGGTTTTCTCCTTGTTTCAGTTGTGTTCGAGGCTACGCCGAGGCGGGAGCCTTTGAGTCCTTCTTGTTTGAGGCGCTCTGCTCCCTGGCAGCCTCGAGGTCGATCGCGGCGTCCACTGCGGACTCCTTGCGACCGAAGCCGAGCAGGAACGAACCCGCAACAGCAGCGACTGCTGCCGCAAGCACGATGCCCACCATGTTGAGCGCGAGCTTGTCAGGCGGTGACACGAGAATCCACGCGAAAATGCTTCCCGGAGAAGCGGGCGCCACGAGGCCGAGGTTGAAGATGACCTCCCACAGCACGCCGGTGGCTCCACCGAGGATCGCCGCGACGACGAGGATCGGCTTGAGCAGCACGTACGGGAAGTAGATCTCGTGGATACCGCCGAGGAAGTGCACGACCATGGCGGCCGGAACCGTCGGACGGATCGCGCGCGGGCCGAACAACAGCATTGCGGTGAGGATACCGAGGCCGGGGCCGGGGTTCGACTCGAGCATGTACATGATCGAGAAGCCCTGGTCGGCGGCCTGCGTGGCGCCGAGCGGGGTGAGCACACCGTGGTTGAGCGCGTTGTTCAGGAAGAGCACCTTGGCCGGCTCGATGATGATCGAGACGAGCGGGAGGAGCTTGGCCTGGACGAGCGCGTTCACGAGCTGGCCGAGGCCGGTGCTGATCCAGAACGTGAGCGGGCCGAGCAGGTAGATGCCGATGATCGCGAACACGCCACCGATGATGCCTGCGGAGAAGTTGTCCACGAGCATCTCGAAGCCGCCCTTGACCTTGCCGGCGATGAAGTTGTCCCAGAGCTTCAGGACGAGGGCAGTGACCGGGCCGATGATGAGCGCGGCGAGGATCGCCGGGCCTACCTCGGCGATGCTGGCGGGAGGCGTCGCGGCCTCGGCACCGTTCAGACCGGGGGCTGCGAGCTGCAGGGCGACCGGTGCGAGCATCGCACCAATCGTCGCGACAGCACCCACGACGGCACCACGGGTGCCGTGCACGAGCTTGCCACCGGTGTAACCGATCAGGATCGGGATGAGGATGCTGATCAGAGGGCCGACGATCGTACTGATCTGCGCCGTGATCGGCAGGGGGTTATCGGTGGTTCCCGCGATCGTGTTGATCCATCCCGTCGGGATGAACAGGGCGGTGATGAGACCGAACGCGATGAACGCGCCGAGGTTGGGCATCACCATTCCTGCGAGGAATGCACCTCCGCGCTGGATTCGCGCGCGGGCACCGGATCCGGTGGCCGCTGGTGTGTAGTCAGACATTTCTGGTTGTACTCCTTCGTACTTGGACGGGGTGAGGGTGAATCAGCTGGCCACGAGTGGCCGATCCAGGTCTGGCTGCCACACCAGCTGGACGTGTGAGTAGTCGATGTCGCCCGGGCCGGGAACCGCGGTTCCTGGCAGGGATGCCGCGGCGGCACCCCAGGCGAGCGCTTCGAGCAGCGCGGCATCGACATCCGTCTCATCGACGGAGAACTTGGAGAGGAATCCGGCGAGGAAGCAGTCCCCCGCGCCGACCGTGCTCCGGGGGCGCCCGACGTGGGACTCGCCGACGATGACGCCGGCGGGCCCCACGAGCACTGCCCCATCCGAGCCCAGGCTCACGAGCACGAGCTCCACTCCCCGGTCGCGCACGCCCTTCGCAGCGGCGATGACCTCGGAGATGGAGTCGAGCGGCCTGCCCGCGACCTCGGCGAGCTCGGCACGGTTGGGCTTGATGAGGCGGGGTCGAGCGGCGAGCGAGGCAACTAGCGCATCGCCGCTCGTGTCTATGGCGAGGTTCACGGCGCGATCGGCGAAGCTGCCGGTGAGGGCGAGCAACTGTTCGACGCTGAACTCGGGCGGAACACTTCCGCTGATAATGACCCAGTCGCCCGCGGAGACTGTCGAGCCGATGACTGTCGTGAGAGCGGTGAGCTCCTCGGCGGAGAGAGGCGATCCGGGCTCGTTGAGCTTGGTGACCGTGCCGTCAGCCTCCGCGACAGTGATGTTCGAGCGGGTGCGGCCGGCGACGGGGACGTAGCGTGCTGCTACCGCCGCGGCATCCAGCAGCCTCGTCAGTTCGGCACCCTCGCCGCCGCCGACGGGCAATACTGCAACACTCTCGATGCCGTTCGCGGACAGTGCGCGCGTGACGTTGACGCCCTTGCCGCCCGCTTCGAGCGTCGGCTCAGAGGTGCGCAGCACGGCGCCGCGGGTAAACGCGTCGACCTCGAGGGTGCGGTCGAGACTCGGGTTCAGGGTCACGGTCACGATCACACGACCACAACCCTCGGGCCCGCGTTCTCGATGTCCTCAGCGAGCTCGACGTCGAGTTCGACATCGGTGATCACTGTGTCGATATCGGTGAGCGGGGCGACCCGGGCGAAATCCTCGCGACCGAACTTGGTGTGGTCGGCGAGCACGACTGTGCGGCGAGCGGCATCGATCAGGGCGCGCTTGACGCTCGCCTCGGCGAGGTCAGGGGTCGTGAGCCCGCGCTCGACGCTGATTCCGTTGGTGCCCATGAACGCGACGTCGGCGAACACGTCGGCGATCTGCGCACGGGTCCAGTCGCCCACCGCTGCGAGGGTACGGCCGCGCACGATGCCACCGAGCAGGTGGAGGCTGATGTTCGGACGCGAGATGAGGATGCTCGCGACGGGAATCGAATGAGTGACGACAGTGAGTTCGCGGTCGGTCGGGAGCAGTTCGGCGAGGTGGACAGTCGTGGTGCCGGCGTCGAGGATGATCGACCCGCCGTCAGGAAGCTCGTCGAGCGCCGCCCGCGCTATGCGCTCCTTCTGAGCCGCGGAGTGCACTTCGCGGTCGGCGATGCCCTGCTCCATGCCGAGACGCTCGACGGGGATCGCTCCCCCGTGCACGCGCCGCAGCACTCCCCTGCGCTCGAGGGCCGTGAGGTCGCGGCGCACGGTCTCCGGCGTCACGGACAGGTCCCGAGCGAGCCCCGCGACGTCCACCCGACCCTGGGCTCGTGCGGTCTCCAGTATCTGCTGGTGACGCTCCGGTGCGTACAATCCGACCTCATTGTGGGAGTAGATGGGGCGTGATGCGGGGCTAAACGGGCAAACCGGATGTGGTTATGGGTTTATATAAGTCCGTTTGTGTCCGGTTGTCAACTCACGGCCAATATTCAGGTTTCCGCATGTCAGGCAGGTACAGCTAGTGCGCGGCGGCGTCCCAGTTGGGCCCGGTTCCGATCTGCACGTCGAGCGGCACGGTGAGCTCGGCGGCGCCGGCCATGCGGCCGCGCACGATATCGCTCAGCGCGTCGAGTTCGCCCGGGGCGACGTCGAACACGAGTTCGTCGTGCACCTGCAGCAGCATGCGCGAGCCGAGGCCCTGCTCGGTGAGGTCGCTGTCGATGCGGATCATCGCGAGTTTAAGGATGTCGGCTGCCGTGCCCTGGATCGGCGAGTTCAGCGCCTGCCGCGCGGCGTTCTCGCGCAGCACCCGGTTCGACGACGAGAGGTCGCCGAACGGGCGTCGGCGGCCGAACTCCGTGGTCGTGTATCCGTCTGCCCTGGCCTGCTCGACCACGTTCTGCAGGTACTCGCGCACGGCACCGAAGCGCGCGAAGTAGTCGGTCATGAGCTCCTTCGCCTCGCTCACCTCGATGCGCAGCTGCTTGCTCAGGCCGAATGCACTCAGGCCGTAGGCCAGACCGTACGACATCGCCTTGACCTTCGTACGCATGGTCGGGGTGACCTCCGCCGGCTCCACGTGGAAGATGCGGGCGCCCACGAAACGGTGCAGGTCTTCTCCCCCGTTGAACGCCTCGATGAGCCCCTCGTCGCCCGAGAGGTGCGCCATGATGCGCATCTCGATCTGCGAGTAGTCGGCGGTGAGCAGGGTCTCGAAACCCTCACCAGCCTCGAAGGCCGCGCGAATCTCGCGGCCGGTCTCCGTCTTGACCGGCACGTTCTGCAGGTTCGGATCGTTGGACGCGATTCGGCCCGTCGCCGACCCCGCCTGCTCGTACGTGGTGTGCACGCGGCCGGCCGAGTCCACAGCCTTGTCGATGCTCGCGATGATCTGCAGGAGCTTCGTCGCATCGCGGTGCTGCAAGAGGAGGTCGAGGAAGGGATGCGGGGCCTGGTCCTGGAGGTCGGCGAGGCTCGCGGCATCCGTCGAGAAGCCGGTCTTGTTCGAGCGGGTCTTGGGCATACCGAGCTGGTCGAACAGGACCTCCTGCAGCTGCTTGGGGCTGCCCAGGTTGATCTCGCGGCCGATCTCGGCAAACGCCTTCTCTGCCACGTCGACGGCCTTCGCGCCGAGGTCGGTCGTGAGTCTGCCCAGGATGCCACGGTTGACCGTGATGCCCGTGCGCTCCATAGTCGCGAGCACGGGGACCAGCGGCATCTCGATAGTCTCGAGCACTTCCAGCGAACCGGCGTCGAGCTTCTCGGAGAGATATGACGCGAGCCGCAGCGAGTACCACGCCTCGGTGCCTGGGCTCGCGGGTTCAGTCTCGGGAACGAGCTGGTTGGGGTCTGACTGCTGAAGCGTCTCCCCCAGGTAGTACTCGACCTGGGACTCGAGAGTCTCGGACTTCGTGCCGGGCTTGAGGAGCCACCCCGCGAGGATCGTGTCGTACGCGATGCCGTTGATCTCGAGACCGGAATCCCGCGCGATCTTCAGTTGCACCTTCGAGCCCGTCATGACCTTGGGAGCGTCACTCGCGAGCCACTCCTCGAGCGCGACATAGTCCATGCGTCCCTGAGCCCACGGCACCCAGGCCGTCTCGTCGGCGGCCCCGATACCGAAGCCCGTGACCACGCCGTTGGCACTCTCGATCCGCAGGCCGAGAGCGCTCACGCCGTTGACGGACTGAGTGCCCAGCCACTTGCCGAGTTCCTCGTCGACCATCGTTCGGATGACGGGGATGCCGGACGCCTCGGGCGCGCTGCCGGCAATGACCTCTGCGCCCTGTTCCGCCGTGGCGATCTTCAACACCCGGTCGAGGAGGGTCTTGAACTGCAACCGATCGAACACGTCGCGCACCGCGGCGACATCCATGGGTTGGCGCAGGAGCTGGGCCGGCCCGACCGGCAGGTCGACATCGGTGAGCAGGTGGTTGAGCTTGCGGTTGCGGATGGCGCGATCCTTCTGCTCCCGCAGCTTCTCCCCCACGACTCCCGTGATCTCATCGGCGTGCTGGAGAATCCCGTCGAGCGAGCCGTAGAGGTTGATCCACTTGACGGCGGTCTTCTCGCCGACCTTGTCGATGCCAATGAGGTTGTCACTCGTCTCACCCACGAGCGCAGCGACATCCGGATACTGCTCTGGCTCGATGCCGTATCGCTCGACGACGGCGTCGCGGTCGTAGCGCTTGAGCTCGGAGACACCGCGAGCGTTCGGGTACAGGAGCGTCACTGACGGCGTGACCATCTGGATCGCATCCCGATCGCCCGAGACGACGAGTACGTTGAACCCCTCTTCCGAGCCGCGTGAGGCGAGGGTCGCGAGGATGTCGTCGGCCTCGTAGTCCTCTTTGCTGATGGTCGTGATGCCCATCGCCTTGAGGGCCTCCTCGAGCAGCGGCACCTGACCGACGAACTCGGGCGGCGTCTCGCCGCGAGTGCCCTTGTACTCCGGGTACTCGCGAGTGCGGAAGGAGTAGCGCGAGATGTCGAACGCGACAGCGAGGTGCGTCGGCTTCTCGTTCTGCAGGAGCAGGATCAGCATCGACAAGAACCCGTGGATGGCGTTCGTGTGCTGACCGTCGCGCGTCGTGAAGCTATCGACGGGCAGCGCGTAGAACGCGCGGAAGGCCAGCGAATGGCCGTCAATGACGAGGAGGGTAGGCTTTTCTGAGTCCGGCACGAGCCCAGCCTAGCCGCGGCTTCCGACACCTTCACCGCGGCAAAGGGGCACCATGACCAAGCTTCCGGACGACATCGATCCCATGATCAAGGAGATCATGGAACGCACGAATGGCGGCGAGCTCTCCGTCAAGATGGGCGTCGAGTTTCTCGAGATCTCCGCCGAGTACTCTGTCGCGCGCATGCCGGTTGAGGGCAACCGCCAGGTCATCGGCCTGCTCCACGGAGGCGCGCATGTCGTGCTCGCCGAATCCCTCGGATCGATCTCGTCGGCCATCCACGCGGGCAAGGGTCGCTACGCGGTCGGCATCGAGATCAACGCGACGCACAGCCGCTCGATCACCTCGGGCTGGGTCACGGGCACGTGCCGCGCCCTCTCCCTCGGCCGTACCCTGGCGACTCACGAGATCGTCATGACTGACAACGAGGGCAACCGGCTCTCCACGGTGCGAATGACGAACTTCCTCCGAGATCGCTAAGTCAGAGATCGCCGAAGTCAGCGATCGCCGAGCAGGTTCTCCTCGGGGTCGCGACCCCACACCGCGCGACCGCCGTCCACCGGCAGTACAGCTCCGTTGACGAAGCTCGCGAGGTTCGACAGCAGCCACGCCACGGCCTCGGCGACCTCGCTGGGCTGCCCCATGCGATTCAGCGGATGCGCCGCGCCCGTCGCTACAGCGTCGCCATCGAAGCGCTCAGTCGCGATCGAGCCAAGTGCTACAGCATTGGCCCTGATGCCCCTGCGCCCGTAATCCACCGCGGTGGCCCGAGTGAGCCCTTCCAGGGCAGCCGTCGCTACCGAGTACGCCATCGCGCCGGCCACGGGCCGCTGTCCCTGGTGCGAGGACACGTTCACGATCGCACCCTTGCTCCCCGCCGCGAGGAACCGGCGCACGGCCTCTGCAGTACCGACGACTGCCGGCACGAGATTCGCGGCGATAGCTCCGAGTACCGCCTCGGGGTCCTCGTGCAGGAACGCGTCCTCGAAGACCGCAGCGTTGTTCACCCAGCCGACGAGGGGCTGCTCCGCGACGGCGGCATCCGCCGCGTGGGCCACGTCTGACGGGTCTGACGCGTCACCGACGACCACGGTAAGGCGGTCGTGAGTCCAGTCCGGGGCGTCGAGCACGAGCACGGTCACGTCCAGGCCGCGCGAGAGCAGCGTCTTCGCGATGGCGGCTCCCACGCCGCGCCCGCCACCGGTGATGACGACGGAGCCGGGCATCGGATCAGTTACGTCTTGGCGTCGCGCGGGACGCGCGCTACTTCTTGGCGCTGAGCTGCTCGATGATCGCCTGCGCGACATCGTGCATGGTGAGGCGGCGATCCATGGACGCCTTCTGGATCCAACGGAACGCCTCGGGCTCGGTGAGGCCCATCTTCTCGTTGAGCAGGCCCTTGGCGCGGTCGACGAGCTTGCGGGTCTCGAAGCGCTCGACCAGGTCGGCAACTTCGGCTTCGAGTGTGATGATCTGGGCGTAGCGGCTGAGGGCGATCTCGATCGCGGGCAGAAGGTCGTTGGGTGTGAACGGCTTGACGACGTACGCGAGAGCGCCGGCCTCGGATGCCCGCTCCACGAGCTCCTTCTGGCTGAAGGCGGTCAGGAGCACGACGGGAGCTATGTGGTTCTTGCTCAGGCGCTCCGCCGCGGAGATGCCGTCGAGCTGCGGCATCTTGACGTCCATGATGACGAGGTCGGGGCGCAACTCGGTCGCGAGGGCCACGGCGGTCTCGCCGTCACCAGCCTCACCGACGACCTCGAACCCGTTGTCGCGCAGGATCTCGACGATATCCATGCGGATGAGCGACTCATCTTCGGCGACGACGACCCTTCGAGGGGCGGAGGTTGCAGCATCCTGATCGGTCACGGAGCAAAGCCTACGGTATTCTTTCCAGCGTGGTTGTGCGCCGGATTGGCGGAATGGCAGACGCGGGGCACTCAAAATGCTTTGTTCGAAAGGACGTGCGGGTTCAAGTCCCGCATCCGGCACTCTCCACGACACGACGGAAAGTGCCATGAAGATCGCTCGCCTCGCTATCGCCCTCATCGCGGTAGTCGCACTCTCGGGTTGCTCCTCCCCCGATGAGAAGGCGCACGAGTTCGGCACCTGGGCGAGCACGCTCGAGTACGTGGCCTCCGTCGACGCGAATTCCGAGTCCGCCCACCTCGTCGTGGACGGCACAATCACCGACGACGAACTCGTCTCCCTCTCGGAGGCCCTGCGAGACAGGGCCGCGAGCCAGGACCTGTCCGCCGTCGACATCAACCTCATCGTGGGCAACGCTTGGGGGTTCTCCGTCGATGATGACGGCGCCAACGTGGCGACGATCAACCAGCTCAGGAACGACCAGCTCTTCGTCGGGGCCACCGTCGGCTACCGGCCGCTCGACTCCACGGGATCGGAGTCCACGGGATCGGACGCCACAGGATCCGACTCCACAGGATCGGACTCCACAGGATCGGACGCAGCCTCGTTCGACGCGGAGGGTGTGCGCGGAACCGTGGGCAGCCAAGCCGCGCTGCGGGATGCCCCCGCAGCCCTCGTCGCGGCGGTGCTCGACAATGGTGGTGACGTCGACGGTGTGCGGGTCTCCGTGGCTACCGCCGATGGAGCCTTCGGCATCACCGGCGAAGGCGACCAACAGCCTCTCGGCGCGATCCAGCTCTGGCAGGCGATCTCGGGGCGCGTGATGCTCTCCACTGCCCGGGCGACTCTCGTGTCGAACACGCCAGAGTCGCTCGAGATCACCGTGGCGTCGGCCGACGACCAGGCCACGGCGCAGGCGATCGCCGCGGACTACCCCGACATCACACTGACCGTGCATCTGTGATCTGTGCACCTGCAGTCCCTGACGGGCGATTGACGTAAAGGCGGCCTGCCGGAGAGATCCAGGTAAGGACTCCGTGAGCCCCCTGCGTCACACGCCACCCGGTCTGGTGCTTCACAGTGTGGTGGCCACGACACAGGAACGCGAGGTTCTCGATGCTCGTCGTGCCGTCGCGAGCCCAGTCGACCGTGTGATCGATATCACAGAACGCGGCATCACGAGAGCAGCCGAAGAAGCCGCACGTTCCGTCGCGCACTCGCATGGCCGTTCGCATGTCCCGTGGCACCGAGTAGCGCTCACGACCCACGGAGAGGATCGCTCCGGTTTCCGGATGCGTGAGAATGCGGACGAAGCTCGGCGCGTTCCCCGCGAGTTCGCGCGCTGTCGAGAGAGCGATGGGACCGTACCCGTCGAGAGTCGCTGGTGCATCGGTCACGCCGAGCAGGGAGAGGACGGGCACCGTCACGAACACATCCGGCCGCACTCGCCGACCGTCGAGCGCTGCGAAGGTGCCCGTGAGCAGCGCGTCACGCATGACGTCGACGCGCAACTGGGTGAGGGTGCGCGGCTCGTCCGGGCCGCGCAGGCCGGCGGCCGCCTCCGTGGCCCTGGAGAAGATCGCCTGCACCTCGTGCGCCGGTAGGTGCAACACCAGGTCGGCCATGCCGTCCCGGGCGGGCATCCACGTCGCTTCGCGCCGCTCTGCCGCTGCAGCCGTGCGGGCTTCGAGGTGTGCTGGGTCCATGGATTCGCGCAGCCTGCGCGCCGCGCGATCGAACGCCGACGGCGTGCTCGTTGCGGCGATCGGGAGGGCCAGTCGTTCGAAAGTGCGAAGATCTTCCGGGTCGAGACCCGCACCGTGATCGACCATCGCCTGCGCGTGCCGATAGCCGATCTCGCCGGCCCGCAGAGCGCTCATGGTGCCCGGGAGATCTCGCATGAGCATCCGGCCCTCACCGAAGAGCCGTTCTGCAGTGCGCTCGGGGACGCGCAGGGCGCATGCGACCTCTGCCCGCAGGGAGCGAAACGCGAGGTCGCGAGAGGTCGGGGTTGAGTGCAGTGCAGCGCTCTCGCTGAGCTCGCTCCACGTGCGCATGTTCTCGAGCAGTTCGGTGCGCACGGCCATGAGACCGGAGATCGTCGCGTCGATGCCGACGAGGGCGTCAACCATCGCGGAGAGCGTCTCGCTCATCGCGCCAGCCATCGTAGGCGCGGTATCGGTGATGGGCATACCTGTATTAGATACCGCACCACCGACAAGCAAATGTGCGGAAGAGAGTCAGGAGGCGGATGCTGTCGCTCTCCTCTCTGTGGAGGAGGCGAAGACGTAGTCAGTCCAACGGCGCGAACCGCGGACCGTCGTACCCGTCGAGAGTGACACGCTCACTCCACATCGAGGCGGGCCTGACCCACAGCTCGGTGTCAGCGAGCTCGGTGCCGGCAAGCTCCGAGGAGCCGTCGCGGTGGTACACCACGAACGGCTCCTCGGTCTCGCTATGACGGGCGGTGCCCACGACCACATACACGGCACCCTTGAAGTGCCGATAGCGACCGGGAGCGACCTCCAGGGCTAGTCCTGCCAGGCAGGCGCAGCCGCGTTGATCGCGTCGCCGATGATGTGCACGCGCATGTCGTTCGTCGAGCCGGAGATTCCGGGAGGGGAACCGGAGATCACGACCACCTTGTCGCCGATCTCGGCGAGGCCCTCGGCGAGAAGCACCTCGTCGACCTGGCGGTACATCGCATCGGTGTGGGTCACGCGATCCACGACGAACGACTCGATGCCCCAGATGAGCGCCATGCGGCGACGGATCGCGGGGTCGGGCGTGAACGCCTTCATGGGCACGCGGAACCTGAGTCGTGACATCCGGCGCGCGGAATCACCCGACTCGGTGAACACGCACACGTACTTGGCGTTGACGAAGTCGGCAACCTCGGCGGCAGCGAGCGTGATGGCGCCGCCCTGGGTGCGCGGCTTGGTGCCCAGCGGAGGGATGCGCTCAAGGCCGTGATCCTCGGTCGAGGTGACGATGCGCGCCATGGTCTGCACCGTGATGACCGGATACTCGCCGACGCTGGTCTCGCCAGAGAGCATCACAGCGTCAGCGCCATCGAGGATGGCGTTGGCGACGTCGGAGGTTTCGGCGCGGGTCGGAACCGGCGAGGAGATCATCGACTCGAGCATCTGCGTGGCGACGATGACCGGCTTGGCCATGCGGCGGGCGAGCTCGACAGTGCGCTTCTGCACGATCGGCACGGCCTCGAGCGGAAGCTCGACGCCCAGGTCACCGCGGGCGACCATGATCGCGTCGAACGCGTCGATGATGGCCTCGAGGTGATCTACAGCCTGCGGCTTCTCGATCTTGGCGATCACGGGAACCTTGCGGCCCTCCTCGGCCATGATCTCGTGCACGCGGATGATGTCATCGGCGTTGCGCACGAACGAGAGGGCGATGAGGTCTGCCCCGAGCTTGAGGCCCCAGCGCAGGTCATCCTCGTCCTTCTCCGACAGGGCGGGAACGTTGACCGCGACGCCGGGCAGGTTGATGCCCTTGTTGTTCGACACGGCACCCGCGACGATGACCTCGGTCGTGACGACCGGTCCGTCGACCGAGGTGACCTTGACCTTGACCTTGCCATCGTCGATGAGGAGGAAGTCGCCGGGGCTCACGTCATTGGGCAGGCCCTTGAACGTCGTGCCCGAGAGCTCCTTCGTTCCGATGACGTCTTCGGTGGTGATCTTGAAGATGTCACCGACCGCGAGCTCGTAGGGGCCGGCCTCGAACTTTCCGAGACGGATCTTCGGGCCCTGGAGGTCGACCATGACGGCGACAGCTCTGCCCGAATCCTCGGCGGCCTTGCGCACATTCGCGTAGACCTCCTCGTGCACGGCATACGAGCCGTGGCTGAGGTTCATGCGAGCGACATCGACACCTGCATCGATGATCGCTCTGATGTTCTCGTAACTCGACGTTGCTGGGCCGAGCGTCGCGACGATTTTAGCTCGTCTCATGACTTCCTTCTGTGGTGGGTACTGCGTGTGGTGGTGGTGGCTAGAGGGAGATGGCGTGGTCGGTGGGGCGCACGGGGAAGGGCAGCTGGGTCTCGCCCTCGAGGAAGCGGTCGACAGCGGATGCCGCGGCGCGTCCCTCGGCGATCGCCCACACGATGAGCGACTGGCCACGACCGGCGTCGCCGGCAACGAACACGCCGGACTCGCTCGTCTGGTAGTCGCCGTCGCGCTCGATGTTGCCCTTGGCGTCGAACGGAACGGGAAGCTGCTCGTCGATCGTGTGCGACTCCGGGCCGGTGAAGCCCAGGGCCAGGAGCACGAGATCGGCGGGGATCTCGCGCTCGGTGCCCGACTTGGGCACGCGGCGTCCGTCGAGGTACTCGGTCTCGGCGACGCGGATCGCGCGCACCTCGCCCGCCTCGTTGGAGAGGAACTCGATTGTCGAGGCGAGGTACACGCGCTCGCCACCCTCCTCGTGCGCGCTCGACACCTCGAAGAGCGTCGGAGACATCGGCCAGGGCTGGTGCTCAGGGCGCTCCGCGGGCGGCTGGATGCCGATCGCGAGGTTCGTCACCGACAGCGCCTGCTGGCGGTGCGCGGTGCCGATGCAGTCGGCTCCCGTGTCGCCACCGCCGAGGACGACAACATGCTTGCCCTCTGCACTGATCTGCTCGGAAACGACGTCGCCCGCGCCAGCCTTGTTCTGCTGCACGAGGTACTCCATGGCGAAATGCACTCCGAGGAGGTCACGGCCCGGGATCGGCAGGTCGCGCGGCACGATCGCGCCGGTCGCGATCACGACGGCGTCGTAGCGCGCCTTGAGGTCGCTCCACGAGATATCGACGCCGATCTCGACGCCGGCGCGGAAGCGCGTGCCCTCGGCCTGCATCTGCGAGATGCGCGACTCGATGTGCTTCTTCTCCATCTTGAAATCGGGGATGCCGTACCGCAGCAACCCGCCGATGCGGTCATCCCGCTCGAAGACCGCGACCGTATGACCGGCACGCGTGAGCTGCTGGGCCGCCGCAAGACCAGCAGGACCGGAACCGACCACGGCCACCGTCTTGCCGGTGAGTCGCTCGGGCGGGTGCGGCGTGACGAGTCCGTTCGCGAAGGCCTGATCGATGATCGACACCTCGACCTGCTTGATCGTGACCGCGGGCTGGTTGATGCCGAGCACGCAGCTCGACTCGCAGGGCGCTGGACACAGGCGCCCGGTGAACTCGGGGAAGTTGTTTGTCGCGTGCAGGCGCTCGATGGCCTGCGCGCCCTCGCCGCGCCACATGAGGTCGTTCCACTCGGGGATGAGGTTTCCGAGCGGGCAGCCCTGATGGCAGAACGGGATGCCGCAGTCCATGCAGCGCCCGGCCTGGCGCTTGAGCTCAGACGGATCCTGCTGCTCGTAGACCTCTTTCCAGTCCATGAGCCGCAGCGCAACGGGGCGACGGGGCGGTGTTTCCCGCTCCTGCACTTTGAGGAAACCCTTGGGGTCAGCCACCAGTTACCTCCATAATGCGTGCCCAGGTAACGTCCCCGTCCGGGTCCAACCCTTCGTCGATCGCGGTTTGCCGCGTCTGCAGCACCGCCGCGTAGTCGCGCGGCAGCACCTTCGTGAACTTGCGCGTAGTCTCATCCAGGTTCTCGAGCATCTTCGCGGCGACTACCGAGTCGGTCTCGTCGCGGTGACGGGTGAGCAGGTCGGTGAGGATCTCGACGTCTGCACTACCGAGCGGCAGCAGCTCGAGCTCGCCGGTCGCGAGCGATTCCGCGTTCATCCGCTCGGGCCGCAGGTCGTAGATGTAGGCGGTACCGCCCGACATACCCGCACCGAGGTTGCGTCCGGTGCCTCCGAGGATGATCGCGAGTCCGCCCGTCATGTACTCGAGCGCGTGGTCGCCCACACCCTCGACGACGGCGGTCGCGCCCGAGTTGCGGACCAGGAAGCGCTCCCCCACGATGCCGCGCAGGAACATGCTGCCCTGGGTAGCGCCGTAGCCGATGACGTTGCCGGCGATGACGTTGCGTTCGGCCGGGAACACGCTGTTGCGATGCGGGCGGATGACGATCTCCCCACCACACAGTCCCTTGCCCACGTAGTCGTTGCTGTCACCCTCGAGCCGAAGCCGGATGCCCGCGGGCATGAACGCGCCGAACGATTGTCCGGCAGTTCCGGTGAGCCGAACCTCGATGGTGCCAGTGGGCAGCCCGTTCTCGCCGTGGCGCACCGTGACCTCGTGGCCGAGCATGGTGCCGACCGCGCGCTCGGTGTTGCGGATCGGCAGCTCGATCACGACGGGAGTGCCACTCTCGAGCGCTGCGCTGCTCAGGCGAATGAGCTCCTGGTCGAAGTGCTTCTCGAGCTCGTGGTCCTGGCTCACGCGGTTGGTGCGCGGCTCGTCGTCGTCGAACTTCGGGCCCGCGAAGATCGGGGTCAGGTCGAGGCCGTCGGCCTTCCAGTGCGCGACTGCGCGGTCGGCGTCGAGCAGTTCGCTGTGACCGATGAGCTCTTCGAGTGTGCGGAAGCCGAGCTCGGAGAGATACCCGCGCACCTCCTGGGCAAGGAACTCGAAGAAGTTGACGATGAACTCGGGCTTGCCCGTGAAGCGCGCGCGCAGCTCGGGGTTCTGGGTGGCGACGCCGACGGGACAGGTGTCGAGGTGGCACACGCGCATGAGGATGCAGCCGGAGACGACGAGCGGCGCCGTAGCGAAGCCGTACTCCTCGGCTCCCAGCAACGCACCGATGATGACGTCGCGGCCGGTCTTCATCTGGCCGTCGACCTGCACGACGACCCGGTCGCGCATGCCGTTGAGCATGAGCGTCTGCTGGGTCTCGGCGAGGCCGATCTCCCACGGGGTTCCCGCGTGCTTGAGCGAGTTGAGCGGGCTGGCGCCAGTTCCGCCGTCGTGGCCGGACACGAGAACGACGTCGGCCTTGGCCTTCGTCACGCCCGCGGCTACCGCGCCGATGCCCGATTGGCTCACGAGCTTGACGTGCACGCGGGCAGAGGGGTTTGCGCGCTTGAGGTCGAAGATGAGCTGCTTGAGGTCTTCGATCGAGTAGATGTCGTGATGCGGCGGGGGTGAGATGAGCCCGACGCCCGCAGTGCCGTGGCGCGTGCGCGCGATCCACGGATAGACCTTGCCGGCGGGTAGCTGTCCACCCTCGCCCGGCTTCGCGCCCTGCGCCATCTTGATCTGGATGTCGGTCGCGTGCGTGAGGTACATGCTCGTGACACCGAAACGACCGGATGCCACCTGCTTGATCGCGCTACGTCGCTCCGGGTCGAGCAGGCGCGCCACATCCTCGCCGCCCTCGCCCGTGTTCGAGCGCGCGCCGAGGCTGTTCATCGCAATGGCGAGGGTCTCGTGCGCTTCCTGGCTGATCGAGCCGTAGCTCATCGCGCCCGTGTTGAACCGCTTGACGATCGAGGAGACCGGCTCGACCTCGTCGATGGGAACGACGGGGCGCTGGCCATCCTTGATCTTGAAAAGGCCGCGCAGGGTCATCAGGTTCTCGGCCTGCTCGTCAACGAGACGCGTGTAGTCGCGGAAGATGTCGTAGCGACGCGAGCGCGTCGCGTGCTGCAGCCGGAAGACGGTCTCGGGGTTGAAGAGATGCGGGGGCCCCTCGCGGCGCCACTGGTACTCGCCACCGGTCGCAAGGCGCTCGTGGGCGCTCGTGGCGCCGTCCTCGGGATATGCCGCGGCGTGCCGCGCCGCACTCTCTGCGGCGATGACATCCATGCCGATTCCGCCGAGCAGGCTCGACGTTCCGGTGAAGTACTGGTCGACGAACGCCTGGTTGAGGCCGACAGCCTCGAACGCCTGGGCTGCCGCGTATGACCCGACTACCGAGATGCCCATCTTCGACATGATCTTGAGAACGCCCTTGCCGAGCGCCTTGATGATGTTCTTGACGGCTTTCTCGGGAGTGATGCCCAGAATCATCCCGCTGCGAACGAGTTCTTCCGCGGTCTCCATAGCGAGGTACGGGTTGATCGCCGAAGCGCCGTACCCGACAAGAAGCGCAACGTGGTGAACCTCGCGCACGTCGCCTGCCTCGACGATGAGCCCGACCTTCATCCGGTTCTCTTCGCGGATCAGGTGGTGGTGCACAGCGGCGAGCATGAGCAGTGACGGGATCGGAGCGAGATCTTTGTTCGAGTCGCGGTCGGAGAGCACGATGAACTGCGCGCCATTCGCGATTGCGTCGTCGACCTCGAGGCACATCTTCGCGAGACGCTTCTCCATGGCCTTCGGGCCCTTGTCGACGCGGTACAGGCCGCGCACCGTGTGGGTGAGCGTGCTGCCGGGCTTGATGTGCTGGATCTTCGCGAGCTCGTCGTTGTCGATCACCGGGAAGTCGAGGGCCACCTGCTTCGCGTGCTCCGGCGTCGCCGTGAGCAGGTTGCGCTCCGGCCCGAGGCCGAGCTTCATCGAGGTGACAACCTCTTCGCGGATCGAGTCGAGCGGCGGGTTGGTCACCTGCGCGAATTGCTGTGTGAAGTAGTCGAACAGCAGGCGCGGCCGGTCGGAGAGGATCGCGATGGGCGTGTCAGACCCCATCGCGCCGAGGGGCTCTGCGGCATTCTTCGCCATGGGCATGACGAGAATGCGCACCTCTTCCTCGGTGTAACCGAAGGTGCGCTGGCGGCGAGTGACGGAGGCGGGCGTGTGCACGATGTGCTCGCGCTCGGGAAGGTCCTTGAGCGCGATGCGACCGGCGTCGAGCCATTCGCCCCACGGCTCTGACGCCGCGAGCTCGGCCTTGACCTCGTCGTCTTCGATGATGCGGCCCTCTGCCGTGTCGACGAGGAACATCTTGCCCGGGCGCAGACGGCCCTTGCGCACGACCTTGCTCGGCTCAATATCGAGCACGCCGATCTCGCTCGCGAGCACGACGAGGCCCTCGTCGGTGACGAGGTAGCGGCCTGGCCGCAGTCCGTTGCGGTCGAGGGTGGCGCCGACGAGCGATCCATCAGTGAAGACAAGGGCGGCCGGGCCGTCCCACGGCTCCATGAGCATCGAGTGGTATTCGTAGAACGCGCGGCGGGCCGGATCCACGTCGACCTGGTTCTCATAGGCCTCGGGAACCATCATCATCATCGCGTGCGGCAGCGAGCGGCCCGCGAGGTTGAGCAGCTCAACTACCTCGTCGAACGACGCGGAGTCGCTGGCACCCGGCGAGTTGATGGGCAGGATCGAGCGGATGTCGCCGAGCACCTCGCTCTCGAGCTGCGACTGGCGGGCGCGCATCCAATTGCGGTTGCCCTGCACAGTGTTGATCTCGCCGTTGTGCGCGATCATGCGGAACGGCTGGGCGAGCGGCCACGACGGGAAGGTGTTCGTCGAGTAGCGCGAGTGCACGAGCGCGAGCTTTGACACGAAGCGCTCGTCTGACAGGTCGGGATAGAACGGCTCGAGCTGGAGCGTGGTGACCATGCCCTTGTAGACGAGGGTGCGCGCCGAGAGCGACGGGAAGTAGGCGCCCAGCTGGTGCTCGGCGCGCTTGCGCAGGCGGAACACCTGGCGTTCGAGTTCGATGCCGCCGACAGTTCCCTTGTCGGACGCTCGCGTCGACTGGAGGAACAGCTGCTCGAAGACGGGCATCACGCCGCGCGCGAGGTTTCCGAGGTTGCCAGGGGCTACCGGAACCTCGCGCCAGCCCAGCACGGTGAGCTCTTCTTCCGCAGCGAGTTCGGCGACGCCCTGCTTGAGGGTGTCGCGCTCCGCGGCATCCGTGGGCAGGAAGGCCATTCCCACGGCATAGCGACCTACCGGAGGGAGCTCGAAGTCGACGACGGCGCGCAGGAAGGCGTCGGGGATCTGCGTGACGATGCCTGCACCGTCGCCCGTACCGGCGTCTGAACCGACGGCGCCGCGGTGCTCGAGGTTACGGAGCGCGTTGAGGGCGGTCTCGATGATGTCGTGACCGGCAGTGCCGCGCAGGGTCGCGACCATGGCGAGGCCACAGGCGTCCTTCTCATGGCGAGGGTCGTAAAGACCCGTCGCCTGCGGAACAGAGCTGAAACGCTCAAAGGGTGGCGTGAGAGCCATGGGGAACCGTCCTCACGAGTGGTGCTTAGCGGTGGGGGACGTCGGCGGCCCGTAGGAGATCTGCCCCGGTTATGAGGTGCGCGTGGAGCCTGAGCCGCTTGTGGCGAGCTTTCGGGGGGCTTCCGCGACATCGTCGTCGGGTTCGTCAGCATCCGAATAGGTCCCACCGGAGTCTACAACACCCTCCGGTTTCCACTCGCGACCGGGCACGTACGGGCCCGGCTCCATGCCGGGGTGACGGCGCGTCTGCACGGCGAACAGGATGATGCCGAGCAGGATCGCGGCGAATGCTCCCCAGACGTTCGTGCGGATTCCGAAGAATACCTCGCTCGGGTCGACGCGAATCGACTCGAACCACGCGCGGCCGATGCCGTACCAGATCATGTACAGGGCCCAGACCTTGCCCCACTGCAGGCGCGGAATCGCGTCGCCCACGGGAACAGGGAGGGTGAGACCGAGGACGGTCTTCTTCACGAAGCGGAACTGACGTTCCATAGTGAGGAGGAAGACTATGCCGACGACGTTCCAGATCATCTCGTACAGGAACGTGGGGTGGAAGAGCGTTCCGTCGGCGAGACCGACCGGGAACGCAGGGTTGTCCGACTCGATCTCGAGGCCCCACGGAAGGTTCGTGGGCAGGCCGAAGAGTTCGTGGTTGAAGTAGTTGCCGAAGCGGCCGAGGGCCTGGGCGAGGAGCATCGCGGGAGCGAGGGCATCCGCGAATGTCCAGAATCGCAGCCCGGTCACCCTGCAGCCGATCCAGGCGCCCACGGCGCCGCCGATGAGCGAACCGAAGAGCGCGTTGCCGCCCTCCCAGATCGCCCAGACGCTGCCCGGATGGGTCGGGTCCCACGTGTTGGCGCCCTCGGCGAAGTAGTCGCCGGGGTGGGTGAGCACGTGGTACGCCCGCGCGCCGATAAGACCGAGCGGGATCGCCCAGATGATGACATCGAGCACAATGCCGGGCTCTGCGCCACGACGCTTGAGACGCTGGTTGACCATGATCGCCGAGGCGATGATGCCCACCAGGATGCACAGCGCGTAGGTGTGGATCTGGATGACCTGGGTCTCCGAGATGTTCGGCAGGAGCGCGTGCAGCCAGCCGATCGGAATCGACAGCGGAATCTGCCAGTCGATGGGAGGACTGGGGATGCTGAGCGGCAGGAGCGACAAGCCGGTCACCTTTCTAGAGCAGTAAGCCTAGTTTGTAGTGGGAAGATCACGGGCAACTGTACCCGCTGCCAGAGCGGCGGCAGCGCGCGCAACGGCGGGCACTCCCCCGTCGGCGAGGGCGGAGACGAGGGCAGATCCGACGATCGCTCCGTCTGCATAGCCGAGCACCTCGCGCACCTGCTCGCCGGTCGAGATACCGACGCCGACGCACGCGCTCGTGGCGCCAGCATCCCGCAATCTCGTGACGAGCGCCCGGGCAGCCTGGTCGACGTCTGCGCGCGCGCCGGTGATGCCCATTGTCGACACCGCGTAGACGAATCCGCGGCTCTTCTCGACGGCCTGTCGCAGGCGCACGTCGGTCGACGACGGCGCCGCGAGGAACACGCGGTCGAGGCCCGTGCGGTCGGATGCCGTGAGCCAGTCTGAAGCCTCGTCGGCGACGAGGTCGGGCGTGATGAGCCCGGCTCCCCCGGCCGCGACGAGGTCGTCGGCGAACCGGTCGACGCCGTACTGGAGCACGGGGTTCCAGTAGGTCATGAGGAGGATGGGCGCGCTCACGCGAGCGGTGATCGCTGCGACGGCCTCGAACCCGTGACCGAGCTTGAAGCCGTCGGCGAGGGCCGCCTGGGTCGCCTTCTGGATGACCGGGCCGTCCATCACGGGGTCTGAGTACGGCAGCCCCAGCTCGATGATGTCGACGCCGTTCTCGACGAGCGCCACGGCGGCGTCGATGCTGGTCCTGAGATCGGGGAACCCGACGGGCAGGTAGCCCACGAGTGCGCCGGATCCGGCCGCCTTACGCTCGGCGATGAGTTCTTCGACGCGGCTCACTTGTCGGCCTCCGCAGCATCGAACAGCTCGAAGTACTTGCCCGCGGTCTCCATGTCCTTATCGCCGCGACCGCTCAGATTCACGAGGATGATCGCATCGGGCCCGAGTTCCTTGCCGAGCGTGATCGTGCCGGCGAGGGCGTGCGCCGACTCGATAGCGGGGATGATGCCCTCCGTGCGGCTCAGCAGGCGCAGCGCCTGCATCGCCTCGTCATCGGTGATGGGAAGGTAGCTCGCCCGCCCGATGTCGTTGAGCCACGCGTGCTCTGGGCCGACTCCGGGGTAGTCCAGGCCTGCCGAGATCGAGTGCGACTCGATGGTCTGGCCGTCCTCGTCCTGCAGCAGGTAGGAGCGGGCGCCGTGCAGCACTCCCGGACGCCCGCGCGTGATGGTCGCTGCGTGCTTCTCTGTGAGGTGGCCTTCGCCCGCGGCCTCGTAACCGTAGAGGGCGACATCCGCGTCATCCAGGAACGCGTGGAAGATGCCCATGGCGTTGCTGCCGCCGCCCACGCATGCTGTGACCGCGTCGGGCAGGCGACCGGCGAGATCGAGCACCTGGCGGCGCGCCTCCTCGCCGATGATCTTGTGGAAGTCGCGCACCATAACCGGGAATGGGTGCGGGCCCGCGACGGTGCCGAGGAGGTAGTGGGTGTCGCCCACGTTGGCGACCCAGTCGCGCAGGGCTTCGTTGATCGCGTCCTTGAGGGTGCGCGAACCGGTCGTCACGGGGATGACTTCGGCGCCCAGCAGGCGCATGCGCGCGACGTTGAGGGCCTGGCGCTCGGTGTCGACCTCGCCCATGTAGACGACGCACGACATGCCGAACAGGGCAGCCGCAGTTGCCGTCGCGACGCCATGCTGGCCCGCGCCGGTCTCCGCGATCATCCGGGTCTTGCCGAGGCGCCTGGCGAGCAGCGCTTGGCCGAGCACGTTGTTGATCTTGTGTGAGCCGGTGTGGTTGAGATCCTCGCGCTTGAGGATGATCCTGGCTCCCCCAGCGTGCTCGGCGAAGCGCGGCACCTCGGTGATGATGCTGGGGCGTCCCGTGTACGTGGCGTGGAGCTGAGCCAGCTCGGCCTGGAAGACCGGGTCGGTCTTGGCCGCCGTGTATGCGGCATCCAGTTCGTCGAGGGCCGCGATGAGCGACTCGGGCACGAAGCGCCCGCCGTACTCGCCGAAGTAGGGGCCGAGTTCGTCGCGCAGCATCAGCGCACCTGGCCTGTGCTGGTCAGAAACGTGCGCAGGGTGGTCACAGGGTCTCCATTGGTCACGAGGGCCTCTCCCACGAGCACGACGTCGGCGCCCGCCTTCCGGTAGTGCACGACGTCGGCGGGGGTCTTGACCGCCGACTCCGCAATGCGGATCACTCCACTCGGGATCTGGTCGGCGAGCCTGCCGAACAGGTCCTGGTCGAGCTCGAAGGTGCTCAGGTCGCGCGCGTTGACACCGATGATGTCAGCTCCGAGGTCGAGCGCCCTCTCCACCTCGTCCGCGCTGTGCGTCTCCACCAGCGGTGTCATACCGAGCTGGTTGATGAGCGCGAACAACTCGGCGAGCTTCGCCTGGTCGAGTGCGGCGACGATGAGCAGCACGAGATCTGCGCCCGCAGCCCGTGCCTCGAAGACCTGGTAGGGATCGGCGATGAAATCCTTGCGCAGCACGGGCACGGATGCCACCTCCCGCACGGCCTCGAGATCGGCGAGTGACCCGCCGAACCGGCGACCCTCCGTGAGCACACTGATCGCCGAGGCGCCACCGAGCTGGTACGCGGACGCCAGCGACGCGGGGTCGGCGATCTCGGCGAGCGGTCCGCGCGACGGGCTCGACCGCTTGATCTCGGCGATGATGTGCACGCGATCGCGAGGTGCGAGCGCGGCGAGAACATCGAGCGCGGGGGCTCGATCGAAGGCGGCCGACTCGACGTCGGCGAGGCTGCGGGCAGCGCGACGCTCCGAAGCGTCCGCGACTGCTCCGGCTACGAGGTCGTTGAGCACCCTAGCTCGGTGCCTTTGGGCTGAACTGGGCCTTGGGCTCGAGCTTGTCTCCACCGACGCCGTAGCCCAGCTTGCCGAGCACGAAGCCCACGAGGGCTCCGACCAGGAGGAGGCCAGCAGACGCGAAGACGAGCCACGCGATGTTGAACCAGAAGGCGAAAGTGCCGATCGTGAAAGCGACCAGCATGATGATCACAGCGGTCCAGGCGGCCGGCGAGTTTCCGTGGCCGGGGTCAGACTCAATGCTCATCGAACGTGCTCCATTTCGTGGGGGACGGTAAAAGTGTACCGGGCGTCGCGACGTAAGTCGTCGATCACGTGGGGTCGGAGCCGTCGCTCAAGCGATCCCACGCGCCGACCGGCGTGCCGGAATCGTCCGACGGGGTCACCTCGTACTTGCGCGTCGGTCCCGGCCAGCGACGGCCCGTGACGACAACGGCGAGACCCACGACAACGGTGAGCACCCCCGCCATGATCGCCAGCGACGGCCACGCGCCCACGGCCGTGCTCGTAATGAGCGCGGCAATCGACTCGGGCCCGCTCACCGCGGTGGTCGCAGTGATCGTCGACGCCGACGCCGCTGCGGGGTTCGAGAGAACACCGATCGTCACGATCATCACCGAGACGCCAATTGCCGTCTCCACGATGCCGAGTGCGAGCCGAACCCCACGACCAGCGATCGACAGTGCACCCACGAGGGCGAGAGAGGCGAGGCCGAGCGCGGAGAGCGCCGGTGCGGCCGCTTGACCGGGAACGCTCAGCTTCTGCCCGCCGTCGAGCACGAGCTCGAACCACGTCTGCGTCCAGGCGAGGAGCACCAGCCCCGCGACGAGCACGCCCGCGAGGATGATCGCGAGCCGAAGCTGCGCGGCAGTCACAGCACCCGCCGCATGGCGTTCGCCACCGCGACCGCGCGCAAGGGCGCCGCGGCCTTGTTCTGCGACTCCTGGTGCTCGGCCGCCGGATCGGAATCCGCCACGAGCCCTGCCCCCGCCTGCACGCGCGCGAGGCCGCCCACGATCGTCGCCGTGCGGATGGCTATCGCGAGGTCGGCATCGCCGGCGAAGTCGAAGTAGCCGACCACTCCCCCGTAGACCCCACGCTGAGCGGGCTCGAGCTCGTCGATGATCTCCAGCGCGCGCGGCTTGGGCGCTCCCGACAGCGTGCCCGCGGGGAATGTCGCACGGAACACGTCGACCGAACTCGCGTCGGCGTTGAGGTCGCCCTCGACTGAGGAGACGAGGTGCATGATGTGGCTGAAACGCTCAACCTGCATGAACTCGGTAACCTCGACGGTGCCCGGCCTGCACACCTTCAGCAGGTCGTTGCGGGCCAGGTCGACGAGCATGAGGTGCTCAGCCTGCTCCTTCGTGTCGGCCAGCAGCTCCTCGGCGAGCTCGAGATCGCGCTCGGGGGTATCCCCACGGGGGCGCGAACCCGCGATCGGGTGCATGTAGACGCGCTGGTCGGATACCTTGACGAGGGCCTCTGGGCTCGAGCCGACTATCGAGTACGACTCCCCAGCGGTGTCGACGAGCGTCAGCAGGTACATGTACGGGGAGGGATTCAGGGTGCGCAGTACCCGGTAGACGTCGATGGGGTCTGCGGTGACCTCGTGGTCGAACCGTTGTGAGACGACGACCTGGAAGACGTCGCCGTCGACTATGTACTTCTTCGACCGCTCAATCGCGTCGTGGTACTCCGAGGGCTTGGTGCGTGGGATCGGCGTCGGCGCGATGGTGAGATCGACCTCCGCGAGCCACACCTCGTTCGGCTGGGCGATCGCCGCCTGCATGGCGTCGAGACGGCGCTGGGCATCACCCCAGAGCACGTCCCGCTCGTCCGTACCATCGTTGAGCGCCGCGGCGATGAGCAGAACTGTGCCGAAGCGATGATCGAGAACGACGAGCTCTGAGACGAAGCTCAACGCCTGGCCGGGCACGCTGAAGTCAGCGGGCGGCACGTTCGGCAGCCGCTCGAGTTGGCGCACGGCCTCCCATCCGATGAAGCCCACGAGGCCACCGGTGAGGGGTGGATGGCCGGGAACGTGCGGAGTGCTCCAGCGCTCATACAGGTGCGCGACGGCGTCGAGCGGACCGGAGGGATGCACCTCCCCCAGTGCGCGCTCGACGGGCAGGCCGTAGTCGAGCCACGTGGCCGAGTCGCCATGCTGCGTGAGCACGCCGAAGCTCGAGACGCCCACGAACGAGAACCGCGACCAGATGCCACCCTGCTCAGCGGACTCGAGCAGGAACGTGCCCGGCTTTCCCTGCGCGAGCTTGCGGTAGACGCCCACGGGCGTCTCGCCGTCGGCGAAGAGCTCGCGGATCACGGGCACGACCCGGTGACCGGCCTCGAGCCGCGCGGTGAAATCGGTGACCGTCGTCGAGTTATGCATCCTGCACTCCGACGAAGGGCTCGAGCGGGTCGACGTCGAAACACGCGTGCGCTTCCGTGTGGCACGCCGGACCGTGCTGGTCGACGGTGACGAGGATGGTGTCGCCGTCGCAGTCGAGTGCGGCGCCACGCACGTACTGGTGGTTGCCGCTCGTGTCGCCCTTGCGCCAGAACTCCTGACGGCTGCGGCTCCAGAACGTCACGCGGCCCTCGGTGAGGGTGCGGCGCAGCGCCTCGGCGTTCATGTACCCGAGCATGAGCACGTCTTTCGTGTCCCACTGCTGGATGATCGCGGGCAGCAGCCCGTCCCTGTCGAACGTCACGCGCTCGATCACGGCACTCGTGTCCTCGGTCATCGCACCACCAGTCCAGCGTCTGCGAGGGCGTGCTTGACGTCCCCGACTGTCAGTTCCCCGTTGTGGAACACGGATGCCGCCAGCACCGCGTCAGCCCCCGCCTCGATCGCTGGCGCGAAGTCCCCGACTGCACCCGCTCCCCCGCTCGCGATCACTGGCACACTGCTGATCTTGCGCATGGCGGTGATGAGCTCAAGGTCGAAGCCCTGCTTCGTGCCATCGGCATCGATCGAGTTCACGAGCAGCTCGCCCGCGCCTCGCTCGATCGCCTCGCGCGCCCACTCCAGCGCGTCGATGTCGGTCTCAGTACGTCCGCCGTGCGTCGTCATGACGTAGCGACCGCCGCTGCGTTTGACGTCGAGGGAGAGCACGAGAGCCTGGGCGCCGAAACGGTCCGCGATCTCGTCGAGGAGCGCCGGGCGAGCAATCGCCGCACTGTTGACCCCGATCTTGTCTGCACCGTTCGCCTGCAGGCGAGCGACATCATCGGCGCTGCGGACTCCGCCGCCGACCGTGAGCGGAATGAACACCTGCTCGGCGGTCGCGCGCACGACGTCGTACATCGTCGCGCGGTCATCGACGGTCGCGGTCACGTCGAGGAAGGTGATCTCGTCTGCGCCCTGCTCGTAGTACTTGCGAGCGAGCTCGACGGGGTCGCCGGCATCCCTGAGGTTCAGGAAGTTGACGCCCTTGACCACGCGCCCGGCCGACACGTCGAGGCACGGGATCACCCGCACTGCGACGGGCATCAGATCACCCTGCCTTTCATATGCGCGCCGCGTGGATCGCGCTCACGAGGATCGCCCGCGCGCCGATCTGGTACAGCTCATCCATGATGTGGTTCGTGTCCGCGCGCGGCACCATCGCCCGCACTGCCACCCACTCGGGGTCGTGCAGCGGCGAGATCGTTGGACTCTCGATGCCGGGCGTGATGCGGGTGGCGGCCTCGAGTAGCGCGAGCGGAACGTCGTAGTCGACGAGCACGTACTGGCGGGCGACGAGCACACCCTGCAGCCTGCGCTGCAGCACGGTGATGCCGACCAGATCCGCTTTCGTGCTGATGAGCACGGCTGTCGAATCGAGGATGACGGGGCCGAAGATCTCCAGGCCCTGCGCGCGCAGGGTCGAGCCGGTCGATACGACATCGGCTACGGCATCCGCGACGCCGAGCTTCACCGCAGATTCGACCGCGCCGTCGAGGGAGACGATCTGAACCTGTACCCCGTGGCGGGTGAGGAAGTCGCCAACGAGAGCCGGATAGCTGGTCGCGACGCGCTTGCCTGCGAGGGCAGGGAGGTCGGCGAAGGCGCCGGGAGGTCCCGCGAACCGGAACGTTGACGCGCCGAAGTCGAGGCTCGCGATCTCGCTCGCGGAGCTGCGGGAGTCGAGCAGCAGGTCACGGCCCGTGATTCCCACGTCGAGCGCTCCGGAACCCACATACGTCGCGATGTCGCGCGGGCGCAGGTAGAAGAACTCGACATCGTTGCGCTCGTCGCGCACGCTCAGGGCGCGCGGGTCGCGGCGCCCGGTGTATCCGGCCTCCAGAAGCATCTCGGAGGCGGTCTCGCTCAGCGATCCCTTGTTGGGGACTGCAATTCTCAGCATGGTCTTACTCTCAGTCGAGGTGGATGTGGGCGACGAAAACTCAGAGATGTCGCCAGACATCCGCGGGAGTCAGACCCTTCGCGACCATCAGCACCTGCAGGTGGTAAACGAGCTGCGAGATCTCCTCGGCCGTTTCCTCGTCGGACTGGTACTCGGCGGCCATCCACACCTCGGCGGCCTCTTCGACGATCTTCTTGCCGATCGCGTGTACGCCGGCGTCGAGCTGCGCGACCGTGCCTGAGCCCTCGGGGCGCGACGCGGCCTTCTCGCTCAGCTCAGCGAACAGCTCGTCGAAGGTCTTCACGGGGTCAAGCGTATCGGCTGGCCGCGGAACGAAAACGCAGGAGATTCGCCACCCGGGCGCGCGTTCGGTACGCGAACCGCGCACACGGCACGAATCTCCTGCGTTTTCGGCGGCGCGAGTTACTTGACGCCGAGCAGGTCGATCACGAACGTGAGCGTGCGGCCCGAGAGACGGTGGCCGCCACCGGCGGGGCCATACGCGAGGTGCGGCGGACAGATGAGTTGACGGCGTCCGCCGACCTTCATGCCGGGGATGCCCTCCTGCCAGGCCTTGATGAGTCCGGAGAGCGGGAACTGGATGGACTGGCCGCGACCCCAGCTGGAGTCGAACTCTTCGCCGGACTCGAAGTCGACGCCGAGGTAGTGCACGTCAACGGTCGCGCCGGGCTTTGCCTCCTCGCCGGTGCCTTCCTCGATGTCGATGATGACGAGGTCGGTGGGCTCTGGGCCTTCGTAGAACTCGACTTCTGGCTTGGTTTTGGGTGAATCTGTCATGGGTCCAGTCAAGCAGATCAGCGACGAAGCGCCCGAACGCCGCGTGCGACCGACGCCCGGAACCGACCACCCTGCGGGAGCACTCGGTCGAGGATGCGCCAATGCAGTGGGCGCACGGGGTCAAGGGCAACGTCCTCGTCCCGCACGAGGGCGGCGAAGTGCCGCGGAGACGTGAGCGTCTCACGCATCCGCTGCACGAGCGTTGCGGCCGCGGCATCCCACGTGTACCGCTCCATGCCGCGCAACCAGGCCGAGCGTTGTCCGGTTCGGGCGGCCTCATCGACGAGCAACTCTTCGAGCGTGTCGGCGTCGGCGGCGTCATCGCTCATAAGCAGATGACGGGCATCCTTCGGCGTGATGTCGCGGAGTCCGCCGCCGAGGCTCGCGAGCGGGGTCGAGCCGTGCGCGAGGGCTTCCGAGGGAGTCATCCCCCAGCCTTCCGTGACCGACGGGGCGGCCGTGAGCGTCGCGCGAGCGAGGAGTCGTGCCCGGTCGGCGCTGCCGACACGTCCCGCGATGATGAAGGCCGAGGCATCGCCCATCTCGAGCTCGGCGGCCTCGAGTGCCGTCGACGAGCCGAACGAGGGCGTGGGGCCCACGAACACGAACGATCCACCCCACCCCCGGCCCAACACGATGCGCGCGATCCGGATGAACCACGCGCGCCCCTTGTGGCGGTAGTTGTTGCCGAGCACGAGCACGAAGGGCCGCCCGTCGAGCGGCTGAAGCTCCTCATCGTCGAACGGTCCGCCAGGATCGCCTGCGGTGTCTTCGGGCGCGCCAGCGGGCAGCACGAATATGCGGGAATCAGGTTCGCCGCCCTGGTAGGCCTCGAGCATCGAGCCGACGTGCGCGGTGAGCACACCTATCGCGTCGGCGTTCTCCCACGCCTGAGCCGAGGTGCGGTTGAGACGGTGGTAGTCCGCGACGGATTTCGCGTAGCTGGGCGTGACGTTCGCGATGAGGTCGAGCGTCCACACGACGTTGCGCGCACTGTAGCGCGAGATGAGCGGCCATGTGCGCGCGAGAAAGTCCTGGTATGGCCGAAACCCAACATCAATCGGCACGCCGTCGATGACAAGCTGCTCGAGCGTTACGACAGTGATGGAGGTGACACCCTTCGCGTCGAGGAGTTCGCTGAGCGCGTCGACTCGATCGGGTTGTGCGATCCAGTACACGGCCGCAATACCCGGCTGGTGTGAGAGTGCCAACGAGATCGCGAGGCCAGCTTCGAATGTGCCCGTGAGCGAGGCGTTGATGAGTTCGGCGTCGATGCCCACGACGAGACGGTCGGGATCCACAGCCTTGCGCACTCCTTCGGGTACCGTCTTGGCCACCCGCGGGATCGCTCGATCGAGAACGCCAATGGCTGTCCCATCCGCAGCGGCTCCCGGGACCACGACATCCCCGGCGCGCACGTGCACGAACCCGTTGTCGGTGGCGCGCCGAGCGAAATCAGCGACGGAGTCGTTCTCGCCGAAGCCCACAACGTTCAGCGCCCGTCGGGTGAGCAGGATGTACCGCGAATCAGTTGCCGCGATCACCGAGCGCGGACCGGCAATGTTCGCTGACGGAATGACTGTAGCAACGTCGGTGCGCTCGCGCGCGGCGCCCAGGAGTGCCGCGTCCCAGCTCGGCTCGCGGACAAGGTCACCGTCGATGACGACCACGTCGGCCGGAGCCGCGTTCCGTAGGGCCTCCGCGAGACCCGGGCCGTCCGGTCGAACCACCACGACGAGGTCTCCCGCTACAGCCATGCCACACCTTCCGTCGGAACTCTGAATCTACCAACCCAACGTATCTGGCAAGCTCTTGGCATCGCCCGCGAAGGGACATACCGTGTCGACAGTGAGCATCCCGAGCAGCGACGATCTCGCGCAGCTCGCCGAGGCGGTCGGCCTGGCGCGCCTCGCGAGGGAGCACGGCAACCATCCGTTCGGGGCGCTGGTCGTGGCATCCGACGGCCGCGTGGTTCGTGCAGAGAACACCGTGGTGTCGACGGGCGACCCCACGGGCCACGCGGAGACGAATCTCGTGCGCCTCGCGGCTGCGCAGCTCACGCCGGCCGAGCTCGCCACGAGCACTCTCTACACGAGCACCGAGCCGTGCGCGATGTGCTCCGGCGCGATCTTCTGGGCGGGCATCGGCCGGATCTTCTACGCTCTCGGCGGCAACGAACTCATCGAGCTGCTGCCCGCCGGCTCCGCCGAGTTTTCGCTCGGGATGCCCAGCCGCGAGGTGTTCGCACGGGGCGGTCACCCGACCACGGTCGTCGGACCGGTTGAGGTCGGGGGTTCGCGCGAGGTGCACGCCGGGTTCTGGGGCTAGACCCAGAACTAGTGCGCGTGCGCCTCAGCGAGCGACCGCAGCACATCGACCTGGGCCGCCGGATCCGCCGCTCGAAAGACCGCGGAGCCCGCCACGAAGGTATCGGCTCCCGCCTCCGCAGCGATGCCGATCGTGTTCTCGTCGACCCCGCCGTCAACCTGCAGCCAGACGTCGAGGTCACCCCGCGCGGCGCGGAGCAGCCCGAGCTTGGGCATGACCGACTCGATGAAGCTCTGGCCGCCAAAGCCAGGTTCCACTGTCATGACGAGCACCTGGTCGAACTCCGGGAGCAGCTCGAGGTACGGCTCCACGGCGGTGCCGGGCTTGAGGGCGATGCCCGCGCGCGCGCCAATCTCGCGAAGACGCCGGGCGAGAGCGACGGCATCCCTCGCGGCCTCGGCGTGGAAGGTTACCGAGTACGCGCCGGTCTCCGCGTAGCCGGGCGCCCAGCGGTCGGGGTCGTCGATCATGAGGTGCACATCGAGCGGGCGGGCCGAGACCTCTTGCAGTCGACCGACCATCTGCAGGCCGAAGGTCAGGTTGGGCACGAAGTGATTGTCCATGACGTCCACGTGCACGAGGTCTGCCGTGGAGATCCTGGCGATGTCGCGTTCGAGGTTGACGAAGTCGGCGGCGAGGATGCTGGGATTGATGCGCACGGCACTGACCTTACTCACGATGGCTTAGCGAGCAGCTGGATGAACATCGCGTCTGTGCCGTGGCGATGCGGCCACAGCTGCACGTGGCTCGCCTCTGGCAGGTCGAGCGGCTCGTTGACTATCGACTGCAGCACTGCGGGCGTGTCGATGCGTTCGACGCCCTCGGCCTTCCTGAGCACGGATGCCACTATCGACTTGGTCTCGGCCGCGTGCGGCGAACACGTGACGTAGGCGAGCACTCCGCCGGGCTTGAGGGCAACGAGCGCCGACGCGAGGAGCTTCGCCTGCAGTGTGCCGAGGCCTGCGACATCGCTCGGCTGCTTTCGCCAGCGCGCTTCGGGACGGCGGCGCAGCGCACCCAGTCCCGTGCACGGAGCGTCGAGCAGGATCCGGTCGAACGCGCCGGGGTACAGGTCTCCCACCGTCGTGCCGTCGAACTCCCACACCTCGGGCGGATTCTCGAACACCGCGAGTGCCTTGCGCACGAGTTCGGCGCGCGCAGGCACGAGCTCGTTGGCCGTCAGGATCGCTCCCCCGCCGAGAGCCTCGGCGGCCAGCAATGCTGCCTTGCCGCCCGGACCCGCGCACAGGTCGAGCCACTGCTCCCCCTTGGCGATAGGACGAGCGCGGCTGAGAGCCAGGGCCGCGAGCTGCGATCCCTCGTCCTGTACGCGCGCGCGGCCGTCTCTGACCGCGCCGAGTTTGAGCGGATCGCCACCATCCAAAATCGCGCCCACGGGTGAGAACTCGGCCGGATGCGCGTCGAGTTCCTCGATCGTCGACTCACCGGGAAGGGCGGCTATCGACACGCGCGGCGCGACGTTGTCGGCGGCGAGCAGGGCCTCGAGCTCGGCCTCGCGGCCCTCCGCGGTGAGCACCTGCCGGAAGGCGCGGGTGACCCAGAGCGGGTGCGAGTATTCGAGCGCGAGCGCTTCCTCCCCTGAGGCAGCCCCGGCGAGCACGCGCGCGCGCCAGGTGTCCGCGTCGGTTCGCGTGATGGTCCTGAGCACGCCGTTCACGAAGCCCACTGCAGAGTTCGACCCGACGGTCTTCGCGAGTTCGACGGACTCATCGACCGCAGCGTGCTGGGCGACTCGCATCGATAGGAGCTGGTGGCACGCGAGGCGCAGCACGTCGAGGATGGGCGGGTCGATCTTGTCCACCGACCGCCCCGCCGCGAGGGCGATGATGCGGTCGTAGTAGCCCTGCATGCGCAGCGTTCCGTAGGTGAGTTCGGTCGCGAGCCCGGCGTCAGCTTCGGAGAGCTTCGCGCGGCCCAGCCGCACGGGCAGCAGGAGGTTGGCGTAGGCGTCGGAGTCGCGCACGGCCATGATGACGTCGAGCGCGATGCGGCGCGCCGGCTGGGCGCTCATGCCTGCACCCGCCCGCGCCACCACGACGCGGCGTCCATGGCCTTACGCCCGGCCGGATGCACGGCGATGAGTTCGATCGGGTCAGTGGCACTGCCCACCAGCACGCGCTTCTCCACCAGGGCGAAGACCCCCGGGTCGAGCCGCGGAGCGTCCCGGGCGACCGACGCCTCGAGCACCTTGAACCGTGCGCCGTCGACAGTCGTGAACGCGCCGGGCTCTGGGGTGACGCCGCGGATGAGATCGTGAATCGCCTGCGCGGGGACTGTCCAGTCGATGCGGCCGTCGTCGAGCGTCAGCTTGGGCGCGACCGTGACATCGCCCAGCTGAACTTCGGCCCGCGCAGTACCGTCGGCGAGGGCATCCACGACCCGCAGGAGCAGTTCGGCACCCGACACCGCGAGCGATTCGAGCAGTCGGCCCGCAGTCTGATGCGCGCCGATCGGCTCGGTCATGCGCCCAAAGACGTCACCGGCGTCGAGTTCGGGTACGAGCTGGAATACCGTGGCACCCGTGATGTCGTCGCCCGCGATGATCGCGCGTTGCACGGGTGCGGCACCGCGCCAGCGCGGCAGGATCGAGAAGTGCAGGTTGACCCAGCCCAGCCGCGGTGTGGAGAGCAGGGGTTCGCGCACGAGTCCGCCGTACGCGACGATCACGCCCAGGTCGGGGTCGAGCGCCTGCACCGCCTCGGTGGCATCGCCCGCCAGGCGGTTCGCCCTGATGACGGGGATGCCGCGGCTCTCCGCCTCAGCAGCGACGGGAGTGGGCGTCAGCACGCCGCGGCGCCCCTGAGCCGAGTCCTCGCGGGTGACCACGCCCACGATCTCGTGGCGGGAGTCGGCGAGCGTGACGAGGCTGGGAACGGCGGCCGCAGGGCTACCGGCGAAGACGAGGCGCAAAGAAGACATTCCGACCATTCTCTCGCGTCTGGGGTGCTGTGCCGTTCACACAGCGTTAGCTGTCGAGGAAGGGCTCGATGTCATCCAGGCGCACACGCATCGTGGGCGCACCCGGCCCCCTCGCGGCCGGACCCCGGCGCCGAGCCGTTGCCGCGCGAATCAGTTCGGCGCGCAGCGAGGCCGCGACCTCTGCCCCGCGGTTGTAGTCGAACCGCAGGATGGTACGCACCAGCGGAGGGGCGAGGTCGACGGGACCCAACACGTCCTCGCCGTCGATACCCGCCGCCTCGACCGCCCTACCGACCGATTCGGTCGTTCCCGTGATGGTCGCGACGCGCACCGCCGGTGGGAAGCGCAGGCGTCGGCGATCGGCGAGTTCGGTGCGCGCGTAGTCGGCGTGCCGCCAGGTCACGAGGGCGGTAGCCAGGGCGCCACCGACGCCCACCAGGATGGTCGGCGCTCCGCCCGCGGCCAGCGCCACCGCGTTCGACCACCAACGGAGGCAGTCCTCCCCCACTCGCAGGCTCTCCCGCGCGACCATGCGCTCGCCGTCGAGCAGGAGCACTGCGCGATAGCCTCCCGCGGCGACCGGCTCGGCACCACGTGTCGCGATGACGAGAGCGGGTTGAGCACTCACCGAGAGCACAGGACGCTCCCCGTCGGCGATGATGATGCGCACCCCCGGGAACGCCCGCCCGAGATCTTCGGCAGTGCGCGTCGCCCCGTTGCCGACGAGGCGCAGCTTCTCGCCCTCGCAGTTCGTGCAGCGCCAGTTGACGGCAAGCGCGCCACACCAGCCGCACGCGGGAACGGAGCGCGCCGACTTCTGTTGCAACGGACCCTCGCAGCGAAGGCAGCGAGCGGTCTGGCCACAGTCCGCGCACGCGAGCCTCGGCGCGTAGCCGGGCCGGGCCACTTGCACGAGCACGGGGCCAGTCTCGAGGGCGGTGCGCGCAGCCTTCCATGCTGACGATGGGATGCGAGCCTGGGCCGCGAGACGATCCGTGGTGGCCTGTTGCGCGGTGGGGATCACCTTCGGCAGCACGAGCGGCACGGGCGACACCGAGCGCAGCCAGCCGAGTTCGACGAGCCGCTCGACCTCCGTGCTGCGGGAGTGGCCGAAGAACGCGAGCGCGCAGCCCTGCAACTCCTGGCGGAGCAGTGCGGCGTCACGCGTGTGCACGTACGGACTGAGCGGTTCGCTGTGCAAGGGGTCGCCGTCATCCCACACCGCAATGAGGCCGAGATTGGCTGCGGGCGCGTACACGACCGATCGATTGCCGACTATGGCGAGCGGGCTGCCCTCGTCGCTGGCAGCGAGGCAGCGCAGAAACCCGCGATACCGGTCGGGGTTCGTCTGCTTCGCGTCGAGGCGCACAATGCTCTCCTCGGGAAGCACCGCGCGCAGCGCCGCCTCGAGCTGTTCCTGGTCGCGATAGTCCGGAACCGCGAGGATCGCGCTTCGCCCCTCCGCGAGCACGGATGCCGCCGCGGCAGCCATGGCGACGGCCCACGCGCCAACCCAGATTCCGTCATCAGGGGCCTTGCCGTCGATACTGTGCCCGGTCACCCTCCGCACCCCGGGCACCGCGTCGACGGCGAGCCGCTCGTTAATCGCGAGCGCGGACTCGATGACGCGCGCCCCGTACGACTCGAAGGGCACGGCGGTGACCACGGGGAAGGGCCTGTTCGTGTCGTCGGCGAGATGGGCCTTCTCGACCCGCACCTGCCGGTTGGGCACCGCAAGGCGCACGATATCGCTCGCGGAACCCGCAGCGCGGTCGGCCGCCTTGCGGGCCAGCGCCCACACCTCGGGCGCCAGCACCCGGATGGGCGAGACCACCGAATCGAGTTCGCTCAGGACTCCGCTGTAGTCACCGGAGTCGGTCACCTCGACGAGGTAGCCGTCGGCGACCCGGCCGGCGGAACGGAGCGGGACCTTCACGCGCACTCCCGGCACGGCGGATTCGGCGAGCTCGGGTGGGATTACGTAGTCGAACAGCCGATCGAGCTGCGGCAGCGGCGAGTCGACGAGTACCCGGGCGATCGACGCCGCGGCCACCGCTACAGGCCGACGGCGGCGCGCAGAGCGCCGACGCGATCGGTGCGCTCCCACGTGAAGTCGGGAAGCTCCCGACCGAAGTGGCCGTACGTTGACGTCGCGGAGTAGATCGGGCGCAGCAGGTCGAGGTCGCGGATGATCGCGGCGGGACGAAGGTCGAACACCTCTCGGATCGCCGCGATGATGCTGCCCTCGTCCACGTGCGCGGTGCCGAAGGTCTCGACATAGAGCCCGACGGGCGCTGCCTTGCCGATCGCGTAGGCGACCTGCACTTCGAGTCGGTCAGCGAAGCCCGCGGCCACCGCGTTCTTTGCCACCCAGCGCATCGCGTACGCGGCGGAGCGGTCGACCTTCGACGGGTCTTTGCCGCTGAACGCGCCGCCGCCGTGGCGAGACGCGCCGCCATAGGTGTCGACGATGATCTTGCGGCCGGTGAGGCCGGCATCGCCCTGCGGTCCGCCGATCTCGAAGCGGCCGGTGGGATTGATGAGGATCTTCGCGTCCGCGCTGTCGAGGCCAGCCGCCTCGAGCACGGGACGGATCACGAACTCCTCGACCTCGGCGAACAACGTCGTGTTGTCGACCGACGGCGAATGCTGGGTGGAGAGGACGACAGTGTCGACCGTGCGCGGAACGTACCCCTCATAGCCGATCGTGACCTGGGTCTTACCGTCGGGCCGCAGATACTCGAGCTGCCCCGACTTGCGTACCTCGGAGAGCCTCTCGGCCAGTCGGTGCGCGAGCCAGATCGGAAGCGGCATGAGCTGAGGGGTTTCGACGGTCGCGAAGCCGAACATGATTCCCTGGTCGCCCGCGCCCTGCAGGTCGAGGTCTTCGGTGCCGCCTTCGCGAGCCTCGAGAGCCCTGTCCACGCCCTGGGCGATATCGGGAGACTGCGAACCGATCGACACTTCGACACCGCATGAAGCACCGTCAAAACCGACGAGGGACGAGTTGTAGCCGATACCCGTGATGAGCTCGCGCACGATCGTGGGGATGTCGACATAGCCGGAGGTCGTGACCTCGCCGGCGACGTGCACGAGGCCGGTCGTGACGAGCGTCTCGACGGCGACGCGGCTTCTCGGATCAACAGTGAGTAGCGCATCCAGAATGCTGTCGCTGATCTGATCGCAGATCTTGTCGGGGTGCCCCTCGGTCACTGACTCGGAGGTGAAGAGGCGCAGGGCTGTGCTCATTCGATGACTCCAGGTGGCAAATGCTAGGCGAGCAGGTCGAGAATACGATCGGCGACAGACAACTTGGTTCCGGACGCCTCGACCACTGTATCTCCGGCTCCGTCGATGACGACGACAGTGTTGCGTTCCGAGGCGAAACCTTCAGCCCAGCCGACCCTGTTGATGACGAGATAGTCGCAGCCCTTGCGGGCGATCTTCGCTCGACCGAGAGCGAGCAGGGCGTCGTCATCCCGCTCGGTCTCCGCGGCGAAGCCGATGATGAGCTGGCCGGGCCGCCGCGCCTGCGCGAGACCCTTGAGAATGTCGGGGTTCTTGACGAGCCGCAGGTCGAGCACATCGCCCTGCTTCTCCTTCTTGATCTTGTCCTCGGCCACGGTCTCGGGGCGGTAGTCCGCGACTGCCGCTGCCATGATCACGACGTCGACGTTCTCGGCGGCAACCCTGGTCGCGTCGGCAAGTTCGAGCGTCGATCCGACACGCTGCACCGCGACGGATGCCGGCACCGCGACTTCGAGGTTGGCCGCGATGAGCGTGACCTCCGCACCGCGCGCCGCTGCCGCGAGGGCGAGCGCGACGCCCTGTCGTCCACTCGACCGGTTGCCGATGAAGCGGACAGGGTCGAGCGGCTCGCGCGTGCCGCCGGCGGTGACGAGGATGCGCTTGCCCGCGAGATCCTTCGGAGTGAGCACGCCGAGCGCTGCAGCGACGATGTCGTCCGGCTCGGACATCCGGCCCGGCCCCGCGTCTGTGCCGGTGAGTTGTCCGGACGCCGGACCGACCACGGTAACCCCACGCGACCGCAGCACCTCCACGTTGTGCACGGTCGCGGGGTTCAGCCACATTTCGGTGTGCATTGCCGGCGCGATCACGAGCGGCGCTGTGCTCGCGAGAATGGTGTTCCCCAGCAGGTCGTCGGCAAACCCGCCCGCGAGCTTCGCTATCGTGTTTGCCGTCGCGGGCGCGACCACGATGAGGTCTGCGGCCTCGCCGATGGCGACGTGACGAACCTCGGCGACTCCCTCGTAGAGATCGGAGTGCACGAGGTTGCGGCTGATCGCTTCGAGGGTGGGGCGACCCACGAAACGCAGAGCGTTCTCCGTGGCCACGACATGCACGTCGTGACCCGCGAGCACGAGGGCTCGCACCACACCGACGGCCTTGTAGGCGGCAATACCGCCTGTGATGCCGACGACGACATTCAAACGCTCGCTCACGAGTGAGGTCTCGACAGGCTCGACCGGCGAGTCGTTCTTAGTCTTCGCGTTCTCAGTCTTCGCTGAGTCGCTTGAGCTCGAGCTTGTCCTCGTTGATCTCGTGCAGAGCCACCGAGAGCGGCTTGTCGTCGATCGTCGAGTCGACCAGCGGTCCGACGTTGTCGAACAGGCTGCCCTCGTGCAGGTCGGCGTAGTAGTCGTTGATCTGGCGAGCGCGCTTGGAAGCGAAGATCACGAGCTGGTACTTCGAGTCGACCTTCGAGAGCAGTTCGTCGATGGGCGGATCGATGATTCCGGAGTGGCGGTCAACCATGGAAATGCTCCTTATGTAGAGGTCCCCGCGATGCGAAAGTCAGCGGGAAGAGGATGCGCCAGCGGGCGCATCCATCAATTCTACGACCTCGCGGGCCGCTTGGCCGACTTCGCGGTTCACGACTTTCGCGTCGAACTCGTCTTGCGCGGCAAGTTCGACCTTCGCGGTGTCGAGTCTGCGCTGCTGTTCCTCGGGTTGTTCGGTGCCCCTGCCGATCAATCGACGCACCAATTCTTCCCAGCTTGGCGGCAGCAGAAACACGAGAAGGGCTTCCGGCATCACCTCGCGAACCTGTCGCGCGCCCTGCAGGTCGATCTCGAGCATGACGCGATGACCGGCGGCGAGAGCCGCGTCGATCGGCGGTCGTGGCGTGCCGTACCGGTACGAGTTGTGTACGACTGCCCACTCGAGCAACTCCCCCGCGGCGATCTTGCGGTCGAACTCGTCATCGCTCACAAAGTAGTAGTGCACGCCGTCGACCTCGGTCGGGCGCGGCTTTCTCGTCGTCGCTGACACGCTCAGCTTCACGTCTGGGTAGTTCTCGCGGATGTACGCGGACACAGTTCCCTTGCCGACCGCGGTCGGGCCCGCGAGCACGATGAGGCGGCTCGGCGCTGCGCCCTGACGGTGCACGAGCCAATCCCGCAGTTTGCTGCGCTGCCGGATGCCGAGACCCCCGACGCGCTTCTTGTCGGAGATCTCCAGCTCAGCCAGGACCCGCGCCGTGCGCGTGGGGCCGAGGGAGGGAACGCTGCCGAGCAGCTCGGTCACTCGCAGGCTCGCCTCGGCACTCTCGGGGTCGTTCCAGCCCGCCTGCGCCGCATCGAGCGCCGTCCGCTGGCGCGTCGAGACGTCGTGCTTGATCGCAGCGCGCGCGCGGCGCGCGGCGATCGCAGCCCGGCCTGCTGCTGCGCGATCCACATCGGCTGGCGGAGCGGGACGGGGGCTCATCGGGCTAGAGCCTCTCTCAGCTCCTGAGCATTGCGCTCAAGTGCAGCTTTCGCTCCGTCGGGGCCTGCGCGCAGCACACCGCGGCCGACGTTCGCGATGACATGGGGCGCGACCGCGCCGTAGAGCTCAACGACATCGGAGAGCCCGGCGCCCTGCTCCCCGAACCCGGGCGCGAGGATCGGCGTTGAGCGCAGGCGATCGGAGGTGATGCCGTAGTCGCCCGCGTTGACCGTCGCACCGATCACGACGCCGACGGAGCCCAGGCCGGTCGCCGATGAGTTCAGTTGGTGCACCTCATCGACGATACTGGCCGCCACGGTCCAACCGGCGAGTTGTCCACGATCACGCAGGGCGGTCTGGGTGTCGACCGACTCCGGGTTCGAGGTTGCGGCAAGCACGAACAGCCCCTTGCCGTGCGCGGTCGCGAGATCGACAACCGCGCTCAACGACCCGACGCCCTGGTAGGCGGAGACCGTCATGGCGTCAGCTTCGAGCGGCGATCCGGGCGTGAGCCAGGACGCGCCGTAGGCGGCGACCGTTGAGCCCACGTCGCCGCGCTTGGCGTCGGCGATCACGAGCAGGCCGGCGTTCCGGGCTTCGGAGAGCAGGAGTTCGAGCGCCGCGTAACCAGCTGACCCGTGCCGTTCGAAGAAGGCGACCTGGGGCTTCACGATCCCCACGGTGCCGACGGCAGCCTCGACGGCCCGCAGCGAGAACTCGCGGACGCCCGCAGCGGAGTCGGGAAATCCCCACTCGGCGAGCAGGAAGGCGTGCGGGTCGATGCCGAGGCACAGGTGACCCCGGTCCAGGAAGACCCCCGTGAGACGCTCGCCGAAACTAGGCACGCGCGAGTCTTTCGGCTCTGTCGATCGCGTAGTCCTGCAGCGAGCGGACCTCGAAGCCATCGCGAATCGCCTCGAACGACGCGACCGCGGCACCCAGCTGAGCGATCGTCGTGAAGAGGGGCTTGTCGGCAGCGACGGTCGCCGTGCGGATCTCGTAGCCATCAGCGCGCGCGCTGCGGCCGCTCGGCGTGTTGATCACGACATCGACGAGACCGTCGTTGATGAGTTCGACGATCGACGGCTCCCCTGCGACTACCTCCTGGCCCATGTAGTACTTGCGCACAACACGCGCCTCGATGCCGTTGCGCGCGAGTACCTCGGCGGTTCCCTCGGTCGCGAGGATCGTGAATCCCAATTGCGAGAGGCGAAGCACTGGCAGCACGATCGCACGCTTGTCGCGGTCGGCGACCGAGACAAAGACCGCGCCCGTAGAGGGCAATCCGCCGTACGCGGCTTCCTGGCTCTTCGCGAACGCCTTCGGGAAGTTGGAGTCGATGCCCATGACCTCGCCGGTCGAGCGCATCTCCGGGCCGAGCACCGAGTCGACGACATGGCCCTCGACCGTACGGAAGCGCTTGAACGGCAGCACGGCCTCCTTGACGGAGACCGGCGCGTCCATGGGCACGATCGAGCCGTCCTGTGCGGGCAACAGCCCGTCAGCGACGAGCGACCGGATGTCGCGGCCGACCATGATCAACGCTGCGGCCTTGGCAAGAGGGATCCCGAGCGCCTTCGACACGAACGGCACAGTGCGCGACGCGCGGGGGTTTGCCTCGAGCACGTAGAGGATTCCCTGGCCGATCGCGAACTGCACGTTGATGAGCCCGCGCACACTGATGCCAGCGGCAATGCCGAGGGTCGCCTCGCGCACGCGGTTGATGACATCGCGCCCGAGGGTCACGGGAGGCAGCGTGCACGCGGAGTCGCCCGAGTGGATGCCCGCCTCCTCGATGTGTTCCATGATTCCGCCGATGTAGAGCTCGGTGCCGTCGTAGAGCGCGTCGATGTCGATCTCGATCGCGTCATCGAGGAAACGGTCGACGAGCAGTGGGGATCCGGGCGCGATGATCGCCTGATCCTTCACGCGCTCGAAGTAGTCGGCCATCGACTCGGTGTCGTAGACGATCTCCATGCCGCGACCGCCGAGCACGTGCGACGGGCGAACGAGCACCGGGTAGCCGATGTCTTCGGCGATGCCGATCGCCTCGTCCCGGTTCGTCGCGGTTCCGTTCTTGGGCGCGATGAGGCCGGCCTCATCGAGAATCTTCGAGAACAACCCGCGCTCTTCGGCGAGGTCGATAGCCTCGGGCGTCGTACCGAGGATGGGTACGCCCGCATCCTTGAGCCCCTGCGCGAGGCCGAGTGCGGTCTGCCCGCCGAGCTGCACGACGACGCCGACGAGTTCGCCAGACTGCGACTCCGCGTGGATGATCTCGAGCACGTCTTCGAGGGTGAGCGGCTCGAAGTACAGCCGGTCGCTCGTGTCGTAGTCGGTCGAGACAGTCTCGGGGTTGCAGTTGATCATGATGGTCTCGTAGCCCGCGTCCGAGAGGGCGAAGCTCGCGTGCACGCACGAGTAGTCGAACTCGATGCCCTGGCCGATGCGGTTCGGGCCGGATCCGAGGATGACCACCTTGCGACGATCGCTCGGCCTGACCTCGGTCTCGAGGTCGTAGCTTGAGTAGTGGTACGGCGTGAGCGCCGGGAACTCCCCAGCGCATGTGTCGACGGTCTTGAAGACGGGTCGCACACCGAGCGACCACCGAATGCTGCGCACCTCGGCCTCGCTCAACCCACGCAACGCGGCGATCTGCACGTCGCTGAAGCCGTGGTCCTTGGCGAGCCTCAGCGTCTCATCGTCGAGCTCGGCGGAGGCGGCAACCGTGGCTGCGACCTCGTTGATGAGCTCGATCTGGTCGACGAACCACGGGTCGATTCCGGTTGCGTCGAAGACTTCGGCGTTGGTCGCCCCCGCGCGCAGTGCCTGTTGCACAGTGACTATGCGGCCGTCGGTGGGGATCGCCGCTATGCGCAAGAGGGCATCCTTGTCGCCGGGTTCGCCCTCCCAGTGGAAGCTGCTGCCCCGCTTCTCCAGGGAGCGCAGCGCCTTCTGCAGCGCCGTCGAGTAGTTACGGCCGATGGCCATCGCCTCGCCCACCGACTTCATCGTGGTCGTGAGCCGTGTGTCGGCGGCCGGGAACTTCTCGAACGCGAACCTGGGCACCTTGACGACGACATAGTCCAGCGTCGGCTCGAAACTCGCGGGAGTGACTTTGGTGATGTCGTTGGGGATCTCGTCGAGCCGGTAGCCGATCGCCAGCTTGGCCGCGATCTTGGCGATGGGGAATCCGGTCGCCTTGCTCGCCAGGGCAGACGAGCGCGACACGCGCGGGTTCATCTCGATGACGATGACGCGGCCGGTCGCGGGGTCGATCGCGAACTGGATGTTGCAGCCGCCCGTGTCGACACCCACGGCGCGGATGATGTCGATGCCGATATCGCGCAGGTTCTGATACTCGCGGTCGGTGAGGGTGAGCGCGGGAGCGACGGTGATCGAGTCGCCGGTGTGCACGCCCACCGGGTCGACATTCTCGATCGAGCACACGACCACGGTGTTGTCGGCTGTGTCGCGCATGAGCTCGAGCTCGTACTCCTTCCAGCCGAGGATCGACTCCTCGAGGAGCACCTCGGTCGTCGGACTCTGGTGCAGGCCGTCGCCGACCATACGCACGAGCTCGGCGCGGTCGTACGCGAACCCTGAGCCCAGGCCGCCCATGGTGAAGGACGGGCGGATCACCAGCGGGTAGCCGAGATCTTCGGCGAACTCGATCGCCTCGTCGACGGTGTGCGCGATGTAGCTCTTCGCGACCTCGGCGCCCGCATCGATGACGAGCTGCTTGAAGATCTTCCGATCCTCGCCCTTGTTGATCGCCTCGAAGTTCGCGCCGATGAGCTCGACGTTGTACTTCTCGAGGATCCCGTGCTTGTGCAGGTCGATCGCCGCGTTGAGGGCGGTCTGGCCACCCAGCGTCGGCAGGATCGCGTCTGGCTTCTCCCTGGCGATGATCGACTCGATCACCTGCCAGGTGATGGGCTCGATGTATGTCGCATCGGCGAAGTCGGGGTCGGTCATGATCGTCGCGGGATTCGAGTTGACGAGGATGACGCGCACGCCCTCCTCACGCAGCACCCGGCAGGCCTGCGTTCCCGAGTAGTCGAACTCGGCAGCCTGGCCGATCACGATGGGGCCCGATCCGATGACGAGAACCGAGTTGATGTCTGCGCGCTTAGGCACGGGCTTCCTTGCTCTTCAAGACGAGATCCCTGAACCTGTCGAACAGGTAGTTGGCGTCGTGCGGTCCCGCCGCGGCCTCGGGGTGGTACTGCACCGAGAAGGCGGGGATGTCGAGGGCGTTGAGCCCCTCCACGACGCTGTCGTTGAGGTTGACGTGGCTCACTTCGACGCGGCCGAAGCCCGCGGGGCTCTCGGTCACGACACCGATGGGGGCATCGACCGCGAAGCCGTGGTTGTGGCTCGTGATCTCGGTGCGGCCGGTCGCCACATCGACAACCGGCTGGTTGATGCCGCGGTGACCGAAGGGCAATTTGTAGGTACCGAAGCCGAGCGCGCGACCGAGCAGCTGGTTGCCGAAGCAGATTCCGAAGAAGGGCAGGTCGGCCCTGAGGATGCCGCGCAACAGTTCGACATGATCGTCGGATGCCGCGGGGTCGCCGGGCCCGTTGGAGAAGAACGCCGCGACCGGGCCGATCGCGAGTACCTCGTCGAGCGTGACCGACTGCGGAAGCACGTGCACGTCGAAGCCGCGAGCCGCGAGGTAGTTGAGCGTTGAGGTCTTCACGCCGAGGTCGAGCACGGCGACACGGCCGATGCTGTGCGTCGTCGCGGGGATCACATAGCCGTCCACAGTCGACACCTCGCTCGAAAGATTCTGTCCGGCCATGCCAGCCGCTGACCGCACGATGTCGAGCTGCTCGTCGGGGGAAAGTGCTGCATCCTCGCCAGAGAAGACCCCGCCGCGCATCGAGCCGGCGTCTCGCAGGCGGCGGGTCACCGCACGCGTGTCGATGCCGCTGATGCCCACGATGCCCTCGGTGACGAGCTGGTCGTCGAGCGAGCCGGTCGCGCGGTAGTTCGACACCACGCGGCTGGGGTCGCGCACGACGTACCCAGAGACCCAGATGCGGGACGATTCGGAGTCTTCGTCGTTGACTCCCGTGTTGCCGATGTGCGGCGCCGTCATGACGACGATCTGGCCCGCGTAGCTCGGGTCGGTGATCGTCTCCTGGTAGCCGGTCATTCCCGTGGCGAAGACCACTTCGCCGAGGGTGCGGCCCGTCGCACCGTAGGAACGACCCGTGTAGCGGGTGCCGTCTTCGAGGACGAGATACGCGGTGGCTGTGATCTGTTTCATGCGGCTGCCTGCTTCGGGAGGAGCTGTTCGAAGACCTTCTCGAACGCGAGAGGGTCGGTGAGACGGAAGTAGCTGTCGACGGTCTTCCCGCCGAGGTTCCACTCGAGCAGCTCGAGTCCGTCGTGTTCGACGACGCGGTCGATCGTCCAGGTCGCGGTGCGACGGTCGAGCACATCGGCGCGCGGGATCCACACATCGTCGGCACCGGGACGCTGCACGAGCACTCCGGAGTCGGTGACCGTGAGCGAGGCCGCGCTGCGGAAGCCGAGGCCGTGCACGGCGATGCGCTCGAGAGGCTTGCCCGACGCCGTCGTCGCGACGTACTTGCCGTCGAAGGTTCCGAGGGCTGAGCCGATTTCGGCGGGAGCGGTGAGGGGTGCCGCAACGTCGCCCTGGCGACGCTTGCGGGCGCGCCAGCCGGTGTACATGAGCACGAGGAGCAGAACGAGGATCGCCATGACGATCGCCATGAGCTGGGGCCTATCCATGGTGTGCCTCCCTGGCAACGCTGTGTTCTCTTGCGACGATTGCAGCATCGACGAACTCGCCGTCGAGCACTGTCGCGTGCCCGTCGTGGACTGTCGCGATCACCCGCCCGGGCAGCTCGCGGCCGAGGTACGGGGAATTGAGACCCTTGCCGCGCAGGTCGCTCGTCGCGAACGTGCGGGTGGCGCTGGGGTCGTAGAGCATGAAATTTGCCGGGGATCCGACGGTGAAAGGTGCACCGTAGCCCCCGAGCAGTCCGATCTCGGCAGGCCTGCGGGAGAGCACCCGAGCGACGTCGGACCAGTCCAGCTGCCCGGATTCGACCACCGCCGCGTGCACGACGCTCAACGCGGACTCGAGACCGACCATGCCGTTGGCCGCCTCATCCCACGCGCAATCCTTGGCCTCGACCGGGTGAGGAGCGTGGTCGGTGGCGACGATGTCGATCGTGCCGTCGGCGAGGGCAGCGCGCAGGGCGAGAACGTCCTCGTCCCGGCGCAGCGGCGGATTCACCTTGAAGCGCGAGTCGTACCCGCGAGCGAGTTCCTCTGTCAGCAGCAGGTGGTGGGGAGTGACCTCCGCGGTGACCTGCACCCCGCGGGCCTTTGCCCACCGGATCACGTCGACTGACCCTGCAGTGGAGACGTGGCAGACGTGCAGGCGCGCGTTCACGTGCTGGGCGAGCAGTACGTCCCGCGCGATGATCGACTCCTCTGCGACGGCGGGCCAGCCCGCGAGGCCGAGCTCGCTCGAGAGCGCGCCCTCGTTCATCTGCGCGCCGAGCGTCAGGCGCGGCTCCTGCGCGTGCTGCGCAACGACACCGCCGAAGGTCTTCACGTATTCGAGCGCGCGGCGCATGAGCAGCGCGTCGTGCACGCAGTGGCCGTCGTCAGAGAACACCCGCACCTGGGCGAGGGACTGCGCCATCGCGCCGATCTCGCTGAGCCGCTCCCCCGCAAGACCCGCGGTGACAGCGCCGATCGGTCGCACGGTCACGTAGCCGTGGCGTTCGCCGAGAGACTGCACCTGCTCGACGACTCCCGCCGTGTCCTGCACAGGCATCGTGTTTGCCATCGCGAAGACTGCGGTGAAGCCGCCGATCGCGGCCGCGCGGGATCCTGTAAGAACGGTCTCGCTCTGCTCGAAGCCCGGCTCGCGCAGGTGCGTGTGCAGGTCGACAAGGCCGGGGAGCGCGATGAGGCCGTCGGCGTCGATCGTGGTGGTCGCGGGGCTGTCGGAGGCAAACACGCCGTCGGCGATGAACAGATCTTTGCGGCTGCCGTCGGGCAGCGTCGCGTTCTTCACGCGGATACTCATGCGTCACTCCCAGAGAGCAGGTGAAAGAGCACGGCCATCCTTATCGAGACCCCGTTGGCGACCTGTTCGAGCACTGTCGACTGGGCTGAGTCGGCGGCTCCGGCGGAGATCTCCAGGCCTCGATTCATCGGCCCGGGGTGCATGACCATGCTAGCCGCAGGCAGGCGGGCGGCCCGTTCGTCGTCGAGGCCCCACTGCCGCGAATACTCGCGCGCGTTGGGGAAGAATGCTGCGTTCATACGTTCGGCCTGGATGCGCAGCATCATAATCACGTCGGGCCCGACGTCCACTGCCGCGTCGAGGTCGTAACCGACGGTCACCGGCCAGCCCCCCGTGCTCACGGGCAACAGTGTGGCGGGAGCGACGAGGTTCACCGTCGCCCCGAGCGTCGTCAGCAGCCAGATGTTCGAGCGCGCGACACGCGAGTGCAGGATGTCACCAACTATCGTCACGGAGACCCCGTCGAGGGCTTTGCCCCGTGACGCACCCCCGTGCAACCTGCGCCGGATCGTGAAGGCGTCCAGCAGCGCCTGCGTGGGGTGTTCGTGCGTGCCATCCCCCGCGTTGACGATGCCCGCGTCGATCCAGCCGCTGTCGGCGAGGACCTTCGGGGCGCCACTCGCCGCGTGCCGGACGACTACCGCGTCTGCGCCCATCGCGGCGAGGGTCTGCGCGGTGTCCTTGAGGCTTTCGCCCTTCGAGACGCTCGAGCCCTTGGCGCTGAAGTTGATCACGTCGGCGCTCAACCGCTTGGCGGCGACCTCGAACGAGACACGGGTGCGGGTCGAATCCTCGAAGAACAGATTCACCACGGTCTTGCCGCGCAGCGTTGGCAGCTTCTTGACCTCGCGGTCGGCGACGGCGGCCATGTCTTCGGCGATGTCGAGGATCGCGATCGCTTCGTCGCGAGCGAGATCTTTCGTGGAGAGGAGGTGCCTCATCCGATCGTCACCTCCTCGGCGCCATCGATCTCCTCGAGGCGCACGTTGATGCGTTCCTCGGCAGAGCTCGGGAGGTTCTTACCGACGAAGTCGGCGCGGATGGGCAACTCGCGGTGGCCGCGATCGACGAGCACCGCGAGACGCACCACGCGCGGGCGTCCAAGGTCGCTGAGCGCGTCGAGTGCGGCGCGGATCGTGCGACCCGAGTAGAGCACGTCGTCCACGAGAATCACCGTCTTGCCGTCGATGCCGCCGGCCGGGATATCCGTGGGGCTCGGCGCCCTCGTCGGGTTGCGGGAGAGGTCGTCGCGGTACATCGTCACGTCGAGGGCACCGACGGGGACACCCTCGAGCTGCGCGCCAAGCCTGCGTGCGAGAAGCACGCCGCGCGTGGGAATGCCGAGGAGTACGAGATCGTCCGAGCCGCGGTTGGACTCCAGGATCTCGTGGGAGATCCGGGTCAGCGCACGCGCGATATCAGCCTGCTGCAGCACGGAGCGTGCAGACATTCTGACCTCCTTCCCCGCCTCTCTGGACGGAATTTAAAGGAAATCTGTTCGGTCGACTATACCGCGCTATCCCCAGCGCTTGAGCAGGTACCGCTCGAGGAGCCCCACGAGGGCATCCGTCACCTTGCCGAGCACGCCGAGCAGGATGATCACGAGGAAGAGCCGGTCGATGCGACCGTTCTGCTGCGAGTCCACGAGCAGGTGACCCAGGCCGAGCGACGATGCGAGCAGTTCCGCCGCGACGAGGAAGAGCCACGACTGTGCGAGAGCGAGCCGCAGAGACGAGATCACCGACGGGACGACAGCGGGAAGCTGCACGAGCCCCAGCAGCCGCGTTCCGGTGAATCCGTAGGCTCGTCCCGCCTCGACGAGTTGGGGATCGACGTGCCTGAGCGCCGAGGCCACCGTCGTGTACACGGGGAAGAACGCGCCGATCGCGATGAGTGAGACTTTCGAATCCTCGTTGATACCGAGGTAGAGGCCGAGGAGCGGCACCCACGCAAGAGACGGCACGGCACGGATCGCGCCGAGGGTCGGGGCGATGACGCTGTCCGCGATCCTGGACAGACCGACCAGCGACGCCGTGACGAGGCCGATGAGCGAACCGATCGCGAACCCGATGAGCACGCGTTGGGTCGAGATAGCGATGCTCTGGAAGAGAAGCCCACGGTTGGCGAGATCCACTCCCGCGAGGAAGACGCTCGCGGGCGACGGCAACCGGTACGACGGAACGACGTCCAGCACCACGATGAGCTGCCAGAGCCCGAGGACCACGAGCGGGATGACAGCGCCGAGTACGATCCTGAGCCACCGCGGACCGGGCAGGATGCGACGGCGCGCCGGAACGGCGGGCCCGGAGAATTCCGTGCCCGCCGTTCCGAACGAAGGGTTGACCAGATCAGCCAATGAGCGACGTGTCCACATTGTGGATGTACTCGGTGTCGAACAGCGAGTCGAGCGCGCCATCGATCTGACCCTGGCTCGCGACCGCTCCGGACTGCACGAAGATCGGGCCGATGATCTTGAGCACAGCGGTCTGCGCCGTGCCCGGCCTCGGGTCAACCTCGAGGTTGGTGCGATCGAGGAGCACGGAGTTGGCGCCTTGATGATGAGGCTCAGCCGGCGATCTCCAGGTCGATGTCGCGCAGCACCCTGCGGTCGCCGAACGTGCGACCCACTCCCTCGAGCGCTACCGAGAGTGCGGGCACCGAAGCGGAGACGGAAGACACAGGTTCACGCTATGGGGTGACGCAGGCGCGCCCACAACCCGGGCGTAACGCTGCGTCACACCGCGTCAAGCACAGTGACTTTCAGGCCCGGCTCGCCGCGATCCGGCCCAGGAGCCCGTTCACGAACCCCGCGGAATCATCGGTGCTGTGCACCTTCGCAGACTCGACGGCCTCCGAGATCGCGACCGCGTCAGGCACCTCGTCGTTGTAGAGGATCTCCCAGAGACCGATGCGCACGAGGGCGCGGTCGACCGTGGGCATCCGGGCGATCGTCCAGCCCTGCGAGTAGGTTTCGATGAGTTCATCGATCTCGTCGCCGTGCTCGGTGATGCCGATGACAATGTCGCGGGCGTACGCCCACGAGTTCGCGCGCTTGGGATCGGCGTCATTGCGCGCCTGCTCTGCGGCAAGCACGGTGTTGATCGATTCCTCGCGCACGTCGGCGCCATAGAGAATGTCGAGCGCGCGCTTGCGGGACTTGGTGCGGGCTCCCACTAGTCAGACACGCGGCCGAGGTAGCTGCCGTCGCGCGTGTCGACCTTCACCTTGGTGCCCTGCTCGAGGAACAGGGGAACCTGGATCTGATAGCCGGTCTCAACGGTCGCGGGCTTCGTACCGCCGGTCGAGCGGTCGCCCTGCAGACCGGGCTCGGTGTAAGTGATCTCGAGCACGACCGACGCGGGAAGCTCAACGTAGAGCGGGTCGCCGTTGTGCAAGGCGATGGTCACGTCCTGGTTCTCGAGCATGAAGTTCTTGGCGTCGCCCACTTGCGCGGGCGAGAGCGTGATCTGGTCGTAGTTGCCCTTGTCCATGAAGACGAAGTTCTCGCCATCCGCGTACAGGTACTGGAAGTCGGCACGGTCGACAGTCTCGGTCTCGATCTTCGCGCCCGCGTTGAATGTGCGGTCGACGACCTTGCCCGTCATGACGTTCTTGACCTTGGTACGCACGAACGCGCCACCCTTGCCCGGCTTGACGTGCTGGAAGTCGATGACTGTCCAGAGTCCGCCGTCCATGTTGAGGACGACGCCGTTCCTGATGTCAGCGGTAGAAGCCATGGGGAAATATCCGTTCGTAATCAATGCAGCGGTCGAGTCTACCGGAGCCTGCGCGCGATCAGGTCGAGGGCCAGCGAGTACGAGTCGAAACCGAAGCCAGCGATCACCCCCGTCGCGACTGCCGAGATGACGCTCGTGTGCCGAAACTCTTCGCGCGCGTGCGGATTGGAGATGTGCACCTCGACGAGCAGGAGGCCAGCCTTGGTGACGAGCGCCGCGGCATCCCGCAGCGCGTACGAGTAGTGCGTGAAGGCTGCGGGGTTCAGGATGACCGGGCTGCCGGTGTCGACGGCCTCGTAGAGCCAGGAGATGAGCTCGGCCTCGTCGTTGGTCTGGCGCAGGTCGATGTCGAGATCGCCCTCCGCCTGCAGCGCGGCGCGCAGGTCGTCGAGGGTTCCGCTGCCGTAGACATCGGGCTCGCGGCTGCCGAGCCGCCCGAGGTTGGGGCCGTTCAGGACGAGGACTGTAGTCACGGGTTCGAGTGTATCGGGGGGCTCTGCGCCGAAAACGCAGGACATTCGCGGCGTTTGCACGCGCGGAGATGCGAATCGGCTACCTGAGCACGAATCTCCTGCGTTTTCGAACTAGGCCCTGGACTCGAGGGCGAGCACCGCGCCGAAGGCGACAAGGATGCCGCCCGTGACGCGGTCGATCCAGGCCGAGACCCGCGGAGACGAGAGCCAGCGGCGCGCGAAGTGTGTCGCGAAGATGAGGCCCGTGAACCAGATCAGTGACTCGACAACGTGCACGAGCGCCAGCAGGAGGCCCATGCCGAGCGGCGGGACGCCTTCGGGGATGAACTGCGGAATCAACGCGATGTAGAACACGCCGACCTTGGGGTTCAGCAGGTTCGTGAGCGCTCCCCTGCCGAAGGCCGCCGCGAGCGAGCCCTTCGGAACCGCTGCGGCGTCTTTGATCGCGATCCGACGGAACGACTTCACGATCATCGAGATGCCCAGATACGCGAGGTACAGGGCGCCCACGATCTTGAGAATCATGAAGGCGAGTTCGGATGCCGCGAGCAGTGCCGCGGCTCCGACCGCGGCGGCGGCACCCCACACGAACGTCCCGCTGCAGATGCCGAGGGCCGTCGCGTAGGCGTGCTTGCGCGTCTGCGTGAGAGCGGATCGCAGGATGAGCGTGGTGTCGAGCCCCGGGATGATCGTGAGCAGCCCCGCCAGCAGGGCAAAAGACCACAGTGCCGAGGCCACGGTCACACCCCCACCTCCTGGTACGCGGTGAAGAGTGTCGCTTCCTCGGGGCCCGCCAGCACGCGCGGCTTGCCCACGTCATCGAGCACGATGAACCGCATCATGCCGGCGCGGGCCTTCTTGTCGCGCTGCATGGTCGCGAGCAGGGTGTTCCACCGTCCGAGCTGGTAGTCGATCGGCAGGGTGAGCGACGCGAGGATGCTGCGGTGCCTGTCCACTACCGCGTCGGACAGGGTGCCCGCGATGCGGCCGAGCTCCGCCGCGAAGACCATCCCCACGGAGATTGCTGCGCCGTGCCGCCAGCGGTACCGCTCAGCATGCTCGATTGCGTGGCCGAGGGTGTGCCCGTAGTTGAGGATCTCGCGCAGGCCCGATTCTGTGAAGTCCTCGCTCACGACGCGCGCCTTGAGCCCGATCGACAGCTCGAGAACGCGGCGGAACTCCTCCGAGCGCGGGTCGGTCACCCGATCGACGTCTGCTTCGATGATGTCGAGGATCTCGGGCTCGCCGATGAAGCCGCATTTCACGACCTCCGCGAAGCCCGCGAGAATCTCGTTGCGCGGCAGGGTGTCGAGCACGTCAAGGTCGGCGACCACGGCTGCGGGGGCGTAGAACGAGCCCACGAGGTTCTTGCCCTCGGAGGTGTTGATCCCTGTCTTACCTCCGACAGCGGCGTCGACCATCCCGGCAACGCTCGTCGGCACCTGCACGAGACGCACGCCGCGCAGCCAGGTCGCCGCCACGAACCCCGCGAGGTCGGTTGTAGCACCGCCACCGAAGCCGATCACGGCGTCGGTGCGGGTGAAGTCGGTCTGGCCCATGATCTGCCAGCAGAACGCCGCGACCTCGACACGCTTGGCGTCCTCGGCATCGGGGACCTCCGCGAGCAGAACCTCATAGCGATCCGCGAGGCTGTCTCGCAGCTCGATTGCCTTCGCTCCGAGAGTGGGTGGGTGCACGATGAGCACCTTCGCGACGCGAGTGCCGAGCTGGTGGGCAAGCGATCCGAGGATGCCCCTGCCCACGAGTACCTCGTAGGGGTCGACTCCGCCGACCTCGATGACCGTGGTCTCCGTCACTGTTCTCCCAACCATTCAACGATCTGCTGTGCCACGCCGTCGAGCGGCCGACGGGACGTGTCGATAGTGAGCTGTGACAGCCGGTCGTAGATCGGCTTCCTGCCTTCGACGAGACTGACCCAGGCGCCGATGCCGTCTTTGACGAGCGGACGTTTGCCGCCCTTGATCCGCGCTTCGACAGCTTCGGGCGAGACGGTGAGCTGCACGACACGGTGCCCCTCGAGGCGAGCCTGGGTCTCGAGGTCGAGCACGGCTCCCCCGCCGAGCGTCACGACTGCACCCTCCTCGAGCGCGGCTGCGACGATATCGCGCTCGAGCGCACGGAAGTGTGGTTCCCCGTGGGTCTCGAACAGATCGGCGATAGGCCCGTGTTCGTCGATGATGAGCCGGTCGGTGTCGATGAACGGCACCTCGAGGAGCCGCGCGAGGCGCTTGCCCGTGCGGGTCTTCCCCGCCCCGGGAGCGCCGATCAGGACGACTACTGCACGCTCACTCACCGGCGGACGACGATGCCGTGGAGAGCGCATCCGGGATCGCCGCGAGGTAACCCTCGAGGTTGCGCCTGGTCTCGCCGAGCGAGTCGCCGCCGAACTTCTCCAATACCGAGTTGGCGAGCACGAGGGCGACCATGGCCTCGGCCACGACTCCCGCCGCGGGCACAGCGCACACGTCCGAGCGCTGGTGATGAGCTTCCGCCGCGGCGCCGGTCGCGATATCCACTGTGCGCAGCGCGTGCGGAACCGTCGAGATGGGCTTCATCGCGGCACGAACGCGCAGCAGCGTTCCCGTGCTCATGCCGCCCTCGGTGCCACCCGCGCGATCGGAGAGGCGCGTGATGCCGTCGGGCCCGATCACCAGCTCGTCGTGCGCCTCAGAGCCACGGCGGGCTGCGGTCGCGAAACCGTCACCGATTTCGACACCCTTGATGGCCTGGATGCCCATGAGCGCGCCCGCGAGCTGCGAGTCTAGGCGCTTGTCCCAGTGGGTGTACGAGCCGAGCCCCGGCGGAACGCCGTACGCGAGCACCTCCACGACCCCGCCGAGGGTGTCCCCGTCGTCGTGCGCCCTGTCGACTTCGGCGACCATCGCCGCCGAGGTGGCGGGGTCGAAGCAGCGCAGCAGGTCGACGTCAAGCGTCGCGACGTCGTCTGCACCCGGCAGGGCCGAGCCGTCCGGAACGCGCACGGTGCCGATGGACAGCGTGTGGCTCACGATCCTGATGCCCAGCTCAGCAAGGAACGAACGGGCGATGGCGCCCAGCGCAACACGCGCCGCAGTCTCGCGTGCGCTCGCACGCTCGAGAACGTTGCGCGCCTCGGGAAAACCGTACTTCTGCATGCCCACGAGATCGGCGTGACCCGGCCGCGGGCGGGTCAGCGGGGCACCGCGCCCCTTGGGGAAGTTCTCGGGGTCGACCGGGGTGGCACTCATGACGTCCACCCAGCGGTGCCACTCGGTGTTGCCGATGCGAAGAGCTATGGGGCTGCCCATCGAGAACCCCAGACGGATGCCGCCGCTGATGGTGAGCTCGTCCTGCTCGAACTTCATCCGCGCGCCGCGACCGTAGCCGAGCGACCTGCGGTGCATGTCCTCCTGGATACCCTCTGGCGACACCGGCACGCCGGCGGGGAGGCCCTCGAGGATGGCCACGAGCTCGGGACCGTGCGACTCACCAGCCGTCAACCAACGAAGCATGTGTCAATCTTCCCATAGCGCGGAGCGCGTCAGATCTACGCAGCGACGGCGGAGCGCATGGCCGCCACGACCGCGTCCTCGTTCGCGAGCGGGAGGTCGGGGTCACCGGCGACGAAGATGCGCACCTGCCCTACCGCCTGGTTGAGCAGCAGTTCGATTCCGGGGATGACTGTGCCGCCGGCATCAGCCCACTGCGTCGCGAGCGCGCTCGGCCACGGATCGTACGCGACATCGAACAGCACGGATGCCGCGCGCACCGCCTCGGGGAACACAAGGTAGTTCTCGCCACCGGGCAGAGTGCTCACCACGGCGTCGGGCACGGCGCCCTCGACACCCCACGGGACAACGGTCACGGCGACCCCCAGCGTCTCACCCAGCGCGACGAGCGGCTGCGCCTTGCCGGGAGTGCGCGCGGAGACCGTCACGCGCCTCGCACCGAGCCCCGCCACGCCGGCGATCACTGAGGCCGCCGTCGCCCCCGCGCCGAGCACGTACACCTGGTCGAGCGACTCGACGCCAGCCTCCCGGAACGAGCGTTGCACGCCGTACACGTCGGTATTGAAACCGCGGAGCCCGTCGTCGGTGAACAGCACCGTATTGGCACCCCCCACGAGATCGACAAGAGGGTCGCGCCAGTCGAGCAGGGGCAGCACGTCGCGCTTGAGCGGCATCGTGAGCGACAGGCCGCGCCAGCTCTCATCGCGCGAGGCGATGAATGCGGGGAGTGTTTCGCCCGTGGCCTCGACCGCCTCGTACCGCCAGTCGAGCCCCAGCGCGGCGTAGGCCGCACGCTGGATCGCCGGAGACTTCGAGTGCGAGATCGGGGAGCCGAGAACGGCGAGCCTCGAGCGCGCGTCACTCACAGTACGTGGCGTTCTCGGCACTCTCGTCACACCAGGCGAGCAGCTGGTCCACGGCCGCCTGATGCTCGTCGGCGGTCTCAGAGAACACAGTCTCCCCCGTCGCGAGGTTGATCGGGACGAAGAAGAGCCACGGGCCGTCGGTGGGGTGCAGGGCCGCGTCGATAGCCTGGTCACCCGGCAGGCCGATCGGGCCGACCGGCAGCCCGGGGTTTGCATAGGTGTTGTAGAGGTTCGAGGCGTCTGCACGTTCCTCGGGCTCCGTCCACACCGAGTCGAAACGACCCGTGCCGTACGCGACAGTCGCGTCCGACTCGAGGTTGATGCCCTGGTCGATACGGTTCTGGAACACTCGCGAGATCTTGTAGAAGTCGTCGGTGTTCTGGCCAGCCTCGCGCTGGATGATCGACGCCATGATCACGATGTCGAAGCGGTTCTCGACCGGAACACCGGCCGAATCAAGATGCTCGAACATGGTGTCGACGAGCTTCTGCAGCACCTGTTGCGGAGTCTCGGTGCCATCGAGCTCGTAGGTGGCCGGGAACAGGAAGCCCTCGAGGGTGGTTGCCCCCGTCGGCAGCCCGTACGCTGACGGGTCCGCAGCGGCCGCCTGCACCTCCTCGAGAGGCACGCCCAGCGTCTCGGAGATCAGCTCGAGGGCTGACGCGAGCGAGATTCCCTCGCGCAGCAGGAGCCTGTCGGTGACCTTGTTGTCGGTGTCCTGCAGAGCGGCGACCGCCGACTCGGCGCTCATCTCCTTCTCGAGGCGCCAGTTGCCCGGGAGGAAGCTGATGTCGGGGTTCTCCACAAGGTAGTCGTACACCGCGTCGTAGGTCATCGTGACGCCGGCCTCGTGCAGGGTGACTGCGACATCGGAGCCGATATCGCCCGAACGGATCGCGACGACGACCTCGTCGCCGTTGCCGGTGCCGTCGTAGTCCGTCGGAAGCGGGATGCCCAGCAGAGCGCGCACCTGCTCGTTGTAGTTGAACCAGCCGAACGCGGCAACGCCGCCGACGGCTCCGAGCACGAGGACGATCGGGAGGGTGATCTTGAGCCACAGCAGGCGGCGCTTGGGATTGCCCGAGCCGCCACGGCCCGAACGGCCGCGGGATCCGCCGTCGTTGCCCGATCCCCCGCGACGGCGCCCTTCGCTCTCGCGCACCTCGCGACGGCTTACCGGCTGGGCGGCGACGACTGCCGGGTAGGCCTGGGTAGGCGGGTAGGTCTCGGCCTTGGCACCGAACAGTCCACCGAACGAGTCGGACGGCGCCGCGGCGACGGCCTGCGCAGGGGGCGTCGCGTTCGGGAACAGGTCGGCGAACGCGTCGGCCTCGGGGGCCGTCGCGGGTGCGGCGGGCTCGACGAGGGCTGGCGGTTCCGAAGCCCCGAACAGCGTGGCGAACGGGTCATCCTCGACCGGGGCAGAATGCGTCGGCGTCTCGGCTGCCGCCGGGTCTCCACTGGCCGGGGTGGGCTTGAAGATGTCTTCCCAGCTCGGCTCGTTGGCCATACTCACAGTCCTTAGGATTACGGGCCTTCGTGCGGGTCTACGACGATGCCGGGCGGTGAAGTGGCCGAGCGCTCGAAGTCGAGGGCGTGTTGCAGAATTATAACGGCGGCGACCTGATCGACCACCGAACGCGAGTTCCTGGCGTTGCGACCGGATGCCCGCAGTGCAGCGTTCGCGGACACCGTCGACAACCGCTCATCGACCATCCTCACGGGTGCGCCCTGCACGCTCGCGAGCTCGCGGGCGAACAGCCGGGCATCCCCCGTGGACGCGGTCTCGCGTCCCGACAGCGCGATCGGCAGCCCCACCACGATCTCCATGATGTCGTACTCGACGGCGAGCTCCGCGATACGGGCGAGGTCGCCCGGCCCGCGCTTCACGGTCTCGACCGGAGTCGCGAGCATGCCGTGAACGTCGCAGCGCGCGACGCCGATGCGGGCCGTGCCCACGTCGACGCCGAGGCGCACTCCCGACCGCATCGCGTCAGCCAGCGACAGCCGCAGCGATCGCGTCGAGAGCCGCGGGGATTGCCGTGAGATCGGCGCCGCCGCCCTGCGCGAGGTCGTCCTTGCCTCCACCGCCGCCGCCGAGGATTCCGGCAGCGGTCTTCGCGAGCGCGCCAGCCTTGAGGCCAGCAGCACGCGAGGCCTCGTTCGTGGCGACGATCACTGCGGGCTTGCCCGCGACATCGGCCGCGAGGGCCACCACGGAGGCACCGGAGCCGAGCTGTCCGCGCACATTGGTGACGAGGCCGCGCAGGTCGTCGGCCGAGCCGAGCGCCCCGACATGCTCGGTGATGAGCGTGACCGCTCCGACCGAACGCGCGTTGGCCAGGATCGCGGGCACCCGCTGGGCGAGCTGACCCGACTCGTACTCGGCGATCTTGCGCTCAGCGGCCTTCAGGTCGGCGACGAGGGAGGCTATGCGATCGGGAAGCTGCTCGCGCGGCGTCTTCAGCGAGCTCGTGAGCTCGGAAACAATCGCGCGCTCGGCAGCGAGGTCACGGAACGCCTCGATGCCCACGAGCGACTCGATACGACGGTTGGATGAGCCGACCGACGACTCCCCCACGAGGTTGATGAGGCCAACCTCGGAGGAGCGGGTCACGTGCGTACCGGCGCAGAGTTCGAGCGACCACGGACCCCCGATCTCCACGACCCGCACGGTGTCGCCGTACTTCTCGCTGAACAGCGCCATGGCGCCGAGCGCCTTCGCCTCATCCAGCGGCAGGATGCGCGTGGTGACCTCGAGGTTGTCGCGCACTGCATTGTTCGCGACCTCCTCGATCTCGCTCTTGGTCGCCTGCGACAGCGACTGGTTCCAGGAGAAGTCGAGGCGCATGTAACCGGCCTTGTTGTACGAACCTGACTGGTGCGCCTCCGGGCCGAGGATCTGGCGCAGCGCCGCGTGGATCAGGTGGGTGGCCGAGTGAGCCTGAGTGGCGCCGCGGCGCCACTCAGGGTCGACGATGCTCGTCGCGGAATCTCCGACACCCACCTCACCGGACGTGACCTGCACCTTGTGGCTCACGAGTCCTTTGACGGGACGCTGCACGTCGAGCACCTCGAGCTCGAAGCCCGCGCCCACGATCGTGCCGGCGTCCGCCTCCTGCCCACCGGACTCCGGGTAGAGCGAGGTCTCCGCGAGGATCACCTCGGCGATCTGCCCCGCCGTCGCCTTCGTGACCGACAGGCCGTCGACGATGAGTCCGAGAACTGAGCTGTCGGTAGTCAGGTAGTCGTAGCCCGTGAATACCGTCTCACCCTGCGCGCGGAACGCGCTGTAGACCGAGAGATCGGCCAGATGCTGCTTCTTCGACTTCGCATCGGCCTTGGCGATCGTGCGCTGATGGTTCATGAGCGTGTCGAACGCGTCACGGTCGACCTTGAGCCCGGCCTCCTCGGCGATCTCGAGCGTGAGGTCGATCGGGAAGCCATAGGTGTCGTGCAGGAGGAACGTCGTGTCGCTCGGCAGCTCTTTCGAGCCCGCCTGCTGTGCGCGCGATACAGCGAGGTCCAGGATGCTCGTGCCGCTCGCGAGCGTGCGCAGGAACGTCTCCTCCTCCGCGACCGCGAGACGCGAGATGCGCTCGAAGTCGTTCGAGACCTCGGGGTACTGGGCCTTCATCGCGTCGCGAGAGGCGGGGAACAGCTCGGCGAACGTCGGGTCTTCGACGCCGAGGAGCCGCATCGAACGGACCGTGCGACGCATCAGGCGGCGCAGGATGTATCCGCGGCCGTCGTTCGCAGGGGTGACGCCATCGGACATGAGCATGAGACTCGAGCGCACGTGGTCGGCGATGACGCGCATCCGGACGTCGTCTTCGCGGTTCGCGCCGTACTTGCGCTTCGAGAGCTCAGACGCCTTGTCGAGAACCGGACGCACCTGGTCGATCTCGTACATGTTCTCGACACCCTGCTTGATGAAGGCGACGCGCTCCATGCCCATGCCGGTGTCGATGTTCTTCTGGGGCAGCTCGCCGAGGATGTCAAAGTTCTTGCCGCTGCCCTCGCCGCGCAGGTACTGCATGAAGACGAGGTTCCAGATCTCGACATAGCGGTCGTCGTCCGTGGCCGGGCCGCCGTCGCGTCCGTAGGCCGGTCCGCGGTCGAAGAAGATCTCGGAGCAGGGGCCTGCGGGGCCGGGCTGGCCCGTTGACCAGTAGTTCGTGTCCATGTCGAGACGCTGGATGCGCTCATCCGGGAGTCCCGCTGTCTTCTTCCAGAAGTTCACCGCGTCGTCGTCGTCTTTGTAGACCGTCACCCACAGGTCTTTCGGGTCGAACGCGAAACCACCGGATGCCTCGTCGCTCGTCAGGAGCTCCCAGGCGTACTCGATCGCCTGCTCCTTGAAGTAGTCGCCGAACGAGAAGTTGCCGTTCATCTGGAAGAACGTGCCGTGGCGCGGCGTCTTGCCCACCTCTTCGATGTCGAGGGTACGGATGCACTTCTGCACGCTCGTCGCGCGTGGGTACGGCGCGGGCACGAGTCCCGTGAGGTACGGCACGAACGGGACCATGCCGGCGACCGTGAAGAGCAGGGTTGGGTCGTCACTCACGAGCGAGGCCGAGGGCACGATCGTGTGCCCTCTGTCGCCGAAGAAGTTGAGCCAGCGGCTCTGGATGTCAGCTGTGTACATGGTGGGTCCCGGGGATTACGAAGTGGATCGGACCGAGGGGCCCGAGATGATCAGCGCGAGCGCTTGAGGTCTGCGATGACGTCTTCGGCCTCGGCCACTGCGGCGCGCAGTTCGGCCTCGCGGGCCTTGTAACCGTCGACCACGGCGCTACCGAACTCGCGGGCCTTGGAGTCGACATCGTCGAAGAACCTCTTGCCCTCTGGGGTCTTGGCGACCTGGTGTGCGAGGACGAATCCGGCGGCTACGCCGACAGCAAGCAGAAGAATGCCCTTCATGAGGAGCTCCTAAGTGAGTCGATGGTGCGGAAAGAAGACTCGTCAAGCTTAGTTCTTCGACGAGCCGGGCTTCCGGTCTTGACGCAGGCCCACGATTGCGGCACGTACGCCAGCGGAGAACCCGGCGATCTTGATGAGCGGGCCGCCCACTGTCGCGGCGAAGAGCGCGATGAGGGCCGAGACGTTGCCCGTGGCCTCCTCGACGCTGCTCGTGATCGAGTCCACGCGGGCGAGCTGCTTGTTGGTCTCGCTGATCGTCGTCGCGGCCTCTTCGAGGAGCGGCGTGATGTTGACGCGCACGTCCTTGATGGTCGCACTCGTCTCGTCGAACACGCGCCCGAGCTTGAGCAGCGGAATTGCGAGCAGGCCGACCAGCACGGCGAACACTCCGGCCGCGATGAGTCCTGCGATGTCTCCACCAGACATGTGATGCCCGCCTTTCCGTGACGGATCGAGCCTAACGTCCCGCGCGCGATCGACAACGCAGGAGAAGCACTCCTCCGGACCGCCCTGGCGCACCAACTCAACGTTTCGAGCCGGATCCTGCGTTTTGCCGCGGACGCTCTCCCCTTTCGCGTCTACTCCGTGCCGCACCTGCCGCCGAGGGACCAGTTGTTGCGTGACTGGACATCGGTCACGTCAGAACTGGCCTCTCGAGAGCCTGGTCCGGGCATCCGGCCGACCCAAGTTCCGAAACGCAGGTGAACCTGCTCACAGGCGCACCGGGGTGCCCGTATGGGCCGTGAGGCGCAAGAATCTCCTGCGTTCTCGGCGCGCGGTCCCGGTACATGCACGAAGGGGCCGTGACCGAAGTCACGACCCCTTCACGAACGCTGGTTAGCGCGCTGCGTAGTACTCGACGACGAGCTGGACTTCACACGTGATTGGAACCTCTGCGCGCTTCGGGCGGCGGATGAGGCGCGCCTGCAGCTTGTCGATCTCGACCTCGAGGTAGCCCGGTGTCTTCGGGAGAACGTCGACGTGGCCACCGGCGGCGGAGACCTGGAAGATCTCCATGCCCTCGCTGCGCGCCTTGACGTGAACGAGCTGGCCCGGCTTGACCCGGAACGACGGACGGTCGACGAGCTGGCCGTCGACGAGGATGTGGCGGTGAACGATCATCTGGCGCGCCTGCGCGGTGGTGCGGGCGATCGCAGAACGGACGATGATCGCGTCGAGACGCATTTCGAGCTGCTCGACCAGGTTCTCACCGGTCAGGCCGGCGGCCTTGCGGGCCTCCTCGAACTGGATCTTGAGCTGAGCCTCGCGGATGCCGTACTGGGCACGCAGGCGCTGCTTCTCGCGAAGGCGGACCGCGTAGTCGCTGTCCTGCTTGCGCTTGGTGCGGCCGTGCTCACCGGGAGCGTACGGGCGCTTCTCGAGGTACTTGGCGGCCTTCGGGGTGAGGGCGATGCCGAGCGCGCGGGAAAGACGGGTCTTGCTACGAGTACGTGACTTGGTAGACACAGGTTCCTTAATTGTCTTCGAAAAGGGGACTACCGGATGCTCGCGAGCACTCATGCGCGCGCAAAACATGTCCAGCGAAAGTAGAGGGGTGGCCCTGCGAGGCTCGATCGGCTAAATGACCAGAGCCCCTCGACCAGTGATTCCGTTGCAGCCGCGCGCGGAAATCAGGTCTTAGGCAGCCATAAGAGTATCACTGCCCGCGAATGATGGCGCGCAGCTTCTCAAGACGGGCCGCGACATCGCGCTCGTTGCCGTTGTTCGTCGGCGAGTAGTACTCGGTGCCCCGCAGTTCGTCGGGCAGGTACTGCTGCTCGAGCACTCCGAAGTCGGAGTCGTGGGAGTACTTGTATCCCGTGCCGTGCCCGAGCCGCTTGGCGCCCGGGTAGTGGGCGTCGCGCAGGTGTTTGGGCACGCGACCGATCTTGCCGGCGCGCACGTCGGCGATCGCGGCATCCAGAGCCATGTATGCGGCATTCGACTTGGGCGCGGTCGCGAGGTAGACGACGGCCTCGGCGAGCGGGATGCGCCCCTCTGGCATGCCGATCAACTGGACAGCGTCCGCGGCAGCCATCGCAATGACGAGCGCCTGCGGATCCGCCATGCCGATGTCCTCCGCCGCGCTGATGATCACGCGACGGGCGATGAAGCGCGGGTCTTCCCCAGCCTCGATCATGCGAGCGAGGTAGTGCAGCGCCGCATCGACGTCGGAGCCGCGCACAGACTTGATGAACGCGCTGATGACGTCGTAGTGCTCGTCGCCCTGCCGGTCGTAGCGCAGGAGGGCGCGATCTACCGCCGACGAGACGATCTCCACGGTCACGACGGGCTTGTCGTCTCCGCTGGTCTTGTCAGAAACCCTCGACGCCGTGGCCACGAGCGCCGAGGCCTCGAGCGCCGTGAGCGCGCGCCGGGCATCACCCGACGAGAGCCGGATGATCGCCGCCCGGGCCTCGGGAGCGAGCACGACCGTGTCGGCGAGGCCACGGGCATCCGTTACGGCACGATCGATGACCGTGCCCAGGTCGTCTTCACTCAGTTGCTCGAGCGTCAGCAGCAGCGAGCGCGAAAGCAGCGGCGAGATGACGGAGAACGACGGGTTCTCGGTAGTCGCGGCGATGAGAATTACCCAGCCGTTCTCCACGCCGGGCAGCAGCGCGTCCTGCTGCGCCTTCGAGAAGCGGTGGATCTCGTCGAGGAACAGGACAGTCGTGAGCCCGTACAGGTCGCGGCTCGACAGTGCCTCCTCCATGACCTGGCGCACGTCCCGCACCCCGGCATTCACTGCGGAGAGTTCAACGAACTTGCGTCCAGACCCGTGTGCGATCGCCTTGGCGAGGGTCGTCTTGCCCGTGCCGGGCGGCCCCCACAGGATGATCGAGACAGAACCCTGCTCGCCCGTGCGATCCGAAGCGAGGCTCACCAGTGGAGAGCCCGGCGTGAGTAGGTGCTTCTGGCCCGCGATCTCGTCGAGGCGCTGCGGCCGCATCCGCACCGCGAGGGGTGTGGCCCCACTGCGCAGTCCGGGCTGGTCCATAGCGGCCATGCTAACCGGAGCAACCGATAGGGCTGCGTATCGTAAAGTTCTCGTTGACCGTCAACTGGAGGAACCGTGGCAGCGAGCAAGAACACCGAGCGCGAGGCGCGCGAGGCCCGCGAGCGTCTGCGGCGCTACAACGCCCGGCAGACCGTGCACGCGCACCAGGTCACCCGGCGCAAGCGCGACAACCTGTTCGCGATCGGTGCTGTGGTCGTCGTTGCCGCCCTTGCGACAGTCGGCCAGCTCTTCTACTTCAACGGCGGACCGGGCACGCCCACCCCCGTGCCCTCGGCCTCGGCCAGTGCCGGGGCCGAAACGCCCGCGCAGACCAACGTGGGTGCCGTGCCCGATCCGTCCCTCGCGGAGAACCGCACCTGGACTGGCGAGATGACCCTGAATGATGTGCCTCTGGGCGTCTCGCTGGATGGCGCACTCGCACCGCAGGCGGTCGCGTCGTTCGTGGCATCCGTGCAGTCCGGCTACTACGTCGGCAAGACCTGCCACCGTCTCGTCGCGAGCGATTCCGCGAACCTGCTGCAGTGCGGATCCGCCGATGGCACGGGCGCGACCGACCCGAGCTACAGCTTCGGTCCCATCGAGAACGCGGCGGTGGGCGGCATCTACCCGACAGCCAGCCTCGCGATGGCCCGCGCAAGCAATGACGGATACAGCAACGGTCGCCAGTTCTTCATCGTGCTGACCGACTCCGCAATCCCGGATGACACCGCCGGCGGCTACACCGTGATCGGAACTATCACGAGCGGCCTCGACCAGCTCATCGCCCAGATCACCTCAGCGGGGGTCACGGGTGGAGCGAGCGACGGCGCTCCCGTCGTTCCGACGAGCATCACCGCGCTCACGATCCAGTAACACCCTCCCGGGGCTTTCGACGCTTGCCATAAGCTTGTGTCCGCTCGGAAGGCAACACTTCCCGACCAGACGAACAGCTAAGGGTGATTCACGTGGCGACAGATGACCAGGCAAGCACTGGCGATCAGGCTCCGTGGGGCCGCGTCGACGAGACCGGAACCGTCTTCGTGCGCGAGGAATCGGGCGAACGAGTGGTCGGGCAGTATCCCGATGGTTCGGCTGAAGAGGCGCTCGCGTACTTCCAGCGCAAATTCACCGAACTCGCGGGCCAGGTGACGCTGCTCGAGCAGCGCGCCAAGCGCGGCGCTCCCGCCGCCGATGTCGCCAAGACCGTCAAGACGCTGGGTGCCGCGATCGAGGGTGCAAACGCCGTCGGCAACCTCGCCGCCCTCACGACGCGCATCGAAGCGCTCGGTGGCACCGTGACCGAGCTCACCGAGAAGCAGTCGGAGGAGACCAAAGCGCTCGTCGCCGGGGCCCTCGCCGAACGTGAGGCGCTCGTCGCCGAAGCCGAAGCCCTCGCCGCGCAAGACCCGGCCAAGGCCCAGTGGAAGCAGGTGACCGCGACGATCGACGAGATCTTCGCGCGCTGGCAGAAGCACCAGGCCGACGGTCCCCGCCTGCCCAAGAACGAAGCCAACGAGCTGTGGAAGCGATTCCGCGCTGCGCGAGCGACGATCGACGGGCACCGTAAGTCGTTCTTCGCCGAACTCGACTCCGTGCACAAAGATGCGCGCGCAGCCAAGCAGGCCCTCGTCGAGAAGGCCGAATCGCTCGTGGGCAAGGGAGCAGACGGCATCCCGCAGTACCGCACGCTGCTCGACAACTGGAAGGCAGCTGGCCGCGCCGGCAAGAAGTTCGACGACGCTCTGTGGGCGGCCTTCAAGGACGCCGGCGACGCACTGTACTCCGCCAAGAGCGAGGTCGACGCGAAAGACAACGTCGAGTTCAGCGCCAACCTCGAAGCCAAGGAAGCGCTCCTCGCCGAGGCCGAACCGATCGCCGCCGAGACCGACCGGGTCAAGGCGAAAGACGCACTCGCGAGCATCCAGCGCCGCTGGGACAAGATCGGGAAGGTCCCGCGCGAGAAGGTCAAGGTCGTCGAAGATCGCCTGCGTCGCATTGAGACCGCCGTGCGCAAGCTCGACGAAGACCACTGGCAGAAGAACAACCCGGAGCGCCAGGAACGCGAGTCGGGCTTCCTCGGCCAGCTCAACGACGCGATCGCCAAACTCGAGCGTGAGCTCGCCGACGCGAAGGCATCCGGCGACAAGCGCAAGATCGCTGACGCACAGGAAGCTCTCGACGCCCGCAAGGCGTGGCTTGGCGCACTGGGCAAGTAGCTTTCTACAGTTTCGGGTCGGCGCTCCCATGGGGGCCCGCCGACCGACACGATGGCCGGATGCCCCACCGCCTGCCGCCCGTGCTCTCCTCAGCCGACCTTCCCACGCCTGAACTGTACGCGGCTCGGCTCGATGGCGACCTGTTCGCCATCGACGCGTGCTTCTCACCCGTGGACGAGATCGAGCAACCGAGGCACCGTGCCGCGGCCCTGCACGCGGGCCAGCCCGACCGGCTCATCGCCGAGCAGCTCTCCGCGGCATGGGTGTGGGGCGCGCTCGAGGTTCCCCCGTCTCACCATCAGTTCTGCGTGGCGACCGGTGCTCGCGTGAGTCACTCCCCCGCGCGCTGGATGACACTGCGTGAGGTCGTGATCGATGCTGAGGAGATCGTCACCTTCGACGACGCGCTCGTGACGAGCCCCGCGCGCACAGTCGTTGACCTCGCAAGGTTCTGCGCGACGTTCGGCGCCGTCGAGGAGCGGGTAGTCCGCCGGCTCGTGACCGGGGCTGGCGTGCTTCTCGACGACGCCGTCGAAGCGGTCACGCGTCGTCGGAACCTTCCCAACAAGCGCCTGGCTATCGAACGTCTCGACCGGTGCCGCTGATCAGGGCAGGTTGTCTCGTCAGGGCAGGTTCTCGTCAGGGCATGTTCTCGTCAGGGCATGTTCTCGTCCGACGAGTACGAACCGTTGAGCGACAGAGCGCTGAACGTGAACGGGCGGTCGACGCGGGTGAAGCCGAGGGGGCAGTGGCGCGTACCCGCCGGGATGTAGACCGATCCGGTCGTGGTGATGATGTGGCGCTCGCCCTCGATGTCGAGGTAGATCTCGGCCCCGAGGTCGTGGATGTCGTCAGGGTTGCTTCCGCGCCAGATCAGCACCTCGTCGTAGTCGTGCTCGTGCTCGTTGACCCACTGCACAGACTCTGAGGCCTCCGTGATCCAGCAGTACGTCATGTGCACGTGGCTCTCGGCGACGTCTTCGGAGCGCATGAGAGCGAAGGCGTCGCTCACGTTGGCGGGTTTGGGCACGCCCGCGGCCGCGCCCTCGTTGATGAGGTCGTCTTCGCACACTTTCATTTCGGTGACGAAGAGGTGATCGTATGTGCCCGCCATGGTTTCTCCTTTTGTGGGTGGACTGCACTGTCGACGGTAGGAGGGCCGGGCATCCGCGATCGAGGCACCGAACGCGGGTGACCTGTCACTTTCGCGGCCCCCGCCTTGTTCGTCGGCGCGCGCGGCTTGACTCGCGCCGCACGATGCGCCGCTGCGGACACCGTGTCTGGGATACCAGAATCCAAGCGGCTGGCTCGTCTTGCGCCCCACCCCCGCGGACCCCTGAAATGACTCGCATGACAACCACCCCGATCGAGAGACTGGCAGCGCTGCCCGTCCGCAAGAAGGCAAGAATCCTCAGCCGCTGGCTACCCGCCGCCGTGATCGCCGCGATCGTCCTCGGCATCGGCTGGGCTTTCGCTACAGCGCCATCGATGCGCTGGGACGTGGTTGGCGAGTTCCTCTTCGCGCCGCGAATCCTCGAGGGTATCGGCACGACGATCCTGTTCACGATCCTCACGTTCGTGTTCGGGCTCGCGCTCGGCGTGCTCGTGACTGTCATGCGTCAGTCGGGCAATCCCGTGCTCGCGGCGGCCTGTGGCGCGTACATCTGGCTGTTCCGCGGCACACCGCTGCTCGTGCAGCTCGTGTTCTGGTTCAACCTCGCGCTGATCTTCCCCTACCTGGGCGTGCGCATCCCCGAACTCGGGATCGCGATCGGCGGCGATGCGAACGCAATAGTCTCGCCGTTCACCGCGGCCCTCGTGGGGCTCACGCTGCACTCGGCCGCCTACATGGCAGAGGTCGTGCGGGGCGGCTTCCTCGCAGTGCCTCCCGGCCAGGTCGACGCCGCCCTCGCCGTCGGCATGACCGACCTCGAGGCGCAGCGTTATATCGTCATTCCGCAGGCCATCCGGGTGATTCTGCCACCGCTCGGCAACCAGTTCATCGACATCCTCAAGGCCACCTCGATCGTCTCTGTCATCGGTGGCGGCGACCTCATGACTCGCGCGCAGCAGATCTACGGCCAGAACTATCAGGTGATCGCGCTGCTCGTTGTCGCCTCACTGTGGTACCTCGTGCTCGTGACCCTCGCGACGATCGGCCAGTCCTATCTCGAGAGATCGCTCGATCGAAGCCGCACCAGACGGCCCGCCGTCGCGATCCCCACGGAGGTGACTGCGTGAGCGGCTCGATCACGATGCGCGGGGTGCGCAAATCGTTCCACGGCACCGAAGTGCTCAAGGGCGTTGACCTCGACATCGAGGCGCACTCGGTCGTGTGCATCATCGGTCCGTCCGGCAGCGGCAAGAGCACGCTCCTGAGGTGCATGAACCACCTCGAGCGCATGGACGCCGGGCTCATGCTCGTCGATGGCGACCTCGCCGGGTACACCGTGCACGACGACCACCTACGCGAGGCCTCCGCACAGCAGACGAGTCTCGTCCGTCGACGTATGGGGATGGTCTTCCAGCAGTTCAACCTGTTCGCCCACCTGACCGCCCTGCAGAACGTGACGCTCGGGCCGGTTCGCGTGCTCGGTCTGCCACGAGCCAAGGCCGAGGCCGAGGGTCGGGCACTGCTCGCGAGCGTCGGACTCTCGACCCACGCCGCGAAGTACCCGTCCCAACTCTCGGGCGGGCAGCAGCAACGGGTCGCGATCGCGCGGGCGCTCGCCATGAAGCCCGCGATCATGCTGTTCGATGAGCCGACGAGCGCGCTGGATCCCGAGCTCATCGGCGAGGTGCTCGCGGTCATGAAGAAGCTCACGACCGCGGGAATGACCATGGTGATCGTGACCCACGAGATCTCCTTCGCGCGCGATGTCGCCGACGTCGTCGTGTTCATGGAGGATGGCGCGATCGTCGAGCAGGGCGCGTCGGAACAGGTGCTCTCCGCTCCGACCTCGCCCCGTACTGCAGCGTTCCTGCGACACGTGTCGCACGCTCCCCGCCTTGCCGATGGAGAAGCGTCGTGAGCTCGCGCAACCGCCGACTCAGCGCCTCGCTGCCCACCCACTCGATCAACGCGAGCTCGTCAGTTGTCGCGCCGCGCTTCCTCGTGGGAGCCATCGAGCAATTCGGGCTCGGCTCCTTGGGGGACCTCCCCCATCGCCACGAGTTCACCGAGATCGTCTACGTGACCTCCGGGGCCGGCACCCATCATGTCGACCTCCACGCGTTCGCGATCGAACCGCCCCAGCTCTTCCTGATCGCGCCCGGGCAAGTGCACCACTGGGAGGCCGACGAGCCCATCGCCGGAACGCTTGTGCTGTTCCGAGAGGACTTTCTCGTGGGGCTGGCGGAGAACCTCAACGTCGTCCTCGAGGGTGGCGCGATGCGACCGGATGCCGAGCGCCTCGTGCGCGTCGAGCGCCTGCTCGCGGGCATGCGGGACGAGTTCGCCCACCCCGACGCCTCGCAGGAACTCGCCCTGCGAAACCTGCTGAGCCTCCTGCTCATCGAGTGCCGACGGATGGCCGACTCCCCCGACCCCGCGCGACCCTTCGGTCTCGTGAGCGAGTTTCTGCGGGCCGCCACGGCGAACGTGAACGCGGCCCGCACAGTGGCGGAGTTCGCCGCTCAGCTCTGCGTCACGCCGGGGCACCTGTACGAGGTCGTCGTCGCGCAGACCGGGCGACCCCCCGGCGAGATCCTGCGCGAGGTCACCCTGCGCGAAGCACAACGGCTGCTCGCGCGCACCACGCTCTCCTGCGCGCAGGTCGCCACAGAGCTCGGCTTCGACGACGCGTCGTACTTCTCGCGCTTCTTCAGGCGGGAGGCGGGCGTGACGCCGACGGCATTCCGGTCGGTCCACGTTCGCGCGGCGTGAGTGCGGGCACTCACGGGCGGAAAAGTGCCAGAGCGCCCGTGCGCGGTGCCTCGACCACGGGCATCCCTGTTTCCTAGCGTTGAGAGGGATGCGAGCAGTGTCGCCGCGTCTCAGCCGACCTGGAGGAATCCCATGCGAACTACCCGAACCACCCCAACCGCCCGCGCGCTTGCCGTGCTCATGCCCCTCGCTGTTGCGGGCGTGCTGCTCGCCGGTTGCGCAGCACCCTCGCCAGCGGCATCCGACAGCGCGAACGCGCCAGCTGAGGGCGCACCCGCCACCCCCGGGCTCATCACGGACGGCACGCTCACCGTCGGCATCGTGCTTCCTGATGCGCCGTACATGATCCCCGACGCCGACAACGTCGTGCAGTCCGGCATCACGAAAGACCTGCTCGAGGCCGTTGGCGACAAACTCGGCCTCGACGTGACATTTGTGAGCGTCGCGTGGGAGGGCGGCATCGCGGGTGTCGAAGCGGGACGCTACGACGTGTTCGCCGGCAGCCTCTACGACACCCTCGAGCGCCAGGCGGTCGGTACTTTCGTCGACTTCATGCAGGAACAGACGACCCTGATCACCACGAAGGCGAACGCAGACAAGTACACGAGGCAGTCGGACTCGTGCGGTCACAGCATCGCCACGATCCGCGGCACGACTGATGTCACGTACGCCGAGCGCCTCTCGAAGAACTGCGTAGACGCGGGGCTCGAGCCGCTCGACGTGACCGAGTACCCGACCCAGCAGGACTCAGAGCTCGCTATGCAATCCGGCCGCACCGACTTCGGCCTGCAGAGTGTCCCCGCCGTGAAGTACGAGATCGCCAACGGTGCGAACAAGGCGACAGTCGACAAGCCGTTCGATGGTGGCTTCTACGTGGGCGGGCTCATGAACTCGAGCAAGAAGGAACTGGTCGACGCGGTTCTCTGGGCCGAGACCGAGCTCTTCAACGATGGCACGACACAGAAGATCTTCGACGAGTACGGCGTCACCGCCGTCACGCCTGGGGTCAACCTCTCCGACCAGTAGGTCGGTCACGACCGGTGGGGAGTCGCGCCTTGGCGCGGCTCCCTACCCGGAGTTGACGCGGTACACGTCGTACACGGCATCGATGCGCCGCACGGCGTTGAGCACGCGATCGAGATGCGTCGTATCGCCCATCTCGAAGACGAAGCGGCTGAGGGCAAGGCGCTCGCTCGAGGTCGAGACCGTCGCCGACAGGATGTTCACGTGGTTCTCGCTGAGAACGCGTGTCACGTCTGAGAGCAGTCCAGCGCGGTCAAGAGCTTCGACCTGGATCTGCACGAGGAACAGCGACTTCGAACTCGGCGCCCACTCGACGTCGATCATGCGCTCGGGTTCGGTCAGCAACTCCGCAACGTTCTTGCAGTCGCTGCGATGCACAGACACTCCCGCGCCGCGAGTCACGAACCCCACGATCTCGTCGCCCGGAACGGGCGTGCAGCACTTCGCGAGCTTGACGAGGATGTCGGGCGCTCCGCGCACGAGCACACCGGAGTCGCTGTTCTTGAGCGCGCGGCTGCGACCCTTAGGGGCGAACTCGATCTCCGCGTCCTCGGTTTCCGCCTGCGTGTGCAGCGTCGCGAGCACCTTCTCGATGACCGACTGGGTCGACACGTGACCTTCGCCCACTGCGGCGTACAGGGCCGTGACGTCGTCGTAGCGCATCTGGGATGCGACCTCGGCGAACGAATCCTGGCTCATGAGCTTCTGCAGGGGAAGGTTCTGCTTGCGCATCGCACGAGCGATTGCATCCTTGCCCTGTTCGATCGCCTCGTCGCGACGTTCCTTCGTGAACCACGCGCGGATCTTGTTGCGTGCCCGCGTGCTCTTGACGAAGTTCAGCCAGTCCTGGCTTGGCGCGGCGTCGGGGTTCTTGGAGGTGAACACCTCGACCGAGTCTCCGCTGTTGAGCGCGCTCTCGAGCGGCACGAGCCTGCCGTTGACCTTGGCACCCATCGTTCGGTGCCCGACCTCGGTGTGCACGGCGTAGGCGAAGTCGACGGGAGTCGCCCCAGCGGGCAGGCCGATGACCTTGCCCTGCGGGGTGAAGACGTAGACCTCTTTGGCGCCGATCTCGAACCGCAGGGAGTCGAGGAACTCGCCCGGGTCTTCAGTCTCGGCCTGCCAGTCGGTGATGTGCGCGAGCCACGCCATGTCACCGTCGTCGCGCCCAGTGCTGCCGTCGTCGCCCTTGTTGCCGTTGACGCGCGCTTTGTACTTCCAGTGCGCGGCGACACCGAACTCGGCGCGCTGGTGCATCTCGTGGGTACGGATCTGGATTTCGACCGGGCGCCCGTGCGGGCCGATCACCGTCGTGTGCAGCGACTGGTACAGGTTGAACTTGGGCGTCGCGATGTAGTCCTTGAAACGCCCCGGAATCGGGTTCCAGCGCGCGTGGATCGACCCGAGCACGGCGTAGCAGTCCCGCACCGAGTTGACGAGCACCCGGATGCCCGTGAGGTCGTAGATCTCGTCGAACTCGCGGCCGCGCACGATCATCTTCTGATAGATCGAGTAGTACTGCTTGGGACGGCCGGCTACCGAACCCTTGATCTTCGCGGATTTGAGGTCGTCATTGACCGCGTCGATGACCTGCTGCACGAACTCTTCGCGCTGGGGGGTGCGCTGCTTGACCAGGCTCTCGATCTCGACGTAGAGCTTGGGGTGCAGCACAGCGAAAGACAGGTCTTCGAGCTCGAGCTTGATGGCCTGGATACCCAGCCGGTGCGCGAGGGGCGCGTAGATCTCGAGGGTCTCCTGCGCCTTGCGGGTCGCAGACGCCTCCTCGACGAAGCCCCACGTGCGGGCGTTGTGCAGGCGGTCGGCGAGCTTGATGACGAGCACGCGGATGTCTTTCGACATCGCCACGATCATCTTTCGCACGGTCTCGGCCTGCGCACTGTCGCCGTACTTGACCTTGTCGAGCTTTGTGACGCCGTCGACGAGCATCGCGATCTCGTCGCCGAAGTCGCGACGCAGCATGTCGAGGTTGTAGTCGGTGTCTTCGACTGTGTCGTGCAGGAGCGCCGCAGCGAGGGTCTTCGCGCCGATGCCCAGATCGGCGAGAATCTGCGCGACCGCGACCGGGTGCGTGATGTACGGCTCGCCGCTCTTGCGCTTCTGGCCGGAGTGCGCCTTCTCGGCTGCCGAATACGCTCGCTCGATGAGAGCGACATCCGCTTTGGGGTGGTGCGTGCGGACGGTCTTGATCAGCCGGTCTACCGCACCCGAAGGCTGTGCTCGCGAGAACAGCCGGGGAAGCAGCGTTCGCAGGGAGGCAGTGCTCTGCGTCGTTTCCGTCATGCGAGCACCTCCTGCGGCAAGTCTAGGCTCGGCCGACTCAGGCGTCCGCGGCGTTCGCCGAGAGCGCTCCGCCGGCCTGCGCCCAGGCCACCATGCCGCCCGTCACGTTGACGGCGTCGAGCCCCTCCGCGCGCAGGAACGCGGTTGCGCGCATCGAGCGCATGCCGCTGTGACAGACGACGAGGAACCGGGTGTCTTCCGGGAGTTCGGCCACGCGCTCCTGCAGCTGCGAGAGCGGCACGAGGCGGGCATCCGGGGCATGGCCCGCGTCCCACTCCTCCTGCTCGCGCACGTCGATCAGAAGCGTGCCGTCAGCGACAAGCGCGATGGCCTCCTCCGGGGTGACCTCTGGCATCTCGTCGGAGTCGGTCACGCTCAGCGCACCGCACCAGACGTGGTGCGAGCGACCGCCGCCGTTGTCTTCTTCTTGTCGGAGTCGCGCACGATCGTCTCTCCCTGTCGGAAGGTCGCGTAGAGCGGCGCCGCGATGAAGATCGTCGAGTACGTGCCCACGAGCACACCGATGAAGAGCGCGAGCGAGATGTCGCGGAGCGTTCCCGCCCCGAGCACGAACGCACCGATGAACAGGATCGAACCGATCGGCAGGAGAGCCACGACCGAGGTGTTGATCGACCGCACGAGGGTCTGGTTGACCGCGAGGTTCACCGACTCCCCGAAGGTGCGGGCAGTGCCCTCCGTCGTGTTCTCGCGAATCTTGTCGAACACCACGACTGTGTCGTACAGCGAGTAGCCGAGGATGGTCAGGAACCCGATGACGGCGGCGGGCGTGACCTCGAAGCCGAGGATGCCGTAGACGCCGGCGGTGATGATGAGGTCGTGGAACAGCGCGATGAGCGCCGCGACCGACATCTTCCAGGTGCGGAAGTACAGCGCCATGATGATCGCCGCGAGCACGATGAACACGACCAGGGCCGTGAGCGCCTGGCGCGTGATGTCAGCGCCCCAGGTCGCGCCGATGAACGACGAGGTGACTTCATCGGTGCTCACGTCATAGGACTTGGCCAGGGCATCCCGGATCTCATCGGATTCGGTGCTCTTGAGCAGGTCGGTCTGAACGCGCACCGAGCTGCCGCCGTTGACTATCGAGATCTTGGGCGTCGCGTTCGGGAGGACGCTCGTGACCGCGTCGGACGCGAGGCCCTGGTCGATCGAGCCGTCGGCCTGGGTGGCGGGGTTGGAGACCGTGAACTCGGATCCACCACTGAACTCGATGCCGAAGACGAAGCCTCCGCGAAGGAAGGGCACGGCGATGGCCGCGATGACCATGACTATCGCGATCGAGAACCAGACCCTGCGACGGGCGACGAAGTCGAACGAGCGCTTACCCGTGTAGAGGTCATTGCCGAACTGGGAGAAGCTCGCCATCAGGAATCCTTCCCCTTGTTGCGTGCTGACTCGGCCTCTTCGGCCTTGCGCTCGGCAATCGTCTGTCGCTTCGCGGCTTCCTTGCTGCTCGAAGCCTGCTTGTTCGCGGGCACGCTGACCGGTGAACGGAACTGCGCACGACCACGGTAGACGGCGCCGAGAGCCTTCGCGTCGAGGCCGCTGAGCGGATGCCCCTCGCCGAAGAACTTCGTGCGCGCGATGAGCTGCAGCACCGGGTGCGTGAAGAGCGAGACCACGATCAGGTCGACCACCGTCGTCACACCGAGCGTGAGCGCGAAGCCTCGGACGTTACCGACCGCGAGGGCGAACAGGATGCCCGCCGCGAGGAAGTTGACCGCGTCAGACGCGATGATCGTGCGGATCGCCCGCCTCCAACCGGCTTCGACCGCCGATTCGAGGCCCCGCCCGTCGCGCAACTCGTCGCGGATGCGCTCGAAGTACACGATGAAGGAGTCGGCGGTGATACCGATGGCCACGATGAGGCCCGCAACACCGGCGAGCGACAGCCGGAAGCCCATGAACAGCACGAGCAGATAGGTGATCGTTGCCGCGACGACGAGCGACGCGATAGTCACCAACCCGAGGGTTCGGTACTGCACGAGCGAGTAGAGCACGACGAGAATCAGGCCGATGAGGCCCGCGAGCAGTCCGCTGACGAGCTGGGACGAACCGAGCGTCGCCGAGATCGTGTCGTTCGACTGCACCTCGAAGCTCAACGGCAGCGCGCCGAACTTGAGCTGGTCGGCGAGCGTCTTCGCGCTGTCCTGCGTGAAGGAGCCGCTGATCTGCGGCTTACCGTCGCTGATGACCGCCTGGGTCGTCGGCGCCGAGATGACCTTGCCGTCGAGCACGATCGCGAAGCGGTTACGCACGGGATCGGTGGTGATGTAGCTGTAGAGGCGCGTCGTGACCTTCTGGAACTCGTCGGTTCCCTTGGAGTCGAACGTGATGAACACACCCCACACGCCGGTACTGACGCCCTGGCTGTTGCCGATCACGCCACTCGTGGCATCGGAGATCTGCTCGCCCGAGATCTCGACGGGGCCGAGGATGTACTTGTACGAACCGTCGTCCTCACACGTGATGAGCGGCTCGTCGGCGGGTGCGACGTTCGTCTGAATCTTGTCGAGGCTCGCGCAATCGAACGCCTGGTATTCGGCGTAGAGAGCCGGGCTCACCCAGTTCGGGTCGCTCGCGTCGGTGGGAGCGGCCGTGGGTGTGGTGGCGAGAGAGGGATCCGGCGTGGGGATCGGAGTCGCTGTGGCACCGTCGGTCGGGTCGGCTGTGCTCCCGACCGTGCTCGTGGCCGCGGCATCCGTGTAGATGACCGGACGGAACTCGAGCTTCGCCGACGACTCGATGCGGCGCAGCGTCTCGTCGTCCGGGCGACCCGGAATCGAGACGACGATGTTCTGCGTGCCCTGGGTGTTGATCTCCGCCTCGGACACGCCGCTCGCATCGATGCGCTGGCGGATGATCGCGACGGCCTGGTCAAGCTGCTCGGCAGTGGGCGTCTGGCCGCTCTCGAGCTTCGGCGCGAGGATGATCTGAGTGCCGCCCTCGAGGTCGAGGGCGAGCTTGGGAGCCCAGCTTCCGCCGTTGAAGAGAACCTGGGCGAGGTTGGCACCGACGAGCAGGAGTGCGATGACTCCGAGTCCGATAAGTGCGTTCACCGCCTTACGCGCGGAGCTAGATCGTGCCACCAGTGCAACTCAGCTTTCTGTACGGGCCGGCGAGCGAAGCGCGCGGGCACCCGAAAAGGTGCTAGCCGGACTGCAGTCCCGGATTGACACCCGGGGGCAGCTGGCTAGCACCCAAGAGTAGTGCTTACTCAGCGGTCTTCTTTGTCGTGCGACGCACGGGCTTCTTAGCCTCGGTGGCGGTCTCATCGACACGCTCGCCGTACTGGGGCTCAGCTGCATCCTTCACGGCGGCGGCGTCGCGCTCTTCGGCCTCGCGGTTTGCGATGGCCATCGCCTCTTCGACGGAGCGGGGCTCGCCATCGACTGTACCCGCGGCCTCGTCAACGACCTTGGCGATCGTCTGGCTGTGCACGCGCACGATGTTGCCGGGAGAGATCTCGAGTTCGGCGACCTTGCTGACCTCGTCGACCGAGATGAGCTTGCCGAACAGACCGAAGTTCGTCATGACGTCTGCACCGGGAACGATCTGCTTGCGCAGGTCTTCCGCCTGCGCCTTGCGCTTGCGGCTGTTGCGGAACATGAAGAACACCAGCACGGCCAGAACGGCCAGCATCGCGATTGTCAAACCATCGAACTGCATGAGTTACCTTCCAAAAGGGAGTCTGTAGGCCGGCAAGTCTAGGCAGACTGCCTGAAGGGCCACCTGTGAATTATAGGTCATCCCCGAAGAGCCCCAGGGAGCCGTGCGCAGCCACCGGGCTCAGCCCGAAGTGCTTCCACGCTTCGCGCGTCGCGACCCTGCCGCGAGGGGTGCGCGTGAGCAGCCCGATGCGCACGAGAAACGGCTCGACCACCGACTCGATAGTGTCTGCTTCCTCCCCCACCGAGACCGCGAGTGTGTTGAGCCCGACCGGTCCGCCGTCGAAACGCGTGAGCACGGTCTGCATGACTGCACGGTCAAGGCGATCGAGCCCCAGTTCGTCGACGTCGTAGAGCTCGAGGGCCGCGTGCACGGCATCCAGACTCGCGGTTGTTCCGTGGACGAGCGCATAGTCCCGCACGCGCCGCAACAGGCGATTGGCAATGCGCGGAGTGCCCCGGCAGCGTCCCGCGATCTCGGCCAGCGCTTCCCTGTCGATGTCGAGGTCGAGCAGGGCCGCTGCGCGCGTGAGCACCTGCTCGAGCTCGGCCTCGTCATAGAACTCGAGGTGTGCAGTGAAACCGAAGCGATCACGCAGCGGGTTGGGCAGCATCCCCGAGCGGGTCGTCGCGCCCACGAGCGTGAAGGGGGCGAGATCGAGCGGTATGGATGTCGCGCCCGCACCCTTGCCGACCATGATGTCGATGCGGAAATCCTCCATCGCGAGGTACAGCATCTCTTCAGCCGAGCGCGCCATCCGGTGGATCTCGTCGATGAACAGCACCTCGCCGGGCACGAGCGACGAGAGCACGGCGGCCAGGTCGCCCGCGTGCTGGATCGCCGGTCCGCTCGACATGCGCAGCGGCCGCGCGCCCTCGTAGGCGATGATCATCGCGAGCGTCGTCTTGCCGAGGCCGGGAGGGCCCGCGAGCAGGATGTGATCGGGCGTGCGGTTCTGCATGGTCGCCGCCTGCAGCAAGAGTTGAAGCTGGCCGCGCACCTTCGACTGGCCGACGAACTCCTCGAGCGACTTCGGCCGCAGCGCTCCCTCGAAGGCGAGTTCGGCCTCCGATTCCGGCGTCGGACTGACTATCGCGTCACTCATGAGATTGCCCGGTCGAGCTCACCTGCTGCGGGCCGAGTTGGGCGAGGGCGAGGCGAAGCAGGGTCGGCACGGAGGTGCGGTCAGCGTCCGAGGCGTCGGCGAGGGCATCCTCGACGGCCTGCATCGCGACGCGCTCGGGCCAGCCGAGACCGACGAGAGCCACAGTCACGTTCTGGCCCACAGTCGAACGACGGGGTTCAGTGGATGCCCGCACCGCCGGCAGCGCGACGAGCTTGCCCGTGAGCGACAGCACGATGAGCTTTGCCGTCTTCGGCCCGATACCGCTCACCTTGCGGAACGCGGAGTCGTCCTCGAGCGCGACCGCCTGCGCAATCTCGGCGGGGCTGAGGGCTGCGAGCACGCCCATGGCGCTCTTGGGCCCCACACCAGTGACGCCCCGCAGGAGGTCGAACACCGTGAGTTCATCGGCCTCGGCGAACCCGAAGAGCGAGAGATCGTCTTCCCGCACGATGAGGGCTGTGCGCACTGTCGCCTCGGAGCCGACCCGCAACGAGAGCGCGTGCTGCGGCGTCACCTGCACCGAGAGTCCGATGCCGCCGACCTCGATCACGGCGGCCGTGCCCACCGCGCTGAGCACAGTTCCCCGTACAGACGAGATCACGCGCGTGCCGCCTTCTCGGCCGCGCGCCAGACCTGCTGCGCGGGCGTCAGAGCGCCGCCGGCCACCGCGAGGGACGGACCCTTCCACGCGTGGCACAGGGCAATCGCGAGGGCATCGGCCGCGTCAGCCGGCCGCGGGATCTCGGTGAGGCCGAGCACCTTCGCGACCATGACGCCGACCTGCTTCTTGTCTGCGGCGCCGTAGCCGGTGATCGCAGCCTTGACCTCGCTCGGGGTGTGCAGCCCCACGACAAGCCCCCGGGATGCCGCAACCTGCAGCGCCACGCCGCTCGCCTGGGCGGTTCCCATGACCGTGCGCAGGTTGTGCTGTGCGAACATGCGCTCGAGGCCCACGGCGACCGGCGAGAAGCGATCGAGGGCGTCCTCGATTCCGCGCGCGATGGCGAGGAGCCGCTGCTCGAGGGGAAGATCAGGGGGCGTCGCGATGACCCCGACATGCACGAGCGTCGCCGTACGGGTGACAGAGACATCCACGATGCCGATGCCGCACCGGGTGAGACCTGGATCGATGCCCAGCACCCTCATCATTGCGGCCGGCCCAGTGTCATACCGCCTATTCTTCGTCCAACTCCGCCTGAACCTCTGCCGACACGTCGTAATTCGAATATATGTTCTGTACGTCGTCTGAGTCTTCGAGCGCGTCGATGAGCCTCATGACCTTGCGCGCGATCTCCGCGTCGACCTCGACAGTGAGGTTGGGAACGAACTCGGCCTCAGAGGAGTCGTAGTCGATCCCGGCCGCCTGCAGCGCCTCGCGGGTCGTGACGAGGTGCGCGGTGTCGGTGATGACCTCGAAACCAGCACCGCGATCGGTGACCTCTTCCGCTCCCGCGTCCAGCACGGCGAGCAGGATGTCGTCTTCGGTGACGGCCTCCGTCTTCGTGATCGAGATGACGCCCTTGCGGGTGAAGTTGTAGGCAACGCTGCCGGGGTCGGCGAGGTTGCCACCGTTGCGGGTCATGAGCGTGCGCACGTCGGCGGCTGCCCGGTTCTTGTTGTCGGTGAGACATTCGACGAGCAGTGCGACCCCGCCCGGGCCGTAACCCTCGTAGATGATCGTCATGTAGTCGACAGCCTCACCGAGCTGGCCGGAGCCGCGCTTGACGGCGTTGTCGATGTTCGAGTTCGGAACCGAGGTCTTCTTGGCCTTCTGGATCGCGTCGACGAGAGTCGGATTGCCCGAAAGATCAGCGCCGCCCATCTTGGCTGCGACTTCGATGTTCTTGATGAGCTTGGCGAACGACTTGGCACGGCGAGAGTCTTTGATCGCCTTCTGGTGCTTGGTGGTTGCCCATTTGGAGTGGCCTGACATGCTCAACATTCTAGAGAAGAACAGGCGGCCATCGGCTCACTCCTCGCGCAGACGCACTCCGGACGACTTGAGTTCGAGCTGGGCGAGCGCCCGCATGACTGTCTCATCGCCGCGGCGCCAGGCCGCCATCGCATCAGGATCGACGCTCGACAGCGCCGAAATCTTCTGCGTCGCGAGCGCCCGCAGCGCGAGCAGGTCGATGCCCGCACCCGACTTCACTATCGCCTTCGCGCGGCCCGCCTTGCGCACGAACCGGATGCGCGGCACGAGCCACAGCACGAGGATCATGATGATCGGCAGCACCGCGATACCGACGCTCAGCCCCGTCGCGAGCTGGTTGACGGCGACCTGCTGGCTCTGGCCAGCGGCCTCGAGCGCGCCCCCGGCTCCGCTCGCCCCGTCGAACGGTGCCCGGATGCCCCCGCCGATGAGCGGGATGCCGCCGAGCGTCTCCCCCACCTCGGTCATGGTGTCCTTGAAACCGGCGCCCGCCTCCTCCATCTGCACCCCGAACCCCGCGAGGTTCTCCACAAGCTGGTAGACCGTGATGCCGAGCCAGACCCACGCCGCAATTGCCGCGAGGGCGAGCACGTCGCCGATGATCTGGCGGGTTCTGCGGGGGCCGAAGTCGGAATACAGTGTCATGCCCCAACTATTGCGCAGTCAGCGCGCGTTGTCCCACCCCGGTTGCAGCGCCGGAACCGGGAGCCCGGCGGGCGGCAGCCAGGCGTTCCAATCGAAGTCGAACGGCCACGCGCGTGACTCGATGACGGCGACGGCGTCCAGGCCCGCCAGCCTGACGCGCGCGATCTCCGCGGTGGTGAAGCGTCCGGATGCCACTGCCCACTCGAGCTCGTCCTCGTCCTTGTAGCGCCAGCTCGCGCCGTCATCCGCCACCACCACGTCGAGAATCCAGTCCTCTGTGTCGTATCCCGCCGAGGATCGCGCCCACGGCTCCTCGAGGTTCACGTACCAGGTGCCCGACCACGTGCGGTCGGCGCCGAGCCAGCGCCACGTCGACCACGCCTCGCCCGGGCGGTGCACCCGCAGCACGCCGTCGCCGGTCCAGATGCCCTGCGCGAAGCCGGTGTGCGGCGTTCCGGGCTCGAGGTTGCGGCCGCGCGGTCCACCCTTCGGGCGCGTCGAATGCATGCCGACCGCGTTGCCGGGCTCGAATGTCGCGATCACCCGCGCGGTCTGCTCGAGCAGGTAGACCGGATGCGCGGACTCCACATGGGCCTCGTGCATCCAGCGCAGGTTCACGATCTCAGGAAGCACCGGCCACCCTAGTGAGGAAGTACTCGTGGAAGCGGGTGTCACCGGTCATCTCGGGGTGGAACGACGTGCCGAGGAGGTTGCCCTGCTCGACAGCGACGACCCGACCGTCTGGCAGGGAGGCGAGCACGCTCGCCTCCTCCCCCACGCTCTCGACGATCGGCGCGCGGATGAATACGGCGTGCACCGGCGGATCGCCGAGCACGGGAACCTCGAGATCGGTCTCGAACGAGTCGAGCTGGGAGCCGAAGGCGTTCCTGCGTACGACGAGGTCGAAGCCGCCCAGCGTCTGCTGCCCGTCGATGGCGTCGATCACCGTGTCGGCGAGCATGATGAGCCCGGCGCAGGTGCCGTACACGGGCATCCCCGAAGCGATCGCTGCCCTGAGCGGTTCGGCCATGCCGAACATGCGGCTCAGCTTGTCCATGACACTCGACTCGCCGCCCGGGATCACGAGACCGTCGACCCGCGCGAGCTCTTCGGGACGCTTGACGGGAATCGCCTCGGCACCCAGGCCGCGCAGCACAGCGAGGTGCTCACGGAAGTCGCCCTGAAGAGCCAGGACACCGACCTTCGAGCTACCAGCCACGCTCGGAGAGCCGGTGCGGCGCGGCGAGGTCTGACACGTTGATGCCCACCATCGCCTCGCCCAGCCCGCGGGACGCCTCGGCGATGATGTCGGCATCCTCGAAGAACGTCGTCGCCTTGACGATCGCTGCTGCACGCTGCGCTGGGTTGCCCGACTTGAAGATTCCCGAACCGACGAACACGCCGTCGGCACCGAGCTGCATCATGAGCGCGGCATCGGCAGGCGTCGCGACGCCACCGGCGGTGAAGAGCACAACGGGCAGCTTGCCGGCCTCCGCGACCTCGCGCACGAGCTCGTATGGCGCCTGCAGCTCCTTCGCCGCGACGTAGAGCTCGTCTTTCGACCTGCCCTTGAGCGCGCTGATCTCCCCGAGGATCGTGCGGATGTGCTTGGTCGCTTCTGAGACGTCGCCGGTGCCGGCCTCGCCCTTCGAGCGGATCATCGCAGCGCCCTCGGTGATGCGGCGCAGGGCCTCGCCGAGGTTGGTCGCGCCGCACACGAACGGAACCGAGAAGTTCCACTTGTCGATGTGGTTCACGTAGTCGGCCGGGCTCAGCACCTCGGACTCGTCGATGTAGTCGACCTTGAGCGACTGGAGGATCTGCGCCTCGACGAAGTGGCCGATGCGGGCCTTCGCCATGACGGGGATCGAGACCGCGGCGATGATGCCGTCGATGAGATCGGGGTCGCTCATGCGCGCGACACCACCCTGCGACCGGATGTCGGCGGGCACTCGCTCGAGAGCCATGACCGCAACGGCCCCGGCGTCTTCGGCGATCTTCGCCTGGTCGGCGGTGACGACGTCCATGATGACGCCGCCCTTGAGCATTTCGGCGAGGCCTCGCTTGACGCGGCTGGTGCCCAGTTCTTCAGTCATGTTCCTAGATTCTACGTTGGAGGCCTTGGGGTGAGCCGCAGCCAATCACTACTTGGTGGCCCAAGCCCTGGCGATCTCTTCGCGCACATCTCCCAGCAGCCGTGGAACGGCCTTCGTGCCGGCGATGATCGGGAAGAAGTTTGAGTCGGTTGCCCAGCGGGGCACGATGTGTTGGTGGAGGTGCTCGGCGATTCCCGCGCCGGCGATCCGGCCCTGGTTCATGCCGATGTTGAAACCCTGGACCTTGGCGGTCTCCGTCAACACCCGCATCGCTGTCTGCGTCAGGGTACCGATCTCGGCGATCTCCTCCTGCGTCGCAATGTCATACGTCGCAACATGGCGGTACGGACACACGAGCAGGTGGCCGCTGTTGTACGGGAAGAGGTTGAGCAGAACGTAGGCGTGCTTACCGCGCGCGACGATGAGCGCCTGCTCGTCTGACATCTTCGGCGCCTCGCAGAACGGGCAGTCGTCCAGACCCGGCGTCTTCTCGTGGTTCGACTCGATGTAGGCGATCCGGTACGGGGTCCAGAGCCGCTGGAAGGCGTCGGGAACTGCGGCAAAGGATGCCGCAGACTCCCCCTCGCCGAGCTCCGTGCCGTCGTAGTCACGCATGTGTGAGCACAGCCGCTAGACCTGCACGCGGTCGGCGATCGCCTTCGTGATCCTGACGATCGCGTCGGGGATCGGTACGCCGTTCTCCTGCGTACCGTCACGGAAGCGGAAGCTCACCGAGCCGTTGGCCGCGTCCTCCTCGCCCGCAATGAGCTGGAACGGCACCTTCATCTTCGTGTGCGTGCGGATCTTCTTCTGCATGCGCTCACTCGATGCGTCGAGTTCGGCGCGCACGCCGGCATCCTTGAGCTGCTTGATGACCCCGCCCAGGTACTCCTCGTATGCGTCGGCGACGGGAATACCCACGACCTGCACGGGCGACAGCCACGCTGGGAATGCACCAGCGTAGTGCTCGGTGAGCACGCCGAAGAAGCGCTCGATCGAACCGAACAGCGCGCGGTGGATCATCACGGGACGCTGGCGGGAGCCGTCGGCCGCTGTGTACTCGAGCTCGAAACGATCGGGCAGGTTGAAGTCGAGCTGCACGGTGGACATCTGCCAGGTGCGACCGATCGCGTCGCGCGCCTGCACCGAGATCTTGGGGCCGTAGAACGCGGCCCCACCCGGGTCGGGCACCAGTTCGAGACCGGATTCGATCGCGACCTGGCGCAGGGTCTCCGTCGCCTCGTCCCAGATCTCGTCGGATCCGACGTACTTGTCTGGATCCTTCGTGGAGAGCTCGAGGTAGAAATCGGTGAGCCCGTAGTCCTTGAGGAGGGAGAGCACGAAGTTGAGCGTGCTGGTCAGCTCGTCCTTCATCTTCTCCTTGGTGGTGAAGATGTGGGCGTCGTCCATGGTGAGGCCACGCACGCGGGTCAGGCCGTGGATCACGCCCGACTTCTCATTGCGATACACCGTGCCGAACTCGAAGAGGCGCATGGGCAGGTCGCGGTATGAACGACCGCTCGAGCGGTACACGAGGATGTGCATCGGGCAGTTCATGGGCTTGAGGTAGTAGTCGGCGCCCTGGCGAGTGATCTCGCCCTCCTCGTTGCGTGCCTCGTCGAGGTGCATCGGGGGGAACATGGCGTCTTTGTACCAACCCAGATGGCCGGATGTCTCGAACAGGTTCGACTTCGTGATGTGGGGGGTGTTGACGAAGTCGTAACCCTCCTGCTCGTGGCGCACGCGCGAGTAGTTCTCCATCTCGCGGCGGATGATGCCGCCCTTGGGGTGGAAGATCGCGAGTCCGGAGCCGATCTCGTCGGGGAACGAGAACAGATCGAGCTCTGCACCGAGCTTGCGGTGATCGCGCTTGGCCGCCTCAGCCTGACGCTCCTGGTACGCGCGCAGTTCATCCTTCGTCGCCCAGGCCGTGCCGTAGAGGCGCTGAAGCTGCTTGTTCTTCTCCGAACCGCGCCAGTATGCGGCGGCCGTGCGAGTGAGCGACCAGCCGTTGCCGATCATGCGGGTGTTGGGAAGGTGCGGGCCGCGGCACAGGTCCTTCCAGTAGACCTCGCCCGTCTTGCCGTCAACGTTGTCGTAGATGGTGAGCTCGGCGCCGCCGATCTCGACCGACTCGCCGTCTTCGAACTGCTCGGTTCCGGTCGCGTGGCCCTTGAGCCCGATCAGCTCGAGCTTGTACGGCTCGTTCGCGAGCTCGGCACGCGCCTCGGCGTCGGTAACCACGCGGCGCTGGAATCGCTGGCCCTGCCGGATGATCCGGTCCATGGCCTTCTCGATCGCCTTGACGTCCTCAGGGGTGAACGGCTCTGCGACGTCGAAGTCGTAGTAGAAGCCGTCGGTCACGGGCGGACCGATGCCGAGCTTCGCCTCGGGATTGATCGATTGCACGGCCTGGGCCGCGACGTGCGCAGCTGAATGCCGGAGGATGTTCATCCCGTCGGGAGAGTCGAGCGTGACCGGCTCGACGGTATCCGTGTCCGTAGTAGTCGCGGCGAGATCTTTGAGTTCGCCGTTGACGCGCATGGCGACGACGTTGCGGTCGGTAAACAGGTCGAATCCGGTCTTACTCACCCTGCAACTTTAGCCTCGCGCGGCGGGGGCTCGTGCCGCGGCCCGGCGCGGGCACCCGCCGCCCCACTGTCGAAAACGCAGGAGAATCGGCCACCGCTGCGGCTTCCGTGACCGCGGGCGCCCGGGCGGCCCGGATGTCCTGCGTTTTCGGTGCTCGCGAGTGCTCAGTGGCTCAGCTAGCGGCCCGGGACTTGCTCAGCGCCGGCCTTGCGGTTCGTGCGACGTACCGGCGCTCCCGTGAACGGCCGACGGCATCGTGAACGCCGATGACGACGGCGGCGAAGAAGCCCGCGACGGCTAGGACGAGCGCCGCGAATCCGAAGGTGATCAAGTCCATGTGAAGCCATCCCTCAACACATCGCGCAGACGCAGCTGCGATGTCGCCACGCTACCGCCGACCCTGCAATCCGCCCCGGCCCTGTCCCAAGGGCCCTCGGCGTGCTATGCGCCGAAAACGCAGGAGATATTGCTCCGCACTGCACATGGATGCCCGCGATGAGCCTTTGCGGCGGAATCTCCTGCGTTTTCGGGCCGCGCGATCCCGGTTAAACCAGAAATGACCCGAACACTGTTCGGGTCATTTCGTCGGTGGGCGGTACTGGGATCGAACCAGCGACCTCTTCCGTGTCAGGGAAGCGCGCTACCGCTGCGCCAACCGCCCATGGTGATACAGGTACTGCGAGGTGACGACCGGATTTGAACCGGTGTACACGGCTTTGCAGGCCGTTGCCTCGCCTCTCGGCCACGCCACCGCGTGCGGGAAGGTCAGCAGAACTGACACTCCCACTCGAGCGGATGACGAGATTCGAACTCGCGACCCTCACCTTGGCAAGGTGATGCGCTACCACTGCGCCACATCCGCATGCCCGCATTTCTGCGTGCTAGATGACTGTAGCCGATCCCGGCGAGCGTGGCCAATCGTGTGACAGGCGGGTCGCAATCCTGTGGCAAGATTGTCTTCGCGGGCGATTGGCGCAGTTGGTAGCGCGCTTCCTTCACACGGAAGAGGTCATCGGTTCGAGTCCGGTATCGCCCACCACTCATCACACTTCACGTGACGGAGGCCCTCATGAGACCTTCCCCTTTCCGCGACTTCTTCGCCGGCGTCGGCCTGCTATTCCGCGGTTTTGCGACCTGGCGCACGGCCCCGGGGCGGATGGTTCTGGGTCTCATCCCCGCGTTCGTCGTCGCCGCGGCGTTCACGGTTGGCCTGGTCGTGCTCGCGTTCAACATCGAGGTAATCGCGGCGGCGGCGACGACGTTCGCGAACGACTGGGACCGCATCTGGCGCGACATCGCACGCGCCGCGGTGGCAATCGCGTTCCTCATCGCGGCGATCCTGCTGATCTCGTTCACGTTCACCACGATCACCCTCATCGTCGGCCAGCCGTTCTACGAACTCGTCTGGCGGCACGCTGAGTCCCGACTGGGCGAGATCCCCGACCGCGCCCCCGGATTCTGGAAGTCGGTCGGTCTCGGCATCACCAGCGGACTCCGGATGCTCGTCCCCACGATCCTCGTCGGCATCGCGCTGTTCGCCCTCGGGTTGATTCCGGTAGTCGGGGCTGTGCTCTCCGCCGTGCTCGGCACGTTCGTCGGCGGATGGTTCCTCGCCCTCGAGCTCACGGGCCTCGCGTTCGACGCGCGCGGGCTGAGCTTCAGGGAACGCCGGGCCGCGCTGCGCTCCCGTCGTGCTCTCGTGCTCGGCTACGGGGCTGCGACGTACCTGCTGTTCCTCGTGCCGCTCGGCGCGATCGTGGTGATGCCGGCGGCGGTCGCGGCATCCGTGCTGGTCGTTCGTCGCACGCTCGGCGAGTCCACTGCTAGCGCGACGGCGGTCCGAACCACGTCGTGACTCCCGCGCTGTAGAGCATGGAGTCGGGTGCGCGGTCCGTGAGCCCCGGGATGCCAGCGTGTTCCAGCAGGGTGTCGTCGAGGTGCTCGAGTTCCGCGCTCACGATCGGCCAGGGCTCGTGGTGGTTGCGCAGGTGGATCGTGCGGCCGAACCGGGTGGTGAACAACGCCCAGCGCGCGGTGAGGAAGTCGGCAGTGGCATCCCCGCTGACGACCTCGGTGCCGGGTCGCGCGACGAGGTGCGACTCCCCCGACCCCAGATGCCGCCTCGCGCGGTACTCGACGAGCCCGTCGCGTTCGACGAGGGATGTCTGCGACCAGAAGTACGGGATCGAGAACGCGGCACGGGCCGCCAGCACGGCTGCGAGCCGAGAGGCCTCGAGCGATAAGAACACCACCCCGCGGCGCCCGCGTTCGTCAACGCCGTAGAGCCGCACGTTCACTTCGGTGAAGGCGCCGAAGTACGGGACGGGCTGGCTGCCGAGCAGCGTCGCACGATCGAGGTGAAAGGCGATCAGCCCGACCCAGCTCGATCCGTCGTGCTCGTCTGGCTTCACTCCCGCGGGCATGAGAGGCGCGACCACGGATGCCTCCACCCGCCAGTGCAGGAACGTGACCTTCGACCACCGCTGACTCGCCACGGGCCTGCCGTTCAGGGCTGGAGCGGTGACGTCGATGGGCTCGCTCACGCTGCGGACCGCTTCGCCGCGAGTTTTACGATCGACCGCAGCACCAGCCACAGGAGCACAGAGACGATCGCCGAGTAGAAGGCCACGAGCACGGTTCCCACCACCTGGTTGATGATGAGCGCGAGCGAACCGGTGAACAGGAAGCCCATGCCGGTGGCCAGCAGCCCGAGCACGACGATCCCCACGGCAGCCGCGATCAGGTGCGATCCGACGACGAACCACTGCTGCCGCCTGCTCGCCCCCACGCGGCGCAGGGTGAAGATGCAGGCGGCTCCCCCAGCGAGGATGCCCGCGGCGGCGGCCGACACGGGCGTGAAGAGCGGCGCTCCCGCCGTGACGGCGACGAGCCCGCTCACGAGGCCCGCGGCCACGGCCGGGAGCGTCGTGGACTTGTGACTCAGCCGCTGCACCACGAGCCAGCCGACCACACCGCCCACGGCACCGACCAACCCGTTGAGCAGGATGCCCGGAGTGACATCGTCGATCGCGAGCTCAGCCCCCACGAGCCACGCGAGCCAGCCCAGGGACAGCCCCACCATGGCGAGCAGTCCCGTGACGCGCCCGAGTGTCGCGGTGCGCAGCCGCGGACCGCCCAGCAGCAACACCCCCATGGCCGCCGCGCCCGCAGAGACATTGACGGCGAGGGACCCGCCGTGATCGATGGGCTCGATGTCGACCGGCCACGACGCCGCGAAGGGCGCGAACGTCAGGATCGCGGTGGGCACGAACACGATCGCGCTCCAGGCGAGGGCGAACACGATGGTCGCGATCACTGCGCCCCCTGCGGCGCGCACGGCGATCGTGGCGAGGTAGGAGGCGACTCCGGCGAGGGCGGTGATCGGCAGGAACAGGGAACCCTGCACCTCGGGCGCGATGATCGGCGCGAGCACGACCCAGGCGAGGGCGCCCGCCGCCGCACACGCGAGGGAGAGCAACACTGAGCGGCGCCAGGGCGCGGCGGGGAGCATCCGGGCGTCGACTACCGCAAGGGAGACCAGCACCACGAGGATCGCAGCGACCGACGCCGCGACCACGCTCCAGTTGTTCACGGGGCCCCCTCACGACACACAGTAAAGGGTGCCGCTCGTGCGAGCGGCACCCTTCGGCTGTGTGTTGTTTGTTACGCCTTGGCGTCGACGAGGACGTAGCCCTCTTCGCCGTGGACCACGGAGTCGATACCAGCGACCTCGTCTTCGTTCTTGATGCGGAAGCCCATCGTCTTCTCGATGATGAAGCCGATCAGGAACGCACCCACGAAGGAGTAGACGAGCACCGATCCAGCGGCGATCGCCTGCACGAGCAGCTGCACGGGCGATCCGCTGTAGATCCAGCCGGCGCCGGTCGCGAAGATGCCGACGAAGAGCGTTCCGACGATACCGCCGATGAGGTGGATGCCCACCACGTCGAGCGAGTCGTCGAAGCCGAGCTTGAACTTCAGGTCGATCGCGATCGCGCAGATCGCACCGGCGATGAGGCCGAGGAGAAGTGCCCAGCCGGGCGTCAGGAACGCACAGGCGGGGGTGATCGCAACGAGACCGGCAACAGCACCGGACGCGGCACCGACGGAGGTCGGCTTGCCATCCTTGATCTTCTCGACGATCAGCCAGCCCAGGAGGGCAGCGGCGGGAGCGATGAGCGTGTTGATGAACGCGATGGCCGCGAAGCCGTCAGCCGCGAGTTCGGAACCGGCGTTGAAGCCGAACCAGCCGAACCAGAGGAGACCGGCGCCGAGGAGCACGAACGGCGGGTTGTGAGGAACGGCGATGCCCTTGGCGAATCCCACGCGCTTGCCGAGGACGAGCGCGAGGGCCAGGGCCGCTGCACCGGCGTTGATGTGAACCGCGGTGCCACCGGCGAAGTCGAGAGCACCCACACCGAACACGTTCTGCAAGCCGAAGGTCAACCAACCGCCGTCGGAGAAGTTCGCGGCGGAGAACGACGCGGCGTTCGCGTTGTCACCGAGCGTGAAGTTGAACACCCAGCTCGCCACGGGGAAGTAGATGACCGTGGCCCAGATGCCCGCGAAGACCATCCACGCGCCGAACTTCGCGCGGTCAGCGATAGCACCCGAGATGAGCGCGACGGTGATGATCGCGAAGGTCGCCTGGAAGGCAACGAAGGCGAGGTCCGGCCACGGCAGGCCGTTGTCCACGCCGTTGTAGGCCTGGTCGTAGGCGGATGCGAGGCCGATGTTACCGAGATTGATGCCCCAGACGCCGTCGAGGCCAGCGAAGCCAGGACCGCCCGCACCGCTGAAGGCGATCGCGTAGCCGTAGAGCGCCCAGAGCACGCCGATGAGGCCGATGGCCCCGAAGCTCATCATCATCATGCTGATAACCGACTTGGCCTTGACGAGTCCACCGTAGAAGAACGCCAGGCCGGGGGTCATCAGGAGAACGAGTGCCGATGCAATGAGCAGATAGGCGGTGTTGCCTGAATCCATTGTGAACCTCTCTTTGTTACATGCGAAGGATGCACCGTCGGGTCAGCACAAGGGAGGAAGCCCGCCTCGGGTACGCAGCCCAGTTTGGATGGACGAAGTTTCGCGGGGTGTGTCAGCGTGTTTCGGGACTGTTACGCGGGCACGGTGAATGTAAACATCGCGTTTCCGCCCTCCCCGGGTTGGCTGTAGATCGCCCACCTAGGCTGATGACATGGCGATCCTTCGTTCCGAACGGTTCTCGGCCGTGCTCCTGCTTGCCGCGGCCGTGGTCGGCCTCGTGCTCGCGAACTCCCCGGTGGCCCCTGCGGCGCACGCCGTCGAGGCCTTCCATCTCGGCTTCCCGGGCATTGATCTCTCGGTCGGGCACTGGATCAAAGATGGCCTGCTCGCGGTGTTCTTCTTCCTTGCCGCGATCGAGCTTCGACACGAACTCAGGCACGGTGAACTCAACTCCCCCGCCAAGGCCCTCGTGCCCACCGTCGCAGCCGTAGGCGGAGTGATCGTCCCCGCGCTCGTGTTCCTCCTGATCGCGCGCGGCGACGGACTCGACCAGGGTTGGCCGATCCCCACCGCGACGGACATCGCCTTCGCCCTCGGTGTGCTCGCGATCGTCGGCCGGTCGCTCCCCCCGAAGTTCCGCGCGCTCCTGCTCGCCCTCGCCGTGATCGACGACCTGATAGCGATTCTCATCATCGCGGCGTTCTTCACCAAAGACCTGCAGCCGATCCCGCTGTTGCTCGCGGTTCCCGTCATCCTGCTGTTCGGCTGGCTCAGTCACCGGATGCGCACCGGGGCGTTGCCCGTGCTCATCGTGCTCGGAGTGCTCGCGTGGACGCTCGTGCTGCTGTCGGGCATCCACCCGACCATCGCCGGGGTCGCCCTGGGCCTGATGATGGCGGATGCCCCAGCTGCTCGCACCCGGCACGCGCTCGAACCGTGGTCGAACACGCTCATACTGCCGCTGTTCGCGATCGTGGCTGCACTCGTGCCGCTCCCCGACGCGAAGCTGAGCGAGCTGAGCCCCGCGTTCTGGGCGGTGATCGTGGCTCTCCCGGTCGGCAAGCTCGTGGGTATCACGGCCGGAGCCATCCTCGCCGGTCGACTGGCACCGAGGGGCAGCTCCCTGCCGCTGGGAGATGTCATCGCGATCGCCGGGCTCGGCGGCATCGGATTCACCGTCTCGCTCCTCATGAACGAACTCGCGTTCGGCGACAGGGCGGACGTGGCCGACCAGGTCACGCTCGCGGTGCTGCTCGCGTCACTGGTCGCGGCTCTGATCGGCGGAGTGCTCACGGCCCTGAGGAGCCGGCACTATGCGCGACTCAGCCCGCGCTAGTGAGGGCGATCAGGCGCGACACCGCGCGCAGGTACTTCTTGCGGTAGCCGCCGGCAAGCATCTCGTCGGGGAACACCTGGTCGAGCGGGGTGCCCTCCGCCGCGATGCGCACCTGCGCGTCGTACAGGCGGTCGACGAACGCGACGAAGCGCAGTGCGTCCGTCTGGTTGAGGAACTTGTGCACTCCCGTGAGGCCGATCGCCGAGAGGCCGTCCACGAGCTTGACGTAGCGGGAGGGGTGAACCGTCGCGAGGTGGCTGAGCACGTCGTCGAAGGGGTCGAGCGTCACGACGCCGCCGATTGCCTCGACTGCTGCCGCGGCATCCGTGCTCGTCTTCGCGTGCGCCTCGGCATCGCGGCGACGATAGTCGAGCCCGTCGATACGCATGATCTCGAAGCGCGCCGCGAGGGAGTCGATCTCACGAAGGAAGTCCTGGGCTGCGAAGCGACCCTCGCCGAGCGCGTTGGGCGGGGTGTTCGAGGTCGCGGCGATGCGTGTGCCGGTGTCGGCGAGGGCTCCGAGCAGGCGCGACATGAGACGCGTGTCGCCCGGGTCGTCGAGCTCGAACTCGTCGATGCAGACGAGGGAAGCGCCCTTGAACAGCTCGACCGCGGGCACGTAGCCGAGGGCGCCCACGAGGGCGGTGTACTCGATGAAGGTGCCGAAGTACTTACGACCGGGGGCCGCGTGCCACAGGGCTGCGAGGAGGTGGGTCTTGCCGACGCCGAAGCCGCCGTCGAGGTAGATGCCGGGCAGGCCGGGCGGAGTCTTTTTCTTGCGGGAGAACAGGCCACCGCCGGGGGCGGACCAACCACCCACGAAGTTGCGGATCGCGGCGACCGCAGCGCCCTGCGAGGGATAGTCGCGGTCGGGCCGATACGAGTCGAGAGTCGCGGTCGCGAACTGGCGCGGCGGCACCAGCTGGGCGACCATCTCGGTACCGGAGAGCTGCGGGTTGCGGTCGACCAGATGCCCTGCCTGAAAGAGCTCAGCGGCCGGTGCTTCGGCACTCATGGAATCAGCCTCGGTATGTGTCGAAGTCTTACGACGCCGGTTACGCGCTGCGCGTAGCCTCGTCTGTAGGGAGTCATTCAAGCCTAGCTCGATCAGCTGGGGCTCCTTTCCCACCCAGTCACAAACCGGAGGTACCCATGGCCGTCGAGGTCGACACAGCTGCGCAGTTCACCGACTTTGCCCACCCCGAGCGCCTGGTCTCCGGCGAGTGGCTGGAAGCCCACCTCGGCACCCCCGGCCTCGTCGTCGTCGAGTCAGACGAAGACGTGCTGCTCTACGAAACCGGCCACATTGAGGGCGCCGTCAAGATCGACTGGCACACCGACCTCAACGACCCCGTCGAGCGCGACTACATCGATGGCGCCGCGTTCGCGAAGCTTCTCGGCTCGAAGGGCATCTCGCGCGACACGACTGTCGTGATCTACGGCGACAAGAACAACTGGTGGGCTGCATACGCACTCTGGGTGTTCACCCTCTTCGGTCACGACGACGTGCGCCTGCTCGACGGTGGCCGCGCGAAGTGGGAAGCCGACGGTCGCGCATACACGACCGACGCGGAGTCCGCGGTCGCCGTCGACTACCCGGTCGTCGAACGCGACGACACCAAGATCCGCGCGTACAAGGACGACGTGCTCGCCCACCTCGGCAACCCGCTCATCGACGTGCGCTCCCCCGAGGAGTTCAGCGGTGAGCGCACTACAGCTCCCGCCTACCCGGAGGAGGGCACGCTGCGCGCGGGCCACATTCCGAGCGCCGTCAACATCCCGTGGGCAAAGGCCGCGGCCGAGGATGGCACATTCCGTACCCTCCCCGAGCTCAACGCCCTCTACCGCGACCAGGCCGGCCTCAAGGATGGCGACGACATCGTTGCTTACTGCCGCATCGGGGAGCGCTCGAGCCACACCTGGTTCGTGCTCACCCACCTGCTCGGTTTCCAGGGAGTGCGCAACTACGACGGTTCGTGGACCGAGTGGGGCTCCGCCGTGCGCGTGCCGATCGTCAAGGGTTCAGAGCCCGGCGCCGTTCCCGCCAAGTAAACTCGGAGAGTGACCGACACACTCCCCGAACAACTCGCCGAGATCCGGGACGACTTCCTGGGCCTCGAGGTGAAAGAGCGACTGCAACTTCTCCTCGAGTTCTCCAACGAGCTGCCGGGGCTTCCCGAGCGATACGCCGATCATCCGGACCTGTTCGAGCGCGTCGAGGAGTGCCAGTCCCCCGTGTTCATCTTCGTGGAGGTGGACGATGCCAACATCGTCCACCTCTTCGCGATGGCGCCCAAGGAGGCGCCGACGACACGCGGGTTCGCGTCGATCCTCGCTCAAGGTCTCGCTGGCCTCACCGCTGACGAGGTGCTCGCTGTCGCTGACGACTTCCCGCAGGGCCTCGGGCTCACGGAGGCCGTGAGCCCACTGCGCATCCGCGGCATGACGGCGATGCTTGCCCGCATCAAACGCCAGGTGCGGGAGAAGATCGCCGCGTGATCCTCACGCGCGTGCATCCGGGGCCGTCAGAAAGCCTCGAGCTGGATGCCGACGGCACGCGTGAACGCCTGCTCGACCTGTACCGTCCCGCGGCCCGGCAGTGGCTGCGCCTCAACCTCGTCACGAGCGTGAGCGGCAGTGCCGCGGGCTCGGACGGCACCTCGGAGACGCTCACGAGCGCGGCCGACCGCCGGATCCTCGGCGTTATCCGCGAACTTGCCGACGTCGTGCTCGTGGGCGCCGAGTCGGTGCGCGCCGAAGGCTACCTGCGACCGAAGCGTGTCCCGCTCGCCGTCGTCACCGCCAGCGGGAATCTCGCCGGGCATCGCATTGGCGGTTCGGAAGGTCCGCCGATCGTTGTGGTGTGTCCGTCGTCTGCGGTCGAGGGCGTGCGCCAGACGATCAACGACGCCGCGATCATCACGGTCTCACTCGTGGACGGCCGCATGGCTCCCGCGCACATCATCACCGCCCTGCGTGACCACGGATTCAGCTCGATCGTCTGCGAGGGCGGCCCGGGTCTCGCCCGACAGCTCGTGACCGCCGGCCTCGTCGACGAGGTCTGCCTCACGACGAGTCCGCGCCTCACGGGGGTCACGCTTCCGCTGTTCGGCGTCGAGGCCTTTCCGGAGGTCGCAGTCGAACTCGCGCAGCTCATCGTCGACGACGAGAGCACGCTCTACGCGCGCTGGCGCGTTACCTCAGGCGGTCGAGCCAGCGCTTGATGGCTGCGTTCCAACGCTCGGCGTCGTAATTCCAGAGCTTCGTGTGGCGGGCGGTCCTGAACTCCTCGAAGGTCACGATGTCTGGCCGTGCGACGGCCAGCGCCCGTGACGCCGTCGACGGCACGAAACCGTCGTCGTCGCTGTGCAGCAAGAGGATCGGCTTCGTCAGCTCTTTCGCCCGTGTCACCAGGTCGAGACGCTTGAGATCGATGGGCACCGACTGCCCAGTGAAGACGCGGCTCCAGCGGCTGCTCAGCAGCGACAGGATGCCCAGCCTCACGACGCGCGGAAGCTTGTAGGCCACCCCCTGGTAGTGCAACGCGGTGACCCAGTCCACGACCGGGGACTCGAGCACGATGCCCTTCACGTGCTGGGCGAGCGGCGAGCGGGTGACTGCCTGCAGGACTGTGGCCCCTCCCATCGACCAGCCCATGAGCACGATGCTCTTCGCCCCGTGGTCGATGGCGTACTGCATAGCCGCCTCGACGTCCTTCCACTCGGTGTCCCCGAGCGCGTAGCGGTTGTCGAGCGTTCCGGGTGCGTCTCCGTCGTTGCGGTAGGAGACGAGCAGCGACTGGTAGCCCTCCTCCCGGAACACCGGAACACCGCGCAGGGTCTCCGGCCGACGAACCGCCCGGCCGTGAACCCCGATCATCCAGCGGCTCGACGCCTTCACAGCCGGGATGAACCACGCGGGGGCCGCGCCAAGTTCCGTATGCACCTCGACGTTCTCGAACGGGACCCCCAGATCGGCGGGGCTCAGGTAGAACCAGCCGCTGAAGCGGCCCCGCATGGCGCCGTCGAGGGTACCGATGTCGACTCCGAGCAACTGCCGGGTCACCGTATCGAGAGTGTAAGAGAGTATCTCGCCGACGCGAGCGTGGCCGGAGTCCTGGTGGAACCAGAGGCTGTAGCGACCGGGTGTCATCGAGTCCAGCGTCGCGGACAGGGTGATCGTGTCGGCGTCGAACGCGAGGATGTGCACGTCTTCGTTGCGCGACTTGGGCGGAGTGATGACGGTGCGCGCGAAGATGACGGCGATGACTCCGGCGGCGATCGCGGCACCCCCGATGAGGGCGCCCGCGCCGATCGCGGTGCCCGTGACGATGCGACCCGCTACCGAATCGGGGTGCTCCGAGCGCCAGCGCCCTTGATCGGCCATGCGTACTCCTGCCATACGCCAAGCGGCGTGCCTCTATCGTGAAACCTGAGAACGAGCCTAATCTTCACTCGTGCCCGACACGTCCCCTGGAACTCCGCTTCCCCACGCATTTGAGGCAGCACTGCGCTCCCTCAAGCGTGCCGCGGCGCGTCCCGAGCTCGCCGTCGCGGAGATTCCTGCGCCCGGCACGCTCGCGCCCTGGTCGTTCGCCCTCGCCGCCGATGTCACACCGGCTCGACATGGCAGCGACTCCGAGCTCGGCACCGGTCGCTTCGTGCTGCTGTACGACCCCGACGAGCCCGACGCGTGGGGCGGCGCGTTCCGCGTCATCTGCTACGCGCAGGCACCCCTCGAGACCGAGATGGGCGACGATCCGTTCTTGCTGGATGTCGCGTGGTCCTGGCTCATCGATGCGCTCGACACCCGCGGGGCGAAGTACACCGCCGCGAGTGGTACGGCGACGCGTATTCTTTCCACCGGTTTCGGCGAGCTGCAGTCGCAGGGCAACGGCGCCCAGGTCGAACTCCGCGCATCCTGGAGCCCCGCCGATGCAGACCTTGCGGCGCATGTGGAAGGCTGGGGTGAGCTGTTGTGCATGCTCGCCGGTCTTCCCCCGGCGATCGAAGGAGTGAGCCTGTTGTCTACACGCCGAGCAGGACGTGAGTAGCACGGAAGAGCACGCCTCCGAGTCGGTGGAGCCGCAGGCTGCCGCTCCCATCCAGGCGGGGCATGTCGAGGTGGATGTCATCGAGACGAGGGATGACTATCTCGCCGCCGTCGCGGCCATCGCCGCCGGCACCGGACCCATCGCGATCGATGCGGAACGGGCATCCGGCTACCGCTACTCGCAGCGCGCATACCTGATTCAGATCTTCCGCCGGGGCGCTGGTACGTTCCTGTTCGACCCGCCCGCGATCGGATCGTTCGCCGAGCTTAACGACGTGATCGCCAGCGAGGAGTGGATACTGCACGCCGCGAGCCAGGACCTGACGTGCCTGCGTGAGGTCGGTCTCGACCCCACACGGCTGTTCGACACAGAACTCGCGGCCCGGCTTGCCGGCCTGCCCCGCGTGGGGCTCGGCGCCGTCGTGGAAGACCTGCTGGGCGTCCATCTCGCCAAAGAACACTCGGCGGCCGACTGGTCGACGCGCCCGCTCCCCCAGTCCTGGCTCGTGTACGCCGCGCTCGACGTCGAGTTGTTAGTCGACCTGCGCGAGGCTCTCGCGGGCGTGCTCGAGGGCGACGGCAAGACCGACATCGCCGAGCAGGAGTTCGCCTCCGTGCTCACTCGTGACTTCGTCATCGTGCGCCAGGAGCCGTGGCGCAGGCTGAGCGGGGTGCACGCCATTCGCGGCGGACGCAACCTCGCGGTAGCCCGCGAGCTCTGGCAGGCGCGTGACACCTACGCCCGCGAGATCGACACGGCACCAGGACGCCTCGTGCCCGACTCCGCGCTCGTCGCAGCCGCTCGCGTGCTTCCCGAGACGAAGCGCGACCTGGCCGGTCTCAAGGAGTTCACCGGGCGCGCGAGCCGCTCGCAGATCGACCGCTGGTGGAACGCCATCCAGGCCGGCATGGCGAGCGACGACCTGCCCGTACTGCGCCAGGCCGGCGAGACCGTGCCGCCGCCTCGCGTGTGGTCGGACAAGAACCCCGAGGCCGACAAGCGACTCAAGACCGCGCGTGCCGCCATCACCGAGGTCGCTACCGAGAAGTCGATCCCCGTCGAGAATCTGCTCACGCCAGAGCTGCTGCGTCGACTGGCGTGGGTTCCGCCCGTGCCCGCCGACGTGAAGACCATCACCGAGACTCTCCGCGAGTTCGGAGCACGCGAGTGGCAACTTGACGCTACGGCACAGGTAATTGCGGATGCCTTTGTAGAGGCCAGCCAACCGGTAGACGACCCACCCGAGGCCGCTTCGTAGGAAGAATCAAACGATTCCTCCCCTGTTTTCGCCCCGCTTAGGCTGAGGAAACACGCAAGACGATAGTGGAGGCATTGTGGCCCGCGGAATTTCTCAACTCAGCTCTGACGTCGTATTCGTCGATGGGGTTCGCACCCCGTTCGGACGGGCCGGCGAAAAGGGAATGTACTGGAACACCCGCGCCGACGACCTCGTCGTCAAGGCGATGATCGGGCTTCTCGAGCGTAATCCCAGCATCCCCAAGGACCGCTACGACGATGTCGCCATCGCCGCGACCACGCAGACCGGTGACCAGGGCCTCACGCTCGGTCGCACGGCCGCACTCCTCGCTGGCCTGCCGAAGTCGGTGCCCGGATACGCGATCGACCGCATGTGCGCGGGCGCGATGACCTCGGTCACGACGATCGCCGGCGCGATCGCCTTCGGCGCGTACGACGTCGGCATCGCCGGCGGAGTCGAGCACATGGGCCGCCACCCGATGGGATTCGGCGCAGACCCCAACCCGCGCTTCCTCTCGGAAAAGCTCGTGAGCGGTGAGGCCCTCAACATGGGAAACACCGCCGAGCGCATCCATGACCGCTTCCCGCACCTCACCAAGGAGCGGGCCGACCGCTACGCCATGGCGAGCCAGCAGAAGGCCTTCGCCGCCTACGAGAACGGCAAACTGCAGCCCGACCTGATTCCGGTCGCGACCCGCAGCGAGGCCGGCTGGGGTGTGGCCACGCGCGACGAAGCCCTGCGTCCCGAAACCACCCTCGAGGGACTCGCCGCCCTCAAGACCCCCTTCCGCCCGCACGGACGTGTGACCGCTGGCAACTCGTCGGGCCTCAACGACGGCGCGACCGCGTCGATCATCGCGAGCACGGATGCCGCCAAGGAGTTCGGCCTCACGCCCAAGATGAGGATGGTGAGCTTCGCCTTCGCCGGCGTCGAGCCCGAGATCATGGGTATCGGCCCCGTCCCCTCCACGGAGAAAGCGCTGCGCAAGGCCGGGCTGACGATCGCCGACATCGGCCTCTTCGAGCTCAACGAGGCATTCGCCGTGCAGGTGCTCTCGCTGCTCGACCACTTCGGCATCGCCGACGACGACCCCCGCGTCAACCAGTGGGGCGGCGCCATCGCCATGGGCCACCCGCTCGCGTCGTCGGGTGTGCGTCTCATGATCCAGCTCGCGGCACAGTTCGCCGAGCGTCCGGATGTCCGCTACGGACTCACCGCCATGTGCATCGGCCTCGGCCAGGGCGGATCCGTCATCTGGGAGAACCCGAACTACAAGGGAGCCAAGTAATGGCAACGACCGCCGCAGACTTCGACAAGCTCGCCTCCCTCGACCCGGACGAGGTGATCACGCACTCCTTCGTTCGTGACATCCCGATCTCCGGCGGCAAGGTGCTCGCGCTGCTCACCCTCGACAACGGCAAGGACCACACGCGCCCCAACACGCTCGGCCCGAAGACGCTCATCGAGTTCGCCGCGACCCTCGACTCGCTCGCAGCCCGCGCTGCGGCGAAGGAGATCCACGGCGTGGCCGTGACGGGCAAGCCGTTCATCTTCGCCGCGGGTGCCGATCTCTCACGCGTGAGCGACCTTCCCGATCGCGAGACCGGCAAGCAGATGGCGCAGCTCGGCCACTGGGCGCTCGGCAAGCTCAGTTCGCTGGGGGTGCCCTCGTTCACGTTCATCAACGGGCTCGCACTCGGAGGTGGCGTCGAGATTCCGCTCAACTCGGACTACCGCACCATCGACAGCTCGGTGCCGGCTCTCGCGCTTCCCGAGGTCTTCCTGGGGATCATCCCAGGCTGGGGTGGGGCGTGGCTGCTGCCCAACCTGATCGGAATCGAGAACGCCCTCGAGGTCGTCATCTCGAACCCGCTCAAGAACAACCGCATGCTCAAGGGACCGCAGGCGTTCGAACTCGGCATCGCCGACGCGATGTTCGGCCCCGCGAACTTCATCGAGAACTCGATCGCGTGGGCTTCCTCGGTGATCAACGGCGAGATCAAGGTCAAGCGCCCCAACGAGCCCGGCAAGATCGAGCGGGTCGCCAAGTGGGACATCGCTATCGGCATCGCGCAGAAGACGCTCGAGAGCCGCATCGGCAAGATCGCGAAGTCGCCGTACCGTGCGCTCGATCTCCTCAAGGCCGCGAAGAACACTTCTCGCGAGGTCGGCTTCGCCGCTGAGGATGAGGCGCTCGCCGACCTCATCTCTGGCGACCAGTTCCACGCGTCGATCTATGCGTTCAACCTCGTGCAGAAACGCGCCAAGCGCCCGGCCGGTGCACCGGACAAGGCGATCGCCCAGAAGGTCACGAAGGTCGGAGTGATCGGCGCAGGCCTCATGGCCCGACAGTTCGCTCTGCTCTTCGTGCGTCGCCTTCAGGTGCCGGTTGTCATCACCGACCTCGATCAGGCCCGAGTCGACGAGGGTGTCGCGTACATCCACAAGGAGATCCACGACCTGCTCGCGAAGGGCCGCATCTCGCAGGACGAGTCGAACCGTCTCGAGGCGCTCGTGAGCGGCACGACCAACAAGGCCGACTTCGCGGACTGCGACTGGGTCATCGAGGCGATCTTCGAGGAGCTCGCCGCCAAGCAGAACGTCTTCGCCGACGTTGAGCAGTACATCTCGCCCACCGCGATCCTCGCGACGAACACCTCGTCGCTCTCGGTCGAGCAGATCGGCGCTCGCTTGAAGAACCCGGAGCGGGTCGTGGGCTTCCACTTCTTCAACCCCGTCGCGGTGATGCCGCTCATCGAGGTAGTGAAGACACCGCAGACGACGGACGTGGCACTCTCCACGGCCATGGTCACGGCGGCGAACCTGCGCAAGAACGCGGTCATCACCACCGATAGCCCCGGGTTCGTGGTCAACCGCATCCTCGCCAAGGTTCTCGGTGAGGCCATGCACGCCGTCGACACGGGTACACCGTTCGAGGTGGTCGAGGAATCGACGCGGCCGTTCGGGCTGCCGATGACGCCGTTCGAACTTCTCGAGCTCGTGGGCCTCAAGGTCGGCGCGCACGTGCTCGACACGCATCACGCGGCCTTCCCCGATCGCTTCTTCGAGAGCGAGAACCTGCACAAGCTTGCCGACCTCGGTCACATCTTCGAGCGCGACGCCAAGGGCAAGATCAAGGGCATCGACAAGAAGGCGCTCGCCATCGTTGCCGGGGGAACCTCGCCGATGACGGCACCCGAGCTGCAGAAGCGCATCGAGGATGGCCTCGCGGACGAGATCCACCGCATGCTCGACACGAAGGTCGTCGAGGCCGCCGAGGACATCGACCTGTGCCTCATCCTCGGAGCCGGCTACCCGTTCCAGATGGGCGGCGTCACGCCGTACCTCGACCGCGTCGGGGCCTCCGAGCGCACCTTCGGTGACACGTTCCACCACCCCCGGATCGTCGGGGTGAAGTAGCCGCTGCCGCTGCTGCTGCTGCTGCCGCTGCTGCCGCCGCCGAAAACGCAGGAGATTCTCGCTCAACTGTCCGTCATGTGATCATGGCGGCAGTTTTGCGCCGGATCTCCTGCGTTTTCGTTGCGCTCGCGGGCGGTAGGGATGCCGCAGCCGACGCGTGGCGAGAGCCGCATCATCCGCGATCGCGCGCTCGATCGCCGCGAGTACGGCGGGCCAGGCGCTGTACAGCTGCCGGTACGTGACGTGGAGCGCCCTGGCCCCCAGCGCCGCCAGCTCCGTGTCCCTGTCGTGATCGCGTTCCCACCCCTCGGGTTCGCCGTGTTGGCCACCGTCCACCTCGAGGTACAGCCGCGGGCCGAGCCGGAAGTCGAAACGCCCGACCCCGCTCACCTCGACTTGCTGCTCGCACGGGATCCCCGCGTCTCCCAGCCAGAGCCGCGCATACGTTTCGCCATGGGCCTCATCGAGCGCCGAAACCAGTGTCCGCCATCGTGTCACCCGGGCCGGGGCACGAGCGAACACGCGATCGAGAGCGGCCCCGGTGATTGCGCGGCGATGGAGGGCTGCGCTACACGCTGCGACCGCGACATCCCTTCGCTCGGTCGCCAGCACGGCGAGAAGTGCGTCCGCGACGCTCACGCGCCAAGGGCTGCGCGTCGCGCCGGTGTGGTCCCAATGCACAGTCGCACCCGACAACCTGGTCAGGCGAACGCGACGGTCGGCGGGGTGACGCAGGCGACTCGCGGTCGGTCTCACGGCGACGTGCAATGTCGTGGGGCGCGGCACCGGCAACGCGTATGACTCGAGCGCGGAGAGGCCGGTGAGGCGTCCGCCGACGCGCACGGCCCGGATGCCCAGCTCGGGTGCATCCGGGACCGAGTACCACCCGTGCCGCACGCGGAAGATGCGTTTGCGGCCGAGCGCTTGCTTGAGGCGAGCATCGGTGAAGCCGAGCGCGAGCAGGTCGCGACGGCGCAGAAACCAGCCACCGCGGCGGATCGCACGTTCGACGGGAAGCATGCTGCAACGATCCCGCGGGCGGCGGCCTCCGTCGGCGCCCGCGGCGACCACGGTGGATGACTGAGCAACGAGCCCATCCAGGCGGAGTAGACGGATCGAAAACGCAGGAGGTCCGACCGATAGAGCGCGTTACCGTGCGAACGCGACCGCAAACGGGCCGATCTCCTGCGTTTTCGGCACAGCCGCGCGGGCTAGCTGTTCTTCCTAGGGACGTTGTGAACGCGTTCGATAGGTGACTTGCCGCCGATGCCGGTGTGGGGTCTGTGGTGATTGTAGTCATGGATCCACGTCTGGTAGGTGGCCGCTCGGGC